>Ga0326726_10004973_pt1 | contig 12091 bp, 8 predicted proteins | sample MHFenrmetagenome_2_FD_207603 | JGI IMG/M metagenome (GOLD analysis project Ga0326726, IMG submission 207603) | Lab enriched peat soil microbial communities from Michigan Hollow, Ithaca, NY, United States - MHF15MN | ecosystem: Environmental > Terrestrial > Soil > Wetlands > Peat | place: USA...
TCGCCGATTATTGCCGCTTATACGTCTTCGCCGTATACTGGTGCCAATTGCAGACGTTCGTCGAGACGAAACTGTTTACTGGTCTGCTCGATCGATATCTGACCGACGACCAGTATGCCGCTCTGCAGCAGGCGCTCAGCGATCAGCCGGAGGCCGGCGACCTCGTCCGCGGTTCTGGAGGTGTTCGAAAGATCCGTTGGGGTCTCGACGGTCGAGGCAAGCGCGGCGGGATTCGCGTCATCTACTACGTGAAGACTCACCGCGAGGAAATCTGGATGCTGACGTTGTACGCAAAGAACGAGGAACAAAGCATCCCGGCGCACATTTTGAAGAAGATCAAGGAGGAGATCGATGGCGGCGCGTAAGCGGAACATCGGCCGCGAGATTCTCGAAGGGCTTCGTCAGCTCAAACGAGGCGAGCACGGGCGGGTCACCACGGTGCCATCCGTCGGCACTGTTCGCGAAAAAACGGGTCTCTCGCAGTCGAAGTTTGCTCAACTGCTCGGGGTTTCGGTGCGCACGCTGCAGGAGTGGGAGCAGGGCCGACGCGCGCCGTCCGGCGCTGCCCGGACCCTCCTGCTCATCGCGGCCAGAAACCCTCGCGCGCTCATCGACGTCGCATAGCGGTTTCGCCGTCAACAGGCTCGTACGCGTCAACTGCTCGAACTGGCCGGGACGGCCGATTCAGATCTCAGCGACGTGTCCAGTGCGACACGTGCGCGGCGCGGACGGCGGGTTGCGGAACTTGATCAGGTAGCCGACGCCCAGGGCAATCCAGAACGAACCGGCCACAAGAACCGGCATGCCCCAAAACGGCCCGCTTGCCGCGCGAAGAGCTGCAGACAACACGCCGAGGGCGATGAACAGGACGCCGGACACGCGCGGCCGCCTCGGGTAACAGAGGCCGGCCGCCGTCAGCACCGCGCACCAGAAAGTAAATCCCAGCATCGGCCAATCCTATACCGATAGGCACCGATCTTCGAACGTCGGTTGACACTCCGCTGACGCGGACGCATCATCGTCCTGCCGTGGCGACGCACCGCAGCGGGATTCCGGCGTCCGAGATCACACCGAAGGACTTGCTCCTGAATCGGCGCGCGTTCCTCGCGTCGGCCGGCGCGTCGCTCGCCGTGCTCGCCGCGCGCGGGCTCGACGGCGTCTCGGCGCAGGGCGCAAAGCCCGCGTTCGCCCGGACGATCACGCTCCCCGATGAACTGACGCCGCAGAAGACGGCGACCACCTACAACAACTTCTACGAGTTCGGCATCGACAAGAGCGATCCGGCGAAGCAGTCGAAGAACTTCAAGCCGCGGCCGTGGTCGGTGGCCGTCGAAGGCGCATGCGGCAAGCCGGGCGTCTACACGCTTGAGGACATTCTCAAGCCGCACACGCTCGAAGAACGCGTCTACCGTCACCGCTGCGTCGAGGGCTGGTCCATGGTCGTCCCGTGGCTCGGCTTCCCGGTCGCCAACCTGCTGAAGCGCTTCGAGCCCGACGGCCGCGCGCAGTTCGTCGAGTTCATCACCGTGCTGCGCCCCGAAGAAATGCCGGAGCAGCGCTCGCGCTTCTTCTCCCCGCTGGCGTGGCCGTACAACGAGGGTCTGCGCATGGACGAGGCGATGCACCCGCTGGCGTTCATCGCGACCGGCCTCTACGGCGAAGACCTGCCGAACCAGAACGGCGCGCCGCTGCGCCTCGTCGTGCCGTGGAAGTACGGCTTCAAGAGCGCCAAGTCCATCGCGAAGATCCGCTTCGTCGACAAACAGCCGACGACGGCGTGGATGAAGGCCGCGCGGGAGTACTACGGGTTCTACTCCAACGTGAACCCGGGCGGGACGAACTCGACGTTCCGCGATCAGTCGTCCGAGCGGCGGCTCGGCGAGTTCCTCATGCGCAAGACGCAGTTGTTCAACGGGTACGGCGATCAGGTCGCGTCGCTGTACGCGGGCATGGACCTGCGGCGCAACTACTGACATGACACGCGCGCGCCTCTTGGTCTTGTCGACCTGGCTGCTCAACGTCGTCTTCGGGGTCCTAGGCGCCACGCTCGTCGCGCAACGCAGCGGTGCGCCGGCGCTCTACTTTCCGAACGCCAGCGGACCGTGGGAGACGGTGTCGCCGGAAAGCGCCGGATGGAATGCGCAGGCGCTCGACGAAGCGCTCGCGTACGCGCAGCACGTGAATTCGAGCGGCGTCGTGATTGCCTACAACGGACGCATCCTCGCCGAGCGCTACTGGCAGCCCGCCGCCGCGCGACGGGCTGGATCGACGACCGAAGGCTGGCCGATCGAAGACGTCGCGTCGCTGCAGAAGAGCGTCATCTCGCTGATGGTCGGCATCGCGGTCGAACACGGACTCGTGGATCGGACCGCGCCGGTGTCGAAGTACCTCGGCGCGGGATGGTCGAAGGCGCCGGCCGACGCGGAAGCGAAGATCACGATCAACCATCTCCTCACGATGACGAGCGGTCTCACCGAGCCATTGGAGTTCGAAGCGGCGGCTGGGACGCGCTGGTTCTACAACACGCCGGCGTACAGCCGGCTCATTACTGTGCTCGCGTCGGCGACGCACAAGGAACCCAACGACTACACCGCCGAATGGCTCACCCACCGTCTCGGGATGACGGACACGCGATGGATCAAACGTGAGGGCGCCGGCTCGGCCGTGAATCCGTACGGGCTCGCGACGACTGCGCGCGACCTCGCGAGGATCGGCATCCTCGTGCTGTCGGGTGGAATGTGGAAAGGCGATCGCATCATCAACGAGGCGTACGTGCGCGAGATGGTCCAGCCGTCGCAGCAGCTCAATCCGTCGTACGGGTTACTGTGGTACGCGAACCGTCCGGTCCCGCCGGCCATTCAGCGGCAGCCGCATCTCAGCATTCCGGTCGCGCCCGCCGACCTGGTCGCCGGTCAGGGCGCGGGCGAGCGGCGCATCTGGGCCCTGCCCAGTCAGCGGCTCGTCGTCACGCGACTCGGCGCGCCGGCACCAGGGATCGACGCCGAATTCTGGGCAAAGCTCATGAAAGCCGCGCCCAGGCGCTCCAACTAGCGAATGGAGCACCCTTCGTCCGCTTGCGGGACGTTTGTCCGTGAATGGGACAGGACGTTTTTGCGTTTAGACTCGTCAAACGCACCAATGAAACACCTATTCCTCGCCTTCTGCCTGGCGGCTGCATGCGCGACCCGCGCGTTCGCGCAGCCGGCCGCCCCCGCGACCCTACGCGTCACGGTCGTCGACCCGACCAACGCGGTCATCATCGGCGCGACGGTCACCGTGACCGGCGCCGAGCCGGCGACGCAGGCGGCTTCCGTGCCGCCGGCGACGACGGCCGACACCGGCATCGCGACGATCGCGGGCCTCGCGCCCGGCCGCTACAGAATCCTGGCGGAGTTCCCGGGCTTCGAGGCGCGAACGCTGGCGGACGTCAGGATCCGCACCGGCGAGAACCGGCAGGTCGCGATCCTGTCGCTGCCGAAAGTCGAAGCCTCGGTCACCGTCGAGCAGGACAAGCAGCAGGCCGCGTCCGATCCGCACGGGCCGTCGTTCGGCACGACGCTGACGCGTGAAGAGATCGACGCGCTGTCGGACGACCCGCAGCAGCTGGCGCAGCAGCTGCAGGACATGGCCGGCCCGGGCGCGGTGATCCGCGTGGACGGCTTCGAAGGCAGTCCGCTGCCGAACAAAGCGCAGATCCGCTCGATCCGCATCTCGCGCGATCAGTTCGCGGCCGAGTATCACGCCGCGGGCGGCGTCTCGATCGAGATCATCACCCAGCCCGGCCTCGGGCCGATCCGCTACTTCACCAACTTCCAGACGCGCGACGATGCGCTCACCGGCACGAGCCCGTTCGTGGCGTCGCGCGGCCCGGAGCGCAGCACGAATTTCGGCGGCGGCCTGAACGGGACGCTGGTCAAGGACAAAGCCTCGTTCGGCCTGTTCGGGTTCACCACGAGGGCGTACGACACGCCGAACCTCAACGCGATCACGCCCACGGGCAATCTCGCGGAGTCGCTGAAGCTGACGACGCCGCGCAACAACCTGTTCGTGAACGGCCAGCTCGACTACGCGCTCACGCTGGACCAGACGCTGCGGTTCGGGTACAACCTCACGCGCTTCACGAACGAGAACCTCGGCGTCGGCGGCTACGACGAGCCGGAGCGCGCGTATTCGAACGAGAACACGACGCACAACATCCGCATCCAGCACTTCGGCCCGGTGGGACGGCGCATGTTCTCGCGGTCGCGGCTGCAGCTGTTCGTCGCGGACTCGGCGTCCACGTCAGCGACCCAGGCACCGACGGTTCTCGTGAACGGCTTCTTCAACAGCGGCGGTGCACAGCAGTCGGGCGGTGAGCACGAGAAGCGGGTCAATTTCGCGTCCGATCTCGACTACGTACGCGGCCGCCAGTCGTGGCGCACCGGCATCGTGCTCGACGGCGGATGGTACCGCTCCGACGCGTCGGCAAATTACCTGGGGACGTACACCTTCGACAACATGGACGCGTACCTCGCCAACCGTCCGAGCAACTACTCGCGGCGCATCGGCGATCCGAACCTGTCGTTCAGCGTCCTGCAGGGCGCCGTGTACGTGCAGGACGACATCCGGCCGAGGAAGAACCTCACGCTCAGCCCGGGCGTACGCTACGAAATTCAGTCGCACGCCGGCAGCGCCGCCAACATCGGTCCGCGCTTCGGCGTCACGTGGGCGCCGACGGCGTCGGGCCAGACGACGCTGCGCGCGAGCACCGGCATCTTCTACGAGTTTCTGCCGAGGGGGACCTACGAGCAGGCGCTGCGCGTGGACGGCGTCCGTCAGCAGGAAGTGAACATCTTCAACCCGTCGTTTCCCGATCCGGGGAGCGCCGGTACCGTGCTGCCGATCAATAAGTACTTGTTGGACGCCGGCTATCAGATGCCGCGCATCACGCGCGTCAGCGGCGGCATCGATCAGACCATCATGCGCGTGAGCCGCGTGGCGCTGACGTACAGCTATCAGCGGGGCGAGCGCCAGGCGCGCGGACTGGATCTGAATTCACCTGTGAACGGTGTCAACGGCATCCGGCCGAATCCGGCCTTCCGCGACATCATCGAAGCGGTGTCGGATGCCGAATCGCGCCGGCACCAGATTCAATTCGACGGCACCATCAATCCGGGCGCGATGCTGCCGGCGTTCAAGGGGCCGCTCATCAGCCTGAAGCGGACGACGCTGTTCATCAACTATCAGCTGACGTGGTTGAGGAACAACACGGACGGCGCGTTCGCGATTCCGGCGACGGGCGATCTCAATGCCGAGTGGGGACCGGGTGCGGGCGACGTGCGCCACCGCGCGAACATCACGTTCAACAACCAGATCATCCGCAACGTCATGGTCGGACTGAACGTCAACGCGACGACAGGCGACGCGTACACGGAGCTCACCGGCCGCGACGACAACGGCGACGGCATCTTCAACGACCGGCCGGCCGGCGTCGGCCGCAACACGCTGCGCGCGACCGGCCAGGTGAACGTCAATCTGTTCCTCGGCTACGTGATCGCGTTCGGCCGGCAGGCCACGCTGCCTCCGGGCATCGGCGTCTTCGGCGGCGGAAACGCCGCGACCGTGCGGACCGTGGATCAGAGCGGCGGCCGCTACCGTGTGCAGTTCTTCGTCCAGTGCAACAACCTGACGAACCAGGCGAACTATCTCGGCTACAGCGGGACGATGTCGTCGCCGTTTTTCGGGCGGCCGACGACCGTCAGGGACATGCGGAAGATTGACGCCGGCATCAGTCTGAACTTCTGAGCCGGGCTCCGCGCTCCGCCGAAAGACCGGCATCAGTCCACGCCCTCCGCTGGATTCTCCGGGCATTCCTCGAGCTCACGCGGGCACGAGGATTGCGGGATCCCTCTTCAGTACAAGACCGACGGGGGATGAACATGTTGCGAAGAGCCCTGCTTGTCTGCGGCATCCTGTCTTCCCTGCTCTACGTCGCCATGAACGTGGTCGTGCCGATGCAGTGGGAGGGCTACAGTTCCGCCTCTCAAACGGTCAGCGAGCTGTCCGCGATCGGCGCGCCGACGAGGCCGTTGTGGGTGGCGCTGGCCATGGTGTACACCGCGCTCATGATCGCCTTCGGATGGGGCGTGTGGGCGTCGGCCGGCCGAAACCGCCCTTTGCGCGTCATGGGTGGCGTGATCGTCGCCAACGCGCTCGTCGGACTCGCGTGGCCGCCGATGCACTCGCGTGAAGTACTCGCAGCGGGCGGGGGATCGTTGACCGATACGCTGCACATCGCCTGGGCGATTGTGACCAATATCCTCTTCATGCTCGAGATTGGATTCGGGGCAACGGCACTCGGGAAGCGGTTCCGCCTCTACTCGATCGCGACCCTGGTACTCCTCGTGGCGTTCGGCACGCTGACAGGCATCGACGCTCCGCGGCTTCAGGCAGACCTGCCTACTCCGTGGATCGGAGTCTGGGAGCGCATCGGCATCGGCGTTTTCATGCTGTGGGTCGTAGTGCTGGCGACGGCACTGTTGCGGGCCCGGAGCATGGCGGGTACGACGTTCAAGACGCCCGAAGGTGAAGCCGCGTTTCTGGCAGCGTACGACGCCGCGATGAAGTCGTGGCCGGTTCCGTATGAAGAGTTGGCCATCCCGACTCGGTTCGGGATGACACACGTGATCGTCAGTGGTCCGAAGGATGCCAGGCCGCTGGTGCTGCTGCACGGGTATATGGCCACCTCGGCGATGTGGTCGCCCAATGTGGCGGACTTCAGCAAGGACTATCGCGTCTACGCCATCGACGTCATGGGACAGCCCGGCAAGAGCATCCCCGGCGAACCGATTCGCAATGAACAGGACTACGCCGCGTGGCTCTCAACGACCCTGGACGGACTGCACCTCGACCGCATCGATCTGGTGGGAATGTCGTACGGTGGGTGGCTCGCTCTCAACTTCGCGATTGCCGCACCCGAGCGCGTTCGAAGGCTTGTGCTTCTGTCTCCTGGCGGAGGCTTCCATCCGATGGCCGGACAGTTCAGCCTGCGCGGGATGCTGATGTTTCTCTTTCCGACACGCTGGACGGTGAACTCGTTCATGCGCTGGCTGGGATTCAAGGAGAGCCCGAATGAAACGGACGCCCGGCCGGTGCTCGACTTGATGTATCTCGGTCTGAAGCATTTTCGAGTGCCGCAAGAGACGTTGCGCGTCACGCCCACTCTGTTCTCAGACGACCAGCTGCGGGCGATGCGCGTCCCGACATTGCTGCTCATGGGCGACCACGAGGTCATCTGCGACCCGGCAGCGGCCCTGGCTCGGGCGCGCCAGCTTTTTCCTGATCTCCAGGCGGAACTCGTGCCACGGTCCAGTCACGATATGTGCTTCCGCCAACATTCTGTCGTGGATGCACGCGTTCTCGAGTTCCTGTCGAGGGCACCGACTGGCGATCAAAGCAAGTCGAGGGAACGTTTCGTGGCGTAAGCGGCTCGCGCGGAATCGACGACGCCGACACGCTCGACTACTGCGGAACGATCGAGACCGTGATCATCTTGCGGTACTTGACGGGCAGGCCGTTGAGCATCGCGGGCTTGTAGCGCCACGTCTGCGCCGCCGCCACGACCTGCTTGTCGTAGCTCGGATTCACCGGCGCCCGCATTGCCGCCGACGACACCGTCCCCGTCTCGTCGATCACGACTTCGAGCGCGCCCTGCGCCGGCGTCAGCAGACGGCCGATGAACCGCGGGAGACTCTCGCGCACGGCCACGGGCGGCACGATGTTCGGGGTGTCGACGGTGTAGACGGTGTAGACGAGCGACATGTCGCGCGGCGCGGCAGCAGGCGACGCGGGCGCGGGCGGCGGCACTTCGACCGGAGGCGGTGGCGCAGCGCGTGGCGCCGGCGCGGCCGCCTGCTTGCTGAGGTCCAGGAAGCCGTTGACCAGCACACGCAGGTCGGCGAGCGGCGAGGTATTCGCGGCCGCCCCCAGATCCTGATCGCTCAGCAGGTCCAGCGTCTGGGTGAATTCGTCCCGCGCCTTCTCGTAGTTCTTGCCGTCGAACGCAACCTTCGCCTGCGTGTACTGCCGCTGGATGAGCGACGGCAGCAGGCGCCGCCTGACCTCGCTGAACGCGGCGCGCATCCGCGGCGAGGCGTCGGCATCGGACGGGCGATACGACGGGTGGGCGGACACGAGGGCTTCGATCGTCTGCTCCGCGTCCGTTTTCTTTCCCAGCGCGAGCAGGCAGAAGGCGCGATACTCGTCGACGCTGCGTGCGTCATCGGGGCTGACGTCCGCCGCGCGAAGCCGGACGAGCATCGCGAGCGCGTCCTCATAGTCGGCCGACACATACAGCTCGCGCGCCGCGGCCAGCGAATCCTGCGCCGCGGCCATCCGCGGCAACGCCACCAGCGCCAGGCACAGAACGCCGGCCAACCGAAAGCGAGTGCGACCGGTCATTTCTTTCGGAGGTCCGCGCTGACGCGCAGGGGCGCCGTGAGCGTGACGGTCACGGTCCGGCGCTGCTCGCCGAGGTCGGGATGACGGAACACCAACTCGTGCGAACCAATCGTCGCTGGGAGATTGCCGATTGGCGTCTCCCCGACGTCGACGCCGTCCATCGACACGTTGGCCCAGGGCACGGCGTTCACGGAAATCGATCCCTTCGGCAGCTGGATGGGAATGGCCGCGACCTTGTTTTGCGTCACCTGCACGGTGCGAGTGACCCGGAAGCCGAGCGCTTTGCTGACGATCTCGATCTGATGGCTTCCCGCCGCCACCATGACGCGCTCGGACTGACTGCTGCCCAGCAGCTGCCCGTTCTCGTAGAGCTGCAGTTCGACGGGCGAGGACACGGCCACGAAGCCGAACAGCGGCGCGCCGTCGCGCACGGCGAGCGGCACGACGAGCGACGCGGTCGTGTCTGCTTCGACTGTCACGGTCTGCTTGACCGAGTCCCCGTCGCGCGAGGTGACCACGACGGTGTGCTCGCCCGGCGCCACGTCGTCGAGCGTCACCGGCGCGGCGCCCTTCGCGACGCCATCGACGGTCACGCGCGCGCCGGTCGTATTCGTGCGCACGCTCAAGCGGCCTGTCGTCGGCCGGCTGCGCGCGAGCTCGATGTACTGGGACACCTGCGTGCCGCCCGGCACGGAGACCGGAATCGATCGCGACGCGCCACCGGCGCCGCGCAATTCGACGGTGTGCGCGCCGGCGGTCAACGTCATCGTGGCGGGCGTCGCGCCGCGCGCTTCACCATCGATGAGGATCTGCGCGCCCGCCGGACTCGAATTGAGGATGAGCGTGCCCGTGGCGACCGGCGGCTCAGGCGCGCGGCGTCGCGCCGCCATAATCCCGCCTCCGGTCAGCGCCAGCAGCACGACTGCGGCGGCTGCCCACGGCAGGACCCTGCGGGCCCGCGACGCGGGCTGCGGTCCGCGCGCGGCCGGCAGATCGGCGCGCGCCGGCGTCGCCGGGACACCAGGAGCGCTGGCCGCCGGTGACTGACGCTTTGCCGGCGGGTCGGGGCGCGAGTGTTCCGGCGGAGGTGCAGGAGCCACGGCGCGTACCGGCGCCAACGCCGTACGGGTTGGCCGCGCCGTTGCGGCCGTCGCCGTCGTGGCGCGCGGCGCGTCGAGACGCGGGTCGCTCGAGGCGACCACCACGGCTGTTGGCGACAACACCTGCTCCAGCTCGGCGCCCGCTTCAGCGACCGAGGAGAACGTCGTGGACCGATCGAGATGCAGCGCCCGGGTGAGCCACGTCCGCAGTCCAGGCGAGAGCGGCACGTCGCTCGCGGCCAGAGGCGACGCCGACAGGTCCGCCCAGTTCGCCGGACACTCGTCGTCGGCGAGCGGACGCCCGATCATCAGCGACAATGTGACCACGCCGATCTGCATGATGTCGGCGCGCTGATCGAAGCGCGCCAGGCCGGACGAGCGCGGCAGCGCGACGCGCAGGTCCTGCCAGTACTTCTGATGTGAGTAGCGGAGCGTGGCGAGGGCCGACCCCAACGCATAGTCGGCGACGACGAGCCGGGCCGCTGGAGCCCCGGGCGCCCCGGCCGCAAGGATGAGGCGCTCCGGGCTCAACGCGCCGTGCGAGATGTCCTGTCCGACGGCATGCAGCGCCGCGACGGCTCCGACGAGTTGACGGACGAGCGCCAGAGAGGCATTGAGATCCAACGGCCCGCCGGTACGCCTGCCCTCGAGCAGCAGGAGATCGGACAGCCGGTCGCCGTCCACCGCATCGAAGGCCACGCCAACGGCGGTACCGTCGCCGAAGGGACCGACGATGCCGTGCAGGGACGCGAACGCGGGATGACGGAAGTCACCCAGACGGCCGATCCGATCGCGCAGCGCTTTCTCGAACCCGAGGACCTCGGTCAGCTCGTCTCGGAGAAGGAGTACGTCCCGTGTGTTTCCTGTCGTCCTATCGACAATCCTGCGACGCTCGCCGAGACCATCGTGGAAGACGCCGCCATCGGTGACGTGCTCGTCACCCCACATTTCGAGTGTTGCCATTTCTGTAATTGTGCCCGGCGCGAATTCTAGACCGCAGGCTGGCCTAGCACAAGTCGGAGGATCTGAGGAGTCGCCCGGCAAAATCCCTGTGAAACGGAGGCGGGATCGCTCTATCTCACAGGATTCACGCCTGATAGACCGTTGTGCCGCCGACGACAGTCCGCACGATCTGGATGTCTTTGATCTTCTCCGGGCTCACCGTGTGGAGATCGTCGGCCAGGACGACGAAATCGGCGAGTTTGCCCGGCGTGATCGACCCCTTGATCGCTTCCTCGCGCGACGCGTACGCGCCGTTGAGCGTGTTGATCATGAGCGCCTCGTCGACGCTGACCCGCTGGTTCGCGCCCCACACGCCCCCGTCCCACCCTTTGCGCGTCACCATGCCCTGAATGCCCATCAACGGCGCGAACGGGCCGGGGCTGAAGTCCGAGCCGGCGGCCGCGTGGATGCCGGCGTCGAGGAACGACCGGAACGCCATGCACCGCTTCATCAGCTCCTCGCCGTAGAAGTGGAACTTGTCGGTGTTGTAGTACGCGTAGGACGTGAACGGCGCGGGGATCGCGTTGAGCGCTTTCATCCGGCGGATCAGATCATCGTTGATTAACGTGCAGTGCGTGATCTTCGGCCGCGCGTCGGCGCGCGGGAACGCCTTCTGCGCCCGCTCGACCGCCGTCAGCATCATGTCGATCGCGACGTCGCCGTTCGCGTGGCAGTTGATCTGGATGCCGGCGCGGTGCACGCGCTCGACCCACTTGTCGAGGTCGGCCTGCGTCTCGGTGATGTTGCCGCGGTACTTCGGATCCATCCCCGAATAGGGCCCGGACATCGCCATCGTGCGTTCGGAGAAGGAGCCGTCGACCGTGTGCTCGGACGTCGCGCCGAACTTGATCCACTCGTCGCCGAAGCCGGTCTGGATGCCGCTCGTAATCATCGACTCCAGCACGTTCCCGTTCGCTTCGTAACTGACGCGGTGCAGGAGCTCGCCGCGCGCCCGCACGTCCTGCAGCGCCTGCAGATCGCCGCCCTCGTGGTGCACGCTCGTCAGCCCGTAGCGGACAAACTGCTTGGAGATGAACGCCGCGCCGTCGCGATTGCGCTTGGCGCGCTGCTCCGCCGTGAACGTCTCGCGCTTGCCGACGCGCTGGATCGCACCGCGCGCGCGATCCGTCACGCGGCCGTTCAAATCGCCGAGATCGTCCTTGTCGAACGTTCCGCCCGGAGGGTCTGGCGTGGTTTTGGTGATGCCCGCCATCTCCAGCGCCTTGCTGTTGTAGTACGACGTGTGACCGCCGCGATGGCCGACGACGACGGGATGCTCCTTGGACACTTCGTCGAGGTCGTGGACGTTCAGCTCGCGCTTGTCCTGCACTTTCGTGTCGTCGAAGAAATATCCTTCGACCCACGTACCCGGCGGCGTGTCCCTCGCCTTCGCACGAAGTTTCTCGACGATGCTTTTGATCGTGACGAACTCGACTTCATACGGATTGCCGACGATGACGTCGTAGAGCAGCGTCGTCCCCGGCGCGTGGTTGTGGCAGTCGCAGAACCCGGGGACGACCGTCATCCCCTTCGCGTCGTACGTCTGCGTG
>Ga0326726_10004974_pt1 | contig 12090 bp, 12 predicted proteins | sample MHFenrmetagenome_2_FD_207603 | JGI IMG/M metagenome (GOLD analysis project Ga0326726, IMG submission 207603) | Lab enriched peat soil microbial communities from Michigan Hollow, Ithaca, NY, United States - MHF15MN | ecosystem: Environmental > Terrestrial > Soil > Wetlands > Peat | place: USA...
CGGCGATCACTTCGGTGACGTCTCGCAGGTCCGGATGTGAGGGTTGGTATGGCGCGCAATGGCAAGGTCTACAAGAAGTGCATCGAGCGTAAGCAGTGCCAGCCGAAGGACAACTGCGATCACCCTTGGTACTGCTATTACGTGACCAAGAACGTTCGATATCGGATGTCGATACCACAGGTCTTTCACGAGAATCCGAAGACACGGACCGAAGCAGCAAACGTATGGCTGCCGAAGTTCATCAATGCGATCAACGAAGCTATTCGGGAAGGGCGTGAGCCGTTCGCGCCGGCGAAGGCAACCGACACAAATGCGCTCACCGTTGCGGACTTTATCGATTTGCACTTCGTGCCGCGTTACTACCAGGCCGACAGTATTTCCGAGATCAAGAGTCCGGACGCAAGGTCGAAGATGAAGCTGTTGCGACTCGACCTCGGCGAGCTGCGTCTCAAGCAGCTCGAGAGCGAGGTGGTCGTCGACGACTACAAGAAGCAACTCCAGGCGAGGGGTGTGGGCGCGCCGGGATACAACCGGCGGCTTTCCAAGCTGAGACAGATGCTGAACTGGGCCAAGGATTGGAAGTTCATCTCCACCGTGCCTTTCAGTCGGAACCTCGTGTCGCTTGATACCGACCTTGAAATTGGTCGTGAACGCCGTCTGGAGCCTGGCGAGGAAGAGAAGTTGCTCCGTGCAGCCGACTCGGAAATGAAGCTACGTATAGTCGCTGCCCTGGACACCGGCATGCGGAAAGGCGAGATGCTTCGTGTTCAGCTAAAGCGGGTCAATTTCAAGCACGGATACATTGAGTTACCGCGGCGGGTTCTCATCAAGGACGTGTACCGCCAGAACACGAAGAACGACAAGACTCGGCGGATCCCAATCACTCCTCGTCTCATGAAGCTGCTGAAGAAGCGGCGATTTGTCGGGGCAGAGGGCTACGTGTTCGGGGACGCGACCGGCGCACTTGTCGAGGACATCAAGAAGCCCTGGAACACAGTGAATCTCGTCGCACACGGGTGCAAATTGGAATGGACGCTCGGAGGCAATCTGTCGGAACAGTGCTGGGAGGATCTGCGCGAGATCAATCTGCACTGGCACGATCTCAGACACGAAGCACTCAGCCGCCTCGGGGAATCTGGCGAGCTGTCAGATCACGAACTGATGGAGATCGCGGGCCACGCGAATCTCACGACGACCCAGCGGTACTTGAATACGCGGTTGGAGCGCCTGAAGCGAGGCGTTCTCAAAGCAGCAGCAAAGCGGTCGGCATGACCTACGGAGACCACGTCGTCTCGTGGCGCTATCGAGCCCCCGACTGCCCCAGCGACCGCGATCCTGGGGAAAAACTGCCACCAAACTGCCACCAAGCCGCTACCGCTCGATCCGAGCGATCAACGACGAGCAGAAGAAGTTCTGGCTGGAGAGTGAGTTAAGTGGTGGGCGCTAGAGGACTCGAACCTCTGACCTCGTGCGTGTGAAGCACGCGCTCTAACCAGCTGAGCTAAGCGCCCCTCGAAGGCGTGATCATTTCACTATTGAGTCGGTTTCGCAAACGAGCGGTCGTCAATGGGCGCGTTGTGGTCAACCTTCGTGAAGGTGATCGTCAGCGCCTGGAGCTGGTTGACCGATCGCATCCGATACGGCACTTTCACGCCGTCGACGTCACGGTAGTCGGAGAAGTCGACCGTTTGCTCGATGTCCGTGCCGAGCTGTGGGACGTTGACCGTGACGACGGTTTTCAGGAGCAGGGACGTCTCAGCGTCCACGAACTGCCGTGACGCTGGTCCCGCTTTGGGCGTGAATCGCAGGACATAGGCGTCCCTGTCGCCGGCTTTCTCCTTGCCGAGCAGTTCCACCCGCGCGCCTTCTTCCTTGTACCGAAGGAACGGCGTCGGGAACGTGCTGTTGCGCATGATCTCCGCCTGATCGCCGGTGATGTCGCGATTGCCGTTCAACGAATCGATCGAGTACCCCGCCGTGCCGTCGAAGCGCTGGTCCTGGAGGATCTGACCGACGCCCAACGCACTTGCGTCGATCTTGACGACGGTCCGCACCTTGTTTGGCGCTCGGTTATAGAGCTCGATGCTTCCCGTCAGGTCGCCGGCGGGCGTGGTCACGGAGATGGTTCCCGTTGCGGTGCGCGACGTCACTTTGCCAAGGGCGGCACGGCCCCCGGTCGCGGTCAGATACTTTTCGACGACTTCATCGGCTGTCTGCGCGCGAGCGCGCGACGCGGGCAGGACGATCATCAGGGCGGCCATGGTCAGCAACAGCAGTCGGTTTGTCATGTGCGTGCCTTTCAAGAAAGAGGACGACAGGCCATCCACTACTTACGACGCTCCGGCAGGCGCCGTTCCCGCGCGCCGTCGTAGTCGTGGTCTTTCGGGTCGATCTGCCGCATGGCGGGCTGGCGCATGCGCTCTTCATGAGCGTGCGCGATGAGCCCGGGCAGGCGCGAGATCAGGAATACGGCGTTGCCGAGTTCGTACGCGAAGCCGAGGTCGGCGGTGACCGCCGCGATGGCGCCGTCCACGTTGACGGGCAGCGGGCGGCCGAAGATCGCCGACTTCGAGCCGATGACCTGCTCGATCACGCGAAGCAGGCGCACATGCTCGCCTTCGAGCTCGAGTTCGAGCGCCATCTGGAACAGCCGCGCCGCTCGCGGGTCGCGGCTGTGGATGCGATGGCCGAAGCCGGGCGGGACCTCGTTGGCCCGGATGTTCTCTTCGACAAGCGTCTCGGCCGCCTGCTGCAGCGACTGGCCCGATCGGATCAGCGAGAGGCCCGAATCGAGATAGCGCATGCACGACTCGATGTCGCCGCCGTGCCGGGGTCCGAACGCGAGAACGCCCGCGGCCACGGAGTCTTTCAGCGGCGCGCCCGTCGTCGCCACGTTGCGAGCGGCCAGCGTCGAGGGCGGCGTGACGCCGTGGTCCAGCGACGAGACGAGGATCGCGTCGAACATCCTGCCAATCGCCGGTGAGGGCAGCTCGCCCATCAACAACAGATACGCCGCCTCGCCGAACGTGAGGCGTCCCATCATCTCGTCCAGCGGATAGCCGCGGACGAGGATCTTGTTGGGCGCGATCGATGTCAGCGCCGTTTGCCAGCGAGCGTCTCGACTCATGAGTAAGCCTCAGAGCGTTCCGTACAGCCGGTCGCCGAAGTCGCCGAGCCCGGGGACGATGTATTTCTGCGCGTTGAGATGGCGGTCGACGACCGGGGTATAGACGACCACGTCGGGGTGATCCCGCTCGACGACGGCCACACCCTCCGGCGCGGCGACGATGCAGACGATGCGAACGCGGCGGGCGCCAGCGCGGCGAAGCAGTTCGAGGGCGGCGGAGGCGCTGCCGCCCGTGGCGAGCATCGGGTCGATCATCAGCACATAGGCGCTGTCGAGGCGATCGGGCAGCTTCGAGTAGTACTGCGAGGCCACGGCCGTGCGTTCATCGCGCTGCAGGCCGATGTAGCCGACGCGGGCCGACGGCACCAGCGCGAGCACGGCGTCGAGCATGCCGAGGCCGGCGCGAAGGACGGGGACGACCACGACTTCCGACGCCATGCGACGGCCGTCGGCGGGGCCGAGCGGCGTTTCAACCGAAATGGCCGCGACCGGGACGTCTCGAAGCGCTTCGGCCGCGAGGAGGACGCTGATGCGGGTCGCGACACGCCGGAACTCATCCGGCAGCGTCCGCTTGTCGCGGAGAGTGGCGAGGGCATCGTGAACGAGCGGGTGGTCGACGAGGTGTACCGGCACGGGTCCTCACTATACAAGATGGGCAGCGCCGGCAGGAGAGGCAGGAAACGACAGGCAGGAAGGGTTGGACGGTCAGGGTTGCAGGACGGCGATGTGCGGGAGATTCCGGTACTGCTCCGCGTAATCGAGGCCGTACCCGACGACGAAATGATCGTCGATCGAAAAGCCGATGTACTCGACGGGCACCTCCACCTGGCGCCGTGACGGCTTGCTGAGCAGACAGGCCGTTCGAAGCGACTTCGGGTTGCGGGCGCGCAGGATCTCGTGGAGGTAATTGAGCGTCAGGCCCGAGTCCACGATGTCCTCGACGATAATGACGTGGCGCCCGTCCAGACCGAAGTCGAGGTCCTTCATCATCCGCACCTCGCCCGAGGTGGTCGTGCCCTTCGCGTAGCTCGAGACGGCCATGAAGTCCAGGGACACCCTGCCGGTCATGTGCCGGACGAGATCGGACAGGAAGATGAACGCGCCCTTCAGAACGGCAATCAAATGCACGTCATCGGGGGAATCGCGCCGGATTTCGGCCGCCATCTCGGCGACGCGCTTCTGAATCTGCTGCTCCGAGAGTAGGATCTGCATAGTTGAAACGCTTCGAGATTATTACCGAAACCGACGCCCGTGTGCTGACGCCCGGCGAGACGGTGATGCTGGCCAAGGGCGGGCACATCACGCCGCTGGCGGCCGACACGCTGAAAGAGCGCCGGGTGACGGTCGTCCGCGAAGGGCAGGCCTCCGAGTCGGATGCGGCGCTGGTGCCCGCGGCGGACGTGCGATCCGTCGCCATTGCGAGCGATCATACGGGCGTGGCGCTCCGGAAGGATTTGGTCGCCTTTCTGCGCGGCCGTGGCTTGGCCGTGAACGACCTCGGCACGTACGGCACCGATCCGGTGGATTACCCCGACGTCGCGGCCGGCGTCGCCGATGTCGTCGCACGAAAGGAGGCCGACGCGGGGATCGTCATCGATGGCGCAGGCATCGGGTCGGCCATTGCCGCGAACAAAGTCAAAGGCATCCGCGCCGTGATGGCGACCACCGAGACGATCGCGCGGTATTCGCGCGAGCACAACGGCGCGAACGTGCTGACGCTGGGGGCGACGCTCGTGAGCCCTGAAGAGGCGCGCGCCATCGTCGCCATGTGGCTGACGACGTCGATGAGGGAGCCGCGGTACATCGCGCGCCTCGCGAAGATTCGCGCACTCGAACAGAGGCCTGCCGTGACTGGAGACTGATGACCAGGGAGGAGCTGCAACGCGTCATCGACACGGTCGTGAAGGAGCTGCTGGCCGCCACCAGCCGGCCTGGGGGCCGCTGCGGCTGTCACGGCGTGCTCGAGGACTGCTGTCCCGACCGTCTGAGCGGCGTGATCGACGCGGGCGCGAGCCGCGTGGGCGTCCACGCGATCGGCGGCGCGCCGTCGGCCGTCGCGGGCATGATCGATCACACGCTGCTCAAGCCCGACGCCACGCGGCAGAACATCGAGGATCTGTGCCGGGAGGCGGCGCAGTTCAAGTTCGCGACGGTCTGCGTCAACCCGACATGGGTGGCGACATGCGCGCGGCTGCTGCAGGGCAGCGGCGTGGGCGTGTGCTCGGTCGTCGGCTTTCCGCTGGGCGCGACGACGGCCGACGTCAAAGGCTACGAGACGCAGCGCGCGATTTTCGACGGGGCGCGAGAGATCGACACCGTCATCAACGTCGGCGCGCTGAAATCAGGCGACCTGCGGACCGTCGAGCGCGACATCGAGGCCGTCGTCGCACCGTGCCGCGACTGCCGCGTGCTCAGCAAGGTGATCATCGAAGCGGCCCTGCTGACCGACGACGAGAAAGTGACGGCGTGTACGCTGGTGAAGGCGGCCGGCGCCGACTATGTCAAGACGTCGACAGGTTTCGGCCCCGGCGGCGCGACGGCGGCCGACGTCGCCCTGATGCGTCGCGTCGTCGGCGCGGAAATGGGCGTGAAGGCCGCCGGTGGCGTTCGCGATCTCGACAGCGTGAAGCAGATGATTGCGGCCGGCGCCACTCGAGTCGGCGCAAGCGCGGGCGTAAAGATTGTGCAGCAGGCGCGAGCGATCGATCCTCACGGTTAATTGATGACATTCGTGTGACTTAAATGCCGTCGCGCCGGGCGTCGTAAAGTACGATCACGAGACGAGCCGAAGACGTGAACGACATCAAGCCCAGGAGCGGCGCACCGGGTTTCCCTGCCTCCGGGTCGTACCATCGCCGGTCGAGTCCGGTGCTGCGCTACAGCCTGGCCGTGACATCGGTCGCGCTGGCCGTCGCCGTGCTCGAACTGCTGGGGCCGCAGGTCTACGGACCCGCTGCTGCGCAGGTCCTGCTCCTCGTGCTGATCGTCGACGGCTGGTTTTTCGGGACCGGACCAGCGGTCGTCGCCTCGTTGTGCGCGACCGCGGGCTTCTGGCGGTATTTCGTCACGCCGACCGGGTTCGCGTTCGGCGATCGCGGCGACTGGGCACAGCTCCTTTCCTTCATCATCCTGGCGGTGGTCGTGGGCGAACTCGCTTCGCGGGCGGAGCGGCGCGCGCGCGAGGCGCAGGCGGGACGCCAGGAAATCACGAGGCTCTACCAGGAGCTCGAGGCGGCGTTCGATCGCGCGAGCGAAGCGGAGGCGCTGCGGCGAAACGAGCAGCTGAAGGCCGCACTCCTCGACGCGCTCTCCCATAACCTGCGGACGCCGCTCACCGCGATCAAGGCGTCGGTAACGGCGCTCATTGGTGCGGCCGCGTTGAGGCAGGACACGACGCTCTCGCAGGAAGGTCGCGACGAGCTGCTCGCGATCATCGATGAGGAATCGGATCGATTGAACCGGTTCATCGAGGGGCTGTCGATGGCGGGAACCGACGCCCAGGCGCTCACGCCGAAGACCATCGGCATCGACGAAGTGCTCCGTGCGGGTCTGTCGCGGGCCGAAACGCTGACGCGCGACTACCGCGTCGAGCTCGCCATAGCCGGCGCGCCGCCGATGGTGTCGGTGGACCCCGCGTCGATGGTCGAAGTCCTGTACATCCTGCTCGACAACGCCAGCAAGTACGCGCCGCCCGGTTCGACGATTCGCGTCAGCGCGGCGGTCGCCGGCGGCAACGTCGAGTTGTCGATCGGGGACGAAGGCCCCGGCATCCCCGAAGGATCGCGCGAACAGGTCTTCGAGAAGTTCTACCGGGTTCCCGGCCGTCAATCGCACGATCCTCGCCGGAAGGGCATCGGGCTCGGGCTCCCGATCGCTCGACGGCTCGTCGAAGCGCAGGGAGGCCGCATCTGGGTCGAGTCGTCGTCTCGCGGCGCTGGGACGGTGGTGCGCGCCACCTTGCCGATCGCCGAGTCAGCCGGTCAAACACTTGTCACACATGTGCACACGGCCACACCGCCGGTGGGCGTCGTCTAACACATGCAGAGGTCACAGGAGACTATGGCTACAACAGCAACGATGGGAACGATCGCCGACAAGTCACGCGTCCTGGTCGTGGACGACGAGCCGCAGATCACGCGGGTGCTCAGGACCGTGCTGACCAGCCACGGGTATCAGGTGCGGACGGCCGCCGAAGGCGAGGCCGCACTCGCGAACTTCAACGAATGGCGGCCGGAGCTCGTCATCACCGATCTCTACATGCCGCGGATGGATGGCCTCGAGCTCTGCCGGCGGATCCGCGCGCAGTCCAACGTCCCGATCATCGTCCTGTCGGTCAAGGCGGAAGAGGGGACGAAAGTCGAAGCGCTCGACTCGGGCGCCGACGACTACGTGACCAAGCCGTTCGGCATCGACGAACTGCTCGCGCGCGTCCGAGCGACGCTGCGGCGGTCCGGCGGGGACGTGGATGTCGCGTCCTTCGACGTCGGCGATTTCCGCGTCGACATCGAAGCACGCCGGGTGCATGTCCGCGGCAGCGAAATTCGCCTGACGCCGAAGGAGTTCGAGCTGTTCGTCTACATGGCGCGGCATCCGAACCGCGTCCTCGGTCACCGGACGCTGCTCGAGGCGGTCTGGGGCGAGGCATCGCAGGAGCAGCCCGAGTACCTGCGCGTGTTCATGGGGCAGCTGCGGAAGAAACTCGAGCCGGATCCGTCGAATCCGAAATACCTGGTGACCGAACCCTGGGTCGGCTACAAGTTCAATCCGCAGGGCTGATCCAACGCGAGAAACCCGGTTTATCGAGCATCGCCAGCGTCCCGTGCTGATTGTGAAATCGGCGTAAGAGGCGCAAGAGAAGACCCGACGGTCGCGCCTCGGATGGTCGTCGTCCCGACGAAACTGGGAACCGAGGGGCGATCGTCGGGTCAGTCGACGATCACCATTGGCGGCGCATGCGAGGGCAGGGCGCCGGTGCTGCCGACGGGGGACTGGTAGGCCAAGGTCGCGTGGTACTGCTCGCGCGCCGAGGGCGTCGCATCACAGCCAGGTGCCCCCCCATACATCACATCGAGCGGATTGTCCGTATGGTAGTAGCCGAAGGCGTGCCCGAGCTCGTGACGGGCCGTCCTGGGCCGGATCTTCGCGCCATTACAGGAACAACTGCCGCCGACGAGATAGTTCATCTCGATCACGCCCCCGTCCACCCCGACATTGGACCGTGCGCAGATATTGCCGACGTTCGTGCTGAACCACCGGACCGTCAGCCAGCCAGCCGCGCCCGCCTTCGTCCCGGTGCCGCGTTCCACGCCGGCCAGCCCGAACTGTCCACCTCCCCATTTGGGTGCGACGCCCATCATGGCCTCTTGCACGGTATCGAGAGTAAAGGCATCGATCGCGTTGCCGGCTTCGTCCACCGTTTTCAGATAGAGCATCGGCGCCGCCATCAAGCGTTGCAACGGTTGCAGCGCGGCGGGCGATTCAAAGCCGTTATAGACGAACTCGTTCCAGAAGGTCTGATTGAAATCCGGCCCGCGCGCCGGCAGCGGCAGTACCGGGGGAGGCGTCGGCACGGGCGCAGGCGCTGGGGCAGGCGTCGGTGCAGGACTTGGCGTCGGCGTTGGACTCAGACTTGACCCGGAGCACCCGATGGTGAGGAGCGCCGCGAACACAAAGCCATGCCGCATGTCAGTCAGTCCAGGCCCAGTTGATGAAGCGCACAATCACATCGAGCCGCAAAGAAAAGCCCCAGCCGGAGCCCCCACGCGGATTCGTTCACGGTCGAGTCAGTCTACCGAAGAGGTGCGGGCAAAATCTTGGCCATGCTGTGTCGCGAACCGATCGAATTGAGAGGAAACCTGAGGATTGCGAAGAGAAACGGAATGGAGCGGGCTACGGGGATCGAACCCATGTCCGAGGCTTGGGAAGCCTCTGTACTACCATTGTACTAAGCCCGCGACCGTGGACCCGCCCAGCCAGGCTGGGCGCTACGCTCGAGTCACTATTCTAGATCAGGCGCGGATCAGCGAGAGCACGTCGTTGCGCTTTTCCGCCATCTTTTGCGGCGTGGTCGCTTCAAGATTGAGCCGAAGCAACGGTTCCGTGTTCGACGGCCGCACGTTGAAGTGCCAGTCCGGGTACTCGACCGACAGGCCGTCGAGGCGCTCCTGCTTGCCGTCGGCGTACTTCTTCGCGATCGCGTCCAGCTTGGCGGCGACGTGATCCATGTGCGCCAGCCTGGTATTGATCTCCCCGGAGATGAAGTATTTCTCGCGCAGCGGCGCGAGCAGCTCGTGCAGCGTTTTTCCGTGCTTAGACATCAACTCGAGGATGAGCAGCGCGGGAATCATGCCGTTGTCGGCGAAGTAGTTGTCGCGGAAATAGTAGTGGCCGGTGACCTCGCCGCCGAAGACCGCATTCGTCTCGCGCATGCGGCGCTTGATGTAGGCATGGCCGACGCGGTTCATCAGCGCCTTGCCCCCGTGCGCGGTGACGATGTCTCTGACCGCGTAGCTGGCGCGAAGGTCGTAGATGATCGTCGCGCCGGGCTGCTTGAGCAGGAACGCCTGCGCGAGCAGCGCCGTGATGAAGTCGCCGGAGATGAATTCCCCGGTGCCGTCGATGAAGAAACAGCGGTCGGCGTCGCCGTCCCAGGCAATGCCGACGTCCGCCTTCTGCCGGACGACGGCGTCGGTGATGTCGCGGCGGTTCTCTTCGATCAGCGGGTTGGCTTCGTGATTGGGGAAGGTGCCGTCGATCGTAAAGCACAGGCGCGTCGTCTTGCAGGCCAGCCGGTCGAAGATCGCCGGAGCGGCGATGGCGCCCGTGCCGCTGCCCGCATCGAGAACGACGTTGAACGGCCTGATGACCCCTGGATCGATGAACGACATCACGTGGTCGACGTAGCGGTCGAGCACGGTCTTCTTCGCGACCGTGCCGCGCCGGCTCGCCGGCTTCGGCAGCTCGCCGGCCAGAATCATGTCGCGGATGTCGTTGATGCCCGCGTCACCGCTCAGCGGGAACGCGCCTTCGCGCACGAGCTTCGCGCCGTTGTACTGCTTGGGGTTGTGCGACGCGGTAATCTGCGCCCCGCCCGCGTGATTGGCGCTCGCGACCGCGAAGTACATCATGTCCGTCGAGAGCATGCCGTAATCCGCGACGTTGACCCCCTGTTCGGTCACACCGTCGATGAATGCCGCGACGAGCGACGGCGACGAGACGCGCATGTCGTGGCCGACGGCGATTTCGTCGGCGCCAAGATACGCCGCGAAGCCCGTGCCGATGGCTTTCGCGCCAGCCTCGTCGATCTCGCCCGGGTAGACGCCGCGAATGTCGTACGCCTTGAAGATGTCGGGATTCATCTACAGCCGGGTGTAGTCGGTGATCACTGATTTGTCTCCGAGGACCGTACCGTGTTCGATGAGGGCATTACGGCCGATGTGGCAGTGCCGGCCGAGAATCGCGTCGCGGACGATCGCGTCCTGACTGATGCGGGTGTTGGCCCAGACGATGGATCGCTCGATGGACGCGTTCTCTTCGATGTGACAGTGCCGCCCGATGACGCTGTCGGGTCCGACCCGCGCGCCGGACTTGACGATCACATCCGCGTCGATGAAGCAGGGCGCTTCGACGATGGCGCCCTCCTCGATCCGCGCCGAGGGCGAGACGCAGGCACCCGTCCGGTCGCTGGCGAACGGCGCTGCGTGATAGCGGTGAGCCATGATGTCACGATGCACCTGCATGTACTTCTCCGGCGTGCCGATGTCGATCCAGTAGCCGCGATAGACGTACGCGACGAAGGTCTCATGGCGCTCGATCAGCGACGGGAAGAAGCTCCGCTCGATCGACCACGGCTGATCCGACGGGATCCGATCGAACGTGTCGGGCTCGAGGACGTAGATGCCGGCGTTGATCGTGTCGGTCGTGATCTGATGCGGGTCCGGTTTCTCGAGAAAGCGGCGGATGTTCGACTGGGCGTCGATCTCGACGAGCCCGTACGCGCTGGGATTGTCGACGGTCGTCAGCACGATGGTCGCCCTGGCCTTGCGCTCGCGGTGCAGCGCGATGACCGCCTGCAGGTCGATTTCGGTCAGGACGTCGCCGTTGAAGACGACGACGGAGTCTCGAAGCGCGTCGGCGGCAAAACGAATCGCGCCGGCGGTGCCGAGCGGCGCCGGCTCCACCATGTAGCGGAGCGCGAGGCCGCTGTCGCCGCCGTCGCCGAAGATCTCCTCGATGCGGCGGGGCTGATAGTTGAGGCTGAGGATGACCTCGTCGATCTCCGGGACTCTCTTGATCAGGTCCAGCTGAAATTGCAGGAACGGCCGATCGAAGATCGGAACGATGGGTTTCGGTGTGTGAATGGTGAGCGGGCGCAGCCGCGTGCCCTTGCCCCCGGCGAGCAGAATCGCCTTCATGCCGACCGCCGATGATATCATGTGAGAAACGGGCAGTCGATGAACCTTCCGAACTCTCTGACGATCAGTCGGATCATTTTCGTGCCGCTGCTGGTCGTCGTTCTGCTGACGGATTTTCAGGGAAGGGTCATTTTCGGCGTGCCGACCGAGCTCGTCGGCGCCGCCATCTTCGGCATCGCTTCCATTACGGACTGGCTCGACGGGTATCTGGCGCGCCGGCGCAAGCAGATCACGGCGCTCGGACAGGTGATCGATCCGCTCGCCGACAAGCTGCTCACGTGCGCCGCCCTCATTTCCCTGGTTCGCATGAACCTGGCGTCGCCGTGGATGGCGACGGTAATCATCGGACGCGAGTTCGCGGTCACGACGCTGCGCAGCGTCGCCTATGCGAGAGGCGTCTCGATTCCTGCGTCGCGTCTGGGGAAGATCAAGATGGTGGGGGAGGTCGTCGCGATTCTGGCGCTGATTCTGGCGCACGGCGCCGACGGCCCGCGCCAGCCGTTCCTGCTGATCGGCCAGGCGGCGCTGTGGGCCGTTCTGGTCACAGCG
>Ga0326726_10004975_pt1 | contig 12088 bp, 10 predicted proteins | sample MHFenrmetagenome_2_FD_207603 | JGI IMG/M metagenome (GOLD analysis project Ga0326726, IMG submission 207603) | Lab enriched peat soil microbial communities from Michigan Hollow, Ithaca, NY, United States - MHF15MN | ecosystem: Environmental > Terrestrial > Soil > Wetlands > Peat | place: USA...
CAGCCGTTCCCGTACGACCTGCGACCAACTTCCCGGCGCCGCGCCCAGATCGACGACCACTGAACCGGGCCGGATGAGGCGGTCCTTGTCGTCAATCTCGGCGAGTTTGAACGCCGCACGCGATCGATAACCCTTCCGCGTCGCCTCTTTGACGTACGGATCCGTGACATGCCGGCGAATCCACTCAGGATTGGAGCGGTGTTTCTTCTTTGCGGCGGGCATTGGTGATCCGGGAATCCTTCTCTCGTTTAGCCTATCGCCATGGCTGAACTCGCACTAGAAAAGAACCAGCGGCTCGCGCTCAAAGCCGAGGCCCATAGCCTGCAACCGGTGGTACTTCTGGGCGTGGCGGGTCTGAGCGACGCCGTTTTCGCCGAAATTGACCGCGCGCTTACCGCGCATTCGCTCATCAAGGTGCGCATCCCCCTGGATGACCGGGGTCAACGTAACGCGATGTATGCAGAAATTGCAGAGCGGCTCGGCGCGGCGCGGATCCAGGCGATCGGCAAGCTGATCGTTCTCTATCGGCCGCCGCCACCGGAAGACACGTCCGGCGGGGACGAAGCGCAGGGGAATGCGCGCGAACGCAACAACACGAAGCCAAACCAGCGGCGCCCGCGTCAAACGTAGCGAACGTCCAGGATTTCGTACTCGCGCCGCCCGCCGGGTGCGGCAACTTCAACCACGTCGCCCTCCATTTTTCCGATCAGCGCCCGCGCGATCGGGCTGGAGACGGAGATGAGGCCCGATTTGATGTCGGCCTCGTCATCGCCGACGATCTGATACTTCACGCGCTCTGCGGCGGTCAGGTCCTCGAGTTCGACCGTTGCGCCGAAAACGACCCGCCCGCCCGCATCAACCGTAACCGGATCGATGATCTGCAGGCTCGAGAGCTTGCCTTCGAGTTCCAGGATCCGTCCCTCGATGAAGCCCTGGCGCTCGCGCGCCGCCTCGTACTCGGCATTTTCCGACAGATCGCCCTTTTCGCGCGCCTCCTTGATCGCCTGGATCACCGACGGTCGATCGACCGACTTCAGCCGCTGCAGCTCTAACTTGAGCCGTTCGGCACCGCGCGCTGTGATCGGAATCGCCATGGATGGATGCAAGCAATCAAAAAAACCGCCCCGACGACTGCGGGGCGGATCAGCCGCACTTTACAAAGCCTTGCTCGCCGAAGCAACCGCCGCTGGAAAGCCCGTTGCGCCTCACCGAGCAAGTTGTCGATGCAGCGACTGCAGGTCGTAGACCTCGAGGTCGCGCAAGTGGCGCATTCCTTCCACCGCAGCGCGGCCGCCTGCGATGGTCGTGTAGTACGTGACCCGCTGCGCAAGCGATGTCGTGCGGATCGAGCGCGAGTCGGCGATCTGTGCTCGGTTCTCCGCGACGGTCGTGATCACGAGGTCGATCCCCCCGTTCTTCAACAGGTCAACGACGTGCGGACGACCATCCTTGACCTTGTTGACGGTTCGAACCGGTATTCCGGCGGCTTCGACGGCCGCTGCAGTGCCATGGGTTGCCACCAAGCCATAGCCCATCTCGTGCAGAAGCCGCGCCACCTCAACGGCGCGCGGCTTGTCGGCATCCTTCACGCTCATGAAGACGGTCCCCTTGGGCGGCAAGCCGACGCCTGCACCAAGTTGCGACTTGAAGAGCGCCTCGCCAAAAGTGCGCCCGACACCCATTACCTCGCCGGTCGAACGCATTTCCGGTCCGAGCAACGTATCGACGCCCGGGAACTTCGCGAACGGGAAGACCGCCTCCTTGACCGAAAAATACGGCGGCACGACCTCCACACGCACACCCTGTTGGGCCAGCGTGCGGCCGACCATGCAGCGTGCGGCAATCTTTGCCAGCGGTTCGCCGGTCGCCTTCGAAACAAACGGCACGGTTCGCGAAGCGCGCGGATTGACCTCCAGCACGTAGACGGTGCCGTCCTGCACCGCGAATTGCACATTCATCAGGCCGCAGACGTTGAGTGCCTGCGCCATCAAGATGGTCTGCCGTTGCAGCACCGCGACCGTCGCCTCGCCCAATGAGTAAGGCGGCAATGAGCACGCCGAGTCACCCGAATGCACGCCGGCCTGCTCGATATGTTCCATCACGCCGCCGATTCGCACCTCGCGGCCGTCGGCGACACAATCGACGTCGACCTCGATCGCGTCGTCCAGGAAGCGGTCGAGCAGGACCGGTGAATCGTTGCTGACCTTGACCGCCTCGCGCATGTACCGCTCGAGGTCCTTGCCGTCCTGCACGATCTCCATGGCGCGCCCGCCGAGAACGTAACTGGGACGCACGACGAGCGGATAGCCAATCTCGTCGGCGAGGCGCAACGCGTCCGCTTCGGTCCGCGCGGTCCGATTCGGCGGTTGCTTCAGCTCCAGCTTGTGCAGCAGTCTCTGGAACCGCTCGCGGTCTTCCGCCACGTCGATCGAGTCCGGGCTCGTGCCGATGATCGGCACGCCGTTGGCCTCGAGATCGCGCGCGAGCTTAAGCGGCGTCTGGCCTCCGTACTGGACGATCACGCCCAGCGGCTTCTCCTTGTCGACGATCTCGAGAACGTCCTCCAGAGTGAGGGGCTCGAAATACAGCCGGTCCGACGTGTCGTAGTCGGTCGAGACCGTTTCCGGATTGCAGTTGACCATGATGGTCTCGAAACCGTCTTCGCGCAGCGCCAGTGCCGCGTGGACGCAGCAGTAGTCGAATTCGATGCCCTGCCCGATGCGGTTCGGCCCACCACCGAGGACCACGATCTTCCTGCGGTCCGTCGGATCGGCCTCGCACTCTTCCTCGTAGGTCGAGTACATGTACGCCGTGGTCGTCGCGAATTCGGCGGCGCACGTATCGACACGTTTGTAGACCGGCCGCACGTCCAGGCGCCGCCGGACATCGCGCACCACATCGGCCGACGTTTTCAACAGTTTCGCGAGGCGGCGATCGGAGAATCCGCGCCGCTTGAGGAAACGCAACTCGTCAGCGGTCAATGACACGAGGGTGCGATCGCGCAGGCGTTGCTCGATCTGCACCAGCTCCTCGATCTGCGCCAGGAACCACGGGTCGATTCCGGTCTCTTCGTGGACTTCGGGAACAGTCATGCCAAGGCGCAACGCGTCGGCCACGTACCAGATCCGGTTTGGGCCCGCGTCGCCGATTTCTTCGACGATCTCGTCGCGGTCGGTGGATTGTTCGTCCAGCCCGTCCGCTCCGGTTTCCAGGCCACGCAGCGCCTTCTGGAAGCTCTCCTGGAACGTGCGGCCGATGGCCATCACCTCGCCGACGGATTTCATCTGCGTGGTGAGATGGCGGTCCGCCTGCGGGAATTTTTCGAATGCGAAGCGCGGTATCTTGGTAACGACGTAGTCGATCGTCGGCTCGAACGATGCCGGCGTGGCGCCGCCCGTGATCTCGTTGCGCAACTCGTCGAGCGTGTAGCCGACCGCCAGCTTCGCCGCCACCTTGGCGATCGGGAATCCGGTCGCCTTCGATGCGAGCGCCGAGGAGCGCGACACGCGCGGATTCATCTCGATCACGACCATGCGGCCGTCGCGCGGATTGATCGCGAACTGCACGTTCGAGCCGCCCGTGTCGACGCCGATCTCGCGCAGGATCGTTATCGAGGCGTTGCGCATCAACTGGTATTCCTTGTCGGTCAGCGTCTGTGCCGGCGCGACCGTGATCGAGTCCCCGGTGTGGATTCCCATCGGGTCCAGGTTTTCGATCGAACAGATGATGATGCAGTTGTCGGCGCGGTCGCGCACGACTTCCATCTCGAACTCTTTCCAGCCGAGCAGCGACTCCTCGATCAACAGCTCCCTGGTGGGCGACAGATCGAGCCCGCGCGTACAGATCGCAACGAATTCCTCCATGTTCCAGGCGACGCCGCCGCCCGATCCGCCAAGCGTGAAGCTCGGGCGGACAACGGCGGGAAAGCCGAGCCGTGCCTGGATCTCGAGCGCCTCCGCAACGGAATGGGCGATCCCGGAGCGCGCGGACGCCAGGCCGATATGGGTCATCGCCTCCTTGAACTTCTGGCGATCCTCGGCCTTTTCGATCGCGGCAGGCGAAGCGCCGATCAGCTCGACACCGTACTTCTGCAGGACGCCGTTCTTGTGCAGATCCATCGCGCAGTTGAGCGCGGTCTGCCCGCCCATCGTCGGTAGGATCGCGTCGGGGCGCTCCTTCGCGATGATTCGTTCGACAACCTGCCAGGTGATCGGTTCGATGTATGTCACATCGGCGGTCTCCGGGTCCGTCATGATCGTCGCCGGATTGGAGTTGACGAGGATGACGCGGTACCCCTCGGCCTTGAGCGCCCTGCACGCCTGGGCGCCGGAGTAGTCGAACTCGCAGGCCTGCCCGATGACGATCGGGCCGGCACCGATGATGAGGATGCGGCTGAGGTCGGTTCGCTTCGACATTCGTCTCGCACGCTAGCGGCGTGCCTCCTCCATCATCTTCACGAAGCGATCGAACAGGTAGCCGATGTCGTGCGGACCCGGGCTTGCTTCCGGGTGACCTTGGAAGCAGAAGGCAGGACGGTCGGTGCGCCGAAAACCCTGCAACGTTCCGTCGAAGAGCGATACGTGCGTGACCTTGCAGTTGGCCGGCAAGGTCGCCGGATCGACGGCAAAGCCGTGGTTCTGCGAGGTGATCAGAACCTTGCCGCTCTCGAGGTCTTGCACCGGATGGTTCGCCCCATGGTGGCCGAACTTCATCTTCCGCGTCCGGCCGCCGGATGCGAGACCCATGATTTGATGCCCGAGGCAGATGCCGAACGTAGGCCGCGCGCGCTCGATCAGTTCACGGCAGGCGGTGATCGCGTAGTCGCACGGCTCCGGATCACCGGGACCGTTGGACAGGAAGATGCCGTCGGCCTGCATCTCGAGCACCTCTTTCGCCGGGGTCTGCGCCGGCACCACCGTTATGCGGCACCCGCGTGCGGCAAGCATCCGGAGGATGTTGCGTTTCACGCCAAAGTCGTAGGCGACGACGTGCAGATGCGGCGCGGTCTGCTCGCCGTAGCCAATCCCGAGTTGCCACGCCGTCTCCCTCCACGCATAGGGACGCTCGACCGACACGACCTTCGCGAGGTCGAGGCCGGCCATCCCGGGAAAGGAACGCGCTAGCGCGATCGCTCTTGCCTCGTCGTCACCGACCACGATCGCACCGGGCTGGGCGCCCCGATCGCGCAGGATGCGGGTCAGTCTGCGCGTATCGAGATCGGCGATGGCCACGACGTTCTCGGCCGCAAGGTATTCGCCGAGCGTTCGCGTGGCGCGGAAGTTCGAATGGACGCGCGGCACATCACGCACGATCAAGCCCGCGGCGTGCACGCCCGTCGCTTCGACGTCTTCACCGTTGATGCCCGTATTGCCGATGTGCGGATACGTCAGCGTGACGATCTGCCGGCAGTAGCTCGGGTCGGTGAGGATCTCCTGATACCCGGTGATCGCCGTATTGAAGACGACCTCACCGACGGTGGCTCCGGGCGCGCCGATCGAGCGGCCACGAAACACCGTCCCGTCCGCGAGCGCAAGGACGGCTTTGGTTTCGAGCGGGAGCAAACAGAACTCCTGGGGAAAAGCGCGGCTTCGAAGACGGCCGCCGCCATCGGCGGGAGGAGGTGGACCGTGCCTGGAGGCGCGCTTATCGCAACGCAGGCGGCGGATTATATCGATCCGCGTCGGCCCACCCCGTTTGGACCGGCGCGTACGCCGTTCACCGCCATCCCGCGGGGCTAACCGGCGCGCGGGACGCGTGGCTGCATCGCGCGGACGCGCGGCCACGTTCGTACAGGGCGCGCTCGCTACACTCCATCGACTTCGATCAATCGGGCTGTGGACCAATGGCGACGCTTCGGGAAGTCCTCAAACGACACGCGGTCATCCTGGCCGACGCCGACGACGTCAAGGCGATTGCGCGCATGCGCCCACGCGATGTGATCACGAATATTTCCCGCATCCTGAAAGCAGCCGACAGGCCGAGTACCGGGGTTTTGTTTTGCGGCGCGGTCGCCACTGGCAATGCAGAGCCCCCGGCCGAGCCCCTGGACCGAGTACTCGTGGCGTTCGGCATCGAGATCCTCCAGCGCATCGACGGACGGGTTTCGACCGAGGTGAATGCTTGCCTGTCGCGCTCACGCGACGCGCTGAGAATGGACGAACGCCTGGCACGCACGCACTGACATGCTGATCCTTCCGTACCAGACCCGCTTCACGGCGCGCTCGCTTCCTCTGGCGACGCTGTTGATCGCGATGGTCTGCGTGTTCGTCTATTTCGGTTTCCAGAGCGGCGACGAGCGGATCTACCGCCAGGCGTTCCAGACCTACGCGAACTCGGACCTGCCGAAGATCGAATTCCCGCGGTACGAAGCCTGGCTGGTCGATCGCAGCGACCGCGCTTCGCACGATCGGCTCGCGCGCTTGCGGGCGATGACCGCAAAGAACGGCGTCGGACCCGCGCTCGAACTGATGGAAAGCGACGCCACCTTCATGCGCGACCTGCGTGCCGGTCGCGTCATCACGCCGGGCGATCCGCAGTTCGCTGTGTGGGCGCAACAGCGGCGCGAATTCGATGCGACGCTGGGGCGTTCGGTGATCGAACGCTTTTCGTTGAAGCCCGACTGGACCGAGCCCTGGCGGCTCATCACGCATCAGTTCCTGCATGGTGACTTCGGCCATCTGCTAGGAAACATGATCGTGCTGCTCATCGCCGGGCCGTTCGCCGAAGCCGCTCTCGGCAGGTTCCGCTTCCTGCTCGGCTATCTCACGGGCGGTGTGGCAGCCGGACTGGTCCATCTGCTCTTCGCGCCCGGCTCGTTGATCGGCGCTTCGGGAGCAATCTCGGCTGCGATGGCAATGGTGGCGGTGATCTACTGGACCCGCCGCGTGCCCGTCTTCTACTGGGTGTTCGTGTACTTCGATACCGCACGTATTCCAGCGCTCGCGCTGTTGCCGGTCTGGATCGCCAATGAGCTCTACCAGTTGGCCTCACAACCGCAGTCGCGGATCGCCTATACGGCGCACCTCGGGGGCTTCGTCGCGGGCGCGCTCATCGCCTGGTTGCTCAAGCCGAGCGACGCAAACAAGATCGATGACGTGCTCGACAACGAGTTCGGCGACGAAAAGCGCCAAGCCCATCAATCGGAGCTGGTCCGGCAGGCGCAGGAAGCTGCCGCACGACTGGATACGAAACGCGCCGCACGCCTGTACCACGAACTCTGCGACCTGCATCCGAACCGGGTCGACTACATGGCAGCGTGTTTCAACATGGCCTTGCTCGGGACCGACGCGGAGGAGCTCAAGGATGCCGCGCTGCGCGTGCTCTGGTCGCGCAGCAAGCACAACCCCGAGGAGTTCCGCAAGGCGTTCATGTCGATGACCCAGCCCAAGGTGCTGCAAGTGCTGCCGGTCGATGAGCAATTGCGCTTGACCCGGCGCCTCGTGCGGTTCCGCGAGGACGCCGCGGCGCTGCGTGTCCTGGACGCCTTGCTGTCGGACGACAATATGCGCACGCTCTACGCACGCCAGATTGCCGACTGCCTGTTGGGACTGTTCACGACGTACACGCGCCATGGACTGCGGCAGCCCGCACACAACGTCAAGACGCGCCTCAGCCAGTACTTTCCCTCGCCGGACAACATCGGCGGGTTGCCGCCGAGCCGGCAGATGCCGATGTCGATCCGCGCGACCACGGCGTCGCGGCCCGACACGCTACATATCGACCTGGACTGAGGGCGCGCTCGGCGGCACGCCGGCGCGTGCCGCATCAGGCCGGCGCGGACAATCGATCGATCCGTTCGACGAGTCGCCGGGCTTCGACCGCCGCGGGGTGCTCCGGATACCGCGCGAGCAAGTACTGCAGCATCTGCTTTGCGTGCATGGAAGGCGCACCACTCTCCAGCATGAGTTGTGCGCCGATCAGATAGATGTGCGGGATGTCCGGGTGCATCTTGTGCCGCTTGTCGAACCCGCGGATAAGTTGCGCCGCGAGTTTCGCCTTGCTCGAAGCGAGCGCGGCGCGCGCAAGCGGCACGACGAGGGTGAGGTCGCGCGGCTCGTAGTCCGGGCGCCGCGCGAAGGCGGCGTCCACGAGCGGCAAGGCTTCACGCGCGTTGTCTGTTCTCACCAGCAGCTCGATGTAGCGCTCGGCGTGATCCTCGATGCGCGGCGTGGCACCTTCAATCAGGAGCAGCTTGTGCAAGCGGGCGTGCAAGGCGAGATCGCTGGGTTTCTCGCGCAGATCGGCGCTGAGCATGTCGATCGCCTCGCGGATCTCGCCGGCCGCCACCATCTGGCCGATCAGCGCGTCGCGGGTTCGGCGCTGATGCTCCGCCGAACTGATCCGGCCAAGGGTGCGCGCTTCCCCGGGACCCACGACCGAGACACCGAGCACGTCGGCGTACTGGTACATCGTGTACCCGATCAGCGTGCACATCAGTACGAAAAAATAGCTGCCGATGAAGCTCAGTACAAAGAGTCCGAGCCCCATGGTTCGACCGATCGCACCCGCCATGGCCTGCGGATCGGCGCCCCCAGTGATGTTCTTGGCGTGCACCTGCATCTGGGACCCGACCAGCCGCGGCAGCACCACGTCGGCGGCCTGCTGTGAACTCAGCATCAACAGCAACAGGAACAGACACAGCGCCAGATACGGCTTGCCGATCTTGCGCGCAACCTCGAAGCACCGGCTCGGATTGACCGCGTCGAAAAAACTGTCGGTCATCGTCATCACCATGGCGCTTGCCGGCAACAGGAGCGCAAACGCCACGAACAGGAGCACCATCAGAAAGGCGCTTTTGAGGATCGCCGCCACCACGCCAATCACGATCGGCACGACCATCATCACGAGGAACATCTTGTAGGGCCGGTAAGGACTGCCCTGCTCCGCGTACTCCGGATACTGTTCCTGGCGCAGGTAGCCCGCCGCGGTGCGCTCGATCACCAGGAAGCCGTAGCGCGCCAGGAACACGCCTGTCGCAAGCATCACGATCAGCATGAACAGCGACCCGAACACCGGCGCCGTGAACATGTTTCGGCCGAACACCCAACCCGCGACGCCGTAGGCAAGCGAAGCGGCCGCAATCCGCCACAGCGAGTGTTTGGCCGCGGGGAAGAGAAAGAACTTCGGCATGCGCCGCCAGAACGGCGTAACCGGGGCGTCGGGCGATTGCCAGGTGGCGGAGGTTTCCAAGGGGGATCTCGGTTCAGGCCGCAGCGCGCGGCGATTTCACGCTAGCGCATCGTGACGACTCAGATTCTTTCAGTTTCGCCGGTTCGCGGCTGCCATTTCAACAGACGCGATTCGACGCGCCCGACCGCCCAGTCGAGCACCAGGGCAAAGGCCGTAAGCACGAGGATGCCCGCCATGACGGTGTTGATGTCGAACGTTCCCTCCGCCTGGAGGATAAGGTAGCCGACACCACGCGCGGAGCCGAGGTATTCACCCACGACCGCACCCACGAACGCAAGACCCACGGACGTATGCAGCGACGAGAAGACCCAGCTTGTTGCGCTCGGCAGGTATACGTGGCGCAACAGCTGCCGCTGGTTCGCTCCGAGCATCCTCGCGTTGGCGAGGACGGTCGGGCTTACCTCCTTCACACCCTGGTAGACGTTGAAGAACACGATGAAGAACACGAGCGTGATACCGAGGGCCACTTTCGAGGCAACACCGAGCCCGAACCACACCGCGAAGATCGGCGCGAGGATCACGCGCGGCATCGAGTTCAGCGCCTTGATGTACGGGTCGAGGATCGCCGCCGCAAGCGGGCTCAACGCCAGCCACATCCCCACCACGAGCCCAGCCACCGTTCCGAGAAGAAACGCGAGCACCGTCTCGACCAGCGTGACGCCGAGGTGCAGGTAGATATCGCGCGTCGTGACGAACCACGCCCAGATGCGGGCAAGCACCTGCACGGGTTCGCCGAAGAAAAACGCTGCCTGCCGGTCGTTGTCGAAGAGCAGCGGCGGGATCAGGCCCGGCTTGGTCAACACGTACCAGCCGGTGAACACGAGCAGCAGCACGGCCAGCTGCCAGAGCCACAGGTTGCGCGGATTCGGTCTCACGTGCGCCACATGTCAGGTGTCAGGCGCGCCGCGCTTGTTGTGCGTAGCCCTTCAGGACCTCGTCGCGCAGCACGTCCCAGATCGCCCGGTGCAACTCGACGAATCGCGGATGCACGCGCACCTCGGCGACGTCGCGGGGGCGTGGCAGGTCGACCGCGAAGGTGCCGATGGGACGCGATGCCGGGCCCGCCGAGAACACGACCACCCGATCGCTCAGCGCAATCGCTTCATCGAGATCGTGTGTGATGAAAAGCACCGCTTTCCTCTTCGCCGCCCAGAGCTGAAGCAACTCGTTCTCCATGAGCTGGCGGGTCTGGATGTCGAGGGCCGAGAAAGGCTCGTCCATCAGAATGATGTCCGGATCGAGCGCCAGCGTCTGCGCGAGCGCGGTGCGTTTGCGCATCCCGCCGGAAAGCTGATGCGGGTAGCGATCGCCGAAACCTGTAAGCCCGACCCGCTCGAGCCATAGCGTCCCCTCGTGCGCGGCCTGCTCACGCGCGATGCCGCGAAACTCGAGCCCGGCCGTGATGTTTGCGAGCGCCGTGCGCCAGGGCATCAGCGCGTCCGACTGGAACATGTAGCCGGCGCGCCGATTGAGACCTTCTAGCGACCGGCCAAACACCGCGACGCCACCCCGACTCGGCGCAAGCAGGCCCGCCGCGACATTGAGCAACGTGCTCTTGCCGCAGCCCGTTGGTCCGACGACGCTCACGAATTCCCCCGCACCGACGTGCAGGCTCACCGCGTCGATCGCCGTATAGCCAGGGGTGCGCTTGTCCTGCGCGACGAACGTGCAGGTCACCGCATCGAACGCAAGCGCCGCTGACTGCCGGTCCACGCCTGCGTCCATCAACCCTTCGGATACCGTGCGTTCGCCTTCTTGACGAAGTCGTTGGTGAAATTCGCCTTCAGATCGAGCTTGGCCTTCGCGATCGACTCGTCGGCGCTCGCCAGCGCCCGGAAGGCCGTCGCCGAGCCCGCTTCCGGGAACATGCCGTCGGGCGACAGGGCACCTTTCGCCTTGAGGTACGCATCGATATAAAGCGCGCGATCACCGAGCTGATACGACTCGGGCACCACCTTGATGATCTCCGAAGGTCCGGCCTGCTGAATCCACTTGTCGGCACGGACTATCGCATTGACCAATGCCTGCACCGTATTCGGACTGCGCTCCACGAACGCGGTCGGCGCGTAGAGACAGCCGGCCGGCATCGGCCCGCCGAAGACACGCTCGGCCTCGGCAACATCACGGGTATCGGAGACGATCTTGATATCGCCGGACCGCTGCAGGATTGTGATCACCGGATCGAGATTGGAAATCGCATCGATCTGCCCGGAGCGTAGTGCCGCCACCGCGCCTTGCGACGCGCCCACGCCGATGATCGACACCTCGGTCGGCTTGACGCCGCCCTTGGCCAGCACGAAATTGGCCAGGATGTTCGTCGAAGAACCTGGCGCGGTGACGCCGATCTTCTTGCCGCGCAGATCGGCAATCGACTTGTAGTTGGGCATCGTCTTGGTGCCGATGCCAAGGACGATCTGCGGCGCCCGCCCCTGCAATACGAAAGCGCGCATCGGCTGGCCCTTGGCCTGCATGTTCAGGGTGTGCTCGAACGCGCCCGAAACCACATCGGCACTGCCGCCGACGACGGCCTGCAGCGCCTTCGCCCCACCGGCGAAATCGACGATCTCGACGTCGAGTCCTTCCGCCTTGAAGTAGTTGAGTTCCTCCGCGATGCTGAGCGGCAGGTAGTAAAGAAGGTTCTTGCCACCGACCGCGATCGTGACCTTGCCCTTCTCGAGCGCCTGGGCCCTGGCGCCGGCCGCGTGCGTCGCGACGGCACCGCCGACAGCAGCAAGCAACGCACGGCGGCGAGTGGAAATGGTCATCGTGTCTCCTTCGAGTAGGTGCCTGCGCACGGGGTCTGCGCGGAGGCGAAACTATAGCGGCGGGCAATCCCGACGGATGACACCCGGTCGCCGCGGTATGGGAGCGGCGCCGCGCAACGCGCGGCTCACAAACG
>Ga0326726_10004976_pt1 | contig 12083 bp, 10 predicted proteins | sample MHFenrmetagenome_2_FD_207603 | JGI IMG/M metagenome (GOLD analysis project Ga0326726, IMG submission 207603) | Lab enriched peat soil microbial communities from Michigan Hollow, Ithaca, NY, United States - MHF15MN | ecosystem: Environmental > Terrestrial > Soil > Wetlands > Peat | place: USA...
TAAAATGGTATTTTCAGGAAAAACACACGGTTGCTTCCTGTTAAATAACAGCTTGCAAGAAATTTAAAGAATAAATATTAATAAATAAAGGAAAATATGCCTCTTCCCGGCTTGTATCTCTATTCATTGCTTTCCGGATGCATTATGGTTCATGAACGTCCCGGAACTGCGGCCGGCAGTCTTTTCCGGTCAGCGAGACGATTGTTCGCCTCATGAATAGAACACTACAGGCATCTGTGCCCAATACTTTTATACGGTTTTTTCTACCGCTGCTGAGCGGACTTCTTCTCGGCATCTCCTTTCCGACTTGGCCTTCCGTCCATCTCGAGCCCCTCGCATGGGTCGCTTTGGTGCCACTTCTGCTCTCCCTGGAGAGTGAAGACCGGTTCGGATCATTTTTCCTGAAAGTCTGGACCTCAATGGCTTTGTACTGCCTCATCACTCTCTGGTGGGTGTGTCTGGCGACCTTCGTCGGGGGTGTTCTCACCATTGTCGTCCAAGCGCTTTTTTCGACAATTCCACTTATAGCCTTCTATCATTTAAGGAAACGGGCCGGATACCGTTTCGCACTCTTCTCGCTGCCGTTCGTCTGGACAGGCTGGGAGTGGGCATATATGCAGCAGGACCTTTCTCTCGGCTGGCTGACTCTCGGCAATTCCCAGGCCAATTTCCTCTGGATGGTTCAATATGCCGACGTTACAGGGGTATGGGGCGTCAGTTTCTGGCTGCTTGCGTTCAACGTGCTCGCGCTTCTACTGATAAGGGGCCAGGAGCCTGTGATAAGGAAACGCGTCATCGTGATGTTCATGGTCGTCATGACGGCGGCGCCGCTGCTCTATGCGCGGCATGTTTTCGATGATGCGGAACGACGTGCGGTTGTCCCGACCGTCAGGGTGGCTGTCGTGCAGCCCGATATCGATCCCCATGAAAAATGGGGCGGGCTCGGCCCCGAGCGAACAATTTCCCGTCTCTACAGCCTGACCGGACAGTCGCTTGCAAACGATCGTCCCGAGCTGGTCGTGTGGCCGGAGACCGCGATACCGTTTTACATACTCAATCCCGGCAATGAGATCTATCTTGGATCGGTAAGGCGAATGGTCGAACGGTGGAATACGCCTCTTCTGACCGGATTCCCGGATGAGGAGGCCCTGGTTGCGCCGGGAGGCTCAGGAGGGGATGCTGCTGCCGGTGATATCGATGGCGCGAAGGGGCGCTCTTTCGTGGCCTACAACGCATCCATGCTGCTTCAGCCGGGTGTCGGCCAACTGCAGATTTACAGGAAAATGAAGCTGGTGCCTTTCGGTGAGAGAGTGCCCTACACGGAATATTTCCCGTGGCTGGAACGGCTCAACTTTTCGCTTTCCGGCATCACCAGCTGGCAGAAAGGAGGTAAAGCGACCGTGATGGTTTTCAGGAACTCGAAAGGCGCTCCGGTCAGGTTGGCCAATATCATCTGCTACGAATCGATCTTTCCTGGTCTGGTATCGGAGTTTGTCAGGAGCGGCGCGCAGTTCCTCACTCTGGTGACCAATGACGGTTGGTACGGGACCTCTTACGGCCCATGGCAGCATGCGGCCATCGGCAGGCTTCGGTGCATCGAGAACCGCAGGGCGATGGCCCGCTGCGCCAACACCGGCGTTACCCTCTTTTACGACTCCTGCGGACGGAGTTACGCTGATACGCCGTGGTGGCAGCTATCGGTCCTGACAGCAGATGTTCCGCTATACGACCGCTTGACGTTTTATACTACGCATCCTGACCTCCTGCCGAAAATCTGTCTTGGCATTGCAGGTCTGCTCGTTATGGTTTCTGTGGCGGGAAAAAAGAGATAGCAGGAAGTCTTCTGTGTCAGCTTGACGCATTACACTTACTACCGGAATCCCTTATGTCCTCTTGGTCCTTTAAGTCCCTTTGGTCCTTGCAATCTTCTCCCAAAAACAGAAAGAGATTGTCGCCGAACCAATACTGGGCCACCCAATGAATCGAGTTTCCTTAAAGATTGTATTCCTTGATTTTCCGGTAAAGCGTCCGCTCGTTGATCCCGAGCATCTGGGCGGTTTTTCGTTTGTTGCCCCCGAACTTTGTCAGTGCGGCGGCGATGCTTCGCTTTTCCATCTCTTCGAGTGGAACCGTCGGCTCTTCACCGGGCGCAGGCCCGGAAACCGGTTTTTCGGCAGGATAGGGCGGCAGAAGCAGCGGTGAGGATGCATGGCGCGTCATGAGCACCTGTTGCAGCATCTGTCGGATTTCTCCGATCTCCTGCCTGAGCTGGATCAGGCTGCTGTAAATGAGGTTCAGTTCGTTTTTTTCGGTTCTTGCCGGATCGTGCACGAGGCTCTTGTGGCGGCTTCTCTGCAACAGGTGTTTTTCGAGGATATCGGGGGTGATTTTTTTGCCCCGTTCAAGGATGAGCAGAGACTCGATCAGGTTCCTGAGTTCACGGACGTTGCCCGGCCAGGGATAGCGAAGCATGAATTCGCCGGATTCAGGGCTGAATCCTTCGAACGCGATGGCGTGTTTGCATTCGAACTCGTGGACGAAATGTTCAGCCAGGATCAGGATGTCCCCGCCGCGCTCCCTCAGGGGCGGGATCTGCAGCTCGACGCTTCTGAGCCGGTAGTAAAGGTCCTCACGGAAATTCTTCTCTGCGACAGCCTGGTGCAGGTTCCTGTTTGTGGCCGCGATGATCCTCGTGTCTGTTTTGATCGTTTCAGAGGCGCCTACCCGCTGGAACTGGCTGGTTTCGATAACGCGCAGGAGTTTGACCTGGGTTTCGAGGGGCATTTCCCCGATTTCGTCCAGGAAGATCGAGCCTTTGTCGGCGCTTTCAAAATAGCCTTTCCTGGCTTGCAGGGCGCCGGTGAAAGATCCTTTCTCATGGCCGAACAGTTCGGACTCGATAATGCCTGATGGAATGGCTCCGCAGTTGACCGGAATGAAGTTTTTGCCGGCCCGTCGGCTGTGTTCATGGATAAACCGTGCGAGCACCTCCTTTCCGGAACCGGTTTCTCCGGTTATAAGCACCGTCACGTCGGTTACGGCAACCTGCTGCGCGAGTTCCCTTAGCTGAAGGATTGCGGGTGAGCGGCCGATGATGTCGATGCTCCGGCTCATGTTACGAGGGTCTCGAATAAATCGGAAAATCTCGTCATGGCTGGATCGTTATTACGAAAGATTCGATCGGCAACGTCCTGGCGAAGGCTGCGGCCTCTTCCCTGGTGGCGAAGATATTTTTCAGCCGGACCTTGTAGATGCCGTTGATCTGCTGGACTGTTGCAGGGGCGCTTGCCGAGAGCTGTGATGCAAGCTGGTTCGCGTTGCTGACGTTGTCGAAGCTGCCGAACTGGAGGGTGAACCCACCCGAAGCAGCAGGCTTTGCAGGGGCCGGGAGCTGTGGTTTGGCTGCGACCGTCGCCGGTTTTTCGGCCGGCGGAGTTTTGGATGCTGCAGACGGGGTCGTCGATCGGGAAGCTGAATCAGGTTTGCTTGCCGTCGTCGGAGTGCCGGATGCCGCTGATTTTGCGGAAGGTGCCGATGCTGTTTTTGCCGTCGCTGCTGGTCTGGATGCTGGTGCGGCAGACAGCTTTCGGGTGGCAGAATCGGGCTTGCTCGCTACCGGTGCCGGAGCCTGGTTCGCGGCTGATACTGCAGGGACCGGTCTCGATGCAGATGCAGTCCTGGATGGGATCACCGACGGAGCTGCTGTCGTGCCCGCCGCTTTTTCGAATGCGGCCAGCCTGGATCGGCTGATCGGGTCGATCAGGGGATCAGGATGCTCGGCAAGCTGTCTTTTATAAAGGCTTGCGGCTTTAGGGCCGTCTTCAGACAGGAGCGCATCCACGACGAGCTTTTCGGATGGTTTTGTTATCTGGTGCCGGATTTTTTCCAGCAAATAAACCTTATCTTCCCTCACGTACTGCAGGATCTCGGATGCGTGCGAGTACTCCGCCGCCACAGCGGTGAGCCTCTGGCCGGAGAAGAACAGGCAAGTGATGAGTAGAGAAAGAGTAAGCAGAATTCGACGTGCCTGTTGCATGGTTCTGTGTGGCAATAGTTGGATAAGTGCAGACCTGTTACGGAGTTCTGCAAATTGGCCTTATAGTGAATATGGGAAATATTTTACGATAAAATCAATTGCTTTCTATGCGTCATCTATCGGTCAAAGCCTGTGCTAAAATCAATCTCGGCCTGCTCATTACCGGTCGTCGTCCTGACGGATACCATACCCTCGAGACGGTGTTCGCCCCGATCGACTGGTTCGATACGCTCGACTTCACGGCTTCGGACGAGATCGGCATGGAGTGTACGAACCTGGACCTTCCTGTCGACGACACGAACCTGTGCATCCGTGCAGCCAAAGCCCTGCAGGACTATTCCGGTGTGAAGGCAGGCGTCTCGATCAGGCTCGTCAAGCAGGTGCCTTTCGGTGCGGGCCTCGGCGGCGGGAGCAGCGATGCGGCTGCGACCCTGAATGCACTTAACCAGCTTTGGGCGCTCGACGTTCCGTCGGCCGATCTTCACCGCCTTGCCGTAAAGCTCGGCGCCGACGTGCCATATTTCCTGGAAATGAAAGGCCTTGCCTATGCGGCGGGTATCGGCGAGGAGCTCGAAGACCTGTCTCTGGCCCTGCCGTATCATGTGGTGACCGTTTTCCCTGAGGTTCAGGTTCCAACAGCCTGGGCTTACAGGAATTTCTACCACCGCTTCGACCGCCAGGTCCCCGACCTGAAAACCCTCACCGCCCGTCTCTGCAACGAACGTGACACAAGCGTCCTCGAGGTTTTCGACAACGATTTCGCGCCTGTGGTTTTCGACCATTACCCGGTCGTGCGAACGGTTCGCGACGGCCTGCTCGACGCAGGGGCGCTGTTCGCATCACTGTCGGGAAGCGGTTCGGCCGTCTACGCGCTTTTTGAAGACGGCAACGTCGCCGCAAAAGCTGCGGAAGGGATGCGAGGCCTTTACAGGGTCAACGTGACCCCGTCAGGTTTCAGGATGGGCTGACCCTCGGTCCGTTCAACCCCGTCGCTTCGATCCCAGCACTTCGTCCAGCTCGGCGGAGAAGAGCTTGAGGTCTTCGTCGAGAAAATGGGATGACTGGAGCCGCACCCTCTTGACTGTCGAAAAGTCGATCTTCGCATCGAGGCTGTGTTCGCTGAACATCGGCGCGGCCGCCACCACCGATCCGTCAGGGCCGGTGACCGATGAATTACCCCAGTAGGTGAAGCTGTCCTCGTTGCCGACCCGGTTGATGCAGGCGACATAGCAGCTGAACAGGAACGCATAGGTCCCGGCGATCGTCTGCCACTGCGACACGATGGCCGGCGTCCCCTGGCCGGGCGAAAGCCTCAGCGGGCTTGACATCAGCACCAGCAGGAGCTTCGCCCCCTGATGTGCCAGCAGGTATGGTACCGAGACGTGCCAGAAATCCTCGCAGATGGCTACGCCGATCTTGCCCAGCCTCCGTGAGGTGACGGTCGTGATCTGTTGTCCGGCCGAAAAATAGCGCAGCTCCTCGAACATGCCGTACGTCGGCAGGTAGATTTTCCTGTGCACGCTCCTGCCCAGACCGTCCTCGAACATGAACGCCGAGTTGTAGACGCCGTAATCGTCGCTCAGCTCGATTCCTCCGCAGACGATGCATATGTCGCGACTCAGCTCCCGGAGCGGGTCGAGCCGTCTGTCGTCTATGTGCATGGCCATATCCTGTGCGGCGTCCTGGACGTTGTATCCGGTCAGCGAAAGCTCGGGAAACGCGATTGCCTCCGCACCATCCCTGATGGCCTGCTCGATGGCCGAAACGTGCCGGGCGAGATTCTCTTCGAAGTTCGCCAGGGTGCAGTCGGCCTGTACTATTCTCAGTGTTGACTTCAGCATCGGTCTTAATGGTATGGATAAAAGAAATAGAAGGTCAGCGAGAGCGCCGCGAGGGCGATCATTCCGGATGTGATCTCACGGCCCCTGCCGGTGAGCGCCTTGATCAGCACCCAGCTGATGAAACCCATCGTAATGCCGACGCCGATATTGAAGGTGAACAGCATCATGACGATGGTCAGGAACGCCGGCATGAGTTCAGTGTAATCGCTGAAATCGAGCCGGCCCGCCGACTCGATCATGAACATGCCGACCAGCACGAGCACCGGGCCGTAAGCCTGCGGCGGTACGATGGTCAGGATGGGGGAGAAGAAAAGGGCGAGGGTGAAAAAGCCGGCCACCACGAGTGCCGTGAACCCGGTCTTGCCGCCCTGCTCCATTCCGGAAGCCGACTCGATGAACACCCCGGCGGTAGTCGTGCCGAAAAGCGCCGCTGCGATGGTCGAAAGCGCGTCCACAAGCATAGGCTTTCCGATCCCGGGCAAATTCCCATTCTTGTCGAGCAGGCCCGCCCTTGCCGACAGTCCGATGAGTGTCCCCATCGTATCGACGAAATCCATGATCAGCACGCTGGTGATGACGCCGACGAACCCCCAGGTCATGGCGCCTGTGATATCGACATGCATGAAGAGCGGACCCATCGAAGGGGGAGTGCTGAACAGCGATGCCGGCATTTTGACCAGACCGATCGAGAGCATGAGGAGCGTGGTCGCGACCATGCCGACGAACAGGGCTCCCGTAACCTTGCGGACGAGCAGCACGCAGGTCAGCACCAGGCCTGCCATGGCGCAGAGCGCCGGAATCGAAGAGAGGTTCGCCAGCTTGACCGGGGCGTCCGGCACTCCGAGCGCGATCACACCCATGTCGTTCAGGCCGAGGAACGCCAGGAAAAGCCCTATACCTGCCGAGAAGCTGTACTTGAGGTTCAGCGGGATGGATTCGGCCAGCCATTTGCGAAGCCCGGTGACCGTGATCAGGGTGAACAGTATGCCGCTGACCAGTATCGCGCCGAGCGCCGTCTGCCATGAGAAGCCGAGCGTCTTGACGACCGTATAGGCGATGAACGCGTTTTCGCCCATGTATGGCGCTACGGCGAACGGGCGTTTCGCATAGACACCCATCAGCAGGGTTCCGAAGATCGATGTGGCGATCGTGGCGGTCATCGAAGCGCCCCGGGGCATCCCGGCGGCTTCCAGGATTGCCGGATTGACCACGATGATGTATGACAGAGTGAAGAACGTAGTCAGCCCCGCGATGAACTCCTGGCGGTAGCCGGTATTGAGCCTCTCGAATTCGAAGTAGGTGCGCATAGGCGTCGAGTGATAGGCAAGTTACTGTAATGCTGAAAAATACGAATTATGCGACAGAATCTGCATCGCCCGCCATGATCGGATCCGATGGCGCCCCGAGGGCTCGAAAAACGAAATTTTTTGTTTTGATATTTGCCGGTTCGGATGGAATGATTATATTGGACTAAATAAGTCCTAATTATTCTTTCACTATTCAGAACAATCCAATCAAGGGAGATAAACATGAGTGTGCTCGTAGGCCGTAAAGCCCCCGAATTCAATGTACCTGCAGTCGTAAACGGAAACACTTTCGTCGATTCCTGTTCGCTTTCAGATTACCGCGGGAAGTATGTAGTCCTGTTTTTCTATCCGCTCGATTTTACCTTTGTCTGCCCGACGGAGCTGCACGCGTTCCAGGAGAAGCTCGACGAATTCAAGAGAAGGAACGTCGAGGTCATCGCCTGTTCGGTGGATTCAAAATTTTCGCACCTCGCATGGCTCCAGACTCCGCGCAACCGGGGCGGCATCGAAGGCGTAACCTACACCATTCTCTCCGATATCAACAAAGATGTGACCAAAGCCTATGACGTCCTGGTCGAAGATGCAGGCATCGCGTATCGCGGGCTGTTCCTCATCGACCGTGACGGCATCGTGAAATATCAGGTGGTTAACGATCTCGGGCTTGGCAGGAACATCGATGAAGTGATCAGGATGGTCGATGCGCTTCAGTTCACCGAAGAGTATGGCGAGGTTTGCCCGGCCAACTGGAACAAGGGCGACAAGGCCATGAAACCGACAGGGGATGGGCTGAAAGAGTATTTCAAGGATTGATGCGTGACGCGTGACGGCGTGACACGTGACTCGTAACGCGAGATGCGTCAAGGAATGCGGGGTATGATATTTGCTGGTTTATGAGGTTTTGCCCCGAGTCATTTGAATAGTTGAAACATCAAAAGCTTCCCTGCAAGGTTGTATCGCGGGGGAGCTCTTTTTATGTGAGGAGGTAATTCGTGACGCGTAATTCGTGACGCGTAACTCGTGACTCGTGACTCGTAACACGTGACACGTGACGCGTCACGTGTTACGAAAATCATGGACGTAATGGACCATGGCGGAAAGAATAGCAGACTCACCCCTATTGGCGAGTCACGCCGTCACGCCGTCACGTCATCACGCGTCACGTTTGTTCAATAGGCTTTGGCGAACACTACTTTCTGGCTCGACGGTTTGCCTGAGCGGATGCAGGTGCCGGGCTCGTCCATGTTGTAGCGCTCACGATAGTCTGCATCGACAGGCAGCACCCTGATGGTGGCTTTCGTCTCCTCTTTGATCAGCGCTTCCGTTTCGGCCGTACCGTCCCAGTGCGCGATCACGAAACCCTTCTCCACTAATTCCCTGAACTCTTCCCAGGTTGAGGCTTCGACAGTGTTTTCCAGCCTGAACTGCAACGCGCGGTCGTAGAGGTTCTGCTGGATGTTGTTCAGGATCTCCTCGATGGCTCTCGGCAGCGTTTCATCGAGCGGAAGTTCGGTCTTTTCGAGGGTGTCGCGGCGGGCTGCGATGCACATGCCGTTCTCGATATCCCTCGGCCCGAGCTCGATCCTGACAGGGATGCCCTGCAGTTCGTACTCGGCGAACTTCCATCCGGGAGAGTTCTGTTCGCTGTCGTCGACGAAGGTCGGGATGCCGTGCCGGTTCAAAGCCTTTGCTATGAAATTGGCGTGTGCGATCACTTTCGCCTTGTCGCCCCTGAGGATCGGGATGATGACCACCTGGCGGGAGGCGAGTTTCGGTGGAAGCACAAGCCCCTTGTCGTCGGAGTGAGCCATGATCAGGGCTCCGATCAGGCGGGTCGAAACTCCCCAGCTGGTCGCCCAGACGTACTCCAGCACACCCTCTTTGCTCTGGAACTGGCAGTCGAAAGCCTTGGCGAAGTTCTGGCCGAGGTTGTGCGACGTGCCGGCCTGCAGCGCTTTGCCGTCCTGCATCATCGCTTCGATGCAGTAGGTGGCTTCGGCTCCGGCGAATTTCTCGCTGTCGGTTTTCCTGCCGACGATCACCGGCATGGCCATATACTCTTCAGCGAAGGTTCTGTAAACGTTGATCATCCTGATCACCTCTTCCTGGCTCTCCTCAGGGGTGGCGTGCGCAGTGTGCCCCTCCTGCCAGAGGAACTCGGTGGTGCGCAGGAAAAGCCTGGTACGCATCTCCCAGCGGACGACGTTGGCCCACTGGTTGATCAGGATCGGAAGGTCCCGGTATGACTGGATCCATTTTTTGTAGGAGGACCAGATGATGGTCTCCGAAGTCGGCCTGACATAGAGCTTTTCGGCAAGTTCCTCGCCGCCGCCATGGGTGACCACGGCGCATTCGGGCGCGAAGCCTTCGATGTGCTCGGCCTCTTTGGCGATGAAGCTTTCAGGGATGAAAAGGGGGAAATAGGCGTTGACGTGTCCGGTTGCCTTGAACATGCCGTCGAGAGCGGCCTGCATTTTCTCCCAGATCGCATATCCGTTGGGCCGGATGACCATGCAGCCCCGGACATCCGAATAATCGGCCAGTTTTGCCGACCGGACAAGGTCGATATACCATTGTGAATAGTCTTCCTGCCTCGAAGTGATTTTATCAGCCACGGTTATGCTCTTGTATTAATGATTGATGGGGAAAGTCCGGAAAATATAGCGACTCACTTTTCAAAATCCTTCATTTTTTCCATAAGTGACTTGAGGTGCTCCTTCTGGCGGCTGTCGACCGCAGGCTGCCCGGGCTCGGTTTTCGCATATCGGGCCGGTACGGCGAACCTGGAATCGGGAACCGGTTGAGCCGATACGCCGGTGAGTTCCATGATGTAGAGACCGTTTTCGTTTTTCTGGACTATGCGGACCGGGAATCCTTCGATGCCGTTATTTTCGAGCGTCCGGGCCAGTGCGGTGTTCGACAGTCTCGGGTTCTGGGATTGCAGGAGCCTGAATGTCGAAAAGTCGGCCAGTCCCTTCGACATCCAGAGATCGAGCTTTTCCGTTTTGCTCGTGAGCTGGACATGTTCGCACTGGTAGCCCTTGAGCATTTCGGTTCCGATCCTGGTGAATCGATAATTGCTGTCAAAATCGAGCAGCGTCGCGTTTTCAGCAGCTGTTCTCAGGTTGACGATGGTCCATGTTCTGTTCCGGTGGTTGACGATCGTCGCCTCGTCCGGCCTGGAACTTCTGGTGATGACGGTGGTCTGGAGCGGTTCGGGTATCTTGTCGACCGTCATGGCCATGTCCATGCGCTGGTTTTTCTTGCCGAACAGATAGGTTATGTCGGCCTTTCCGTTGGGCATGGTGAGCTTCATGTTCATCTGCCCTGTGAAAGCGGCAGGAGCTTTGGCGGGAGCGGCCAGCGTAATGAACAGAAGGACTGCCGTAAAGATGTAAAGCTTTTTCATGGGTTTCTGTCGGGGATTATCGGGTATCAGGGGTTCATCATGTATCATCGCGTATTCAAGCTAAGGAAATATCGAAAAAGAACTTCCCTGATGAGACGTTTTTTCCTCTCCGGGCAGGCGCGGCGATGGATGAAAAGGTCGTATTTTAGGCGAGCGCATAACAGGCAATGAACGTAACCATAGACCAATGGCTGACAAAGAGTGGAGCGTCGTCGATCTCCTGAAGACCACGACAGCTTTTTTCACGGACCGGAAGATCGATGAGGCGCGCCTGTCGGCCGAGCTGCTGCTCAGCCACGTCCTCGGCATGGAGCGTATGCAATTGTACCTCAATCATGATCGACCGGTTTCCGCAAGGGAACTGGAAGCGTTTCGCGAGTGCACCCGCCAGAGGATAAAAGGGCGCCCGGTACAGTACATCGCCGGCGAGGCCTTTTTTTACGGCTACCGGTTCTCGGTCGACGAACGGGTGCTGATCCCAAGGCCGGAGACTGAACTCGTACTCGAACACGGTATGGAACGCCTCGCGGCAAGCTCGCTCCCTTCCAAGACGGCGCCTTCAATTCTCGACATAGGTACCGGCAGCGGCTGCATCGCCGTGACCCTGGCCCACAGGCTTTCAGCGGCGAGCCTTACGGCTGTCGACATTTCGAAGGATGCGTTGAGCGTGGCCGGGCGCAATGCAGAAACCCACGGCGTGGGCGATCGCATCCGTTTCCTTCAGGCCGACGCGCTCGACAGCTCTTTCGTCGATGCTGTCGGGGGAGCTTTCGACATGGTCATCTCCAACCCGCCATACATCCCGGATTCCGAGTGGTCGACCCTGCAGGACGAGGTCAGGCTCTACGAGCCGCGGCTGGCGCTTGTAGCACATGAAGGGTTTGAATATTACCGCAGCATTGTCGCAATGGCCCCTGAGCTGGTCAGGAAGGGCGGTGTGCTCTGTTTCGAATTGCATGCCGACGGTGCTGAAGGCGTCAGGAACATGCTCGGATCAGGATTCAGCCGGATTCAGGTCGTCAAGGATTACGGAGGACTGGACCGGGCGTTGTCCTGTGTCGTCGGTTGAGTGCCGAAGATGCGGAGTTCTGCGGTTCAATCACTTTTATGTATATTATCTGCCGTCGATAAGGGGTGCGGACCGATTGTTCACTTGACTGATTGGTGCCGGAACTCTTATGGCAACTATCGGATGTCCTCCGTTGTTGAGACATGAGCAACGGTAGGGCCGCGCGGAATAATAAACCGTTGAGTTTTATCCGGTCTGTCCTCCGTGTCGTTTCAGTTCAAGTACATGTTATTACCTGATGATTTATCGTGATTTGACCCTGCGAGAGCGGCAGGTTCTCGGCATAATCATACAGTCCTATGTCGTCTCTGCGACGCCGGTCGGCTCACGCACCATAGCACGCAATTACAATCTCGGCCTGTCGGACGCCACCATTCGCAACGTGATGGCCGACCTCGAGGCGGACGGCTTCATCAGCCAGCCC
>Ga0326726_10004977_pt1 | contig 12082 bp, 8 predicted proteins | sample MHFenrmetagenome_2_FD_207603 | JGI IMG/M metagenome (GOLD analysis project Ga0326726, IMG submission 207603) | Lab enriched peat soil microbial communities from Michigan Hollow, Ithaca, NY, United States - MHF15MN | ecosystem: Environmental > Terrestrial > Soil > Wetlands > Peat | place: USA...
CGAGATCTTCGCGAGCGGCGTGCCGGCCGGCACGACCGCCCCCTTGTGGCACGAAGCGCAGGCGACCGTGGCGTGCCCGCCCTCGAGGGCATACCCCGTCTTCGCGGCGTGATCGAACGGCGTCGCCTTCGCGAAGCCCGACTCGTTGTGGCAGCTGGCGCAGTCCGTGCCCTTGAAGACCCCCTTGTGGGGATCCTGGTGGCAGTCGGCGCACGCCCCTGCCTTCAGGCGGACCTGGGTGGGAGGCTTGACGTGGCACGTCGCGCAGGGCACGGTCGCGTGCTTGCCGACGAGCGGGAAGCCCGTCTTGTCATGCTCGATCCGGCGGGTCGTCTTGAAGCTGTCGGTGGTGTGGCACGACGCGCAGGAACCGAGCGGCTTCTGGTGCGGATCCTTGTGGCAGTCGTTGCAGGCGGAAAACTTCGCCACCCGGTAGTCCGGAGTCTTGTGGCAGGCGGCGCACTGGACCGTCGCATGGGCCCCTGTCAGCGGGAACGCGGCCTTCGAGTGATCGAAGGTCTTCGCGGCGTCCTTGAACGCGACGGCGGTCGTATGACAGCTCGCGCAGTCGGGCCCGAGGCGGCCCTTGTGGACATCGGCGTGGCACGACGCGCACGCCGGCTGCGCCGCGAGAAACGAGCGGCCCTTGTGACAGCTCTCGCACTTGCCCGCGACGGCCGCGTGCCTGCCGTCGAGCGCGAACCCCGTCTCCTTCAGGTGGTCGAACTTCTTCGGGTCGAAGGGCCGAAGCTCGGCGTTGACGCCCGCGTGCTCGACGTGGCAGGTGACGCAGTCGTTCGTGACGCCGCGGTGCACGCCCTTCCTGGCCGCGATTCTCTCGGCGATCGGCTTGTGGCAGGCGAGGCACTTTTCCGCCGTCACCTTCCTCCCGGGCTCGTGGCACTTCTGGCAGTTGTCGAGGCCTTCGAGCTTCTCGTGGGCCTTCGAGAGCTTTCCGGGCGAGATCAGGTTGCCGAGGTCCTGGCCCTGCCCGCGCCGCGCCGGGGCGAGGAAGGGCGCCAGACACAGCAGGAGGGGCGCGGCCGCCAGCAGGCGGAGCCACTTCCGGGACCGAATGCTCATCGTACCCCTCCCGGCGAGTAGCCGAAGTACACGGCGACGAAGACGTGGAGCGCGGCGATCACCAGCATCACGTAGACCAGCGGCTTGTGCAGCACGTGCCAGAGCTCGAAGAGCTTCTTCGTCCGGCCGAGGAACGCGAGCCGCCGCATGAGCGCCGCGCGCTCGGAGGCGAGCCCGACCGTCTGCGTCACGAGGGCGTGCGGGACGCCGGCCGCGCGCATCCTGCGGCCCAGACGCCGGAAGCGCAGCGCCGCGCGCAGCTCGCCGAAGAAGAAGCTACCGAGAAAGGCCGAGAGGCCCTGCCTCGCCAGCGGGGCGTCGAGGGCCTCCACCTCCGCCAGCTGCGCCGCTGGAAGGCCCTCGGCTGCGAGCTGGGAACGGATCTCCGCCGCCCTCTCCTCGAGCTCGCCCCGGGAGAGCTCGGCGCCGCGCATGGTCTTGGGAATGCGGACGTACAGGTAGCGGCCCACGAAACCGGAGAGGACGACGACCACCATCGACCAGTACGCGATCGAGATGAGACCGTTGAACTTGAAGGAGGTATGGAGGGTGATGAGCGCGGGCCCGACGATCCCGCAGAAGATGTGGACCTCGAGCCAGATCTTCAGCGAGCCGATGCGCGAGAGCCACTTCACCTTCTTGCGCACGACGTACAGCAGCGTCACGAAGATGAGGGCGAGGCCCGCGATCCCGAAGACAATCCCGTACCGCCCGGCCGGGCGAAGGAGCTTGTGGGCGGGCGCGTAGCCCCGAACGCCGAGGGGAACCGTGTAGTACCCCTGGCCTCCGGCGCGGTAGTACACGACGGCGTAGATCACCGCGATGACGGCGAAGGCGAGAACGAGCACGTGCGAGAGCGCCCGCATCGGGAACCACTCGGCGCGGCGCGCCGTCACGGGCTCCCCCGCCCGCGCGGCGACGGCGATCCCGTCAGACCTCGAGGACACAGTCCCCCTTCGCCCATGCCACGCACGGGAACACGTAGCCCTGCTCGCGGTCCGACTCGACCATTGCGTCGGCTTCGCACTCCACTTCGCCAGAGACCACGCGCGTCCTGCAGGTTCCGCACACGCCCGCCCGGCAGGAGTTCGGGATCTCGACGGAGACCGCTTCCGCGGCCTCGAGCAACGTCTGTCCCCGGGCGAGCGTGACCGTCTTTCCGCTGACCGAGAGCTGGACTCGGGCGGCGCCGCCCCGCGCCGGTCCGGCCACGACGGGGACGGGCGCGCGGACTTCGTGCGAGGCAGGTTCCGGCGCCGGCGCCGCGGCGCGAGCGCTCGCGACGGCCGCCTCGAAGGCTTCGCTGCGCACCTGCGCGGCGGGGACCCCGAGCCGGCCGAGCAGGGCCTTCGTCCCGTCGATCATGGCGAGCGGTCCGCAGACGTAGAACAGGCTCTGCGACGGATCGGGAACGACCTGTCGGATCAGTTTCTCGTCGATCCGGCCTGCGTAGAACTGCGGGCTCCCCGAGGAGCGGGTCAGCGCGATCACGACGCGCACCTGCGGGTGACGACGCGCGACGAGGGCGAGCTCGTGCCGAAACGCGATGTCGGCCTCGGTCTTCGCCGAGAACAGGTACACGACCGGACGGGACGGGTCGCACGCCACGGCGTGGCGCAGCATGGAGATCATCGGCGTGCACCCGACGCCGCCGGACACGAGGACCAGCGGCCGGTCGTCCCCCTGCGGGTAGAGGAAGCCGCCCGCGGGCGGCCTCACCGCGAGCGTCGAACCGGGCCGCACCGTCGAATGCAGCATGCTCGACACGAGGCCCTGCCTCTTGACCGAGATCTCGAGGTATCCAAGCGCTCCCGGCGAGGAGCTGATCGTGTAACAGCGCGTCACGGGCCGGCCGTCGAGCTGAACCTGCACCGTCAGGAACTGCCCCGGCCGGAACTCGAAGCCTTCGGGACGGGCGACGCGAAACGTCCGGATCTCCGGCGTCTCGTCGAACACGGCGAGCACGGGGGCCGGACTGAACCCGCGCGGTTTCGGCGCCGGTGCGGATTCCGCCGGCCGGGGCGTTGCCGGCGGCACCGCGACGCGCGGCGCCGGGCTGACGGGCCTCGCCGCCGCGCGTCCGCCGAGGAGTCCGGACACCGCGAACCACACGAGGTGGGCGCCGACGCCGATCGCCAGGTCGTGCGGGGAGGGCCGCACCCACGCGACGACCGCGAAGCAGGCCGAGACCGCGCCGAGGGCCAGGCCGCGGCGCGGATTGGGGCAGCGGTGCTTGCGGATGAGCGCCAGCGCGATGTGAAACGTGGAGACGGCCGCGAGGACCGAAGACGGCGCCGGCGACAGGTCGCTCAGGTTCACGACCCGGCTCCCCGGCTGAACCCGATCGGAAAGAACCGCCCGTCGAAGGCGAGAGCGCCGGAAGGCACACTTCGAGCGATACGCCGCAAATCCGCTCCGTTGGAGCCGACTTGCCCTGTCGGCACACCTGCCGACCGGGTAAGCCGCCTCAATACGAATCGATTTTACGGATCGTTACGGAGAATTGAACCTTTTTTTGCGGCGCCCGGGAAAATGACCCGTTTGATCCATCCGCTTCGGTTCGGAAACTGTGACGGACGTCACCGGCACGCGGAGCCCGCGGCCCTCATCACTTGATGTAGTAGCCCGAGACGCGCCAGACGCCGTCCTTGTCCTTCATCGGCGTGATCGTCTCCGTCTTGCCCGCGGCGTTCGCGAAGCTCGTGTCGTACTGGATGATCACGTACTCCCCCGGCGGCGCGCCCGGGATGTCGGTCGTGAACTTCGATCCGCGGAGCTTGCGCGAGACGATCTTGCCGAGCGGCTTGCGTACCTTTTCGAGCGCCGCCACCCAATCGGTCCGGCTGACCGCGCCCTTGAAGAGCGCCGCCGCCTCGTCCCAGCTTTCGGCGTACTTGCCCGCGTCCACGGTCGCGAGCCAGGCCTGTGCCGCCTTCTCCGGCGCCTCCGCGGCGCGGAGGACTCCCCCGGCCAGCACCCAAGCCGCCACACCGAGTGCCAGAAGCCTGCGCGTCGTCGTCACGTCGTCACTCCCACAGCGAGAAGGCGTACCCGAGCGACGAGTACGCGGTTTCCGAAATCGCGGTTTGCTCCGCGTCCCGATTCTTGTCCATCTCCTTCAGATGCCCGACCATCCGGTACTTGGCGCCCTCGACGAAAACCTTCGCGATCCGGATCTCCTCGGCCGCCTTCTCCGGCCCGCGCGCCCGGATGGCGGCCGTCGCGCGAGACAGAACGGCCAGCGAGGCATAGAGATCGATCCCGACGTTGGCGAGCCGCTCCTGATGGTACTCCTTGGCGATGACGTCCTTCCCGTACTTGCGCAGCAGCGTTTCGACGGCGCCGTTGGCGGCCCGCGCGTATTTCGCGACGATCTCGCCCTGCGGCGCAAGCTCCGGCGCGATCTTCGTGAGGCGGTCGGGAGTCACCGCTCCCCGGAATTTCCTGGCCGCGTACTCGGAGAGGATCCCGAGCGACGACAACGGCGCCTTGAGCGCCCGGCCGACCTCCTTCAGGTCCTCGCCGACGTCGCGCATGCCCGAGAGCGCCACGAGAACCCGGAGGATCTCGTTGGTCCCCTCGAAGATCATGTTGATGCGCGAGTCGCGCAGCGCCTTCTCGTACGGGTACTCCTCCATGAAGCCGTTGCCCCCGGCGATCTGGAGGGCGTCGTTGATGTTGCGCCACACGGCCTCCGTGCCGTAGATCTTGCAGCAGGCCCCCTCGAGCGAATAGTCCTCGAGGCCCCGATCGATCAGGCCCGCCGTGAGGTACACCATCGACTCGAGCGCGTAGGTCGAGACGACCATCCGCGCGAACTTGGAGCGGATCATCTCGAAGTCCGCGATCTTCGTCTGGAACTGCTTGCGCTGGGTGGCGTGCCGGGCGGCCTCGCGCAGCATGACTTTCGAGCCGCCGATGCATCCGGCCCCGAGCGAAGTGCGGCCGGTGTTCAGGATCTCGACGGCGATCTTGAAGCCCTGGCCCCTCTCGCCGAGAACGTTGAAGGCCGGCACCCGGACGTTCTCGAGCTCGATCGGCACGGTCGAGGAGCCCTTGAGCCCGAGCTTTCTCTCCTCCTTGCCGGGCGTGACCCCGCCGAGGTCCTTCGTCACGACGAACGCCGTGATCCGCCGGTGCTCGTCGGCCGCCTCGAGCTTCACGTCCCGGGCGAAGACCGTGAAGAACTCGGCGAAGCCGCCGTTGGAGATCCAGTGCTTGGTGCCGTTCAGGACGAACTCGTTTTTGGCCGAGTCGTACACGGCCGTGGTCCGGATGGACGCCGCGTCCGACCCGGCCTCGGGCTCGGTCAGCGCGAAGGCCGCGATCATCTCGCCCGAGGCGAGCTTCGGGAGCCACTTCTTCTTCTGCTCCTCGTTGCCGTGGAGGATGAGCCCCTTCATGCCGATGGACTGATGTCCGCCAACGAGAATCGCGAGCGAGGCGTCGGTGCGCCCGATCTCCTCGGTGACGCGGCAGTACGCGGACGCCGAGAACCCGTATCCGCCGTAGGCCTCGGGAATCGTCATCCCGAAGGCGCCGAGCTCGCCGAGCCCGCGAATGACGGCGGGGTCGATCCGGTGCTCGCGCTCGATCCGCGCCGAGTCGATGTGCTCCTTCGCGAACCCTCGAAAGGAGTCGAGAAACGCCGACACCGTCTCGCGCTCGGAGTCGTCGATCTCCGGGAAGGGAAAGACCGTGTTCTCGGGGATCTCGCCCGCGAAAAGGGACTTCACCACGGGAACCAGGCGCGTGTCGGTCGGGGCTTCGGCGGTCAGACGGTCGGTCATGGAGATATCTCCCTGGAAGACTGTGGCGAATCGGGATAGAAGCCGCGCCGGGCGTTGGCGAGGCGCTGGATCAGGTCGGAGGGCGCAAAGCGCGGGCCCAGCCGCTCGGCGAGGTCGTCGAGCCGGGAGAACACCCGCCCGAGGCCGATCGCGTCGGCGTGGCGCAGGAGGCCTCCCCGAAACGGCGGAAAACCGGTGCCGAAAATCATCGCGAGGTCCAGGCGCGCCGGGTCCACCACGATTCGGTCCTCGAGGCAGAACGACGCCTCGTTGATCATCGGAAGGACCAGCCGGGCCTCGATGACCCCGGCCGGAAGCGGAGACTTGTCCCGCCGCTCGACGCGCAGGGCGGCATACGCCTCGCGCGCGGGCCCGCGGCGGCTGCCGCCCTCGTAGTCGTAAAAGCCCTTTCCGTTCTTGCGGCCCAGGCGCCCCGAAGCGGCCAGCGCCTCCTCCCCGCCCATCTTGAGCCGCTCGGGAAACGCGGCCTGCAGGACCTCGCCGCCCCTGGCCGCGACATCGAGGCCCACGTCGTCGAGCAGCTCGAGCGGGCCGACCGGCATCCCGAAAGCGGTCATCGCCGCGTCCACGTCTTCGATCCGGCAACCCTCCTGGACGAGCCGCACGGCTTCGGAAAGATAGGGCGCGAGGATGCGGTTCACGAGGAATCCCGGGGCGTCGCGGACGACGACGGGGGTCTTGCCGAGCGTCTTCGCGAGGGCGAAGACCGTCGAGACCGTCTCGTCGCTCGTGCGCTCGCCTCGGATCACCTCGACGAGCGGCATCCGGTGGACCGGGTTGAAGAAGTGCATCCCGACGACGCGCCCGGGCTCGAGGGCGCCCACGGCGATCTCGGTGATCGGCAGCGTCGACGTGTTCGACGCGAAGATCGCCTCGCGCGGCACCGCTTCCTCCCACTCCTTCAGGACGGCGCGCTTGACCGCGAGTTTCTCCACGACGGCCTCGATCGTGACCTCGCACCGCCGGAACCCGGAGTAGTCGAGCGAGCCCGAAAGCAGGTCCATCTTGCGGCCCATTTCGCGCGGCGTGAGGCGGCGTTTCTTCACCGCCTCCTTCCAGACCGCCGCGGCCGCCTTGAACCCGTGGCCGAGGGCCTCCGGCTGGATGTCCTTCATTCGGGCCGGCAGCCCCTTGTCGGCAGCCAGCTGCGCGATCCCTCCGCCCATGACTCCCGCTCCGAGAACGCCCACGCGCGAGATCTCGCGCGGGCGAACCGCCGCGTCGGCCACCCCGGTCTCCTTCTTCACCTCTTCGGTCAGGAAGAAGATGGCGAGCAGGTTGCGCTGGACCTCGCCGCCGAACACGAGGCCGATGTGCCGGGCCTCGATCGCGAGGCCGTCGGCGATCGGGCGCCCGTAGCCTTCCTCGATGACCTCGAGCGCCTCGAGGGGGGCCGGGTAATGGCCACCCGTCTGCCGCATCACGCCCTCGCGCGCCTTCGAAAAGACGACGCGGCGCCCGGGCGGGGTCGCCTCGATGGCCCGCTCGGCGAGGGTCCGCGGACCTCGCCTCGCGGCGGGCTTGCCGCCCCCGAGCTTCGAGCGGGCGAACCGCCGCGCGTACTCCTCGAGGATCGCCGCGGGAACGGCCTCGTCGACGAGTCCGACCCGTTTCGCGCGGCGAGCGTCGAGCGACTTGCCGGTCAGGATGAGATCGAGCGCCGCGGCGAGTCCCACGACCCGCGGCAGGCGCGTGCAGCCGCCCCACGCCGGAAAGATCCCGAGCCGCACCTCCGGCAGGCCGATCTGCGCCTTCTTCGCGTCGGACATGAGCCGGTAGTCGCAGGCGAGGGCGAGCTCCGTGCCGCCCCCGAGGCAGGCGCCGTTGATGGCCGCGACCGTCGGGTACGGCAGGTTCGCGAGCTGCTCGAAGAGCGACTGCACGCGCTCGACCGCCACGCGCGCGTCTTCGGGCGCCACGGACGCGAACTCCCTGACGTCGGCCCCCGCGATGAAGGTGTCGGGTTTGCCGCTGCGGACGAGGAGCCCGCGGATCCGCGCCTCGCGGGAGAGGCGCACCAGAACGTCGCCGAGCTCCGCGACCACCGCCGTCGAGAACTTGTTGACCTTTTCGCCCGCGAGGTCGAAGGTCAGAACCGCGAGGCCGTCCTCTTCGATCTGGAGCTCGAAGGCGCTCATGCCGGCAACTGCTCCACCACGACGGCGCCGCCCTGGCCCCCGCCGATACACATCGTGGCGAGGCCGAACTGGGCGCCGCGGCGGCGCATCTCCTTGAGCAACGTCGTGACGAGCCGGTTCGCCGAGGAACCAACCGGGTGCCCGAGGGCGATCGCTCCCCCGTTGACGTTGGTCTTCTCCCAATCGATTTCGCCGATCGGGCCGCCGGTCCCGTACCTGGCGTGCCAGGCCGGCGACGGAAAGACGCGCGCGCAGGCCAGCACCTGGGCCGCGAAGGCCTCGTTGATCTCGACCAGGCCGATGTCCGCCCAGGACAGCCCCGCGTTCTTGAGAGCCAGCGGCGTCGCCACCGCCGGGCCGAGGCCCATGCGCTCGGGCTCGAGGGCGCAGAACGCGAAGCCGCGGATGCGGCCGAGCGGCTTGTAGCCCCTCGCCTTCGCGGCCCCCGCGCTCATGACGAGGACCGCCGCTCCGCCGTCGGTGATCTGCGAGGAGTTTCCGGCCGTGACCGTCCCGAACTTCCGGTCGAAATAGGGCTTGAGCTTCGCGAGCGCCTCGAGCGACTGGTTCTCGCGCACGCCGTTGTCCTTCGTCGCGACCGCGTCGTAGCGCGGCGGAATGGGAACGGGCACGATCTCTTCGGCGAGCTTGCCGCGCGCCAGCATGACCCGCTGGTGCGACCGCAACGCGAACGCGTCCTGCTCCTCGCGGCTGATCCGGTTTTCCTTGGCGAGAACTTCGGCGGTCTCCCCCATGTTCAAGCCGCACACGGCGTCGGTCAGGCCGATCTGCAGCCCGATTTCGGGCTTGAAGTGGCGCGGCCGGAACTTCGACGCGGCCGCGAGGCGCCCGCCGAGATCGCGCGCCGTGAAGACGCCCGTGAAGACCTCCTGGCTCTCCTGCGAATAGAGCAGCGGGATCTGGGACATCGACTCGACGCCGGCGGCCACGATGGCCTCGGCGTCGCCGGCGGCGATTCGGTAGTAGGCGTCGACGATCGACTGGAGGCCCGAGCCGCAGAGGCGGTTGACGGTGAAGGCCGGCACCCGGTCGGGCACTCCCGCCTTCAGGGCCGCCACGCGCGCGACGTTGACCGCGTCCGGGGGCTGGGCGATGTTGCCGGAGATGACGTGGTCGAGGCCGGCCGGGTCGAAGTCGGTGCGCGCCAGCAACTCCGTGATGACGATTCGCCCGAGCTCCGCGGCGGAGACGTTCTTCAGCTCGGTGCCGGCCCTCGCATAGGGGGTGCGGACGCCCTCGACGACGACGACGTCACGCGCCATGCGACTTTCCGGCCGCCGCGTACATCGCTTCGATGAGCGAGGCGTACCGGCTCTCGAGGATCCGGCGCTTGACCTTGAGGGTGGGCGTGATCGAGCCGTCCTCGATCGTCAGGTCGGCCGGAAGCAGGGCGAAGGCCCGGATCTGCTCGTGGTGTGGCCGGTCGGCATTGTAGGCGTCGATCTCCGACTGGAAGAGGCGGCGCACGTCGGGGTGGGCGTCGAGCGCATCCCACTGGACGTCGAGCTTTCCCGCCTCGGCCCATTGCTTCAACCGGTCGAAGTTCGGGACCAGCAGCGCCGCCAGGAACCTCTGCCGGTCGCCGACGACGATCGGCAGCTCGATGAAAGGCGACTTCTTCAGGGCGTTCTCGATCGGCTGCGGAGCCGCCTTCTTCCCGCCGGCGAGCACGATGAGGTCCTTCTTGCGGTCCGTGATGGAGAGGAAGCCGTCGTTCAACTCTCCGATGTCGCCCGTGTGGAACCAGCCGTCCCGATCGATCGCCTCGGCCGTGGCTTCCGGCTTGTTGAAGTAGCCCTTCATGATGTGCGGTCCCCGCGTCAGGATCTCGCCGTCTCCGGCGATCCGTACCTCGATGCCCCGCAGCGCGCGCCCGACGGTCCCGAGGCGCCACCGGCCCGGCCCGTTCACGCAGATGATCGGCGAGGTCTCGGTCAGGCCGTAGCCCTCGTAGATCTGGACGCCGGCGCCGATGAAGAACTCGGCGAGGTCGCGCGAGAGCGGGGCGCCGCCCGACACCGCGAACCGGAAGGTCGAGCCGAGGGCCGCGCGGATCTTCCTGAAGACCAGCGCGTCGGCGATCTTCGCCTTCGCGGCGAGACCCGCGGGAATCGCCTCGCCCCTCTCCATGTACGGCACGCGGGCGCGCCCGATCCCGACCGCCCAGGCGAAGAGCCGCCGCTTCAAGGGGCCGCCCGCCTCGGCCTTCGCCATGATTCTCGCCTGGACCTTTTCGTAGACCCGCGGCACGGCGGCGAAGCAGTACGGGTTGACCTCGAGGAAGTTGGCGGCGAGCTTCTCGATCGACTCGGCATAGGCGATCGAAGCCGTGTTGTGAAAGTAGGCGTAGTCGGTGAGCCGTTCGAACACGTGGGACAGGGGCAGGAAGGAGAGCGCGACGGCGTCGTGCGTGAACGGGATCACCTCGCAGCCCGTCACCGCGTTCGAGACGAGATTGCCGTGGGTCAGCATTGCCCCCTTTGGCTCGCCCGTCGTGCCGGAGGTATAGATGACCGTCGCCACGTCGTCGGCCCTGACGCGCAGCGCGCGCTGCTCGAAGACCGCCGGGCTCATCGCCAGCGTCGGCCGGCCGCGGTCGACGACCTCGTGGAAGGTCGTGTACCCCGGCTCGCGGGGCGGGTTGCCCTCGATCAGGATCACGTGGTCGAGGCTCGGGACCTGGGCCTTGATCGTGAGAATCTTGCCGAGCTGTTCGAGCGTCGAGACGAAGACGGCCTTCGCGCCGCAGTCCACGAGCAGCGGCGCGACCTGGCCGGCCGGCAGCGTCGGGTAGATGGGGACCGACCACGCTCCCGCGCAGAGGATCGCGAAATCGGCCATGGCCCATTCGGGCCGGTTCTCCGACAGTATGGCGACCCGGTCCCCCGGCTGAATGCCGAGGCCGTTCAACCCGAGCGAGAGGGCGCGCACCGTGAAGCCGAAGTCGGCCGCCGAGATCGGCTTCCAGGCTCCGCCGACCTTCGAAAGGAGGAGGTTCGGCTTCCCGCAGGCGGCGGCCGCGACGAAGATGTCGCACAGAGTTCGGGGGTCGCTGCCCATTTTTCCTCCCGCGCCCGATTGTGTCGCGCCCCTCACGGGCCGGTCAAGGTTTGGTCGGATCAGGGCGTGTCCGGAGTGGGTTAGGCTTCGCCGCGATGGCCATCGCCCTGCTCGCCGGCACGCTGCTCGCGCTCGCCGGCTTCCTGCTGACCTCGGTCCAGGGGTTCGTCGTGGCCTCTCACCTGCTCCAGTCGAGCCCGGCCGCGCGCCTGCTGGTCACGAAGCACGTGGCGTACGCGATCCCGACCGTCCTGCTTTCGCTCTTCTCCCAGTCGATGGTCATCTTTTTCTTCATCGGCACCGGCCGCCTCGTGAAGGACGAGATCGGCGGCTACGCCGAGGCCGACCGGCGCGCCGTGCTCGGCGTCCTGCGCGATTTCAAACGGCGCACGTCGCCGCCCGCGACGTTCGCCCTGCTCGCCGCGATCGCCGTCTTCGTGCTCGGCGGCGCGGTGCACACGAAGGCGCTCCCCTCGTGGGTGCACCTGACCGCCGCCCTCACGGCCGTCGCGACCCACCTCTGGGCGCTCGGCGCCGAGTGGACCACCTTCATCGAAAACGGCCGGCTCATGGCCGATCCGGCTGGCTACGTGCGCAAGGGTCCGACCGGCGTCCCGCGGGCCGGGGCCGAGCGCACCCGGCCGTGAACGCCGAACCGCTCGACGGCCGCGTGGCGCTCGTCACGGGCGCGGGAGTTCGGGTCGGCCGGGCGATCGCGCTCGCCCTCGCCGGGGCCGGCGCGGACGTGGCCGTGCACTACCGGGAGTCCGCCGGGCCCGCGGAGGACGTCTGCGCCGCGATCCGCGCGGTCGGAAGGCGCGCGGTGGCTCTCCGAGCCGACCTCTCCCGCCCGGAGGACTGCGTGCAGCTCGTTCGAGCCTCGGCCGCCGCGCTCGGCGGACTCGACCTTCTCGTCCACTCGGCCGCCAACTTTCACCGGGTATCGCTCGAGGATACGGACGCCGCGGT
>Ga0326726_10004978_pt1 | contig 12081 bp, 11 predicted proteins | sample MHFenrmetagenome_2_FD_207603 | JGI IMG/M metagenome (GOLD analysis project Ga0326726, IMG submission 207603) | Lab enriched peat soil microbial communities from Michigan Hollow, Ithaca, NY, United States - MHF15MN | ecosystem: Environmental > Terrestrial > Soil > Wetlands > Peat | place: USA...
TGCGGGACCTGCCGGCTGTGCTGAGCGTGGAGGTGCAGACGCTGGGGTGAGGCGCTTGCAGATTAGTTGTTGTCTCCTCTTGACTGAAAGATATACAATAGTGATGTATATCATTATAGTTGGGAGGCATTATGCAAGTCTCAAAGTGGGGCAATAGTCTGGCGGTGCGGCTGCCGGCGGAGGTGGTGGAGGCCCTCGACTTAAAAGAGGGCGACCAAATCGAAATCAGGATCGCCAACACGCGGGAATTTGAAGTGCGCCGCGATCCCGCCCGGCAGCGGGCCCTCGAGCGTTTACGGCGCCTGCGCCGTCCTTTGCCTGCTGGTTTTGTATTCGACCGGACAGAAGCCAATGCCCGCTAAGGACTTCTTCGATACAAATGTGTTGATTTACGCGGTGGGGAAAAACGATCCTCGCGCGTCCAAAGCTGAGGCGTTGCTCGCGAGCGGCGGGATCATCAGTATCCAATCTTTGAACGAGTTTGTCTCGGTGGCGCGTCGCAAATTAGATATGTCCTGGAACGAGGTAAAAGAGTTTGTGGATCTCATTTGCGTTTTGTGCCCCGACCCGGTTCCAATCTCGCTTGATACACACCGAGGAGCTCTGGCCATTGCAGAAAAGTACGGATACAGTATCTACGATGCACTGATAGCCTCAGCCGCTCTGGAGGCTGGCTGTAAAACGCTTCACTCCGAAGATTTGCAGGATGGACAGATAATCAATCGGCAACTAACGATTCGGAATCCATTTCGATAATGATCCGCGTCATTCTCCCATTCCATCTCCGAAACCTGGCGCACGTCTGCAGCGAGGTGACGCTCGAGGTCGAAGCCCCCATCACCCAGCGCTCGGTGCTGGACGCGCTCGAGGCCCGCTATCCCATGCTGCGCGGGGCCATCCGCGACCACGATACGCAACAGCGCCGACCGTTCCTCCGATTCTTCGCCTGCGAAGAAGACCTCTCCCACAACCTACCCGACGCCCCGCTTCCCGACGCCGTCGTCTCCGGGAAGGAGCCGTTTATTGTGATTGGGGCGATTGCCGGAGGATAGCTGCGAGGCTTTCCTTTTGTTATCATCGTGCCCTTCGCTCGTAAGTGGAGAAGTAGGCCCCCAACCGAAAAGTATCCCTTAGAGAGGTGCTCCTTGTTTGACACTTCAGCCGTGGAAAAACTCAAGACTGCGATGCGTGGACCGGTGCTTTGTCCCGGCGACACCGGATATGACAGTGTCCGTGTTATTCCCAACGCAATGATTGACCGGCGTCCCACCGTGATCGCACGCTGCGTGGGTGCCGCAGATGTCGTCGCGTCCCTGAGGTTCGCGCGCGAAAAGGACATGGTTGTCGCAGTGCGCGGGGGAGGTCACAGCGTCGCAGGAAGTACTATGATCCGCATCATCTTCCCCTTCCATCTCCGAAACCTGGCGCACGTCGGCAGCGAGGTGACGCTCGAGGTCGAAGCCCCCATCACCCAGCGCTCGGTGCTGGACGCGCTCGAGGCCCGCTATCCCATGCTGCGCAGGGCCATCCGCGACCACGACACGCAACAGCGCCGCCCCTTCCTCCGCTTCTTTGCCTGTGAAGAAGACCTGTCCCACGAATCGCCCGACTCCCCACTTCCCGACGCCGTTGCGTCTGGCAAGGAGCCGTTGATTGTCATCGGGGCGATTGCCGGCGGGTAAGATCTGCCTGCGTGATACCATTTTCCCGTGCCTCTTACCGACACGAGTCGTACCGCGCAGGCGATTCAGATCGAGATCCAACGCTCCATGTCCGGAGAGCAACGACTGCGACTCGCGGTTGAGATGAGCCTGTTTGCCCGGGAACTGAACCGGGAACGCATTCGACGAGAGCATCCGGACTGGACTGAAACGCAGATTGATCGAGAACTTCTGAGGTTGGCATTTCTTCCTGCACCTCTGCCCGACTGGCAATGAGCTTCCCACGAGTTCTAAAGAAGATCACGGCGGCACTCGATCACGCCGGAGTCACCTATATGCTAACCGGCTCGTTTGCCAGCGCCTACTACGGCTCTCCCCGCTCTACTCAGGACATTGACTTTGTCATCGCCAGCACTCCAGCGCAGTTACGGGCATTTGTCGGCAGCCTACCCCACGGTGAATATTGCGCAGACTTAGATGCGGCGCTAGAAGCCCAAAAACAGGAATCCATGTTCAACATTATTGACCTGGAATCCGGTTGGAAGATTGACCTGATCATCCGCAAGTCCCGTGCGTTCAGCCAGGAAGAATTCGGACGCCGTCAACAGGTCAGCGTTCTGGAGACGGTTCTGTTTGTAGCGACGGCCGAGGATGTTGTGATTGCGAAGCTCGAATGGGCAAAACAGGCGCAATCGCGACGCCAGCTTGAGGATGCGGCCGGAATCCTGAAAATGCGACGGGATTCGCTGGATCGCGCTTACCTGGAAAAGTGGATCAGCGAGTTGGGACTGACAACAGAGTGGAACGAATCGCGAGGTATCGCCGGGATATCTGGATGAGTGGAGTAATGCTAAACAACGGCCGAGGACCTGATAGAGTACGCACCCTGGTGGTTGGAGCGGGCGCGGTTGGCGGTTACTTTGGCGGCCGGTTGCTCGAGATCAATCGAGACGTTACATTCCTCGTGCGCGCCAGGCGCGCCGCCGAGCTGGCCACCCACGGTCTAAGAATTCGCAGCCGTTTCGGCGATGCCACTCTGGCCAATCCCGCTACCGTTCTTGCCGAAAGTCTCCGTGACCCCTTTGATCTGGTGCTGCTCAGTTGCAAGGCCTACGATCTCGAGAGCGCGATTACCTCGTTCGCGCCGGCGGTCGGACCAGACACCGTCATCCTACCCTTGCTCAACGGCATGCGCCACCTGGAAATTCTGAATGATCGATTCGGTCGCGAGCGCGTGATGGGAGGCCAGTGCCTGATCGCGGCCGCGTTGACCAGTGGCGAGATCATCCATCTCAATGACACCCATGAGCTCTCTTTCGGGGAACAGAATGGCGCGCTCTCGGAGCGGATAAACGCGATTGCGACTCTGATGGAGGGAGTACGATTCAAGGCGCATGCCAGCCCGGAGATCCTGCAGGAAATGTGGGAGAAGTGGGTCTTCCTCGCAACTCTGGCCGGCAGCACCTGCCTGATGCGCGCCGCCATCGGAGACATCTGCGCTTCTCCCGGCGGCACCGACTTCATCGTTGGACTGCTGGAGGAGTGCCGCTCGATTGCTGCCGCCGCGGGCTATCCCATGCGGGAGACGCAGTTGAAGCGTGCGCGTGACATGCTGACCGCAAAGGGCGTAACCCTGACTGCCTCGATGCTTCGCGACGTGGAGCGCAATGCCCCGATCGAAGCCGACCAAATCATCGGAGATCTGCTCGGGCGTGAGAAAGAGGGCCTGTCGCAAGGCAAGCTATCGCTTCTCAGCCTTGCCTACACCCACTTGAAGGCCTACGAAGCCCGCCGAGTCCGCACACTACCCACTTGAAGGAAGCGATCCCGAGGGTGCCCCGTCCAAGCTCCGCTTGGGCGGGGAGGTTCACAAAGTCTGAGTGACGCAGGACGTTCCATCACGCCACCTTAGATTGTCTCGGTTCACAGAAAAAAGCCCGCCCAAGCGGAGCTTGGACGGGGCACCCTCGGGATCAATCTATGCGTTGGCGGTGCTGGACAACGGCAATTCGCGAATGCGTTTTCCGGTGGCGGCGAATATCGCGTTGCAGACCGCGGGGGCGAACGGCGGAACTCCGGGTTCACCAACTCCCGCCGGTGGCGCGTCACTGTCCACGATGTGGACCGTGGTTTTGTACGGGCCTTCATTGATGCGGGCCACGGGGTAGTCATTGAAATTTGACTGCTCGATTACGCCATTCTTTGCCGTAATCGACCCACTCCGCACGATGCTGGTGCCGAACACCGCTGCACCTTCGAACTGGGCCCGGGTGGCCTCGGGATTCACCACGATGCCGGCGTCCACGGCGGTGTGCACGGATGGAATCTTCACTTCACCCTTATCGTCCACTTCCACTTCGACAACCGTCGCCACGTAGGTCAGAAAGCTGCGGTGCACGGCGATGCCCATCCCGGAGCCCTTGCCTGGTGTTCTCTTGCCCCACCCGGATTTTTCCGCAGCCAGTTCAACCACTCGCCGCATCCGGGCTGTATCCAGGGGATAGTCCTTGGTCGATGCGCCGTAATTGTCGTACTCTGGCGCTGAAGCCTTGACGTCCACAATCCGCGCGGGTCCGATCAGCTCGAGCAGGTATTCGACCGAGTCCCGTCCTGAAGCATGCGCGAGCTCGTTGGCGAAGGACTGCGCTGCGAAGGCGTGATAAATATTCGCCACTGACCGGAACCATCCGATACGGACATGGTTTTCCGCCGGCCCATTCTCGGCACGATGATTGGGAATGTCGAAGGGCAAGTCTGTCCACCCCAGTCCCAATTCGCCCGCGTCGCCATATGTGGTATTCAAGGCGAACGTGGAACCGATCGGTGGATACACCGACCGTTGCAGCCAGGCTGTGGGCTTTCCCTTTTCGTCCAGCGCAGCCTTGATGTACATGGCAGCCACCGCGTGATAGTAGCCAAACTTGATGTCATCCTCGCGGCTCCACACTACCTTGACCGGCTTGCCCACGGCTTTCGACAGGATCGCAGCCTCTGCCGCGTAGTCCGGCTTCGACTTGCGCCCGAAGCCCCCTCCCAGCAAGGGCACGTGGCAAATCACGTTTTCCTTGGGAATGCCAAGTTCTTCGGCGACGGTTGATTGCACTGCCTGCGGGCTCTGCGTGGGAGCCCAGATCGTAACTTTGCCGTCGCGGAAATCGGCCAGAGCCACGGGTGGTTCCATGGTGGCGTGGGCCAGGTGCGGGATGTAGTACTCGGCTTCCATGATCTTTCCACCCTGGGCAAACACCGCATCCACATCGCCGATATTGCGCGCCACCTTCCCCGGTTTTCGGGCTGTTTCCTGTAACTCCTTCTTATATTGATCCGAGTTGTAGCCGGCATTTGCGCCATTGTCCCAAGCCACATTCAGCTTCTTACGTCCCTGGAATGCGGCCCAGGTGTTGTCGGCGATGACCGCCACGCCGCCCAGGGGTTGAAAACGATGGGGGGGAGTAAAAGGTTTGATCGGAATAGTCTGCTTGACTCCCTTGACTTGCAGTGGCGCCTTCTCGTCATAAGACTTGACCTTGCCGCCCAGCACCGGAGGGTGTTCAACCGAGGCATAGACCATGCCTTCGAGGCGAGCGTCCATGCCATACCCGGCCTTGCCGGCGCAAATCTCAGCCAGGTCGTAGCTGGGCGCCCCTTTGCCCATATATCGCCAGGCACTCTTCGGCTTGAATTGCAGTTCTTCTTTTTTAGGAACCGGCAGTTTCGCGGCGGCCGAGGCCAATTCTCCATAGCCCGCCTTACGCTTGCTAGCCCGGTGCACGATCACGTGTAAATCGGATTCGCACTCCGAGACCGGCACTCCCCACTTTTGGGCTGCGGCCCGAGTCAGCATCAGGCGCGCGGTGGCTCCGGCTTCGCGCATCACCACAAATCCGTCGCGCACCGAATGCGATCCGTCGGTGTCCTGATCTCCGTATCGTGGGTCACCGATCGCCTGCTCCAGCTTCACCCGCTTCCAGTCCGCATCCAGTTCATCCGCCAAGATGAGCGGGACGGAAGTGCGGCTGGTGGTACCCATTTCCGAGCGGTGCGCTACCAGATAGACGGTTCCATCCGTGTCGATGCCCACATAGACGCTGGGGTGCAGCACGGCGTGGTCAGCGTGTGAACCCGCTGAGGTCTCGGCTGCCCACAGGAGATCCGGAATCAGGCGAACACTCAAGACCAGGGCTCCGGTAGAAACTATTCCTTGCAGAAAACCGCGCCGGCTTACGTTCAGAATGTTGTCGCTCATGCGTTTTCTCCCGCAGCCGCCTTGATGGCCGCACGAATTCGCTGGTAGGTGCCGCAGCGGCAGATGTTTCCAGCCATGCCAGCTTCAATGTCCTCGTCGCTGGGCTTGGGGTTTTCCTTCAACAGGGAGATGGCTTTCATGATCTGTCCGGGCTGGCAGTAGCCGCATTGCGGCACGTTGAACTCGATCCATTTCTGCTGCACCGGGTGCAAACCATTTTTGGAAATGGCCTCGATCGTAGTGATCTCCTTCCCTGACGCCTGGCTCACATCGGTCACGCACGAAAGGATCGCCTTTCCGTCCTGGTGGACGGTACAAGCTCCGCACAGCGCCATGCCGCAGCCATATTTGGTTCCGGTCAAGCCCAAAACATCGCGCAGATACCACAGTAGCGGCAGCTTGGGATCGCCGTCGTAGGATCGTTCCACGCCATTGACTTTGATCTGCATCGGTTTGGCCTCCACCCTCGAACTTCCGCCACATTCTTGCAGAAGAAGTGGGTGCAAGTCTAATTCATTGGGCGAAAGTCCGGCTGGAATTCCGCTGGGCTGTGAGATCAACTATGATACGGCTGCCGTTGGATGGTAGCGCCGGCGCCTAGCCGGCTGTCCCGAGCGCGTCTCGCCCTCGGCTGTGGGCATTCCGCCGCGCGGGTGGGACGCCCCCGCGACAGCCGCCGGGACGGCGGCGCTACTGGCAAGGCTCCCGGTCATGAGTCTGAAGTTGAAGTCCAAATATCACGATACATGGAGCGTGCAGTGAGATTCAGTCCCGATGATTTCCCGTCATACTCCAGATCTCTCCCCTTCTTCCTGCTTCTGCTTTTGTTGGCTCTGCCGATATCACAATCGGCCTGGTCGCAGCCAACTCCGAACAGCGCAGATATCCAGGTGCATTTCGATCAACCCCAGAGCCCGTTTTCGCCCATCTGGACCTACTTCGGCTACGACGAGCCCAACTACACCTACGCGGTGAATGGCAGGAAGCTGCTCGGCGAGTTGTCAGCCCTCGATCCAGAGCCGGCTTATGTCCGGGTCCACAATCTGTTGACCACGGGCGACGGCGCCGCATCGCTGAAGTGGGGATCGACCAACGTTTACACGGAGGACGCGGCGGGTAATCCGGTCTATAGCTGGACAATCCTCGACCAGATTTTCGACAGCTTTCAGGCAGCGGGCATAAGGCCGCTAGTCGAAATCGGTTTTATGCCGAAAGCGCTCTCAACTCATCCGGAGCCCTATCGTCATAATTTCCCCCAAGGCTCGATCTATACCGGGTGGGCCTATCCGCCCAAGGATTATCAGAAGTGGTCGGAGGTTGTCTTTCAGTTTGTCCGTCATCTGCGCGAGCGCTATGGCGACTCCGAGGTAAAAACCTGGCTGTGGGAGGTGTGGAATGAGCCCGACATCGACTACTGGCAGGGAACACCGCAGGAATATTTCAAACTGTATGACGTCAGCGTGGATGCAGTCTTGCGGGCCTTTCCGGAAGCTCGCGTCGGCGGTCCGGACAGTACGGGGCCGGCCAATCCCAAGGCGGCGGAATTTCTGCGGTCATTCCTCGACCACTGCGCCCACCAGACCAACTATGTGAACGGGAAAATCGGCTCGCGGCTCGACTTCATCAGCTTCCATCCCAAGGGATCACCCAAGTGGCGGGGTGATTACGTGCAAATGGGCATCGCGCGTCAGCTGGCCGCCATCGAGCAAGGCTTCAAGATTGTGGCGTCGTTTCCGGAGTGGCGCCGGACCCCCATCATTCTGGGAGAGTCGGACCCGGAAGGATGCGCCGCCTGTTCGGCGCGAACGAATCCTCAGAATTCCTATCGCAACGGACCCTTGTACGCCGCCTACACGGCTGAGATGCTGAACCACATTATTTTTCTCGCCAGCCGGGAGGGCATCAAGTTTCTTGGTGCGGTGACCTGGGCATTCGAATTTGAAGACCAGCCGTACTTCGAAGGCTTCCGCACGCTCGCAACCAACGGCGTGGACAAGCCGGTTCTGAATGCTTTCCGCATGTTCGGCTTGTTGGGCAACGAACGCGTCGCAGCCACCAGTTCAGGCGCCGTGCATTCCGAGGACGTCATCCGCGACGGCGTGCGCGGACAGCCGGACATCAACGTGATTGCCGCCAGAAAGGACCACGAAGTTGAGGTTCTGATCTGGAATTACCACGACGATGATATTGCCGCTCCTGCAACTCTGGTTGACCTGGCGATCAGTGGATTGCCCGCCAAGACCAGCCGCGGCTTGCTCGAACACTTTCGCGTCGATGCCAATCACAGCAATGCATTCTCGGTATGGAAAGACATGGGCTCTCCGCAATCGCCCACCGCAGCGCAGTACGAACAATTGCAGCGCGCCGGCCAGTTGCAGCTTCTCACTTCGCCCGCATGGGTACCGATCACCCAGGGCGGAGCCCATCTGCAATTTAATCTGCCCAGGCAAGGGCTTTCGCTCGTGCGCGTTACCTGGGAGTAAGATCGGCCGCCTTTAGCCTCGCTGCTGTGACTTGATCACTGCGGAGAAGTCCTGGTCCCCGTAACCCTTGGCGATCGCGTCTTTAAAGATGGCGAGGGCTGAAGTCGCAGTCTGAAGGCTGCGACCGAGGTGGGAGGCCTCACCGATGGCGTACCCGAGATCCTTGGCCATCAGGTGCAGCGGAAAATTCGGAGTAAAGTCATTGGCGAAGGCGCGAGCTGCAGCTCTCTGCACCAGGCCACTTCCTGGCGCTCCGCGGGTAAGGATCGCGAGAGCCTTCTCCAGGTCCAGGCCGCCGGCGCCTATCATGTATTCCGCTTCAGCGAGCGATGCGGCTTGAACCCCGCACATGAAGTTGTTGATAAGCTTCATCAGGGCACCGCTTCCGGTCGGACCAAGATGAATGAATTCGCGTCCCAACACAGAGAGGACAGGCTGGGCCGTGGCAAGCGCCGCCTCCGATCCTCCAATCAGGAAAGACAACTCGCCGGAGGCCGCATGGGGTTTGGTCCCGGTAACGGGTGCATCCAGTAACTCACATCCGCGTTGCGCCGCTGCCGCCGCGAGTTCCTTGATCCAGCCCACGGTGAGCGTGCTGCATTCAATGAGCACGGCCCCGCGAGACACCCCGGCCAGCGCTCCATTCTCGCCGAGCCACACACTACGGGAGGCAACGTCATCAGCGACCATGCTTATGACGATGTCGGCCTTGACCGCGGCCTCACGAGGCGAAACAGCGGCGGTGGCGCCCGCACTGGAGAAGGGCGCAGACTTGTCGCGATTTCTGTTGTAAACGCTGAGAGGAAAATTCGCGGAGAGCAAGCGTCCGGCCATCCCGCTTCCCATAATTCCCAGTCCGATAATTGCCACACGCGGTTTTGACATGATTCACCCTAGAGCTTTCACGCTGATTAGTTCCGGCCTAGTTCCAGCCACCCGCACCGGATTGCGCAAGGACCGGCCAAAGCCTTCGATCGAGACCTGCATCACATCTCCATCCTGCATGTTGATTCCATCGCTGAAGCTCAGGCAGTCGGTCCCGAAGAAATGAATGTGAACATCTCCCGGACGGCGATGGGCTTCATACTTGAAATGATGGTGCTCAATGTTCGCCAGGCTATGACACATCTCATTCTCGCCGGTGCGGAAGGTCTTCGACCAGAGCAGGTTTCCGGCGCGCTCAATCTTTACCTCCACCGGCACCGACTCGAAGTCCGGGTCCACGACGAGTTCAGGTCCGAGCGCGCAGGTTCGGAGCTTGGATGCCGCCAGGTTGAGATAGTTGGTTTTCTCGAATACGTGGTCCGAGAATTCGTTGCCTATGGCCATTCCTACGCGGCACGGCCGGCCATCAGCAGCAATCACGTAGATGCCCGCAATCTCCGCCTCCTCGCCGCCATCGCCGGCGTAAGCCGGAACCTGGAGCGCTTCGCCGTGCCCGCGCAGCGAAATGCCCGTGCCTTTGTAAAACCACTCCGGAGCAGCCCCAATGGATCCTGGTGCTGGACGCCCGCCTTCGATGCCCCAGCGAAACATCTTCATGCTGTCGGTCAGCTCCGCTTCGGTCGAGGCGTGCATGCTCTGGCGATTACGAGCGCTGCCCAGATGCGTCAGCCCGGTTCCTGAAACTACGCAGCGCGCCGGCTCTTCCGGATGGTCAATCGCGGGCAGAAGGCGCCATTCAGATTGTCCGCGGTAGATAGGGTCATAGTCGAGGCGATCACCTGTAGCCCGCTGCCGCGCCAGATCGCTGAGCTTCCCGCCAGCGCTGATGGCGGAGTTGGCCAGTTCGTAGATCGAGCCGCAACCGTCCAGGAGGCGCATGTGCGGCTCCTCGACGAGTGCCACCTGCCTTACGTCTCCGCTCTTAAGTTGAACCAGTCGTGTCATGGAGTTCATTCGATGATCTCGAACTTTTCCAGCGCCGCCTCGTTGATGGTCAGGCCCAGGCCCGGAACGCTCTCGTCCAGATCAATGAAGCCGTCTTTAGCTTTGGGCTCGCCATTGAAGATGTACCAGAACAGTTCGTTGCCAACCTCCACGTCGACGACCGGGAAGTACTCGGCCATGGGCGAATTCAGGCTTGCCATCACGACGTGATAGTTGTGCATCTGGCCGGCATGAGGAATGACGGGGACGGAATATGCCTCAGCCAGCGCGGCAATCTTGCGGGCCTGCGTGAGGCCACCCACCCGATTGGTGTCGAACTGGATGTAGTCCAGAGCGCGGGCCTCGAGCAGGTCGCGAAAGCCGTAGGCCGTGAACTCGTGCTCACCGCCGGCGATCGGAATTCGCCCGTACGACTTCAGTTCGGCGTAGCCGTGCAGATCATCGGGGATGACGGGTTCTTCCAACCATCGCAGGTTAAAGGGTTCGAGAAGTGGCACCATCCGCTTGGCGTAGTCGAGCGTCCATCCCATGTAAGCGTCGGCCATCACGTCGATGCCATCGCCGACCGTCTCGCGCACGGTGCGCACCAGGTTGAGATTGCGTTGCATGCCGGCCGCACCGTCGTTTGGTCCCCAGCCAAATCGAAGTTTCATGGCCTTGTAGCCCTCGGCCTTGTAGCGCTTCGCTTCGTCGGCAACTTCGTTCAACTCGACGCTATAAAGCCGGCTGGCATAAACCGGAATGCGCGGCTTGGTCCTGCCCCCAAGCAGCCGATAGACAGGCTGTTTCGCCGACTTGCCCAGGATGTCCCACAGCGCAATATCCACGGCGCTGATCGCAACCATGCCAATACCGCGACGGCCGAACGCCATGGTCTTGCGATACATGTGTTGCCAGAGAAACTCAATGTCCCACGGGTCCTTACCGATTAACAGCGGCTTGAGATAGAGGTTGATCACCTGTTTCGTGACCTGGGGAGCGAGCGCGGCGTTGCCGATCCCCACCAACCCGTCGTCGGTAAAGATTTCTACCACCAGCCAGCCATGAAAAGTGAACGTCTGCATCGAAGCTTCCGGCAGGTTCAGCAAGTCCATGGGATTAGTGCAGAAATGAGGCGGCAAAGGCACCGTCTTTCCGCGCCAGCGCATTACGCGTGTACGAATCTCTTTAATTCGCATCAAGCTCCCACAGAACTCAGTTTTCGTTCCAGGTCCAGGGACTGGACCACAGGAACGGTAGCCAGAATGATAACGAAAGCGGCGACATGAAACGTCCCCGCCAATGAAAAAACGACACCGTAGCCGAAGCCGTGGTCCAGCAGATATCCGACCAACTGCCCGAACGCGATTCCTCCCATGGCGCCCCCGAAGCCCACCAAACCCGCAACCGAACCGACCACCTTGGCAGGGAAGAGATCGGTAGGAAGGACCATGACCAGGGTTGACCACGATTGCTGTCCGAAATACGCCACGCTGAATATGGCCAGCGCCCATGCCACCGGAAGCCGCGGCACCAGCAGGATGGACGGCATCACCGCCGCGCTCAACCCCAGCGCCAGCTTTCGAGCCACGCCCAGCGAGAATTGGCGCCTCACCAGGTAACTCGAAAACCATCCGCCGAGAAGACAGCCAACCCCCGCTGCGGCATATGGGATCCAGGCAAACGTCCCCACCGCCTTGACATCAAATCCGCGCGCATCGTAAAGATATTTCGGGAGCCAGAAAAGATAGAAGTACCAGGCTGCGTCGCTGAGAAACTTGGCGGTTACCAGTCCCCAGGACTCGCGAATTCGCAGCAAATC
>Ga0326726_10004979_pt1 | contig 12081 bp, 8 predicted proteins | sample MHFenrmetagenome_2_FD_207603 | JGI IMG/M metagenome (GOLD analysis project Ga0326726, IMG submission 207603) | Lab enriched peat soil microbial communities from Michigan Hollow, Ithaca, NY, United States - MHF15MN | ecosystem: Environmental > Terrestrial > Soil > Wetlands > Peat | place: USA...
GCGTTCGCACGCCCAACCTTCACCTACCAGGGGCTCACCTACATTACCAACCTCAGCGCGCCGCTGTTCATTCACCAGTACTCGCACGCCTGGTTCGACTTCCGAAACAAGAGTGACAGGTATACGAACTACTTCAACAACTCCGTCACTGCAACCCAGGCCCACAAGCTGTTCTGCCTCTCGCTGCAAAACCAGTTCGCCGATTACCAGTCGAACCTGTGGGGCATTACGGCGTCGGATTCAGCCAGCGGATACGCCGTTTGGGGTGGCCCACCCGCGATGGGGCCAATTGACGGCACCATTGTCCCGTGTGCCGCCGCTGGGTCTCTGCCGTTTGCCTCCAGTGATTGTTTGGCCGTGATGCGAAACATCCGCTCAAAATATCCGGCAGCGTGGCAGCGCTATGGATTCGTAGACGCTTTCAATCCGCTGACCGGGTGGTACGACCCCGACGTCATCGCCATTGATGTTGGTATCACCATGCTGATGGCGGAGAACCAGCGCAGCGGCTTCGTCTGGAACACCTTCATGACAAATCCGGAAGCTCAGAGTGCGTTCGCCGCAGTCCAACTTCGGTAGTTGGAGAGACTCCCGGATTGTCAGTTAGTCGCGGATTCCAGCATCCCGAGATGACCGATCGACTCCGAGCCTGCCCGGCCAAGAAACGGCTGGGAAGTTGGTGGCAACAAGCTTCGACCCTTGGGTTTACAACCCAAAGCGCTGGTCACGCGTAAGTGGGGAGCGAAGGCGCCTTGCCGCTGTGAATGTGGCTCGGCTTTTCGTAACTCACTCACAAGCCGAGCTGCTCCGAAGCGGATGTTTCCTTAATGACATCGCTGTGACGAAAGTCATCGTGCCCGCCTCCGCCGCGCCTCTATCGTTGTCCCATTTGGCGAAGAGTGGGAGGGCCATGACCAAGATCACCGGAAACACCAGCGTGGCAGAGGTTGTAAAGTGCTGTCCCAGCGCGCGACGAATCTTCGATCGTCATGGACTGAAGGGCTGCGGCGGCGAGCATGGCCCAAGTGAGCCGCTCTCCTTTTTTGCCGCCGCGCACCATGTCAATGCTGACGAACTCCTGCGAGAGCTTAACGAGGAGATGAAGATTGCATCTACCCAGCGTCTATAAGATCTGCCGCCGCTTCTTCAAAGCCGGAGTGTTCACAGTGTTGACGGTCGGTTGCCTTTGGGGCGCGATCGATCTGCTCCAGATCGCAAATGGGTGGGAACCGAATTGTGGCGAACCATGAACACGGCCAGGGCGAATCACCCAATAATGCGGACTGCGCCGTTTCCGCTAAGCGCCCGGTAATCGTTTCGCGCTGGAACTCTTTGCCTGTAGCGGCGGGTCCCCAAACCTGGGGAGTGTAGCCGAGTTCCCGCGTATCCGGCGCGACAAGACGAGATACGTCTGACCGTGACTTTGGTCACAGCCAGTTGCAGTTTCTGCGCATAGGGTTAGGGTCGCGTATTCGAGGCGATAGCCGTGGACGAACCGCGCTACAGCGTTCGGGTCCCAGACCACGAGTATTGGCGGGAGCAGATCAAGTGCCAGTTCGCGTGTCCGGTTCACACTGACGCCCGCGGATACGTCCGAGCCATCGCCGATGGTGACTATGAACGTGCCTACCTGATAGCTCGCGGGCCGAATCCCCTGGCGTCTTTGTGCGGACGCATTTGCGGCGCGCCGTGCGAAGCGGCCTGTCGCCGGGGAACGATCGATCAGCCGATCTCCATCCGGGCCCTGAAGCGGTTTGCCTGCGAAAAATTTGGAAGCGATGCCCGCAGCGACGCGGGTAGCGAACTGTTTCCGTATCTGAAGAGCAACACGGAAACGCGCGAGTGTGACGATCTCGAAGAACTCAGCCACCTGCTCGAGTTTCTCGCGAATGCCGAGTTTCCCAAGCCTACCGGAGAAAAAATCGCGATCATTGGTTCCGGGCCGGCGGGTTTGGCTGCCGGGCACGATCTCGCGCTGATGGGCTTCCGTCCCACGATCTTTGAGATGGAACCGCAGCCGGCGGGCATGCTCTACACCGGAGTTCCTGGATATCGTTTGCCGCGAGAGCTGATCCGAGCCGAAGTTGCGGTGATTCAGTCCCTCGGCGTCGAGATCCGTTGCAATACCCAGGTTGGGAAGGATTTGAGCTTTGCCGATCTGCGCCGCGAGTTCTCTGCAGTTGTGATTGCCTGTGGCGCCAAGCGATCGCGGGCGCTCCCGATTCCCAATGCCGACGCTATCGGCGTAATGGGCGGCGTCGATTTTCTACGCGACGTGTCGCTTGGCAAAGAAGTTTCTATAGGTCAGCGCGTGATCGTGATTGGTGGCGGCAATGTTGCGTATGACGTCGCCCGCACGGTACTACGCCAGGAAGAATATGACGTATCTCGCACGGCCGCCCGCATGGCGGGGGTGCGGCAGGTAAACCTGGTCTGCCTCGAGTCGCTCGAAGAGATGCCCGCCGACACCGTTGAAATTCTTGAAGGCGCGGAGGAGGGTGTGACTCGCCACAACAGTTGGGGGCCGAAGGAGGTTTTGTTCGACGAGAGGAACGGCCAGAAGTTCGTGCGCGGCGTGAAGTTCGTGCGCTGTGCCCGGGTGTATGACGAGAACAGGCGCTTTGCACCGAAGTTCGATGAGGCTGTCACGAAGGAGATCGAGGGCGACACCGTCCTCTTGTCCGTCGGACAGTCCGCGGACCTGAGCTTTATCGACGCCCAGCGCGATGGGATTGAGATGCGCTCTCCCCAGCAGATCGTGAACGACCCCGTAACCTGTACGACCTCTGCGCCGGGGATATTCATCGCCGGTGATATCGCTTACGGGCCGCGGCTCATGATTCATGCCATCGCGAGTGGCAAGCTGGCGGCGCGTTCTGTTTATCGTTTCCTGCGCGGACGGGAAATCGCGCCGGAAGAAGTCCAGTTCCATTTTCCGGTTGAGCAGTACAAGCGTGAAAAACACTACGAGCGCCGTTCCCGTTTACCGATTCCGACGCTGTCTGCGGAAGAGCGTCTCAAAACCCCAACTGCTCTGGTTGAGATTGGCTACAACGAGGAACAGGCACTTGCCGAAGCCGGTCGCTGTCTCGACTGTGGCATCAACACCATCTTCGATGGCGAGCGCTGCATCCTGTGCGGCGGCTGCGTGGATGTTTGTCCCACGGTGTGTCTGAAGCTGGTGAGCTTCGACCGGCTGGCGCTTTCCCCCGAACTCGAAACGGCGACACGGGAACTGGACCTCGATCCCGCCGATCTCTCCGCCATTATTAAGGACGAAGAACGCTGTATCCGCTGCGGGCTGTGCGCACAGCGTTGCCCCACCACTGCCATCAGCATGGAGAAATTTAGTTTTGCCAAGGAGTGGAAGCCATGTCTCGTCTAGATCCACCCCGTGTTAGCCGACGAAGCTTCTTGAGTCTCGCCTCGCTGGGAAGCTTCTTTGTCGCCATGTGTACAGCGGCTGTCGGTATGCTCCGCCTGCCGAACCCGGCAGTCCTGCCCGGCCCAGTCCGCCGCTTCAAGCTCGGAACAGCTGAACAATTCTCTGCCGGAAGCGAGACCGCCTTTACCGATCAGAACCTGGTGTTGTTTCGGGACGACGAAGGGTTCTATGCGATCTCGAGCACATGCACACATCTGGGTTGCACGGTGGCGCGCTCGAAGGATGGGTTTGCTTGCCCGTGCCATGGATCTCGCTTCAACAGCAAAGGCAGCGTGGTGGGCGGGCCAGCGCCGCGACCGTTGCCCTGGCTGGAAGTGAGCCGCGCCGCCAACGGCGACCTGATCGTCAACGCCGATAACGAGGTTCCGGAGGGCACGCGCTACCGCGTGTAGGAGAAACACCGTGACAGAGACCGCCATCCGCGAATTTGTCCACAACCTGCACGAACTCCCTCACACCGTGAAGGACGCCTGCTTCCGCCTGGGGAAAGCGCCAGAATCGGAGCGCGAAGAGTCGCAGGCCACATTCCATAACCTTTTTCTGCACATCCACAGTGTTCGCGTGCACGTGGGTACCCTCAAACCGACACTGACATTTGGACTCGGCTTGATGGCCACGGCCAGTTTCCTGATCACCCTCATTACAGGCGTGCTGCTGATGGTCTACTACAAGCCCTCGACCGATCTCGCCTATCAATCGATCAAAGATATTCATTTCACGGTCTCGACGGGACGCTTCATCCGCAATGTTCATCGCTGGTCGGCGCAGTTGATGGTGCTGGTGGTCCTGCTGCACATGGCGCGAGTCTTTTTTACCGCGAGCTACAAGAAACCACGCGAATTCAACTGGCTGGTCGGACTCGGGCTGCTGGTCGTCACTCTGGCCCTGAGTTTCACCGGCTACCTGCTGCCTTGGGATCAGCTGGCCTATTGGGCGATCACCATCGGCTCGAACATTGCCAACTCGCCGCGTGAGTTCACCGACGCCATCGGCATCACGAGATTCTTCGATCCGGGCGGCCTCCAGAAACGCCTTCTGCTAGGTGCGAACTACGTCGGGCAGGATGCGTTGATTCGCTTCTATGTCCTGCATGTTTTCATTCTTCCCCTCGTGCTTGTCATCATGCTCGGCGTCCACTTCTGGCGCATTCGAAAAGATGGCGGCCTCGCCAAGCCGGAGGACCCGCCCGGTGGACTTGCCGAGTGGGGCGGAGAACGTCGCTCCGTATTCCAGCCTCTTGCCACAAAAACCTATGGCCTGATGGCGCTGGTGAAAGGCAAGCGTCCGCCGGTGAATCGCGGGCCTGAAAACACGGTCATGAGCTGGCCCCATCTGTTCTGGGCCGAACTCTCCGTCTTTATGGTGACCGTGGCGGTCACGATGATTTTGTCTTTCTATTACGATGCGCCACTGAAAGAACTCGCGAACGCTGCCATTCCGGAAAATCCGGCGAAGGCGCCTTGGTACTTCCTAGGGCTTCAGGAACTGGTCTCCTATTCGGCGTTCATGGGAGGCATGTTGATTCCGATAATCGTCCTAGCCGGACTTGCGCTGATTCCGTTTCTGGATCGCCGCCCTGGAGGCGAGGGTACCTGGTTCGGTACCAGCAGAGAGCACTCGGTGTTCTGGCAGTCATTGTTCTTTGCCTGCGCAGTGACCATCGGCATGCTCGCTTTTACGGTCAACTACGGTTGGCTGCGCAGCTGGTTCCCCAACATTCACCAGCTTTGGATCATCGCGATTAACCCCGGCTCGTTGCTCGTGTTCATCTTTGCGGCCTGGTCGCTGTTCATCCTGAAGCGCAAGGATTCGGTGCGCCTCTCGGCAGTGGCGCTGTTTACCTGTTTCCTGGTTGGTTTCACTCTGCTGACCTACTTCGCGACTGTCCATCGCGGGCCGAACTGGCACTTCTACTGGTGGCCCTCGCAGTGGCCGGTGCACTGAGGAAAATGCGATGACAGACCCATCCCGGATTTATCGCTGGCTCTTGCTGGTGGCTAGCATCGTCACCATCGCCTATCTGATGGGCGCGGCCGTACACGAGAACTACCTGGCGCAATGGCAGACCGTGCAAAACGAGTACCGCAACATCCTTCGCGAAAAAGCCACCAACGACCGAGGTCGCGAGTTGCTTGCCAAGTTTCGCGTTGAGATGAAGCAGGCCAGCATACCGGCACTCGGCACAGTCGATCGCTGCGTTACCTGTCACAACGGCATTGACGATCCGCGCATGACCGATGTGCCGCAGCCGCACCGTGCGCATCCCGGTCACATTCTCGACAAGCATCCGGTCGATCGTTTCGGTTGTACGGTATGTCACCACGGGCAGGGGGCGGCCATGACGTTCAAGGAAGCCAAAGCGGAAGACGTGTTCTGGGACTATCCTCTGCTCCCGCCGGAACTGACCGAGGCTACCTGCGTCACCTGTCACGACGCAGAAAAACTGCCACCCGATCAGATTCCACTGCTGACCGCGGGTATGAAGCTTTATCAGGACAAGAGTTGCGGTTCCTGCCACAAGCTTGGCGGGCGCGGCGGCGCTCTGGGTCCAGCGCTCGACAACGAAGGCGCTAAGACCAAGCACCAGCTCGTCATGACGAACCTGAAACCGCCGCACACCACGTGGAATTGGCAGAATGCGCACTTCCGCGATCCCGGTGGCGTGGTTCCCGACAGCCTGATGCGCAATCCAACCGTCACACGGCGGGAAGCATTGGCACTGACCGCGTTTATGCTCTCTCAGTGGAAGCGCGATGTGCCGGAAAGCTATCTCGCGCCCGACAAGATTGAGCAGAAGTACCGCGCGCTCCATCCCACACCGCTGAGCGGAGAGCAGGTGTATCGGCACTACTGCACTGCCTGTCACGGCAACGGCACCTACACGCGCTGGGACAAGAAATTCAACCGTTTTATTCCGGCGATACGTGGCGTCTCGCTGATCTCAACCGCAACTCGTGAATACTTTCAGAACAACATCGAGCAGGGGCGTCCCGGCACCCAGATGCCTGCCTGGGGCCCGCATGCGGGCGGACTGCTTCCGGACGAGATCACCGGGGTGATCGAATATCTACGTAGCGGGGCTGCTGCGACTCCTGCGATGGTTGCGCTCACGCTGCGCGGCGACTCCACTCGTGGTCATTCCCTCTTCCTGAGAAACTGCGCCGGCTGCCACGGCATGAACGGCCGTGGCGGAATCGCGCCCGAGATCGGCAACTCAGTCTTCCAACAGGCTGCCACCGACGACTTCATCGTGCGCACCATCCGCAATGGTCGCGCGGCGACGGCCATGCCCGCCTTCCAGCGCGCGGAAGCGCCGTCGCTTGGTGATCAGGACTTGGCCGACGTACTCGCCTATCTGCGAACTCTGCGAGCGCCGGCCAGCCAGAAAACGATGGCGCAAAACTCGACTTTAGCAACTCCTTCGGGAGGCAAGCCATGAGCGACAAGAACAAACCTCAGAAGCCCTTCTCGCGACGCAGCTTTATCCGCACCGCCGCCATGACGGCCGCCACCCTTGCAATCCCTGGTTGCTCGCGCAAAGAGAAGCCGGTGCTAAGCACGCTGACGGGAGACTTTGATCCACTGCGTAGCTATCCCTATCGAGGATGGGAAGACTTCTATCGCAAGATCTGGACGTGGGACAAAGTCGTCCGCTCCACGCATTCGGCCAACTGCACTGGGTCCTGCTCCTGGAAGGTATACGTGCGCAATGGCGTGATGGTCCGGGAAGAGCAAGCCGCCGACTATCCGCGCATCAGTCCCGACCTCCCCGACTACAACCCACGGGGATGTCAGAAAGGTGGCTGCTTCACCGAATACGTTTACAGTCCGCAGCGCCTGCGTTATCCCCTGATCCGCATCGGCGAGCGCGGCGAAGGCAAGTGGCGCCGGGCTACCTGGGACGAAGCGCTCACCATGCTTGCCGAAAAACTGCTCGACAACATCTATAACTACGGCCCCGATACGAATTCCTTCTTCAGTGTCATCCCGGCCATGAGCCCGGTCAGTTTCTGCGCGGGCTCGCGGCTTGCCCACTACATCGGCGGCGTGTTCCTCTCCTTCTACGACTGGTACTGCGATCTGCCTCCGGGAGAGCCGCTGACTTGGGGTGTTCAGACCGAATCGTGCGAATGTGCCGATTGGTTCAATTCGAAATACATCGTTCTCTGGGGGTCGAACATTTCGCAGACGCGCATCCCAGACGCGCACTTCGCGTATGAGGCCCGATACAACGGCGCCAAGATCGTCTGCATTTCCCCGGACTACAGCTCCAGCGCCATCCACGCCGACCTGTACTTCCGCATCAATCCCGGCACCGACGGTATTCTCGCGCTCGGCGTAGCCAAACTACTCATCGATCAGAACCTGATTGACGCGCCCTATGTAAAAGAACAGACTGACTTGCCTTTGCTCGTACTTCCGCGTACGAACCGCTTCCTGCGCGAGTCTGATCTCAAGAAAGGCGGCAAGGACGACATCTTCTTCGTCTGGGACACGAAGCAGCAGAGGGCCGTCCCAACGCCGGGTTCCATGGGGTCGGAGCAGAAAACCATCCACCTCAACGGCACCGATCCCGCGCTGACTGGAACTTTTCAGGTACAGCTTGCCGATGGTAAGACCGAGGACGTCACCACGGTGTTCGAACTTCTGAAAAAAGAGATCGCCGGATACACGGTGGATAAGGTCGCCGCGCGCACTGGCCTGCCCGCACACGAAATCGAACTCTTTGCCAAGGACCTGGGCACGCGCAAGCCGGCGATGATCATTCACGGCGCCGGCACCAACCACTGGTTCCACAATGACTTGACCAACCGCTCCTTCATTTTGCTGGTCGCCCTAACGGGTAACACCGGTAAAAACGGTGGGGGATTCAATCACTACGTTGGGCAAGAACGCCTGTGGCCGGAGCAGGGTTTCTTCAAGCTCGCCTTCCCGGAGACCCGCAAGAAACAGCGTTTCCAGAACACCACGCTCTGGAGCTACGTCCACTCGACCAACAAAGATCCGCATCTCTACAACGGCAAGCCCATCGAGTGGTACATCCAGGAATCGGTGAAGAACGGATGGATGCCACTCTGGCCGAAGAACGGCAAAAAGCCCCGGGCCTTCGTTGTGTGGCGTGCCAACTACCTGAACCAGGCCAAGGGCAACGAGATTCTCGAATCGTCGTTGTGGAAGGATCTCGACCTCATCGTGGATATCAACTACCGCATGGACACCACCGCGCTGTATTCCGATGTGGTACTGCCCGCAGCCAGCTACTACGAGAAGGTGGACATCAACTCCACCGACTGCCACAGCTACATTCACCCGTTCGGCAAGGCGTGCGAGCCGCTGTTTGAAAGCAAGACCGACTGGGACATCTTCCGCGCGCTGGCTGAAAAGATGGCGGAAGTCGCTAGCAAGAAAGGCCTGAAGCCCTTCCACGACGAGGCGTTCGACTGGAATCGCGATTTCACGCAACTGGCGCACGACTGGACGGGCAAGGGGACGATTCAAAGCGACGAACAGGCCGTCAACTTCATCCTCGGAAACGCGGAAGAAACCAAGGGGATGACATATCAGCAACTGCAGGAGAAGCCGAAGCGCTTCGTCGCCACCGATCCTGAATCATGGAACAGCGACATCGAAGACGGCATTGCTTACACACCCTTCAAGCATCAGCTCGACAAGAAACGGCCGTGGCGTACGCTGACGGGGCGCCAGCAGTTCTATATCGATCACCCCTGGTACATCGAGTTAGGCGAAGCGCTCCCCACGTTTAAAGAACCGATCGAAGAAGAGTATCCGCTCTACTGGAACACGCCACACGGGCGTTGGTCTATCCACTCCACTTGGCGCGACCATCGCGCCATGCTGCGCCTGCAGCGCGGCGGGCCGATCGTCTACATGCATCCCGACGATGCTCGCAAACGCGGACTGCAAGACAACGACTGGGTCCGCATCCACAACGAGGTCGGCCATTGCGTCTGCCGCCTGCAGATCCTGCCTGGTGAAAAGCCCGGCCGCGTCACCATGTATCACGGTTGGGAGAAATATCTCGGGTTCAAGGAGGGTGGCTGGCAGTCACTCACCTACATCAAGATCAAACCCACGCAGCTTGTCGGCAAGTACGGCCACGTCAACTTCCGCCTGAACTACTGGGGGCCGACGGGTAACAACCGCGACACCAAGGTGGAAGTTGAGAAGGCGAAGGTCTGAGGAGAGGCAGCCATGTCAAAACACCAATATGCAATGGTGATGGACCTGAACAAATGTCTGGGCTGCCAGACTTGCACCATCGCGTGCAAGAAGCTTTGGACCGACCGTGACGGCACCGGCTATATGTACTGGAATAATGTCGAGACGCGTCCCGGCCTCGGCTACCCGCGCCAATGGGATCGCATTGGCGGCGGATGGAAAGACGGTTCGCTGCAACCCAGTCCGCTGCCCACGATGGACGACTATGGCCATGCGTGGGAATACAACTACGAACAGCGTCTCTATGAAGGGAAGAAGCAGCCGGTCATGCCGTCGCCGGAGCCGAAGTCTGGCGTGAACTGGGACGAAGATGTCGGCGGCATGAATGAGGACGAGAACTACTTCTTCTATTTGCCACGCATTTGCAACCACTGCACCCATCCCGCATGTCTGGAGGCGTGTCCGCGCAAGGCAATCTACAAGCGCGACGAAGATGGCATTGTGGTCATCGATCAGGAACGCTGTCAGGGATATCGCTACTGCATCAAGGCGTGCCCATATAAGAAGATCTACTTCAATGAGGTCACGGGAAAATCCGAGAAGTGCATCTTCTGCTATCCGCGACTGGAGAAGGGCCAGGTCAACGCCTGCGCAGCGCAGTGCCCCGGCCGCTTGCGCTTCGTCGGATTGCTCGACGATCCCGAATCGCCTGTCCACAAGCTGGTTTTGGTACACAAAATTGCTCTGCCGCTTTTCCCGGAAAAGGGGACACAGCCGAACGTCTTCTACGTGCCACCGTTCAATCCGCCGAAGCGCGAGAACTATGGCAAGAGCATTCAGGAAAACCCGCGGGTGCCGCTTGACTACCTGATCTATCTGTTTGGACCCGATGTCGAGGATGTGTTTACGCGTCTGGAATCGGAACTCAAGAAAACGCAGGAGGGTGGGCGCAGTGAGACCCTGCAACTGCTCATCGGCCGCGACGCCGAGACACGCTACCGCGTGCGGCCCCAACTGGTGCAAATCCAGTTGTAGGAGAACGTCATGAGAACTCGTCAACTTCTGATCGCCGTCTCAGCTTCGTTGCTACTTGCGTCGATGACCTGGGCGCAGACTGGAACGAAGCCAGCGCCCGGCCAGTCTCTTGCCGTGGCTGCGTCGTCAACGAGCGCTGACAAGCTGCTCAACGGCGGAGTTGCTGCGTGGCCCGAGATTTCGGTGAAACGCGTAGCTCTGAACCGTACGCCTCCGCTCTTTGACACCGATGAGCCTGCCACACCGGAGATCGCGAGCCTCGACGTCCGCGTCGCTCGTTCCGGTGGAAAATTGGTGGTGCAGCTTAGTTGGCGCGATCCGACGCACGACGCGGTCACACTCGCAGAAGTGCCGAACACGCCGCCCGAAACTCGGTTCCGCAAAGTCCCGACGGAAGCCGACGATCGCTTCTTCGACGCTGCGGCTGTCATGTTTCCTGCAAACGCAAGCTCCGGTGCGATCGCCCCTTCGCTGCAAATGGGCGATGCCGAGCATCCGGTGGAGATCTACTACTGGAATGCCACGCGCGGTGCGATGCTGATGCAGGGTCAGGGCCGCGGCACAACCAAGCGTACAGGCAAGAGCTTCCCAGCAAACGGCGGCTATCAAAACGGCCAGTGGAGCGTGATCTTTGAACTTCCTGATCTGCCCGCTGGTACTCCCGTGGCCTTTGCCGTCTGGAATGGAAGCCAGAAAGACCGCGATGGCCGTAAGTATTTTTCGGTCTGGCAAGTGTTGAATTAGAGCCGAAGTTCAAGAACAGGAGTCGCCATGCCGATGATCGCTCCAGACGAGGATGCTGTTACTTCGATCGACTGGCAGCAGAACGATCTCTATCGGTTCTTCGCTTTTGTTTTTTCGCCGCCAAGGCGCGAGTGCTTCGACCTACTGTCGCGGCCCAGCCTGCCGGAGGCACTACGAAACCTATGGAAGCATTTGGAATGTGAAGGTGAATTTCCGGGATTCGAATGGTTCGCCAGTTACGAGCAATATGAGTCCACCTATATCACCCTTTTTGATGTCGGAATCCCTGAGCCGCCCGTGCCCTTGTTCGAGTCAGCCCACGACAAGACCTATCCGGCACAGGAGATCGCGTTAGAGAATACTTATTTCCACGAAGTTCTGGGCCTCAAGTCGGATCCCAGCCGCGCTGTCCCGGATTGCCTTGTCACCCAGCTGGAATTTCTCGCTGCCCTGCGCTACACCTGCGACAACACATCGGACGAAGCAACTGCAATTGCGCTCGCGCGAGCTGAGATCGAGTTTCTGGAGCGCCACCTGTTGAACTGGGTTCCGACAGCCAAAACCAAACTGGACCGGACCGGCGCACCCGGGTTCCCGGTGGTGATGGCGCTGCTGGTGCACTTCCTCAGCCATAGGCGCGAGGGCTCAGTGTGTTAGTTTCCAGGTTTCGCCGCTCG
>Ga0326726_10004980_pt1 | contig 12078 bp, 10 predicted proteins | sample MHFenrmetagenome_2_FD_207603 | JGI IMG/M metagenome (GOLD analysis project Ga0326726, IMG submission 207603) | Lab enriched peat soil microbial communities from Michigan Hollow, Ithaca, NY, United States - MHF15MN | ecosystem: Environmental > Terrestrial > Soil > Wetlands > Peat | place: USA...
AAGCCAGATCGGTCCTGTGTGAGTTGCAATGAGATAACCGGTTACAATACAAAGAAAACCCAGTACAATGTTACCTTTTTTAAACCGGAAAAAGAGCGGTGAGATCATGATGGAAATGCCGATAAGGTGAAGGATACCAAAAACAATGAAGCCTTCCTTCAGGAACAGCCAGGTGCACAACGTGACAAGAAGCCCGAGAAGAAAGATACCGGCTCCACGGTACACAAATTTCAGTGCCAGCTGATATCCGGATTTTGTCAAAGCTGTTCGTGCCCGGCTGATAGTGAGTGAAATTCCGACAATCAGGAGAAACAGTGATGCTGTTGAAAAGGCAAAATACCGCCAGAATCCTGAAAAGATATCAACAGGAAGAATCCGGAAAAAATAGAGATCAAACACGGTATGAAAAAGAATCATCATGAGGATGGCAATACCGCGGACCAGATCAATCTCCCAGTATCGCGATATTGTATCCATGTACATTTATCGTCACTGTAGTGTCATATCTGTTTGGAAATACCGGCTCTAAAAGAAATGCAATTACCCGCTAACCCTCACAGGGGTTTCACCCCCCGCCGCTGTGGCCCACCAAGATACGATTAACTCTGAACAGGTACTACGTCATCATCGCTAAGCACAGGGGCTGAATGGGGGGACAGAGAAGGACCTCCTTCATCATACCGGTTCTTTGTATTTCATATACTAGCTAAAGGAATTTTACCGGGTGAACTATCATTTTTTTTAGCCGGGCAATGTTCCTTATGGTTGAACAACAAACACCTTTTTTATTATTGATGATAAGGTGAATTCCCGTGGCAGAAGGAGATGACGAACATATTATCGAGGCGATTGGCAGGAGTCGCATTGTCATTAAGAATGGCAGGGTAGTCGAAGTCGGCGATGCACTCATCAGCGATTGTCCTCTTGCAAAACGATTCGCGTACCCGATTCCCGCAATTACAAAAGATGCCATAAAGCAGAACATTGAGCACCGGATAAAAGCATTTGGCATGTGTACTGAAAACCGGGAGGTACTTGATACCCGTGAATTTGTCGGGTTTGGCGCATCGGAATTGCTAAGTTTTGGTCTTTATTCAGGCTTAATCGATGCCGCGGTCCTTGCGTGTGATGGTGCCGGAACAGTCATAGTCACAAAACCCGCAATGGCGCAGGGGATTGGGGGCAGGATGTCCGGGCTGGTAAAAACGTCGCCTCACAAATCAGTCATGGACCGGATCGAGCAGGGTGGGGGGATAGTGCTTGACCGTGACCACGCAACAATCGATCAGCTGGCGGGTGTTGCACTTGCAAAACTGGAAGGGTACCGGACTATCGCAGTCACCGTTGCCATACCCGGAACTGCAGAAACTATCCGCAGGATCCATCCGGATACCCTGATCTTTGCAGTCCATGTGACCGGGCTCTCCAATGATGAAGCCGAATCACTCGTTTCAGCATCCGATCTGGTGACATCCTGTGCATCAAAGACTATCCGGGAAATTGCCGGGGCCGGGGCACTTCTCCAGGCCGGTATTTCAATTCCGATATTTGCCATGACTCAGAAAGGAAAGTTACTGGTGCTTGAAAAAATCCGTCAGTCTGATGAGCAGGTCCTGGTCAAACCCACACGGCTCCCGGCTCTTGGCGACAGGCAGCCAAGTCCCCTCGTGTAATGATACATATCCTGAATCCTTTTTTATAAAAACCAGAGACTAACGGCTTTTTGAGTGACTGACATGCATCGATCCGGTTCACCCCCGAATAATTTTCACCACATTTCTCCAATCTGAAACTCTTTTGTTTTTGGTGATGCCGGTTAAAAAAAATACCCGGCTATCTGACACAAGATCAGATCAAAGAAAGTACTTTTTTTTATGAGCCGGAAAGAACTGGCTGGTCTCTTTGACCAGAAGTGCTATAATTGAGTATACAAGATCATATATACAGGTATATAATTTATTGAGTTTTTAACCGAGTAAGAGAGATTGCGATGAATGACCCACCGTCAGATGGAAACGAAAGTGTCATGGATATTTTCGTTTTAAGCGTAAGTGAAACAGTGGTACCGCTGTTTACTGAGCACCTGGAGAAAAAGGGATACCGGGTTACCCTCTTTACCGACGGTACATACCTTCTTGAGACACTCAGAACCGGAAAACCGAACCTCCTTATCTGCGACACCACGACATTAGACGATGAGGGCTTTGAGGTCTGCCGTCAGATAAAGGCTGATGATGACTTCTGGGTTATCCCTGTCCTTATCCTTACCAGTGCATCCACGCTTTCGGATCTGTTACAGGTTCTGGATTGTAATGCGGATAATTTCATTCCGCATCCTTTTGATCTTTCCTATAGCCTTTCAATTATTGAGAGCATGCTCGGAACTCCGGTTGAGCGGCAGACTCCCGATCAGATCAAAACGCAGTTCAAGATCAGTCATGATGACCGGATCTATGTTGTTTCTGCCAATCGCCGGAAACTTCTTGAATTTCTCCTGTCGTCATTTGAGATTGGGGTCAGCAAATCATCGGAATTGTCCCATATAAAAGGCGAACTCCAGACGCTTTCTGAATCTGCAATAAACCTTGAAGACTGTGTCACCGAGCAGACCCGTGTTATCGATACCATAAAAGCGACTCTCCAGCAGAAAGAACAAAAAATTTCGACATTAACCCATGATCTTGAGGAAAAGAAAAAAGTACTCGCACAAAAGACTGACGAGATAGATCAGTTTACCGAGAAACTCGATCATCATAAGGCTCTCATTGTCACCAATGACAATAACCTCCGCACCCTCATCCAGGAAAAAAAGGATATCGAAACATCGTATTGTTCTGAAATCACTATGCTGAGACAACAAATCTCAGAACTATCCCATGAAGTCGATACCGCAAAAACGAATCTTGATACAGTTCAGGGTGATCTTGAAGAAGAAAAAATTCATTGTACCTCTCTGGAGTGCACTCTAGAACTGCTTGTTCAGCAAAAAGACCTCGCGGAAAAATCACTCCGCTCAATAACTGATGAACACGAGCAGCTGATATCAGCGTTCGAGGCGGAGAAAGGCCGGGCAACATCTGCAGAACAGGAACTTAAAACGGTGGTGCAGGCAAAATCGCAGTCTGAACAGGAATTATCCCTGATAATTACCGGTCTTAATGAAACAAAGACCCAATATGCTGCAGACCTGTCCCGGCTGAAAGGTGAGCTGGAAGAAGAATCATGCCAGCGAATCTCAGCAGAAAATCAGCTGGGATCACTTCAGCAGGATAAGGAACAATCGGAAACCTCGCTTCGATCTTCAATAACTGCATTAAAAGAGCAAATTGATGATCTGCAGGTGCAGCTGGAAACCACCCGTACGGCACTCGAAAACGAGGAGAACACATCACAATCGCTGAAGGAAAATCTCGCTGAAGCGGTTGCTGAAAATGAAAAATCATTCCGTTTATTATCGCTTGAACATGAACGGATCAAGTCTGCACATACTGTGGAAGAAAAACGGGCAACATCCGCAGAACAGGAACTTAAAACGTTATTGCAGACCAAAACACAGTCTGATCAGGAACTGACCGAGGTAATTACCAATCTCAACGAGACAAAACAACAACTGGAAGCGAACCTGACCCGGCTGAAGCGTGAGCTGGAAGAAGAATCATGCCAGCGAATCTCAGCAGAAAATCAGCTGGGATCACTTCAGCAGGATAAGGAACAATCGGAAACCTCGCTTCGATCTTCAATAACTGCATTAAAAGAGCAAATTGATGATCTGCGGGCGCAGCTGGAAACCACCCGTACGGCACTCGAAAACGAAGAAAACACAACACAATCGCTGAAGGAAAATCTCGCTGAAGCTGTTGCTGAAAATGAAAAGACCGAAGTGAGAGTAAAAGAAGACCTGGAATCGTACAAAACGACTTTTATACGATTGAGACACGATCTCGATGAAGCAACTGCAATTCCAAAAACGCTTGAGAGGGATCTCGATGCCGCAAAAATACAGAACAAATTGCTTGTCGATGAACTGAATCTGGCAAACCGGAGCAGGGAACAATCTGTTCAACAGATGCATTCGCTTGCTGACGAACTGGAAAAGGTGAAGACAGCACTTGATGCTGAACGAAGTCTGCACCAGGCCGGGGACAGGAGTTTCGAGGAATTAAAGCAGACCGTGCAATACCTTGAGCAGAATCTCCGTTCATCTGTTGAAGAACAGGATAAGCTGAATAAAATACTTGAAAATGAACGGAAATTACGACTGATCGCTGAGGAAGAATCGAAAGCAGCGGCTGAGGAACAGGAACATCTCAAACAGGAACTTTGTGCGGTAACTGATGAACGGGAGCGTCAGGAAAACGATCGCACTCTCAAGATTCAGAATCTTGAAAAGGAGTTCGAACTTGTATGCAATTTGCAAAAATCCCTCGAAGACCAGGTAACTATTCTCACGAAAGAAAAATTGCAGGCAGAACAGAAGGTCAAATCTCTCACTGATGAAATTGATCAGGCAAGAATTGCTCTTGCCGATGAGTGGGTGGATCATATGACCAGCGACGAATCGTTCGCCGATATCGGTGAAGAACCACACATTCGGAAGCTGTCTTATCCCTCCGAAGAAGCGGCCGGGATAAAAAAAGAACCAGGGCGGGAAATCATCGCAAAAGAGCCAGACCTTCCGGTGATTGTGAAGTCTTCATCTCATGCACTTGCGATGGTTCCGACGCCTGATAAACAAAAATCTCCGGTTTCTGAAAATGAACTGACTTCATCTGCTTCATCGAAGAATATTTCTGAAGTATCCAAAGACGCGGTTACTGATATCGTACATACGTTTTGTGATGAAGATCTTTTTGAAGAAGAAGAACTTCCCGTCACAAAACCGGATCTTGCACCGCAACCCTCTGCCACCGGGACCGAACCAGGGAAAACCGGGGAGGAATTTTCGACAGAATTTCCGTGTTCTGACTCGGAAAAAGGAGAGGAAGCGTATCATGATGATGGGCATAGAGATGAGGAAGAACCAGAAAAAGACAGTACCGGAAAAATTTCCGGAGAACCAGGTGGACCAGTACCCCACGGGGTTCTCTCATTTAACCGCAAACAATGGTTCGATCTTCTTAAGTGGGCACACCACTCTACCACGCTCACCCATGATCAGCGGTTGCAGATTGTCAGGATGGGCCGTTTGATCCAGAAAGATCGGAAACTGACAAGAAAGCAGGAAGAGCAGGTCAGAGAGATGATCGCGTTAGTCCAGGCGCTGGGATACCGTCCATCATAAAACGAATCATTTTTTATGCGAAATGGGAGTTTTTTCCCTTTATCCTACGGCGGTGAAAGGGTAGAAACCTCGGGCAATAATTATGGATCCGGCAATCTTTTTGGTTATTGTTTGTATTCCTTCTTCTTACCGTTGAAGAGCAACGATTATTCCGTTTAATACATTATGAAAAAAACAGAAATGCAATGCAACAGTGCCATGCCAGATTTTATTATGGCAGGGGAAAAGGTAATCATCAGGAAGTCCCCGAATCATATCCAGAACACCCTTTTGATCGGGGATTCCACTTCTTTTCCTGGCACTACTAAAATGCTGATTCACCCTGGCCGCAAAAGCGAATAGCATGAAGAAAGCCGGGTAGAGCGACCATTACAGAACTAAAAGCAAAAACGACCACGTGCTTCGAGATTATCATGTAAGCGGCTATGATGACACCTGCTACGAACAATATAACGCCAGAAGTTGCACCGTCGATCAGGATGAGTACAGAATGATACAGGAGACGGATCCATCCTTCTCGGTTAAGTCTGAAAAAAAGGTTATTCAGATCCTGAAATGCCTGTACGCTGCATAACACCCGACAATCAATATTCCAAGGACAATCACGTAGAGCACGGGATCTCCTTCCGCTGAAAACCCAAAAAAGGTCTCTCCCCCTTCTTCTTCTCCGGGAGGCAGTCCTACCGCCGTGGCAAACCGGTCCTCGATGCCCATCCTTCCGGTCATCAGGTAGGCAGCGAGAGCTGCGATGAGAACAACGATGAGGATTGCACCGAAGATGATGAGGCCTTTTCTTTCCTCAACTATGCTCATTTACGGTCACCTTCGAGGATATCGGGTCGGATTCTTCCGATATATGCAACGATGAGCCCGGTAAGGAACGCCTCAATGACGGCCACACCCATATTTATCGCGGCGATAAGGGAGAGCCCGATGAGGATCTGGGCCGTGGTCTGGTTCACACCTTGTATTCCCGAGACAAGGATGACGGCGATCATCACGAGGTTCCCTGCAAACAGCCCGGCAAACGTAGCGACTCCTGCCCGGGAGAACAGGTCCATCGTGATCTTCTTCATCCCCTTGAACACAAACCAGGCCACGAGGACTTCTGAAAAGTTAATGAGCACATTTGCCCCCACAAGCCCCCAGCCGCCGTGGCCGATTGCGGCAGAAAGGATGTTGACAATGAGAACAACGAGCGTCCCGATGACCGGGCCGGTAAGAATAGCGATGAGGGGGGTAAGGTTCACATGAACCCCTCCCGCGATCGGGACCTGGACCTGGAAGATTGCAAACGCTGCAGCGGTCACAAACGCGGCTATCGTTATCATCTTCGGTTCAGGTTTGTACTTTGACCGCAGGAGAACCAGGGCAATACTGATAAGGCAGAGAGCAACAATCCACCATGCCAGGACCCAGAACAGGGAGAACGATCCGTCTTCGAGATGAATATGTGCCACGAAAGAACCTCACGTGAGAAAATATTTTCCGGTTATGCTACCATTGCAGGGAAAGGCATAAAAATTTTTCCAGTATTTTGGTGTCTATCCAAATTTCTCCCTTCCCGGTATCTCCCCTTGTTGTTAGTGCAGGACCTGGTGAAGGAGCGAGACCAGGTGCTCCCGGGTAATGGGCCGGTCTGCTGAAATGACTCCCTGTTTTTCGCAGAACTCCAGCCATGTCCTGACCGTATCCGGCAACCGCAGCCCGGCTTCCTGTATGAGAGCAGGGTTGTAGAAGATCTCTTCCGGCCGTCCTTCGGCAAAGATTGAGCCGTTCTTCACGAGGCAGACCCGGTCAGCGATCCGGGCGGCGAGGTCAAGGTCGTGGGTTGCAATGACGACGCTGATACTGAAACGGTCCCGCAGCCCGCGGATCAGGTCCTCTGTCATTGCACTATGGACAGGGTCAAGGTCAGAGGTCGGCTCGTCCAGGGCAATGATACGAGGTCTCATCGCGAGGATTCCCGCAATGGAGACGAGCCGCTTCTGTCCCCCGCTCAGGTAGTTGGGGAGTTTTGCAACGAGGTTCGCGGCTCCTACCGCGGTGAGGGCTTCCATCGCTGCTGCCCGGGCAGTCTCCGGCGGCATCCCGAGGTTGAGCGGCCCGAACATCACATCATCGAGCACGGTCGGGGCGAAGAGCTGATCATCGGAACGCTGGAAGACGATGCCCACGTCTTTCCAGAGATCACTCCGCTCGCCACGGGTGATCGAGCGGCCGCTCACCCAGATATCTCCCCGTGATGGTATCAGGAGACCATTCAGGTGTTCTATCAGGGTGGACTTGCCGGAACCATTGGGTCCGCAGAGGGCGACAATCTCGTGCTTCAGGACCGAGAAACACATTTCGTGGATCCCCACACTTCCGTCCGGATAGGTGTGGCTCGCGCAGTCGACGTGGATCAGCTCCTTGTCCGGATCGACCGGTGGGCAGTGGAGCGACCCCGGATCCCTGCGGATGATGGTCATGGCAGCAACCCTCCGGCATGGGGAATAACCCATTCGGTGATGACAATCGCAAGGGTTGACAGCCCGAGGATACCGTACCCGGCGAACCCCGGGGACGGGATGGTGGTCCGGGCACTGTATGACCCGGCCCCATGGTAGCCCCGGGCGACCATCGCCTTGTTCACCCGTTCAGCCCGTTCAAACGACCTGATGAAGACGAGCCCTGCAACTTCTGCGAAGAGCTTTCCCTGTACGCGGATTGAATGGATAAGGCCCCCGCCCCGGGATCGGACCGCCTTGAGCAGGGAGCCGGTCATCGCGAGGGTCAGGAACAGGAAGCGGTACGCCATCAGGAATATCTGGTCGAGCGGTTCGGGGAAGAGCCGGTAAATCATGCCGGAGAAGTGCTCGTACCGGGTTGTCATGAGGAAAAAGAGAGAGAAACTGATGGATATCAGGGCTTTCAGGAGCAGGGTTACGAACAGCAGGAGCCCGTTGTCAGTCAGGGTGAGCGTGAAACCGGGGAGAGGGACAGAGAACAGCGCTGTGCCGGGCTCTGTCCATATCATTATCCCGACGAGGCTGAAGACAAAGATCACCGGCATCGTGTACCACTGGAAGAGCTTTTTTATCGGCAGGCCGGCCAGCCCGTAGACGAGGAGTATGAGCCCGTAGAGAGCGGCGAGTATGACAAGGCTGCGGGTAAGCGTGATCATCAGGACGATAAGGATGAGCATGAAAAATTTTGTCCACGGGCTTACCCGGGAGAAGAAAGAGTCCTGCCGCTCGGCATACGAGGTGATGAGATCGAGATCCGGGATATGTTCGGAGATCATCGCAGTGCTCACGGTCAGATCGTCTCCTGCGTAGCAGACTGTGCCCGGCCATTCCTGTACATGGTAGTGCTGTCAGGATGCCGGCATCCTTCATCGTGGGTAATCTTTCCGCAGGTCCCCTGCTGCGGGTGCCCCATTGCCCGGCACATCGTGTCGATTGCCGACCTGGTGACAAAGCTCTCGAACCGGGAGACTTCCTGGCAAGCCTGTTCGTCGGTAAGACCAGACCGGACAAAGATGAGGCTGAGAATACGGTGACGCTTTATCAGGAATGTAACGAGCCGGGTCCCCGCGTCCGTGAGGACGACTCCACGGTAGGGTATATGCGAGAGATATCCGGCTTCGGCAATCTCGGCGATTGTCTTGGTGATGGTTGAGGGATCAACACTGAATCTCGACGCAATATCGTTGGTCTTCACGGTCCCGCCCCGCTCGAAGACAAATTTAAGATATTCCACTTTTCGGGGCGAGAGTTCGAGACCTTCCGTTGTCTCCATAGTTATTTGATAGCCGGGTGATAATAAAAAAGTTTGGCCTGATCCCAAATTTTTAATCAGGTTTTTCACAGGTTTCTTTATGACGGAATAACTTTCCAATTTTTTTTTGATTCAGCTGTTCCAGCAATTAGATTATATCTTGCGAAGGAGGGTTTTTCGACAATCGGATCTTTCAAACAAAGGGTATCCAGAATAATTATTCTGAGAATTTAAAGACAATTCCATCATGAAAAGGTAATGAAATGAAATGAATTGCACTATATCAGAATTTATTTTCAAGAGTTTAATCTGTGTAATAAATCAATTCTTCAGCAGGTTTTTACAACCTGATGGCCAAAATGATGATGAAATGGTTCTGATGGCAGAAAGAGAGCAAAAGAATACAGAACCAGATATCTGCACCTTTTAAATACCCCAAAAAACGGATTTTTCTAGGTTACTACTGCTTTTTTAAAGCGCCACCAGGCCAACCCGAACATGAGTGCCGTAAATACCATCAGTCCGAGATATGCGATGAGGACAATCGATGGGGTGTACTGGTAGTGTTTCCCCACGGCAATGAAATCCGGGCCAATGGCAAAATACCGGATCCCGGTGATCAGCAGCGTCATGGGATTATACATTGCGAGTGTTTTTAAGAACTCCGGGAGTGCATCGATCGGGTAAAGGGCGTTGCTGGTAAAAAATATCGGCAGGGTTAACAGAGTAACAACTCCCTGCAGTCCCTCGGGACTCTCCATCGAAATGGCAATTGCCGCAGAAAGGAACAGGAATCCGAGCGCAAACATGGCGACAAAAGCGAGGACCCCGGCAACGCCAATGATGATCTCCACTACGCTAAACCCGGCAAAGAAGGCAGCACCGATCAGGATGCCAAAGACCATGATGATGATTGCCTGGATAAATGATTTCGTAACTCCCGAGAGCCCAATCCCGAAGATAATATGGTTCCTGTTCATCGGGCTTGCAAGAATCTCGCGCATCAGGCCCCAGTTCTTATCAAAGAGGATCACAATCCCGCCAAAGAGGCTGGTGAACAGTGTCGTCATTGCGATGATACCTGCAGCCATGAACGTGAGATAGTTTACTATAAGCACACCAGGCGGAACAGGTATTCCCGCCGTCAGCTGGTCAAAATTGCTTGACATCGCAATGCCAAAGAAGGCAAGCCAGAGCGCCGGCTGGAGGAGGGAAGAGACAAGAAGCGTCTTGAACCTGACAAACCGGATCATATCCCGCCAGTAAATCGTGGTAAATCCCATTGCCATATTATCGCCCTCCTGCCCGCATCGTTAAAAGACCGGTCTTTGCCGTCGGTTCGTCCCTGAGTTCTTTACCGGTATAAAAGACAAAGACATCATCCATGGATGGTTTTTTTAAGTTGATGGTCGTGCTGTCGATTCCCGCAGTACGCAGTGTGTCTATGACTATTGGAAGGACCTTTGTCCCGTCCTCGGTAACCATCAGGACAAATCCTTTTGTCTTGATCTTCACCTCGCGAACACTGGGGAGATTTTTCAGGAGCTGAATTGCGGCTTTGTTGTCGCTTGTCTCCATATAGATGAGATCCCGCCCAAGCGTGTTCTTGAGCTCCCAGGGTTTCCCGGAAATGACAATCTTTCCCTGATCGATAATGCTGATCCGGTCCGAGAGCTGGTCTGCCTCATCCATATAATGGGTGGTGAGAAAGATGGTCGTACCCTCATTGTTCACACCTTTGATATATTCCCACATCCTCATCCTTGTCTGCGGGTCAAGTCCGATGGTGGGTTCGTCTAAAAAGAGCACTTTCGGGCGTGTCATCAGCCCCCGGGCGATCTCGAGCCGGCGCTTCATTCCCCCGCTCAGGTTTTTTGTGCGTTCATCCCGTTTTGCATCAAGCTGGACGAGATGGAGCAGTTCGTCGATTCGTTTTGTGCGTTCTTCGCGGGGCATGTTATAGAGTCTGCCATGGAATTCGAGAATTTCCCAGACCGTCATGTCACGGTCAAGGGTAATGTCCTGAAAAACAATGCCAATGGATTCACGGACTTTCTGGGGATCTTTGGTCACATCATAACCATCAACAGTCGCTGTACCCTTTTGTTTTGCAAGCAGGGTGATAAGCACATTGATAGCAGTGCTTTTTCCCGCGCCATTCGGCCCGAGAAACGAAAAGATTTCACCCCTTTTAACCGAGAAACTGATTCCGTCCACGGCCTTGAATGCACCGTAGGAGTGTTCAAGGTTTTCCACCCTGATAATGGCCTTATCGTTTCCATGTCCATTTTCAGACATGCTGATTCACCTCCGCAATGAATTTTTCGACCCAGCTCTTTTCTGCACACAAATGTGCGAGTGCACGGTCGGAAAGTGCCAGGATAAAATAAGGTTTTTTGATCGTTTCGTGCTGAATGCGATGCACGTTGATGTGTTCAATAGCTTTGTCAAGTGCCTTGAGGCGCTCATTCAGGCATTCGATAGTTTCCGGGGCTGACAAAATCTGGAGATGGGCAATACCAAGATCGAACGGTGAAACAATCCGCTGATTCTGTGAGAGCAGGGAGCTGACTTTTGCTTTCATCTGGTGCTCTCCCTCGTGGGTGATCGTATATATTTTCCGTGACGGTTTATTTTCCTGCTGTTTGCAGGAGCTTGCAATCAGGTTCCGGCTCTCAAGACGTTTCAGTACATAATATATGGAAGAAAACCCGATGTCCGTCCAGTGCCGCATCCCCCGTTCCTCAATAATCTTTTCTATTGTATATCCATAGAGTGGTTTTTCATAGAGTAACCCAAGGATCGCTGCTTCACGTTCGTTAATACCGGGTTCTGAATATTCCATATATATAATATTCTAATACAAGAATATAAAATTTGATTGGACTGGACAGGTATTCCCGATCTCCGGATTGATTTCAGATTCTGTAAACGGGGAAATTCTTTTTACCTATAAAGAGAGATGGAATGCATTATGGCATCGCTTGTTGCAATCGTTTTGACATTCCTTGTCGCGTTGATTATTTCAACGGTCA
>Ga0326726_10004981_pt1 | contig 12078 bp, 7 predicted proteins | sample MHFenrmetagenome_2_FD_207603 | JGI IMG/M metagenome (GOLD analysis project Ga0326726, IMG submission 207603) | Lab enriched peat soil microbial communities from Michigan Hollow, Ithaca, NY, United States - MHF15MN | ecosystem: Environmental > Terrestrial > Soil > Wetlands > Peat | place: USA...
CGCAGTGGAGGAGTTCGAGCGGGCGATCGCGCTGGATCCGTCGTTTTCGAAGGCGCACTACAGCCTCGGTGTGATCCTCGCCTCGACCGGCCAGCCGGCTGCGGCGATCCAGCGTTTCCAGGCGGCGCTGAAATCACAGCCGGGCTACGTCGAAGCGCGGCTGCAGCTCGCGCACACGCTGCGGCGGGCCGGGCAGCCGGAAGCCTCGCTTGCGCACTACGCGCAGATCGTCAAGGAAGACGCGCGCGTCCCCGAGGCGAGGTTCGGTTACGCGGCGGCGCTGATTCGCCTGAAGCGATTCAGCGAAGCGCGCGATTATCTGGCCGCGGCCATTACGCTCTATCCGAACGAGCTCTCGTTCGCGAACGCGGAGGCGCGCGTCCTCGCGGCGGCGCCCGAAGACAAGGTCCGCGACGGCCCGCGTGCGCTCCGGTTCGTTCAGCCGGTGCTGCGTCACGAGCGAGCAGTCGACACGCTCGAGACGATGGCCATGGTACAGGCAGAGCTGGGCCAGTTCACCGAGGCCGTGACCTGGCAGAAGGAAGCGATCGCCGCCGCCGAGCGGTCGGGCGAGCGGGGGATTGCGTCACGGATTGCCGACAATCTCCGGCTGTATGAATCGCGCAAGCCCTGCCGCACGCCATGGCGTCCGGACGAGCCGCTCGAATTTCAGCCCGCAGGTCCTACAGTACAATCTCCTGCTTCATGACCACAGTCACCCAGATCAGCAAGCCGTCGATCAGACTCGTCGCGCTGGCCAGCCTTGTCGGCACCTCGATCGAGTGGTACGACTTCTTCCTCTACAACACGGCCGCCGCACTCGTTTTCAACTATCTGTTCTTCCCGACGTTCGATCCGTTCGCCGGCACGATGCTGGCCTTCGGCACCTACGCGGTCGGCTTCGCCGCCCGTCCCATCGGCGCCATCGTCATCGGACACTACGGAGACAAAGTCGGGCGTCGGTCGATGCTCGTGCTGACGCTGATGATGATGGGCATCGCGACGGTACTGGTCGGTCTCCTGCCGACCTACCAGCGCATCGGCGTCTGGGCGCCCATCTTGTTGATCGTCCTGCGGCTCGTTCAGGGATTCGGCGTTGGAGGACAGTGGGGCGGCGCGGTGCTGATGACAGTCGAGCACGCGCCGGCCGGCAAGCGGGGTTTCTACGGCAGCTGGCCGCAGATCGGCGTGCCTGCCGGGCTGCTGACCTCGACGATCGTGTTCTCGATGTTCTCGAAGTTGCCGCCCGATCAGTTCCTGTCCTGGGGCTGGCGCGTGCCGTTTCTGCTGAGCATCGTCCTCGTCGGCATCGGCCTGCTGATTCGCCTGAGCATTCTCGAGACACCGGCCTTCACGAAAATGAAGGAAACCCGGACCGTGGTGCGCCAGCCCATCCTCGAAGTCCTGCGCAAGTATCCCAAGCAGGTGCTGCAGGCGGCCGGCATGCGCTGCGCCGAGAACGGCGCGTTCTACATCTACAGCGCGTTCATGCTCGTGTACGCGACGCAGCATTCGCACATCAGCCGGGACGTCGCGCTGAACGGGATCATGATCGCGTCGGCGTGCGAGTTCATCGCCGTGCCGGCGTACGGCGCGTTGACGGATCGCATCGGCCGCCGGCCCGTGTACATGTTCGGCGCGATCATGACGGCGGTGCTGGCCTTCCCGTTGTTCTGGCTGTTTGACACCCGGTCGACGCCGCTGGTCACGCTGGCGCTGCTGCTCGTCTTTCTCTGTTCGCACGCGCCGATGTACGCACCGCAGGGCGCCTTCTTTTCCGAGCTCTTCGGCACCAGCGTCCGCTACAGCGGCGCTTCGCTCGGCGCGCAGCTGTCGGCCGCCGTCGCCGGCGGATTCTCGCCGCTGATCGCGACGGCGCTCCTTCCCCGGTACGGCCCCACCGCGATCGCGCTTTACATCATCGGGTTGGCCCTCATCACCATCGTCGCCGTCTGGTCGGCGGTCGAGACGATGCGTCACGATATCGAAAAGTACTGAACTCATGCGGGGCAAGTGGCTCGGCACTGAGCTGATATGGATCGGCGTGCTCGTCATCGGGCTGGCGATTGCCGTGACGAGCCGCTACATGATCGGTCGCTCGCGAAGCCGCCTGCCCGCGCCGGGCTCGCCGGTCTACGAGGAGACCACTCGAGACTTCTACCGCGGGCTTGCCGAACTCCAGGTCGGCTTGCTGGACGACGCGAAGCGGGAGTTCACCAGGACGACAGAGCTGGTGTCGAACGAACCCGCGGGATGGGCGAATCTCGGGCTCGCACACCTTCGTCTCGGCGAGTTTGACGCCGCGGCCGCTCCAATCGAGAGGGCCGTCAGCCTGGCGCCGCGATCGAGCGACGTGGTGTTTCTGCAGGGCCGGCTCGAGACGTCCCGCGGCAGGCTCGACGAAGGGATCGCGCACTACCGCCGCGCGGTCGAGCTCGATGCCGGCAACATGCGCGCGAGATATGCGCTGGCCGAGGAAATCGAGCGCGCGGGCGGTCCGAACGCCGACGCGGAGGCACAGCGCGAGTTCGAGTCGATCCTCAAGGCGCGGCCCGGCAATCTGGCGGCGTTGCTCGAGCGGGCGCGGCTTTCCGCCAAGCGGAGCGATGCGTCAGCGCTCGACGATGCCGTTCGCACGCTGAGTCAGCACGCGGCCGGCTGGCCGCCGGCAGCGGTCGAGCAGTATCGGGCCCTGCAGGCTGCCGTGGCATCGCGAAACTTCCAGGATGCCGCACGCGACGTCGCGTTTCTCCGCAACGTCCTGGTCCGTGCGACGGTGTTCCGCGAGAGCCTGGCAGCGGTCCGGACGCCGACCGAGCTCATCGCGGAGCCGTTCGAGCGCTTTCTGGCCTTGCCATCGCCCACCTCAAATCCCTCGCCGCCAGATGACGGGCTGACGTTCACGCGGCAGCCGTTGGACGCCGCCGCCGGCCTGACGGTCTCGCTGGCGACCTCACTCGACGACTCCGGCGCGCCGGTCGTGATTAGCGGGAGCGATCGCGAGGTGACGGTACGCAAGACGACGGTGCCGTTTGTCGCCGGTCCCGCAGGGGTTCTCGCGGTCGATTGGAATCGCGATTTCAAGATGGACGTCGCCCTTGCCGGGCGGGCCGGTGTGCGTGTGCTGGCGCAACAGGCGAGCGGGCTGTTTGCGGAGGTCACGACGAAGACCGGCAGCTCAATCACGGCCGATTCCTTCGGCGTGTGGACGGCCGATGTCGAGATGGATGGCGATCTCGATCTCATCGTCGGGATTCGCGGTGCGCCGCCCGTGGTGCTCCGGAACAACGGCGACGGTACGGCGCGTCAACTGAAACCATTCACCGGCGTGCTGGGCCTGCGCGGGTTTGCCTGGGGGGATCTCGACGGCGACGGCGATCCGGACGCGGCCCTGCTCGGTGAACGCGGCGACGTCCATGTGTTCGAGAATCGTCAAGGCGGCGAGTTCCGCGAGATGTCGGCGCCGCCCGGGCTCGGGACGACTGCCGCGCTGACGATCGGCGACGCGAACGGCGACGGCGTCCTCGATCTCGTCACGCTCGACTCGGCTGGAGCGCTGCGCCGGTTCTCGCGGAAGGGCGACACGTGGAGCGCGCAGACGCTGGCGACATGGCCGGAACGGATCGACCCGCAGGCGGTCGGCGCCTATCGCCTGTTCCTCGCCGACGTAGACAACAACGGTGCCCTCGATCTTGTCGTGTCGGGCGCGGGCCGCACGCGCATCTGGCTCGCGGGTGCCGCCAACGACTTCGCGCGCGCCCCGCTGAGCGTGGACGGGGACGTCTTCAGCGTGGCCGACATGAACGGCGACGGCCAGCTCGATCTCGTCGGCGTCTCGGACGGGCAGGCTGCACAGTGGCTGGGCCACGGCACGAAGGGCTATCACTGGCAGGTGATGCGACCGAAGGCCCAGCCCACAGCCGGCGATCAGCGCATCAACTCGTTTGGCGTGGGCGGCTCAATCCAGATTCGCAGCGGGCTGCTCACGCAGGGACAGATCATGACGGGTCAGCCCGCGCATTTCGGGCTCGGCACTCGCACGGGTATAGACGTCGCCGAGATCTTCTGGCCGAACGGAATCATGCAGGCCGACTTCGATCGGAAGGCGGATCAGTCGATCGTCGCCGAGCAGCGGCTCAAGGGATCGTGCCCGTGGGTGTTCACGTACGACGGCGCGGGCATGCGCTTCGTGACGGATTTCCTCTGGCGATCGCCGCTCGGGCTGCGGATCAACGCGCAGGACACGGCCGGCGTCACGCAAACCGGGGACTGGGTGAAGATTCGTGGCGACCAGCTCGTCGCCCGCGACGGTGCCTATGACGTGCGGATCACAGCCGAGCTGTGGGAAACACACTTCGTCGATCACGTCTCGCTGCTTGTCGTCGATCACCCGCGTGACGAAGAGGTGTTCGTGGACGAGCGGTTCGCGCGGGAGGCGCCGGCGCTCGCCGTCCACGCCGTGACGCACCTGACGCCAGTCGCTCAGGCGTGGGATGAGACGGGTCGAGACGTCACCGATGTGGTCTCTGCGCGTGACGGCCGCTATCTTTCGACGTTCGCGCGCGGGCCTTACCAAGGCATCGCGCAGGATCATTTCGTCGAGATCGATCTCGGCCGCGACGCGGCGCCTCGCGAATGGCTCATCGCCAACGGCTGGATCTACCCGACCGACAGCAGCATCAACGTCGCAATCGGCCAGGCGGGGATTCAGCCGCGCGGCCTGTCGCTCGAAGCGCTGAACGAAGCGGGACGATGGGTCGTTGTCGCGGATGACCTTGGATTTCCGGCCGGGAAGAACAAGACTATTCTCATCGACTTGGAAAAAGTGCGGCGCGCCGGCCTCGCTCACGCGCGGCGGCTGCGCCTGCGGACGAGCCTCGAGATCTACTGGGACTCGCTGGCGATTGCGGACGCGGCCGCAGACGACACGATTCAGACGACGCGTGTGCCGGCGGCCCGCGCGGACCTTCGGTACCGTGGCTTCTCGAAGACGGACTTCGCGAAACGCGATGTTCCTGAAACGCCGAAGTACGGGGAGCTGGCCAACGTCGGGCAGCGCTGGCGCGATCTCATTGGTTACTACACGCGCTACGGCGACGTCGCGGAGCTGCTCGCGTCGGTCGACGATCGCTACGTCATCATGAATGCGGGCGACGAAATCAGGCTCACGTTTCCGGCCCCGGAGCGGCCAAAGGCCGCGGAGGGTGGAGACATGTCGCGGGACTATGTCCTCATTGGCGACGGCTGGGTCAAGGACGGCGACTACAACACGACGTTCTCGAAGACCGTCGAGCCGCTGCCGCGCCACGGCCATCCGGACTACGAGGCGATCCCGCCCGCGCACGACGTCGAAGACGACCCGGCCTACCGTGCGCATCCGGTCGACTGGCAGCGCTATCACACGCGGTTCGTCGCGCCGGACAGGTTCCTGAGCGGGTTGAGATGAGCGTGAACGCGCGCGGCCGCGCGCTGTGGGTGGTCTGGTTCGTCGTCCTTGTCGCCTCGCTGGCCGCGATGGTCCGGTTGAACCGCGGCGCCGTCGGCACGGCCGCGACCACCAACCGCTATGGCTTCTCGCTCACGGAGTCCGCGCGCACGCTCGGCGTGGATTTCGTCCACCAGGCGCCGGTGTTCGACCACCGGCTCGATCACATCATGCCGCAGATTGCGTCGGTGGGCGCCTCGGTCGCCGTCGCGGACTTCGATCGCGACGGCTGGGCCGACTTCTACGTCACGAGCAGCGCGGACGGCAGCCTCAATCGCCTGTATCGCAACCAGGGTAACGGGACGTTCAAAGACGTGGCGGGCGAGCTCGGCGTCGCCGACGTGAACCGCGCCGGCACCGGCGTCTCGATGGGCGCGGTCTGGGGGGACTACGACAACGACGGCTACGAGGATCTCTTCGTCTACAAGTACGGCCGGCCCGAGCTGTTTCACAACGACGCGGGAAAGGGGTTCACGCGGGTCAGCGACAAGGCAGGCCTCCCTGAGTGGGTCAATGCGAACGCGGCCGTGTGGCTCGACTACGACCGCGACGGCCGCCTCGATCTGTTTCTGCCTGGCTACTGGGCCGAGGACATCGATCTCCAGCATCTGAAGACGACGAAGATCATGCCGGAGAGCTTCGAGTACGCCGAGAACGGCGGGCGGAAGTATCTCTTTCACAATCTCGGCGACGGGAAGTTCGAGGAAGTATCAGAAAGGCTCGGCATCAAGTCGCGCCGCTGGACGCTCGCGGCGGCTGCCGCGGACCTCACCGGATCGGGCTTCCCGGATCTGTTTCTCGCGAACGACTACGGCATCCCGCAGCTCTACATCAATAAAGGAGGGAAGCAGTTCGTCGAGAGCGGCAAGGACGCCGGCGTGGCACGCACGCCGAAGAGCGGCATGAACGCGTCGTTCGGCGACATCTTCAACGACGGCCGGCTGTCGATCTACAAGACGAACATCTCGGAGCCCGGCGTGCTCGTGCAGGCCAACGATCTCTGGGTCCCGAAAAAGAACGCGGCGCCAGGAGCGCCGGTTTACGACGACCTCGCGACGAGCGTCGGGGTCGACCTCGGTGGCTGGAGCTGGGGCGCACAGTTCGGCGACTTGAACAACGACGGCATGCTCGATCTCTACCTCACCAACGGCTACGTCTCCGCAGGCGAGCGGAGCAGCTATTGGTACGACTTCGCGGTGATTGCCGTCGGCCACAGCGCGATCATCGGCGACGCCGCGAACTGGCCGGCCATGAAAGGCCGCAGCCTGTCGGGCTACCAGCGCAAGCGCGTGTGGCTGAACGACGGCCTCGGCCGGTTCACCGACGTCGCGCAGGTCGTGGGCGTCACCGACACGAACGACGGACGCGCCGTCGCACTCGCCGATCTGTTCAACCGAGGCGTCCTCGACGTCATCGTCGCCAATCAGAAAGGGCCGTTGCTGATCTACAGGAACAACGTCGATCCGAGCCGGCACTGGATCAGGGTGGCGCTCGAAGGGTCGTCGAGCAACCGCAGCGCCATCGGCGCGCGCGTGGAAGTGCACTGGGACGGGAAGACGCAGGCGCAGGAGGTGTCGGGCGGCAACGGCTTCAGCTCGCAGAACGATCGACGGCTGCACTTCGGTCTCGGCAGCGCGACGAGCGCCGATCGCATCGTCATCCGCTGGCCGTCGGGCAAGGTGCAGACGCTCGAGAATGTGTCGTCGGAGGGGTTTCTGTTCCTGAAGGAACCGGAATGACGCGCTACTATCCGCCGCTGCTCATCACGGGCATCCTCGTCAGCGCGCACCTGTCGTTCGGGATTCTCGAGGGCTATTCGCGGACCGGACTTGCCATCGTTGTCGCGATCGCGGCCGAACTCGTCATGGGCCGGCTGACGTACGGCAAATGGCCCCATCCCGCGAGCGCGTACATCACCGGCATCAGCGTGGGAATCCTGGTGCGGTCGCCGTTTCTGTGGACGTACGCGCTGTGCTCGCTCGTGTCGATCGCGACGAAGTACGTGTTCCGCTACAAGGATCGTCACGTCTGGAACCCGTCGAACTTCGGCGTCAGCGCGCTGCTGCTTCTGGCGCCGGCGAGTGCCTCGGTGCTGAGCATCCAGTGGGGCAACGTCATCTGGCCGATGGTCGTCATCTGGATTCTCGGATCGGTCATCGTCTGGCGGGTGGGCCGGTTGCACATCAGCGCGACGTACGTCGCGTCGTTTCTGCTGCTGTCGTTCGTGCAGAGCGCCGTGACCGGCAATCCGTGGCTCGCGATTGTCGCGCCCATCACGGGACCGATGTATCAGCTGTTCATTTTCTTCATGGTGACCGATCCAAAGACGACGGTGCGGTCGAAGCGGGGACAGGCGCTGGTCGTGTTTCTGGTGGCGGTGGCGGAGATGATCCTGCGGCTGAACGAGGTCGTCTACGCGCCGTTCTACGCGCTGTTCCTGGTCGGTCCAGCGGCGCTGCTCGTTGATGGATGGCTGCAGTCGAGATCTGTCCCGGCTGTCGTAGTGCAGGCCTTCAGGCCTGCCTCGCAGGACTAAAGTCCTGCACTACTTCCTGCCTTCGGCATCGTCGATTGGAACCCGCATCTCTCCAGCAGTCCTTGAATGTCTGCAGGAGCGGCGTCGAGCTTTCCTGCATTCCCGACCAGATCGGCGGCCAGCGCCGGGTACCAGTCTCGGCGGGATCGATCCCGAAGCCCGGCGACGTCGAACGGCTCGATCGCTGCGTCGATCATCCTGATCAGCTCATCCCGCGCGCGGCCGTGCGGCTTCGCCAGGGCGATCGCGCAGAGCGTATGCAGTTCGGGACCGAAGGCTGGATGCGCGTGCAGCAGGAAGCCGGGCGCGAGCTCGGGATGGTTCAGCCGCCGCGCGGCCTCGCTGAAGCCGGCGGCGGCGAAGTAGAGCAGCGTCAGCCGCTTGAACACCGGCACGTCACTCATCGAGTTGTAGAGGGCCGCCACAAGCATCTCGGTCGCGTCGAGTTCAGCCAGCGTGATGCGCTCGTACTCGCGAAGCGCCGCGTCACGTTCCTGGCCAGGAGCCGTTCGTTCGATGACGTCGAGCAGACGGCCGATGCCGAGCAGCGTGAGCGGGAATCCTGTCGAGAGCAGCGGATCGATCACGCCGGCAGCCGACGGCAGAAGCGCCCAGCCCCGCCCGCAGATCTGCGTCGAGCGGAACGCCAGCCGGGGCGTGTGAATCCACGGATGAACCGTCCGGGCGCCGCTGAATTGCTCGCGGACGGAGGGCAGCGTGGCGAGCAGGCGATCCCAGGCCGCCGCGCCGTCAGCGGCCGCGATGCGCGCGGCGGCTTCGTCCGTCAGCGCCGCGCCGGCGCTCGTGATGCCGTTGGCAAACCGGAGCATCCAAATCCATCCGCCGGGAAAGACGTGATGCAGCGCCGCAGCGTCCGCGGGATACGGTCTCGCGGCGTCCGGCCTCAACACGTCCCAGCGTGCGACGTTTTCGAAGTGCGTGTAGAGACCCTGCGTGGGCGGCAGCCAGCGAAGGGGAGGTGCGTCCAGGCCGAGGGCGCGCGACAGGAATCCGCGCGGGCCGCTGGCATCGACGACGAACGATGCGGTGACGTGGACGGGCTGGCCGAGGCGTGTGCCATCGAGCGCCGCGAGGTCGCCCTGAAACGCCACGCGATCGATCGAAGTCTGATCCAGGTAAATCGCACCGGCGGCTTCAGCCTCGCGCACGAGGTTCTGATCGAAGTCGGGCCGGTACCAGTGCGTGTCGCCGATCTCGTCGTGAGGGCTTGCGGCGACCATCAACTGGCGCTCGTGTCCGGGATCGTCACCGAACGGCTTGTCCGCCTCATGGAAGAAGAACGTGAAGCCGCGTTTGAGGCCGCCGCCGACGTCGGGACGCGACCGCTGCCAGGTGCCCCATTTCGAGAAGACGCGAATCTGCGGGAGGCCGTAACGGTCGGCCAGCTCCTCGAGCAGCAGGTTTGCGAGCGGCGTGGACGACTCGCCGATCGCGAACCGTGGATGGCGTCCGCGCTCGACGAGCACGACGGTGCGCCCGATACTGCGCAGCGCGAGTGCCACCAGCGAACCGGCAAATCCCGACCCGACGACCGCGACATCGACGTCAATGCGCATGATCAACCCAGGGGTCCAGCAGGATCCTCGGGGCTCGGGACTCGGGGCTCGGACCGCGCGCCAGCACGAGCGCGAAGCTGCGCTCGATATCGGAACGCGTCGGTTCAACAAACAGTTTCTGAGCCGTGAGAGCCTCCATGGTGCCGTTGCCTCCGCGCGCCGGGATGAGCGAGATGACCGACGCTCCGCACTGTTCAGCAAACGCGACGGATGCGAGCAGCCAGTCGTCCTGTTCCTCCTGCGGCACGAATGGCGGCGCAATCAGCACGAACACGCGCAGCGACACCCCGAGGCGGCGCAGCACGCTCCCGGCGTTCGCGAAGTCGTCCGTGGTCATTCGTTTGTTGAGCGCGTCGAGTGCCGCCGGATGCACGGTCTCGAGGCCCATGGCGACTTCGAGCCGGCGGCCCTCGAGCGCCTCGAGAAACCGCTCGACCCGCTCACCGATGAGCGAGGGATGCGACTCCACGATCACCTGCTCGACCACATCGTCACGTTCGTCAATACCACCTTCGTCATTAATGGCCGCAGCAATGTCACCGTAGTCGCTCGCAGGCACGGCGCGCGGGTCGAAGAAGTTCGACGCGTTGTAGAGCTTCAGGCGGGTGACCACCTCGCCCCTGTTTTGCCAGAGCTGTCGCGCGGTCCTGATTTGCGCCGGGATGGCGCCGGCCGGCGTGTCGGCGCGTGTGGTGAAGCGCCAGAGGTCGCACATCGCGCAACGCCAGGGACACTCGCGGCCGGTGAGGAATATCGTCCCGACGCGCGCGACGTCCCCACGTTCCGTCAGCTCGTCCTCGATGAGCACGTCCTGATATCGCCACGGATCATGCGCAGGACGTGCGCTCCTGAGATCGATCACGAATCGGTCACGGGCGGCCGGGGTGCCGGGGTACTCGGGCCGATAATGCATTTGCAGTATTGGCGGCGTCGCTGATGGACGACCTATACTAGTTCAACATGTACGCCGCACACGCGGACGCCATTCCGTCGAATCAGCCGGACACCCTGATCGAACGGCTGAACGGCCGGCATCACGAGCTCGCGCTGCGCGTATTCATGGTGATCGTGCTCGCGCACTGGGCCGAGCATCTCTTTCAGGCGTTCCAGATTTACGCCCTCGGGTGGCCCGTGCCGGAAGCGCGCGGGCTGCTCGGTCTCTACTATCCCTGGCTCATCAAATCGGAAGTGCTGCACTACGCGTACGCCCTCGTCATGCTGGCGGGCTTGTGGACGTTCCGTTCGGGATTCACGGGCGTTCGCGATCGACGGTGGTGGACCCTCGCGCTCGCGATTCAGTTCTTCCATCACATCGAACATTTCCTGCTCATCACGCAGGCGGCGACGGGGCATAACTTCTTCGGGCGCCCGGTGCCGACGAGTCTCATCCAGCTCTGGATTCCACGAGTCGAGCTCCACCTCTTCTACAACACGATCGTCTTCATCCCGATGGTGATCGGGATGTACTACCACCTGTTTCCGCCTGCCGGCGAGCGTTCGACATTCCAGTGCACCTGCGCGTGGCACCGGGGAGCCGCCGCATAGACGTTCTTCAGTGGCCCGTCATCGGGACCTTCCTCCGATGGCGCCACGCCCGCACCGCGTTCCAAGTCGTGCTGCTGGCCCTCGCGCTGCTCGTCGTCTGCGACGGGCTGTTCGCGTCGCGCGTCGATCCGACCGATTTCGCGACGACGATCACGTGGGTGCATTACCGCGGGCTGCTGGTGGTGGCGCTGCTCGCGGCGGGCAATCTGTTCTGTGCCGGTTGTCCGTTCGTGCTCGTGCGCGATGCCGGCCGGCGCTTTGCTCCGCCGAAATTCACGTTTCCGCGGTGGCTGCGGACGAAATGGGTCGCGATTGCGCTCTTCGCGGCCGTGCTGTTCTGCTATGAGCTGTTCGATCTCTGGGCGCTCCCGCGCGCGACGGCCTGGCTGGTGCTCGCCTACTTCGGCTCCGCGCTGGTCGTGGACCTGACCTTCAAGGGCGCGACGTTCTGCAAGTACCTCTGCCCGATTGGGCAGTTCAACTTCGTCGCCTCCACATGCTCGCCGCTCGAGTTGCGGATCAAGCAGTCCGGCACCTGCCGGAGTTGCCGGACGGTCGATTGCATCAAAGGCACCCGCAGCGCCGCGGCGCCTGAGATCGTGCTCCAGCGGGGGTGCGAACTTCGACTGTTTCTGCCCTCCAAGGTGGGCAACCTGGACTGCACACTCTGCCTCGACTGCGTGCACGCCTGTCCGCACGACAACATCGCCCTGTCCGCGCGGCTGCCTGCCGCGGAGCTGGCCGATCCCGGTCGGCGATCGGGCATTGGACGGCTGGCGAAGCGCCCCGATATCGCCGCACTCGCCGTGCTGTTTACGTTTGGCAGCCTGATGAACGCGTTGGGGATGATCGCACCGGTCCGCGGCCTTGAGCGCTGGGTGTCGCAGACGTTCGGTTTCACGTCAGAGGCGCCGGCCCTCGGCGTGTTGTTCGGA
>Ga0326726_10004982_pt1 | contig 12074 bp, 1 predicted proteins | sample MHFenrmetagenome_2_FD_207603 | JGI IMG/M metagenome (GOLD analysis project Ga0326726, IMG submission 207603) | Lab enriched peat soil microbial communities from Michigan Hollow, Ithaca, NY, United States - MHF15MN | ecosystem: Environmental > Terrestrial > Soil > Wetlands > Peat | place: USA...
GCCGGGAGTAACGTTAAACAATCTTACAATTAACAGAAATGTTACCATGTGCGGTAATGTTACAGTTGGGGGAACACTTACCCTCACATCAGGAGCATTATCAATTGCAGCAAATACTCTTACCTTACCTGATGGCGCAAATCTTAGTTATGGAGCCGGTTCATTATCCGGAGGAGTTACCTCTAATCTGACAATCGGAACAGGTGCAGATATAACCCTGAATGCAATTGCAAACGGATTAAATAATTTCATAACCAGCAGGAATATAACATTAGGGGCAGATTTAACTGTTAGTGGAACCCTTACTCTTACTGCTGGAACTTTTACTGTTGGTGCAAGGACATTAACACTGAATGGATCAACCATTGCAGGAACACCTGCAAATTTATCGACAACAGCGGTCTCCAGTCTGGCATTTGGAGGGACAACTGCAGGCGTTTTAATTCCAACCAGTGTTGTCGCTTTAAATAAACTTTCAATAACCAATACAAATATTGTTGCTTTACAAAGTTCACTAACAGTTTCCGGAACTTTTAATCCGACTGGTGGCGGTTTATCAATCGGGGCAAACACTTTGACACTTAATGGCCAGATAAATTGCGGAGTACTTGTCGGGGGTGCCACATCTAATATTATTGTTGGTGCAGGAGGGGCAGCAGCAACATTGCCGGGAGTAACGTTAAACAATCTTACAATTAACAGAAATGTTACCATGTGCGGTAATGTTACAGTTGGGGGAACACTTACCCTCACATCAGGAGCATTATCAATTGCAGCAAATACTCTTACCTTATCTGATGGCGCAAATCTTAGTTATGGAGCCGGTTCATTAACCGGAGGAGTTACCTCTAATCTGACAATCGGAACAGGTGCAAATATAACCCTGAATGCAATTGCAAATGGATTAAATAATTTCATAACCAGCAGGAATATAACATTAGGGGCAGATTTAACTGTAAGCGGAACACTTACTCTTACAGCTGGTACTTTCACTATAGGCCCAAGAACACTAACGCTGAATGGACCTGCGATTGCCGGAACGCCTGGTAATTTAATAGCTATTGCAACATCTGGTTTATCTTTTGGCGGGTCATCTTCCGGAGTTTTTATTCCTGCAAGTGTAACAAATCTGGCCAATCTTGCAATAAATAATGCAAATGGGGTTACTATGAATAGTAACATTACCCTTGCTGCTGGTGGAGTTTTAACTCTGACAAGCGGGATTATTCAGGCAGGAACGAATACCCTGAAAATTACTAACACAAATCTTGCGACAGCCATTGTCTGGACACTTGGCTCTTTCGTAAATGTTACTACAGGTTCCCTGGAAAGAACATTAACAGCAAATTTGGTTGGAAATGGTAATAATTATTTGTTCCCCATAGGAGATGGAGGAGCTTTTAAGGGGATTAATCTCAGGGATGTAAATACCGGAGTTACCGGTCCCGTTTTAAAAGCCACAGTAAGCGCAACAGGTGCCTTAACAGGTGATGGTACAACTATTGGTCCTGTTGACCCACGCTATTGGTCTCTGACAAATTTAAACAGCGGAAATTTAATAAGCGCAAAGGTAGAACTATATGAAAGTGGCCTGGACTTTTCAAAGACTATCGGTATGTCATCCGCTGTTGCAGGAAATTATACTGCAATCGGCGGCTCAAGTAATACTTCTTCAATAATATCACCCACTGTACTTAATCCCGGCCCTTATTTCTGTATCGGTGCAAGCATACTTGATACCTATTATTCCTACCAGACAGGTGACTGGAACACACCAACTACCTGGACATCGGATCCGAGTGGAACGTTACAGTTTGGAAATACGGTACCCGGGGATAATGATAAGGTAATAATTCTTTCTGGTCGTACCGTCTCTTTGCCAGCTGATATAACTACCCAGACTCTTGACATTACAATTGAAGCAAGCGGTTTCCTAGATCAGAATGTCTACAGGTTTACCAATTCAATATATGCCTTTCGCGGACAGGGAACAATTAAGCTGGCATCTGTTAATTTCCCTGCTTCTGTAATCAATACATTTATTAATGCCGGGGGAGGGACTACCGAATACAACAATGCTGCTAATTTTACATTACCTGCTGCACAAACTACATACAATAATTTAACTATTAATACCTCAGGCTTTATTGCCACACAATTAAGCAACATAACTTTAAATGGTAATTTATATGTTAAAAGCGGAACATTTCAGATCAATAACAACATTTCCGTAGCTAAGCTCACGCTCGCAATCAATGGGAACGTAACCGTTGATAATTCAGGTTCTATTACAGTTGGAAATGGCGTCACTAACCCCGCCATTGGTGCCGTAACTGTTGGTGGTGTTGCACCTTTCATAAACTACTATACCTACTTCCATACTGTAATTATAAAAGGTAATTTTACAAATAATGGCAGCGTTAAATTCACTAATCTTCCTTATCCGATTTATAATGCTTTTCCGCCCACAGTAGCAGGTCCAACTTCTGGTGCCGCTTCGGTATATTTCCAGGGAGCAAGCGATAATACTTTGGATTGTAACGGGATTACTAATTTCTATAACCTTGTTCTTGATAAGGGAATTGACCCGACGTTTAAACTGACCATCAATTCGACTAACTATGCAAACTTCAGGTTATTTGGAGCAAATATATTAGCCACTGAAGCTGCTCCTTCAAGCAATCCAAACCTTCGAAAAGCATTGTGGATCCGCACAGGGACTCTTGTGTTAAAAGGCTCGGTGATTATCCCTTCACTTTCTGAAGGTATTGCCGCTAATTCAGATTATTTTATCCCTTCGAATGGAGCTTTAATTGTTGACGGTGTTGATGTGGTTGTCCTTTCCAGTGCCGATGATTACAGAGAAATAAATACTGCATATACGGTTACAGCTCCTGACAATGCAACAATAGGAGTTACAAAGGGAGGATTCAGTGCTCTTGATATTTTTGGTAAGCTTCAAATAAACAATGGTTATCTTTCAACCCGCGAATCAGGCGGTTTAATCACTTCAAATATTGCTTCCGGACAAATTTTTATCAATGGTGGAACTATTGATGCCAAGCAGTTTCTTTCCTCAACTGGTTCGGCATCATATACACAGACAGCTGGAATATTTATTCTCCGGGGTCGTTTTCAGCGTACGCCGTTAGCTTATGCAACTATTGCTGACCTTACAGATGTTTCAGTTGCTACTTTAAATACATCAAGAGCAACTAATGGTATCACTATTGCCAATGGGTCTTTCAACCTCGAGAATGCGACCAATATCTTTGCTATGTCCGGGGGAACAATACGTATTTACGATGTTTGTAGTATAATCGACCAGGAAGCGTTTGATGTGAAATCATCCACATCTAATATTAATGTTACTGGTGGTACCCTGGAAATCAGGCCATATACAGGTCTGGTTTTAGCTGATGCAGTTAATTATTATATAAATACAACTGCGCCTTTGTTCAATTTGCTTATTGATCGGGCAAGCAGTGCTTCAGTTGTTCAGTTAAATATTTCTCCTCTCGTTGTTCTGAATGACCTTACTCTTGCTTCGGGAGTTTTTTCAGCAAATAATCTCAATGTTACTGTCGGCAGAAATTTTTCAATTGCAGCTGGAACTTCCTATACACCTGGAACCAACACAACTATATTTAATGGAACAGGAGGCCAGACATTTACTGTTAACGTTGTAGCTCCACTTTCATTAAACAAGCTGACAATTGACAAACCAGCCGGTACTTCTTTAAGCTTGGCCGGAACTCAATCCATTATAAATGTTGCCGATAACTTCAGGTTGGTTTTAGCAACACTGAATGATAATGGCAATACAGTTAATATTGCAAAAAATGTATATAACTCAGGAATACATAGCGGTACAGGTAAAATAGTATTGAATGGAACTCTACTGCAGAGTATTGATGGTAATGGTGTTTTTAACAATCTTGAGCTGAATAATACCAATGCTGCACCTGCACCTGTTTCCCTGGTTGCAAATTGTACAGTTAACGGTGCACTTACCTTTTCGCAGAATAACCTTTTTAATATTGGTACTTATAATTTAAAACTTAATGCAACTGCATCTGTTGTAAATGAGGGTGCATTAAGGTATTTCAAATCTGCCGGGAATGCAGGTGATGGCGGACTTACAAGAGTATATGCCGCTCCGGCAGCTCTCGGCTTCCCTGTTGGTGTTGTTAATTATACTCCTGGTTCTATTGGTTTTAGTGCGGCTCCGACAGCTTATGGTTCAATAACAGTAATCCCTGTTAACTACGCCCATCCGAACGTAACTGTTACAGGCAGAAGTCTTACTTATTTCTGGCGTGTCAAATCTTCAGGTTTCACACTGGGTGCAGCCACTGTTGTACATGGATATACCTATGATCAGAGTAATGTGGTAACAGTTGGTGACGTAAGCGAGGATGAATATGTAGCGGCACGTTTTAATAGTACGACCAGCACCTGGACAAAAGGTACTGCAAATGATGTGGATGAAACCGCCAATATTATTGGAGAACCTGGTACTGGCAGTTTTCTTGAGAATGTTGCTTTTATCGACGGCGACTATACTGCCGGAGACGATAATCCCACCAGTCCTTTTGGAGTCCCGACTATCTTCTACAGCAGACAAAGCGGCCAATGGAGCAATGTAAACACCTGGTCACTGACAAGTCATACTGTTGATAACCCTCCGGCGGTTGTACCCGGAGCCTCAGATATTGTAATCATTGGTGATAATGATATTGTAACTCTGGCAACAGTTCCTGCTAATCCCGATCAAGGGGTTCAGAATTGTGCAAGTCTTAAAATAGAAAATGGTTCGACTCTGGATATTGGATTTAATCCTGGTTGTGTATTCAGTATGGTAGTGTCCCATCCAAACGGGAACGGAATTTTCAGGGTGACAACAGATTTCGATTACCCGGTTACCTATGTTTTCCCATCCGGTGATTTTTCCGATTTTAATGTGAATATGGGAACAACAGAATTATATACAACCAATCCTGCCCCTGGTTCTACATATTATTTACCTGAAAATGTTTCCTCTTATGGAAATCTTATAATATCGCCTTTAGGAGGATCAAATATTATTTTCCCCAACAGAGATCTTACAATTTACGGGAATTTAATTACCCGTGGACAAAATGCTGATTCCTGGTTTGCCATGTCATGGGGTACTACTTATCCTGGTCCGATAGCTGCTATACCGAAAACGGTAACGGTAAACGGGAACCTTGATATTCAGGGAGGTTCATTTGGCTGGTATCAGAATGGTGCAATCGCCCAGAATATTGTTGTAAATGGTAATGTAATTGTGGCACCCCTTTCTGGTATTGATGATTGGGGTGGCGCAAGCAATCAAATGTTGTCTATAGGGGGCAGCCTTATTAACAATGCAAACGGACTTATAAACGCACCTGCAGGTACGAGGGCATGGTGCCGTTTTACAAATATTCCGGTTACTTTTTTTGGTTCAACTTCCACAAACATAACAAATACGACAGGGACTCCATCCACAACATTTGGTCAGGTAATAATTAATAAAGGAACATCACAGACAACAACACTTACCTGTAACATTGGAGGAACACTATCTAGTCCGGCTGATAACTGGTTAACCTTGCAAAACGGAACATTCAGATATATGCGAACCGACCCTGGCACAGATTTTACTGTATCAACAACAACACCTTTTGCAGTTCCTTCAACCGCCGGATTGTATATTGATTATGCCAATGCTAATAACAGGAATATACTTATTGGTAATGCCGCAAGCAATAGTGGTGATCTGATATTGAGCGGTAAACTCACTTTGATCCGTGGAAGTGTTTATATTGGACAAATTGCTGCACCCGCTAACAATAACGATATAGAATATTCCGGCGGCGGGGCTTCCTCTATAGAAATACAGGGAGGAAATCTTGTGGTAAATGGCCAGGTTCGAAGAAATACTACCACAACAAACGGGATTCTAAATTATATGCAGAGCGGGGGCGCTGTTATTATAAATGGGAATGGCTTTAATGCAGGCTATGCTAAGCTGGAAGTGTTAAATGCAGGTAGTGGGTTCAATATGTCGGCTGGCACCCTGACTATTGTTCGTGGAGGGGGTACTACTTATGGCGATTTGTACTTAAGACCTGCAAGTTCTTCTGTAACCGGTGGGACAATCGTATTTACCAACGTAATTCCAAATACTCTTCAAAACTACTTATTAGATGCTAATATCCAATTAAACAACCTGACCATTACAGGCCCGGCAGGAGCAGGTTTGAATGCTAATCTTGGGCTTCTTGTAAGTCCATTGGTCCTTAATGGAACATTAACACTGAGCAATTCACAAAGCATATTCAGCTCTAATAATATCAATGTTTCACTTAAAGGAAACTTAGATAACAGCGGTACCTATAATTTTGGCACAAATACAACAACATTTAACGGTGGAGTTCAGGTAATTAGCGGAAGCTCAGTAACCAATTTTAATAATCTAAATGTATTATCAACCAACTCTCTTACTATAAACAATAATTTTTCCGTAAACCAGGATTTGTTTATTGGAAGTGGTAATCTGATACTTGGAAACAAGAAAGTAATACTTTCAGGGAACCTGGCAAATAACGGTTCTTATACAGACGACAATACTACCGGAGGTATAAGTTTGTCAGGTACAATCCAGCAACAGATATCCGGAACAGGAGCATACGGGAAGCTGGAGATCAACAACAGTTCAGGAGCTAAACTTAGCAATGGTATCATGCTCCAAAACGATCTTGTGCTTACTCATGGTATTTTCAATATTAACTCAAATCTTCTTACGCTTAGTCAGAACAGCAGCATCATTGGAGTGCCTGGTATTACAAATATGATTATGTCCGATGGAGTTACCAGTAGCTTGGGTGTCAGGAAGTACTTTCCTGCAGGTCCTCATTTATTTACATTTCCAGTTGGAATTGCCGGTAAATATACACCTGCCATTTTTACCATTACAGCCAACACCACTGTTGGTTACATCAATGTTAATCCAGTTGACAATTTTCATCCGAGTGTTTTGGATCCGATGAATGTTTTGAAATACTACTGGCAGATTGAAAGCTCCGGTATTTCAGGTTTTAACGGGAGCCTGTTGCTCCAATATCTGCCCGGTGATGTTTCTGGAGTTGAAAGTGATTATGTTGCAGCAAGACTTGAACTACCTGGTAGTTACTGGTACAAAGCACCTGTAGGGCCAGCTACAGATAATGTAAACGAAACCACCCATCAGATAACATTCAATTATAGTGGAAGCAGCAACCTGAGCGGAGATTATACGGCTGGCAATGATATTGCGATCCCTGATGAATTAGCCGATTACAGATCAAATAAGGATGGGAATTGGTCAGACAATTCAATATGGACACCTGTCGGATCTTCTCCTCCCTGCCCTTTTGGTGGTCCAAATGGCAGCAATGTTATCATTGACCACGTTGTAACGACAGATATTAACAACATTTCTGTAATAAGCACGACAGTTAACAATGAACTAAGAGTAGTCTCCTCAACCTTCGGCCATAATCTTGGAAATGTGATTGGCAATGGGAAAATTTATTTGGAAAAAGGAAACCTCCCGGGCGGAAATTATTCCTCCTTTATTGATTGTTCGGGAAACGGAACAATAGAATATGGCGGAACCGGTAATTATACAATAATTGCATCACAGTTCAGCAACCTGCCTAATATGTTTGTTACAGGTTCAGGTACCAGAGTACTTCCGAATAAGGATTTAACAATTTGTAAAAGACTCGTAATTGATGGGCCCGCACTCGATAATAGTGTAAATAACAGCAACCTTATAATCGGAGGTACAATGGAGCGGTATAATACCGGAACTTTTATTAGCGGTTCCGGAGTATCCCCAGCCTCAACTGTCACTTTTGCAGGCACATCAGTCCAGACTCTGGGAGGACCAACCGGAGACTTTGCAGGAGCTAACAGGTTAAATAATCTTGAGATTAATAATTCATCCGGATTGAACATAGGGCTCAATGGATCAGTGGATGTTAACAATGAGCTACTTCTCACAAAGGGTATCATAAATACAACCTCTGCCAATAAACTTACATTATTAAGTACATCTTCATCAGTCATCACACCTGCAGGAGGAAGTACAACTTCTTTTATAAATGGCCCGTTGATTAAACAGATAGTTAATGGAAGCAGCTTCCTTTATCCTGTCGGAAAGGGAACAACCAAGGGACATTATTTTACTCTCACTTCAACTGCCGGAAGCACTCTTTTCTGGACAGCTGAATACTTTACACCTAATCCAACTGCAACTTCCTTAACTTCACCTTTAATAGTAGCCAATACTATGGAATACTGGAGTGTCAGTACTACCGTAGGAACTACAGGCAAAGTCAAAATCGGATGGGATCCTAAGAGTGATCTGACACCACTGATGACAGTAAATGGTTTAGCTGATATGCGGGTTGCAGAATATAATGCAGGTTCATGGAATGAACTGGCATCGACTGCTTCAGGGAATAATAATGTAGGAGATGTAGCCAGCACAAATAATGTCAGTGTCTCTTCCACTCCTAAGGACTATACCACAGCGAGCATCACAACGACCATTGCGATGGCTTTATTAACTCCGACCGGTCCGGTTTGCGGATCAGCAGGAATCCCCTTAACTTTCACTTCATATTTTCCTATCAATTTAAATTACACCCTTGATTATACCATTAATGGCGTTCCCCAGGCAACCGTAATTGTGACATCTTTGCCATATAGTTTACCAACTCCTGTTCCGGGAGCTTACAGATTAACCGGGTTTAAATATAATAATGGACTTAATACAGGAGTAGTTGATGATGGTATAGTAAATGTATATGCTAATCCTACGATTTCAAATGCAGGTCCGGATCAATCTTTGTGTGGACTTTCGGGAACAAATCTGGCAGGGAATGATCCTTCCCCTTATTCAGGTTTATGGACTATTGTCAGTGGTGCAGGCGGTACATTGATTAATAGTTCCCTCAATACGACTGTTTTTACCGGAGTATTGGGATTAACCTATACTCTTCGATGGACAATCAGCAATGTTGCCTGTTCATCTTCTGATGAGGTGGCTATATCATTTCCTGTGGTTGCTGCACGTCCTTCAAATTTCATCTCCGCACCTACCCCGGTTTGTCAGGGTTCTTCAGGAAATGTCTATGCAGTTCCGAATGTTTCAGGAAATACCTATAACTGGTCATATAGCGGGACAGGTCACACAATTAATGGTACCGGTAATTCAATTACTATCGATTTTAGTTTAGCTGCCACAAGCGGGACATTAAGCGTAACTGCAACAAATGCCTGTGGAACAAGTGCACCAAGGACCGTGGCGATAATTGTTACTCCTTTTCCGGTTGCAACCTTTAGCTATACTGGAACTCCATACTGCCAGAATGCAGCAAATCCTCTACCAACTTTCAGTGGCGGTGGCAGAGCAGGGGTCTTTTCATCCACACCCGGTTTAGTTTTTGTAAATAATGCAACCGGTCAGGTAAATTTAGCTGGAAGTACTTCAGGCAGTTATATAGTAACAAATACAATCGCTGCATCAGGTGGTTGTGGTGCTGTAACAGCAACAAGTCCAATTAATATCTCGGGCTTGATTTGGACCGGAGCATCGAATACTGATTGGAATGTTTCCGGAAACTGGTCTTGCGGATTTATACCTTTTTTGACGACAGTTGTTCAAATACCAAATGTGCCAAATAAACCAGTTCTCAGCACCGGAGCGACAGGTACTGTTAATAATTTAACAATAGAAACAGGATCATCTTTATTTATTTCAGGAAATACATTACAGATTTCCGGAACAATTACAAATAATGGAACTTTTGATGCTTCGAACGGTACAATTTTAATGAACGGATCTTCAGCTCAGACCATCGGTGCATCAGTTTTCAGCAGCAATACTATCAGGAACCTGACCATCAGCAATGCTGCCGGTGTCAGCCTCCTGGGGCCACTTAATGTTACCGGAATCGTCAATATCCAAAACGGAACTCTTGTGTCAGCCGGATTTTTAACTCTGGCCTCTTCAGCTTCACAGACAGCTTTGATAGATGGATCAGGTGCTGGAACGGTTACCGGAAATGTAACCATGCAACGCTACCTTCCTTCTGCATTCGGTTATAAATATGTCAGCTCTCCATTCCAGTCTGCAACAGTAAATGAATTTGGCGATGATTTGGATCTTGCAGCATCTTTCCCCACTTTTTACAGGTACAATGAAGGCAGTACAACTTCCGGCTGGGTTACCTATGTTACAACCACCAGTCCGCTAAATCCTCTTGAAGGATATACAGCCAATTTCGGTTCCTCTGCAGTTCCTCTAACAGCTGATATTACCGGAGTGGTTAATAATGGGGCTCTTTCAGTCACCCTTTACAATCATAACAATACATATACCAAAGGATTTAATCTTGTCGGCAATCCATACCCTTCCCCTCTTAACTGGGATGCCCCTGTCGGATGGACCAAGACAAACGTTGACAATGCCCTCTATTACTTCAAAGCCAGTGCAACCGACGAATATGGGGGGACGTACAGTACTTATATTAACGGACTCTCAAGCGATGGTCTTGCAACAGCCATAATACCTTCAATGCAGGGATTCTTTATCCATGTTTCTGACGGTTCGTATCCTGTGACAGGGACATTTGGACTTAACAACAGTGTAAGGATTACTGATCTTACACATCCATTTCTAAAATCCGGAGAAAAGAGTTCTCTGCCACTCCTGAGGATTGGAGCAGCTTATGCTGACGACACGACCTCAACCGATCGCATGGTAATATATTATGATGAAAAAGCACAAACGGGATTCGATTCTGATCTCGATGCCCTTAAACTTATGAATACCGATTATTCCGTCCCAAATCTTTATGGTATCGGTTCTGACGGGACAAAATTATCCATTGACGCTCTGCCGGAATATCAGGATTCTCTTTGCAGAATCCCACTTGGTCTGAAGACCTATATTAGTAATTATATTGTTTTCAGGATAATTGATATAGAGGAGGAGCTTTCCGGGAAGAAAATTTTTATATCTGACCTGGTGTCAGGTACTGAAAATGACCTTCTTAATAATAAAGAATATAAGGTCTATCTGGAAGCGGGTGAATACAAGAACAGGTTCTTCCTCAATGTTTCGGATAAAATAACTGAAATTCCGGATACAAGTACAAATAATAATCTGTTTTCAGTTTACAGCTCGCATGGAATTATAAAAGCTTATGTTAATACTGACAGGATTGGTTCCGGGTTGCTGTCAATTTACAATCTGACAGGTCAGGTTTTATTTAATACAAGAATTTCAGATTCGGGTTATTATGAGTTCAATCCCGGTTTTAAAGCTGGCATCTATATTGTCAGCTTTGTATCGGGAGTATATCAGGATTCAAAAAAGATATTTATACAGAACAGATGAAATATGTTATAAATAAAGGGCACAATTATTTGCGGTTTTTTTTATCGATGCTTTTCATTCTGATATTTGCAGGATCAGCGGTGATAAAAGCCCAGGAACCACCACCGCGTCCAATCCGGATAGATGTAACCGCCCAGGGCCTAAGCTTCGGTGCATTTTATCACGGTGCTGTTGGTGGTACAGTAATAATCCTTCCTTCAGGTTCACGTTCTGCCACCGGTGATGTTGTGCTCCTTGGTCTCGGATATCCTTTTTCAGCTGCATTATTTCAGGTACATGCACACCCCGGGACAGTAATATCAATTCTTAATGGTCCCGATGCTGTACTTACAGGAATCCCGTCAGGAACAATGACCCTTCATATCGGGAGTTCCAGTCCGTCGTCGCCATTTGTCTCGAATGTCAATTTCAATATCGGAATACCACTATATATCGGAGGGACTCTTACAGTAGGCAATTCGGGCGCCAACCCGCCTGGTAGCTACACAGGAACATTTGACATAACTCTTGTAAGGGAATAAGAAGTTTTATTAATAAGTGAAAAAATAAAATGACGGTCATAAAAGCATACTCCAAAATTCTTCATTCAGGATGTATGCGCTTCATTATGAAC
>Ga0326726_10004983_pt1 | contig 12073 bp, 8 predicted proteins | sample MHFenrmetagenome_2_FD_207603 | JGI IMG/M metagenome (GOLD analysis project Ga0326726, IMG submission 207603) | Lab enriched peat soil microbial communities from Michigan Hollow, Ithaca, NY, United States - MHF15MN | ecosystem: Environmental > Terrestrial > Soil > Wetlands > Peat | place: USA...
TCATGGGTAATGCAGGCCAGGCGAACTATGCCGCATCGAAGGGCGGCGTGATCGCATTCACCAAGTCTGTCGCAAAAGAGCTGTCATCCCGCAACATCAGGGCCAACGCCGTTGCACCGGGATTCATTTCGTCGAAAATGACCGACGCCCTCTCGGACGATGTCAGGCAGAAGATGCTCGACGCCATTCCGCTCAACAGTTTCGGTACGCCGCAGGATGTCGCCAATGCAGTGGCGTTCCTCGCCGGAGACCAGTCATCGTACATCACCGGCCAGGTGATAAGCGTCAACGGCGGCATGGTTATGTAATGCTCGCATCGATTGATGAAGCCGCGAGGATTGGTGAGTTTGGCCCGCTGTTTTTTCTTTGTATATTCGCAAACGTACTTATTGATTTTTTAGCCTTTAACCACAAACCCGGAGAACAGTGCCATGAGTGCAGATGAAATCAGAGATAAGGTATACGATATCATCGTCAGCAAGATGGGTGTCAACAAGGATCAGATCAAACCGGAATCTAAGTTTGCCGACGACCTCGGTGCAGATTCACTCGACACGGTCGAACTGATCATGGAACTCGAGAACGAGTTCGGCGTCCAGATTCCTGACGAAGATGCCGAGAAAATCGGTACCGTTCAGCAGGCGATCGACTATATCGTCAAGAAGTAATTATTGTTAGCAACGGGCAGGGGTAATCCCTGCCTGAAACAACCCTAAATCAAAGCAGATGGGTCTGGAACTCAAAAGAGTCGTCGTCACCGGTATCGGTATCCTTTCACCTGTCGGTCTTTCGGCAGGGGATTTCTGGAAATCCCTCATGAACGGCAAAAGCGGCGCCGCGCCGATCACCTATTTCGACACGACGGATTTTGCAACCACCTTTGCGTGCGAGCTGAAGGATTTCAAGGCCGATGCCTACATCGACCGGAAATCCGCGGACCGCATGGACCCTTACTGCCAGTATGGCGTCATTGCAGCGGAGCAGGCCCTGAAAGACTCGGGGCTTGATTTCGCGACGATCGATCCGACCCGGATCGGCGTCGTTCACGGCTCCGGAATCGGAGGCATGACGATCTACGATCAGCAGTTCAGGACTTACCTTGAAAGAGGGCCTCGCAGAATCAGCCCGTTCTTCATTCCAATGCTGATTCCCGATATCTGCGCAGGACAGATTTCCATAAGAAACACCCTTATGGGACCGAACTACGCGACCGCTTCTGCTTGCGCTACGTCGCTTCACTCTGTCATGGACGCATTCATGATCCTGCAGATGGGCATGGCCGACTACATGGTGTGCGGAGGCTCCGAAGCCCCGATCACGCAGATGAGCGTTGGTGGATTCAATTCGGCAAGGGCACTCTCAACGGCAAACGACCGGCCCGAAAAAGCTTCCCGCCCCTACGATGTCGACAGGGACGGATTTGTCATGGGTGAAGGTGCCGGGTCGCTGGTACTGGAATCCTATGAATCTGCAACAAAGCGCGGTGCGAAAATCTACGCGGAACTGGTTGGCGTGGCAGCCTCTGCCGATGCCCACCACCTGACTGCCCCGCATCCCGAAGGACTTGGCGCGGTCACCGCAATGAACAACGCCATGAAGATGGCAGGCATCACACCGGACAAGATCGATTATATCAACACCCACGGCACCTCAACCCCTCTGGGTGACATCGCTGAAGTCAAGGCGATCAAGAAGGTTTTCGGCGACCACGCATACAAGCTCAGCATCAGCTCGACCAAATCGATGACCGGACACCTGCTCGGTGCAGCCGGAGTGGTCGAATCGATCGCGTGCATCCTTGCGCTGCAGAACCAGACGGTTCCGCCGACTATCAACTGCGACAATCAGGACCCCGAGATCGACCTCGATGTGACACCGAACAATCCGAAAGAGAGAAAAATCGAATACGCCCTGAACAACGGCTTCGGATTCGGCGGCCACAACGGGTGCCTGATCTTCAGGAAAGGTTCCGCCTCCTGACCCAAAACGCTGCACCAATGGCACACCTGTGGCAAAAGCTGACGTCACTCCCTTTTCTTCGTGCCGAATCGACCGATAGTGCAGCCCATGGCCAGAATAGCCCCAAAGGTTCAGACCTGCTTCTTGACCCTCGTACGGCTGAACACCTCGAGCTCCTTACCGGACGCTCATGCAACCGGAGAATGATCTACAGAACGGCGCTTACGCACCGCTCCGTGCTTCACGACAACCATCAGGGCGACATCAAACCGGATTCCAACCAGCGTCTCGAATTCCTCGGCGACGCCGTGCTCGACCTGCTGATATCCGAGTACCTCTTCAAGCAGTTTCCCACTTCAGACGAAGGCCACCTGTCGAGCAACCGCTCTAAAATCGTGAACCGCAAGTCCCTTGCCGGCTTCGCCCACGAGCTTCAACTCGGTGAACACCTCATCGTCGGAGAGTCCGCCGACAGGCAAAAAATCCGGACAAGCGAGTCAGCACTGGCCGACGCCTTTGAATCGCTTATCGGCGCCATCTACCTCGATCAGGGACTTGCCGGTGCCGAACGATTCATCATGACGCATGTGATCTCTAAAGTCGACCTGAAAAGAATCGTCGAAGAGGAGTACAACTATAAGAGCCGACTGATCGAATTCACCCAGTCCCGGCAGATCCCGCCGCCGCTCTATACCGTGATCGCCGAAGAGGGGGCAGAACATGAAAAGACCTTCACGATCGAGGTCTCGTGTTCAGGAATCATCCTCGGCCGGGGAATCGCGCCAAGGAAAAAGGATGCCGAGCAGATCGCAGCCCGGGAGGCCATGACCCTGCTCGAAACCCGCGACCCGTTCAGCCCCTGTCCGGCGTCATAAGCAGGTCAAAACACAAGCGCTTTGTCTGCTTGCCGTGCATCAGGGGTAAACCGGTGCAGGGTGTTGCGAAAACCGGTGCTGTCGAACGTAGTGGCCTGGTCGATCTTTCCCGTAAGAAATCCCCTTCCCGGCGGGCTTTATGGAACGAAGCCTGTCCCGAACTCTTCGAGGGCGGCCAGAAGCTCCTGTCCGGGGTTCGCCACCACTGCGACGATTCGCTCTGGACGGCATGAGCACAGCGAATCGTCTGCACTCCGGCCCCCCATTCCATGGCTCTGATAACGTCCCGCCCATAGAGATTTTGCTGTGCAACACCAGGTTATCGTTTTTCCTGAAAAGCCGGATCGTGCACTTTTGTCGGCGCTCAGTCCGTTTTCTGCACCGCTCTTCGATTGATCGGCGATGTTGCGCATCCTCTTCCCGGATGTACATGTACGCTCAGCCGGTTGACGTCAGGTAGATCGATCCTCGCTTATTCTTGCCTGATCCTCCACATGTTCCGGATTACGTGTTGTATGATGCGGGATCGTTCCGATATTACGAATGAAGTAAATAAACGGGAGGCGTGCTATGCAGCAAAAAGATGGGGCGATATTGGAGAACACCGGCGACAGCAAATCCACACGTGTGAAGCTGGCTGAAAAGATAGCCCGATTGACCGTGGATGGAAGCAGGCCGATTACAGCCATTCCGGAGCTGTCACTATACCGGCGGCAAGCTCCTTCCGAACCGATAAGCTATATTCACGAGCCGAGCATTTGCCTGATCGCCCAAGGCTCAAAGAGGATTACTCTCGGAGAGGATGTCTACGTTTACGACGCAAACCATTTCCTGATAACATCCGTCGGCCTGCCGGTAGTGGCGCAGATCATCGAAGCAAGCGACGAGAATCCCTATCTGGGACTGACCTTGAAGCTCGATCATCAAGCGATCTCGCAACTGATGATGGACGGCAATCTGCCGTTGCCCCAACTACACCAGGCAGGTCGGGCTATGGCCGTAAGTGCGGTAACATCGCCTCTGTTCAACGCTTTTCTGAGGCTGCTCGACCTGCTTGAGGAACCGGATGACATTCCGATACTTGCGCCGCTCATCCAGAAGGAGATCTGTTATCGCCTGCTGATGGGCGATCAGGGGCAACGACTGCGACAGATCATGGAGTCTGGAAGCCAGAGCCATCAGATTGCAGGAGCGATCGCGTGGTTGAAGGGAAATTTCACACAACCGCTCCGCGTCGATGATCTTGCATCTATGGCTCGGATGAGCACATCGAGCTTCCATCACCATTTCCGGGCATTGACTGCCATGAGCCCGCTGCAGTTCCAGAAGTGGCTGCGGCTTCAGGAGGCGAGGCGCCTTATGCTCACTGAGCGGATGGATGCCGCCTCTGCGTCGCTCCGGGTCGGTTATGAAAGTCCTTCACAGTTCAGCCGTGAATACAGCCGCATGTTCGGCGCCCCTCCGTTGCGCGACATCAGGAGTTTGCATCGGGTTCCTGCCGGCTAAGTGCCGGCGTTGATCCGGTAACGCGTCCGGAAGGCCCACTGATACGAAACCCGGTACTGAGGGAACGAAACCAATATTCTGAAGCCCCTTTACAGCACCATCGAAATGCTTATATTGTCAGCCTGTATACACCGGACTTGCAGAGTGAAATCCCTGATTTCGGCCTGTTTTCGAAGCATATTTAGCCTCTCATCCATAGACGCCTATCAAATAAGGCCTATCAATGAAAGAAAAACTGATTTTCGACATCTCCCACAGCGGACGCAAGGGCTACCGGCTTTCACCGCTCGATATCCCCGAACTTTCTGCGGATTCCCTTCTGCCATCCCGGTTTCTGAGAAAGAAGGAGGCCGAATTGCCTGAAATCCCCGAGAGCGAAGTGGTGCGTCATTTCGTGAGGCTCTCGAACCTCAACTACCACGTCGACAAGAATATGTACCCTCTCGGGAGCTGTACCATGAAGTACAATCCCAAGATCAACGACTATACCTGCGAGCTGCCGGGATTCGCATCGCTGCACCCGATGCAGCCGGAATCCACCGTACAGGGCGCCCTTAAGCTGATGTACGAACTGGAAGAGATGCTCAGGGAGATAGCCGGCATGGCGGCAGTGTCGCTGCAGCCCGCAGCCGGTGCGCACGGCGAGTTGACAGGTATCCTGATGATCAAGAAGTACCACGAAAAACTCGGGAAACCGCGCCACAAGCTGCTTGTAGTCGATTCTGCCCATGGCACAAACCCTGCTTCGGCAGCCCTCGGCGGGTTCCATACCGTTTCGGTTGCATGCAACGCGACCGGGCGCACCGATCTCGAAGACCTTCGCGCCAAGCTCGACGACGATGTGGCTGCCCTGATGCTTACCAACCCGAACACTGTCGGCATCTTTGAAAAGCAGATCCCGGAGATCGCAAAGATGGTTCACGACAACGGCAGCCTGCTGTACATGGACGGTGCCAATATGAATGCCCTGCTCGGCATCACCCGCCCCGGCGATATGGGCTTCGACGTCATGCACTACAACCTGCACAAGACATTCTCGACACCCCACGGCGGCGGCGGCCCCGGAAGCGGCCCGGTCGGCGTCAGCGAGCGGCTTGCAGAGTTCCTGCCGGTCCCGGTGGTGGAAAAGTACGAACACGAGGGTCGTACCGCCTACCGCCTTAACTCGGACAGTCCGGACAGCATCGGACGTATGATGAACTTCTACGGCAACTTCTCGGTTCTGGTCCGGGCTTATACCTACATCCGCATGCTCGGTGCGGAAGGGCTCCGGAGGGTATCCGAAAACGCCATCATCAACGCCAATTACCTGCTCGGGCGACTGCTGGGCCACTACTCGCTGCCCTACCCGAAACCGGTCATGCACGAGTTCTGCCTTTCGGGCGACCGTCAGAAAAAGGAGCATGGCGTCAAAACGCTCGATATCGCCAAAAGGCTGCTCGATTACGGATACCATGCCCCGACGATCTATTTCCCGCTCATCGTCAGCGAGGCGCTGATGATCGAGCCTACTGAAACCGAGGCAAAGGAGACTCTCGACGCGTTTGCCGACGCCATGATAGCCATCGCCGAAGAGGCCGCATCGAATCCGGAGAAAGTGACCTCTGCACCGGTCACGACACCGGTCAAGCGGCTCGACGAAGCCCAGGCATCGCGCCAGCTCAACATCTGCTGCCCCATCTGATCCCGACCTGTTATCGAGCCCCGGCTGTAAACGCTGCCGGGGCTCATCCTTGTCCATAACCCTTATCTCAGGCTTCTCTTTTATTTTTCGGTCTCAGAAAGATCTTTCATAGATTGCTTCCTTGGCCTTTGACAGATTTGAATACCCTGTTCTTGTGAGATAATCCACATGCGTGTCCGAACCATACTTACGTCCCTATCGATTCTCCTCCTCCTGCTGACCGTAGCATTGCAACCGGCATCAGCACGCAAGCGCGAATCGCCGAAAACGGCATCTTTTATAGAGACCTTCACGAAAACAGATCCCTGGGTCGAAGAGACGCTCGGGAAAATGTCACTCCCTGAAAAGGTCGGCCAGATGATCGTCGCCAGTGTCGACGCCCAATATAAAAGCAGCTCCGACCGGGACTATATCCTGTTGTCGCGCCTTGCTGCGGAAGGGAAGATAGGTGGCATCATGTTCCTGAAAGGCGATGTGATCAGCGCAGGGATGTTCGCCAACCATCTGCAGTCGGTTTCTGCCGTACCTCTGCTGGTGAGTGCGGATATGGAAAGGGGGCTGGCCATGAGGCTCGATGGTGCGACCAGCTTTTCCCCTGCGATGGCCATCGCCGCGGCAGGCGATCCTGCGCTTGCGGCCAGCATGGCCAAAGTCGTGGCCATGGAGGCGAAGTCGGTAGGCATCCACCATAACTACGGGCCGACGGTCGACCTGAACATCAACCCCGCCAACCCGGTCATCAACACCCGTTCGTTCGGCGACCGCATCCCTTTGGCCATCGCCATGTCATCGGCGATCATCGACGGATTGCAGTCCAACGGCGTCGTGGCGACAGCCAAGCATTTTCCGGGCCACGGAGATGTGACCGTCGACAGCCACCTGGCGCTCCCTGTGCTTCAGGGTGACCGTAAGCGGCTGGACGATTATGAACTGAAACCTTTCAGGGCCGCCATCGCACAGGGGGTCATGAGCGTCATGGTCGGCCATCTTGCCGTACCGAAACTGACCGGATCGCTCGAACCAGCCTCCCTCTCCAGAATCATCGTCACCGACCTCCTGCGAAAGGAGCTCGGATTCAAAGGGCTCATCGTAACCGACGCACTGAACATGAAGGCGCTGAACGACGGACGCTCCCTGCAGGAGATCTGCGTGAAAGCCATTGAGGCTGGAAACGACATCCTGCTCTTCCCCGTAGACCCCGAACTGGCCCACGGCGCAGTGACCGCCGCAGTGGTAAACGGCCAGATCCCCGTAAGCCGTATCGACGATTCTGTAAGAAGAATTCTCCAGGTGAAGCGCTGGCTCGGCCTGGACAAGAAGAAATTGGTCGACCTGTCGCAGCTTCAGGATCATGTCAGCAGCGAGGAGAGCAACCGGATCGCCGAAAAAATCGCAGAAGATGCCGTCACGCTCATCAGGGATCGGGACAGGAACCTGCCGCTGCGCCTGCAGGTGAACGGACCGGTGGTCGATATCATCCTGAACGACAAGCCGGGCGAAGAGCTTGGCAACAGGTTTGCCGAGAAGCTTGGCCTGGATTATGCCGTCATCCACTTCCGCATCGATCCTTCAAGCAAGGAAAAAACGTTCAGGAACGCCACCGAAATCACCAGGAAAGCGTCCGCCGTCATCCTGACAACCGGGATACAGGCCTATTCGCGCTCCGGACCTTCGAAACTCAGTTCGCGCCAGATCGAATTCGTGCGCAGTCTGTCGACCCTGGTTCCCAAGGGCACTCCGGTGCTGCTCATCTCTTTCGGCACCCCGTATATCCTGAATGCCTTCCCTGAGATAGGCACCGCACTGTGCGCATACAGCGAAAACGAATATTCGGAACAATCGGTGATCCGGGTGCTGAAAGGGGAACTCGCCCCCAAGGGATCGCTGCCCGTATCTCTCGATGAATCGCAACATTGACCTTTAGGCAAATTATTCCTTAAATTTCAACCCTCCCGCCTTTGCGGGGCACCGTTCATTCAAACCAGATTACCGCTTCAAACCGATCATGGGAAAAACCATCAGGGACGAATCTACCGCCAGCGCCTACTGGGCTGCGGTCAACACGTTCTGCGCCCTTGAAAACGTACACGTCATCGCCGACGCGCCCGTTGGCTGCTACAACCTCGTCGGTGTTGCCGTCATGGATTATACCGATGCTGTACCCTACCTCGAAAACCTCACGCCGACCAGCCTGACCGAACGGGAAATCTCCTCGTCAGGGAGCTCGGAAATCGTTCAGGAAACCATCGAAAAGCTGAAGGATTCAGGTAAGCAGCTGATCCTCATTTCGAGCGCCGAGAGCGAAATGATCGGCAGCGATCACGAAAGCATGCTGCGGATGAAGTACCCTTCGGTACGATTTTTCCCATCGAACTCGCTGGGCGAAAACGAGTGGCAGGGTCGCGACCGCTCCCTAGACTGGCTCTTCGACCAGTTCGACGACGGCCGTCCGCCGGTGGTCGAACCAGGCACGGTAAGCATCATCGGTCCGACCTACGGCTGTTTCAACAGTCCGTCCGACCTGGCTGAAATCAAGCGCCTCATCGCCGGCGCCGGAGGTACAGTGCGCCATGTCTACCCTTTCGAGTCCCGGGTAGAGGATATTTCGGCGTTGAAGAATTCGGACATGATCGTCGTGATGTACCATGAATTCGGCGAAAAACTCGCCGCCAGGCTCGGGCGTCCCGTCCTTCATGCCCCTTTCGGGCTTGAAGAGAGCGCCGAGTTCATCATGGAGATCGGACGCCTCGCCGGCACCCCGGAAAAGGCGGCAGAGTTTCTCCGCGATGAGAAGCGCACCACGCTCAGCCCGTTGTGGGATCTCTGGCGAGGACCGCAGTCGGAGTGGTTTCCGACCATCAGGTTCGGCGTTGCTGCCGGCAAAAGCTATTCCCTGGGCATCGCGAAGTTCCTCTCGCAGGAAATGGGTATGCAGTGCCTGTTCAGCCATGATTCGGCAGAGGCGGACAATTCGCTCATTCGGGAGGAGATCATGCAGAAACAGCCCCAATTCCTGTTTGGTCGTATGCCCGACAAGATCTACCTGGCTGAAATCGATGCCAGGACACGCTTCTTCCCGGCGGGATTTCCCGGGCCGATCGTGCGCAGGGCCCTCGGCACGCCGTTCATGGGTCACTGCGGGGCGGTGTGGATTATCCAGGAGATCGTCAACGCGCTCTACGACACGCTGTTCAACTTCCTGCCAATCACCCGTCGCCAGAACGGCGCCGCCGCGCAGACTCCCCCTGTCAGCTGGACCCCCGAAGCCAACGCCATGCTCGAAGAGATCGTCAGAAAGGCCCCGTTCATCAGCCAGATATCGTTCGGCAGGGAGCTGAAACGCAAGGCCGAGGCCCATGCAGCCAATAAGGGTCGAGACACCGTGACGCCCGAGTTGCTCAGGGAGATCTCTTGAAAGGAGGGCTGGTTTTCCAGCCCGCCATTCTACTGCCTGCCAATGGATATCAATGAGGCTGTCTCATAAGTCGGGATGAGCCGACACATTGCACCCCTGGGAGCGCCAAGCTCCAGCTTGGCATCTTTATGGATAAGCAAAATGACTCTGTATCAGAGTTAACAGATATAATCCTACCCTTTCATTGTTTTATCCGAAGCTCTAGTATGAATTGCCAAGCTGGAGGTCGTATGTTAAAAATAGGGGCAAAATAAAAGCCCCTCCGGAGGTAAAATAAAGAATAAGGATTGGAGCCTTATCTCAAACCTCAATATCGGAGGAGCTTGGCGCTCCCAGGTTATGGCGTCCCTGATATTTCTTTTGAGACAGCCTCCTCCTTTCAGACAATCGTCGATAAGGGTACCGTGACGCCCGAGTTGCTGCGGGAGATCTCATGATTTGGAAGTATTGTTTTTTTTTCGCAATATGCAGGTCTTCTTATCGGTTCGGGGCATAGAAACAGTTGAAAACACAGCCCTCCCGACCGGCGAATACTGACGTAAAGCGGCTGTGACGGATATCTCCCCACCAGGGAGCGGGCGGCGAGGCATCGACCTTCCCCCGGAAACATGATTATGGACAGAATAAATTCAATGTCTGAAACAACGGATTACCGTGAACCGGTGGTCATTACCCTGCCTGACGGTTCTGAAAGAACCTTTCCGGCCGGCATAACAGGACTGGCCATCGCCTCGTCCATCGGCAAAAAGCTTGCCCAGGATGCGCTCGGCATAACCGTCGACGGCAAACTGTGCGACCTGGATACCGCCATCACCGGAAACGCCGGAATCTCGATCGTCACCTTCGACAGCCCTGCCGGCAAAGAGATTTTCTGGCACAGTTCGAGCCACCTGATGGCCCAGGCTATCGAAGAGCTGTTCCCTGGAGCGAAATTCGGTGCAGGACCGGCGATCGAACAGGGGTTCTATTACGACATCTCCTATCCGGAACGCTTCAACGAAGAGAACCTTCGCAGCATCGAAGCGAAAATGCTCGAAATCAGCGGCAGGGATATCACCATACGACGCGAGGAGATGCCTCGCCAGCAGGCTGTCGACTATTTCAGGAACACGCGCCAGGATCCCTACAAGGTCGAGATCCTCGAAGAGACGCTGAAGGATGTCGAGACGGTTTCCGTCTATCATCAGGACGGTTTTGCCGACCTGTGCAGCGGCCCGCATCTGCCGGCAACCGGAAAAATCAAGGCTGTCCTCCTGACCAACGTCTCGTCGTCATACTGGAGAGGTGACTCGTCACGCGAATCCATGCAGCGCATCTACGGGATCAGCTTCCCGTCCGACAAGCTTCTGAAGGAGCATGTCGCCAGGATGGAGGAGGCCCGCAAACGCGACCACCGCAAGCTCGGTTCCGAGCTCGGCCTGTTCATGCTGACCCCCGAGGTCGGCAGCGGCCTGCCGATATGGCTGCCGAATGGCGCCATCATTCGCAACGAACTCGAAACATTCCTGAAAGGCGAACAGCGCAAGCGCGGGTATGTCCCGGTCTACACGCCCCACATCGGCAACATCGAGCTCTACAAACGTTCCGGCCACTATCCGTACTACAGCGATTCGCAGTTCCCGCCCCTGACCTACAAGGACGAAACCGGCCGCGAGGAGCAGTACCTCCTGAAGCCGATGAACTGCCCGCACCATCACCTGATCTACAGCTCGTCGATGCGCAGTTATCGCGAACTGCCGATCCGGCTGACGGAGTTCGGCACCGTCTACCGCCACGAGCAGTCTGGCGAACTGAACGGCCTGGTTCGCGCCAGGGGATTCACCCAGGACGACTCCCACATTTACTGCCGCCCCGACCAGCTGGTCGACGAGATCTGCGATGCGATCGACCTGACCCGCTTCGTATTCAACACGCTCGGGTTCGACGATGTCGAAACCAGGCTCTCTCTGCACGACCCGGAAAACCAGGCGAAGTACGGCGGCACGGCCGAGGTCTGGGAGCAGGCTGAGAAGGACGTCAGGGAAGCTGCCGACAGAATGGGCATCAAGTATTTCATCGGTATCGGCGAAGCGAGCTTCTACGGACCGAAAATCGATTTCATCGTCAGGGACGCCATCGGTCGCAAGTGGCAACTGGGCACCGTGCAGGTCGACTATGTCATGCCTGAGCGGTTCGACCTGACCTATATCGGCAGCGACGGCCAGAAGCATCGCCCTGTGGTTATCCATCGTGCGCCGTTCGGCTCCATGGAGCGTTTCATCGGTGTGCTGATCGAACATACGGCCGGCAATTTCCCGCTCTGGCTCGCCCCTGTGCAGACCGTCGTGCTTCCTATAGCCGAAGATGTTCATGAATATGCGCAGGAGGTACAGCAGGCGCTGTTTGCCGCCGGCATACGCTCTGAAATCGATCTTCGCAGTGAAAAGATCGGAAAGAAAATTCGTGAAGCAGAAGTTTCGAAAATCCCCTGCATGCTCGTCATCGGCAGGAACGAACAGGAGGCCGGTGAGGTCTCGCTGCGCCGCCATCGCAAGGGGGACGAGGGTCGCCTCGGAGTCAAGGAGCTCATCGCGAAACTGCGTGAGGAAATTGATCAACGATCCTGATCAGTAAATGCAATCAGCATCCTGGGTC
>Ga0326726_10004985_pt1 | contig 12070 bp, 10 predicted proteins | sample MHFenrmetagenome_2_FD_207603 | JGI IMG/M metagenome (GOLD analysis project Ga0326726, IMG submission 207603) | Lab enriched peat soil microbial communities from Michigan Hollow, Ithaca, NY, United States - MHF15MN | ecosystem: Environmental > Terrestrial > Soil > Wetlands > Peat | place: USA...
GCGCTGCTCATGATGCACGAGAATGGCTTCCGCCACGTACCTGTGATCGAAAACGGAAGGCTTATCGGAGTCGTCTCTGCTCGCGATGCGCTGGATCCCGATTTGGAGGAGTTCGTATCCGAGGCGCAACGGCGAAAGCATATCTTGCGCGAGCGGACCTGAGTTTGCATGGCCAACACCAGTCTGGTAACCGCCAAGTGATTAATTCTGGCCGTTTGAGGCCTCAGCCTTTGTCTCCATGCCCTACTTCCAGAGCACGTTGACGAACAAGTCGGTATCCAACGCACAAGATACATCTCGTTCGCAGCCGCATAGCCCCCCGTTTGATCCAAATCAAAGATTAGCCGGCAAAGGTGCAAGTCGTATGCACCTCTGCCGAAAAATTATAGATAATCTTCAAGATGGGGTTTCAGAGGTTTGAGGAATACAGATGCGGGAGCGCGAGCAACGTCGCGCTATTCGCTGCAGGATCTCGTCCGCAATCGAGTGGCACTGGGCAAGATCCTGTTCCCGCTACCTCGGGTCTCAGCCCGGCCCAGATTATGAAGAGCCGAGCGTCAATTCAGCTCTGTCAGCGCAAGCCAGTGCTTCGCCTTCCCCATACCGCACGTTGAGTTGAAAGGAATAACAATGAATTATATGACCCGGATTGCGCTCTTCGCGGCAGCGTCGCTGGTTGCCGGCTGCAATGCGCAGACCGATTCGAAGCCCGCTACCGCGGCGGGCGGTTCAGCCGATCCGTACGATGTTTCCAAGATGGACTTCAAGCCAGGTCCTGCGCTGGTGACGAGCGAGCGTCATACCGGCGCATTCTCCGCTGGGAGCGCCTTGAGCCTGGATGCCACCGTGAAGCCGCTGGTCCCCGACCCGGTCAAGGAGATTCGCCTGGACACCACCCACAAGGTGATCGAGATCGCCCCCGGGGTGAAGTTCAGTGCCTGGACGTTCGGCGATCAGGTACCCGGACCTATCGTGCGGGCGCGGGTGGGTGACCGCATCAAGTTCTCGATGACCAACCGTTCGGACGAAGTCGTCCCCGGCATGCAGGTATCGTCAGCGCCGATGATGCACTCGATGGATTTTCATTCGGCGATGGTATCTCCCCAGGACAAGTACCGGTCCATTGCGCCGGGCCAGACGATCAACTTCGAGTTCACGCCTAACTATCCCGGCGTCTACATGTACCACTGTGGGACCCCGATGGTGCTCGAGCACATCGCCTCCGGAATGTACGGAATGATGATTGTGGAGCCGCGTGGCGGCTATCCGACCAAGGTCGACCGCGAGTACGCCGTCATCCAGAGCGAGTTCTACACGATGCTTGACCCGCAGAAGAGAAAGATCGACGGGCAGCCGTTGTACGTGCTCGACGGGGTGCGGGTACGGTCGAAAGCTCCCACCTATACGGTGTTCAACGGACGCTACAACGGGTTCATCGACAAGCCGTTGCCGGCGAAGCCTGGTGAGAGAGTCCGGCTGTTCGTCATGAATGTCGGGCCTTCGAACACTTCGAGCTTCCATGTAGTGGGCACCATCTTCGACCGCGTATGGATCGAGGGGAACCCGGACAACCAGTTCCGCGGGATGCAGACCGTACTGCTGGGCTCTTCCAACGGCGCCATCGTGGAGTTCATGATTCCAGAAGCCGGCAAATACGTGATGGTCGACCATCACTTCGCCAACGCTTCGCAGGGGGCCATCGGGCTCATCGCGGCGACCGACAAGCCAGGAGCCGAGTCGGCCCAGGCATCCGACAGCGAGCATCACAACATCCCTGCGACGGCCGCGCCCAGCGACCCGGTGGCGGTGAAGGGCAAGCTCGCGTTCGAATCCAAGTGCCTTGCGTGCCACTCGATTGCTGGCGGTGACAAGCTGGGGCCGGATCTGTACGGCGTCACCAAGCGCCGCGACAAGGCCTGGCTCACGAAGTGGCTCAGGAGCCCCGAGCAGATGCTGCAGTCGGATTCGACCGCGAAGGAAATGCTGGCCAAGTACAAGGTACCGATGCCGAACCAGAATCTGACGGATGATGAGATCCGACAATATTTCGAGTACTTCAAATGGGTCGATGCCAATCTTCGGCCGCAAGGCAACTCACAGCCTCAGCCCGCCGCCACGGGAACCGCGCGCAACCCATCGGATACCGCATCAGCGACGCCAATGCCGGGTGACGCAGCTGCAACGCGCAACAAGTGAGGACGACTCATGAGATCCTCGATCGTCTTGGTAGTTCTGGCCCTCAGCGCGACGTTTCCCCCGTCAAGTCTTGCCTGTGGCGTCTGCATCGAAGACAAGGTCGCCGCGACCTATGACCATGCCGTCGTGACGAGGGCTGGCGCCGTACACCACCTCGTCGTGTTCGGCGAGATCGGCGGTGCCGTCAACCTTACGGCGGTGACGGCCAGCATCCCCGCCGCTGCCAAGCGTGTGCACGGGATCGACCGAGGAACGGTCCGCACCTCTACGTCTCCGCCCGCATTCTCGTTCGCTCTCGACCCAGCTGCTCAAGCTCCTGATTCAGCAGTAGTCGAACTGCAGGGGCGACTGCGAACGAAGGGAGTAAAGCTCAGCGTGTTGCGTGTGATGAGCAGCGATACAAAGGCCGCGCGGAACTAATTTGGAACGGAGGAAGAACTGGCTCCCCTCGTGCAGATGGCTGAGGTCCGTGCAGGCGCTACACCCAGCGGTTTCGCCCTGTGGCAGCTCGGCTTTCGCCCGTTCTATCTTCTGGCCAGCGTCCTTGCGGCGCTCTCCATCGCCTTATGGACCGCTCAGTACGAAGGATGGCTGACATCGAGCTACCTGCCCGGTCCGGTGTGGCATGCCCATGAGATGCTCTATGGCTTCACGCTAGCCGTGATCACCGGGTTCCTGTTCACTGCGGTTCGCAACTGGACAGAACGCTCCACGCCAACCGGTGGATGGCTGATGGCGATCGCGGCGCTGTGGGTCGCTGGCCGTATCCTGATTTTGACGCCCTTTGCATGGCTGTCGGCGATCGCCAATGCGGCCTTTCCGCTTGCGGTTGCGATTGGAATCGGCATCCCGCTTTTCAGGAGCCACAATCGTCGCAACTATGTCTTCGTCGCCTTGCTCGCTGTCATTGCGCTGAGTGAGCTATATGTCCACCTTTCGCAACTTCTCACCTGGCGGGTCCCTGCCTGGGTGGGCATCCAAGTCGCTCTCGACCTCGTGCTTGTGGTCATGACCATCATGGGGGGCCGGGTGATCCCGATGTTTACAACGAACGCGATCCCAGAGGCAAAGTCGCGTCGCAACGCAGGAGTCGAACGCACAGCTGTGAGTGCGGTCCTGGCTCTGGCTCTCTTGGATGCGGTTCAGGTCAAAGGAGCGCCGCTTGTCGCCGTGCTTGTCCTCGCAGCCCTCAGTCATGTGGTGCGGTGGTCGCTCTGGGCTCCGCACAAGACTTTTCGCACTCCGCTAGTCTGGGTGCTGCACGCGGCCTACGTATGGATACCCATCCACTTTCTGCTGAGGGCCGGAAGCGAGCTGCAGCTCGTCGCTCCACCACTGGCAGTGCATGCGTTGACAGTCGGTGCGATTGGAGGCCTGACCATCGGGATGATGACCAGAACTGCTAAAGGACACACGGGACGGCCCCTGACGACGGACGCCGGGGACGTCGCGTGTTATTCACTGGTGCTCGCGGCCGCAGTCGTTCGGGTCTTCGGCCCCTTGCTCCTACCTACGCTCTACGCGGGTTGTGTGCTGACCTCCGCGGCGCTCTGGTCGGCAGGCTTCGGGTTGTACGCGGTTCGCTACTGGTCTCCGCTGACACGGCCCCGCATCGACGGCAGGCCGGGCTGACCTGCTGCGACCTACAACCCGGCATAGACCGCATTCAGACCTGTAGGGGACAGCGCCAGCCCGCCTATTGCAGCAACCACCTATGGCTTCCGGCCACTGCCCCCGCGTTGCCGGCAGCAGTCCCGATCAATAGACATCCTCCATCAACGGCTCACGCCGACCCGACCGGCGCCGAGACATGGAATGCGTCCGTGAAGCACGCCTCCTCGTTCAGTCCCTGGGCGACAAAGGCGGGGCGCGCCGTCTCCACCATCTTTACCGAGCCGCAGGTATAGATTTCAAACCCAGACAGGTCCGGGAAATCTTGTAGGATCGCCTCGTGCACGAGCCCGATCCTTCCGTCCCAGCGGTCCTCAGGATGCGGCTCTGACAACACGGGCACGAAGGTGAAGTTGGAATACTTGCGCGCCCACTGCTCGGCCAGCTCCGCCATATACAGATCGCGGCGGCTGCGCACACCCCAGTACAGATACATCTTCCGCTTGAGACCGGCTTTGAAGGCGTATTCGAGCATGCTCTTCACCGGCGCAAAGCCGGTGGCTCCGGCAACGAAGATGATCGGCTTGTGGCTCTCCCGGAGGGCAAACTGGCCGAAAGGTCCCTCGATCTCAATATGGTCACCCTCCTTCATGCGGGTAAAGACGTGACTGGTGAAACGGCCGCCTGGGATGAGACGCACATGCATCTCTATCTCGTCGGTTGCAGCGGGTGCGGTTGCAAACGAAAAGGCGCGCCGCGCCCCGTTGTCCAGCACTACGTTGAAGTACTGGCCCGCGGCGAAGTCCATGCGGTTGCCTTCGGGCAGCTTCAGATGCGCGAGCATCACGTCCTCCGTGAGCCTCTCCATGCGCGTGACGAGCACGTCGAGCGCCTTCACCGGAAGATCCCTCCCGGCCGCACCAGACAGGTACTCCAGCTCGAGGTCGGACAACGGTATTGCGCAGCAGAACAATGTCCTGCCCTGCGCGCGCTCTGCGTCGCTCAGCGCGCTGCTTTGATAGATGCCTTGTTGGATTTGCCCGCTAAGCACTGTGCCCTTGCACACGCCGCAGCCGCCGTTGCGGCACTCGTAGGGCATGGCCAGGCCTGCGCGCAGCCCGGCTTCCAGGATGGTCTCGCCCGCCCGGGCGACGATCTCGCGATTGCCAGGATGCACCGTTAGACGGTAGCCCTCGCTTGTCCCGCGTTGGGGCGGTAGCCATGGCAGGAGCACCAGAAGCATCGTGGCCGAGCCCAGTACCAGCCACACCCCGCTCACCGACCATGCATATAGCAGAGGCAGCACCCCCAGGTAGAACCAGTCGAGGCGCAGCGCCTGCGGCGCCACACTTAAATCGGCAGGCAGATGGCTCCTCACGGGAAGTGCCAGCGCCAGAGCGATCAAGGTGAGCAGCAGCGCAAGGGTGATAGCGCGCGGCGGATTGGTGGAGGCCTTGGGAACGCGCTGGATGTGCACCCACATGAAAAGCAGCAGCACCAGCGGGACACCGATGTGCATGAATGACAGTAGCGAGAACAACCGATCGTTGACGCTCGAGGGATAGATGAAGTTGCGGACGAGCGCACCGTTGAAGATGGGCAGCCAGTCGAGGAGCTCGGCGCCGACCACGGTCACGAACTGTGCGAGTCGATCCCAGGGCAGCATGAACCCGTTGATCCCCGATACGTAGAGCAGCCACACCAGTGCGACGCCCGTGATCCACGAGAACCAGCGGAACCCGCGATAGCGATCGAAGCAGAAGTGGCGCACCAGGTGCACCACCATGGTCACCACCATGCCGTCGGAGGCGTAGCGGTGCAGGCTCCGAACGATGCCGCCGAGCCACCACTGGGCGGTCAGCCGGTCGACCGAAGAGTAGGCCTCGGTCACACCGGTCTTGAAGAAGGCATAGAGATACAGCCCGCTCGCCGCGACAATCCAGAACAGGAAAAAAGTGATCTCGCCGAGGTGATAGAGGGGATTCAGCCGGTCGCCAAAAGCGGCGTTGAATCCGGCTTCCACGCGCAGGAAGAGCGATTGGCCGATGCGCTGAACGCGATCGAGCACCACGGGACTAGACCGGGATAGCCATACGGGCTACCGTGTGATGCTGATCTCGAACCACCCTTCGGGATCGAAACGCGTCTGGTAGTGATAGCCCTCGCGCGCCAGCCAGCGGTATAGCGGATGGGGCTCACGGTGGATGAGCACGCGCAGCGACGCCTCGAGCGGAAGCGTTTCGAGCGCATTCGCCACGCGCTCGAACGGCTCGGGCGGATCCAGCCACCGCACGTCGATCGTCAGCTCATCGCCCATAGGTTGCGTGGACTTTCTGCCCGCCAGTGCGTAGCGCGCCGATCACGACGATCACAAACAGCAAGCCGCCTGCGATGGCGATCAACCCGCCCATCCCCATCAGCGCCATGCCTGCCACTTCCTGGACGCTGCCCAGCATCTGTTCCGCGCCCGCCACCTTGCGCTGAACACCATAGCCTCCCGACCATACCAGACCGGTAATGTGCAGCAATTGGCCGATACCGTATACGTACGGCTGCAGCGCCGCCAGGCGCGACGTCGCCGCGCGAAAGCCCAGCTGTGGAAGCAGGTGATAGGCCAGACCCATGAAAGCGAGCGTGACGCCCACGATGCATCCGTGGTAATGCGCGGGAATGCGCACGTCCGAGCCCTTGATCGCGAACCCGATCAGGCCGCCCACGGCAAACAGCACGAGCGACATGATCAGCGCGGCGCGCAGGGGCCGAACCTCCGGCTGCACCTTCCCCCGCTCCCACACTGCGAGGACCACGGCGAGCGACACCGGGAGAATGGCGAGCCCCCCGCCAACACGCATCATCCACGTCAGCAACCGCCGGTGCTCGACGGAGGTCACGTCGTAGATCAGGTACACGAACGGCGTGCTGAACACCAGGAAGAGCGCCAGCCCGAACAGCAGCAGCGACACGCGCGGCGACAACGGAACGGTGGCTCCGATCGCATCGGCCAGCCACAGCCAGGCCACCAGCATCAGCAATGTCCAGGTGAACTGCAGCACATGGCCGCCACCCCAGAACAACAGCTCGTAGTAAGCCTTGCCTTCCAGCCCCGAGGGCAGCGCCCGCCAGGACCACCAGAACGCGAAGAGCGCGACGGCAGTGGAGACGGCTGCCGCGAGCAGCCCAAGGCGCAAGGCGCTGGCTCCACCGAGCCTTGGCCCCAGTGGCTGGGCGTACATGAAGGCTCGCACCACCTCGAGCGCGAGACCTGCTCCGAAGATTGCGAGACCAGTCAGGAACAATGATCCGTCGAGCACCGGGATGTAGTTGGACATGATCGGCGCCGCACTCTGCGCAAACGGAGCGGCGATCATCAGAAGCGTGCCGACGCCAGACAGTACCAACGCGCTCCAGCCCATGCCGGCTTTGCGCGAAGAGCCGGCGAGCGCCCACAGGAGGCCGGCGAACGCTGCGAACCAGACCAGGACCGAAAGGTCGACGTGCACAACCAGGGAGACATGGAACAGGTCCGCTACCGGAAGGAGCTTATTCACGCCAGGCGTACGCGACAACACCAGGAGCAAAGAGAACAGCCCTGAGGCGACCAGCGCGCCCATTCCGAGTAGCAGCCACCCGGTCGCGAGACGCGAGCGCGCATCGATCGGGACGGCAATGCGGTAGCGAGCAACCTCGCGTCTTGCATGTACGGGACTGGCCGCTTCCGCCAGACCGCGCCCGGCACTGATCAAAGGAGAAAACGGATTCATTGGACGAGAATGCCTCCCTTTCCCGGGTCGAAGTCCACCACGAGAACCTGTCCCGGTTGCAGGTGGACTCGCTCATCGCGCGTGTAGTTGAAGCCAGGAGCCCGCACGCTGTCGTTGAACTTGACAGAGAGCGCATGCCAGCCCGCGGGTACCACAAAGCGCTCGTACAGCGTGGATGCGCCGTCCTTGGCAAGGCCGGAGGGCTTTGCGATGCGCTGCGCCAGCAGCTGACCATCCCACTCCAGCTCGACCGTCACCGGAGAACGCTCGCGCGCACAGTCCAGCGGGGCGCGCATGTTAGGCGGGAGCTTCGCCAGCTCCTCGGGTGTGCGGCGCCGACACTCCTGCGCCAACTGGCCAGCGTGGCTGAACGAGAGCTTGAGCAGCGCCTCGTGGGCTGCGAGATGCCGATAGATCGGGTGCGAGGAGAACACGCCGATAAACCCGGCGAACGCCCCGTACAGGAGAACTTGACCCGCGATCGCGAGTGCCTTATGCATGGCTGCCACTCTCGGCGTCCGCTTGCATCACCATATCCCCCTGAACCAACTGCTCGCGAAACTGCGCAAGTTCCCGCTCGATGCGCGCGCGATCGCTCCCCGTCCACACCACGCGCAGTTGCCGGCTCGAGACGGTCCGCCGCAGATGCGGCTCGCGCTCGCCGCGCATGCGCTGCTCAGTCCACGTATCGCCGAGCCGGAAAGCGCAGTCGCATTCGCGGCACCCGGTGACCAGCACGCCGTCCGCTCCCTCGCGCAACGCGTACTCGACGAAGGAAGGCGGAAGCTGACCGGCGCACAAGAGGCTCGCCACCGCAGTGTCGGGTGCCTGCAACGGCCGCACGTCTGCGGCATGGTCGCACCCAAACACGACGACCCTGGCCCTCCCTCGCAGCCGCGCCACCTGGACCTTGAGCCGGCTGCGCAACTGCCCGATGGGAAGCTGAGGCATATCGATTCCGCTCACCAGCTCGGCGATGCTGCGGAACGGAGTCGAGGACGGGCAGGCGCCGGCGCAGATGCCGCAGCTCGCGCACAAGTGCGGATCCACCACCGGGAGCCGAGTGCGTTCCCGGGTGTCGAGGCGCGGCTGCATGGTGATGGCTGCATAGGGGCAGTCGGCGACGCAGCGCTCGCAGCCATTGCAGTTGGCGGGGTCGACGACGGCCACCGGCTGACGCCGCTCGCGCGGCATCCAAGGCAACGTCACCAGCACCACGGTGACGCCGGCCGCCAGCCACCACAGTGAAGCCGGCGACCAAAGGTAGATCAGCGCGTTGGGCGCGAGATAGAACCAATCGAGCTTCAGTTCCGTGGGCGCAGTTGCCAGATCGGCTGCAGGCAGGCTCTGCACCGGCGCAGCCACCGACAACGCGACGAGCGCTGCGAACGTACCCCAGGCCAGTGGCGACACAGGGTGTGTATCCGGCCGGCTGATGCGCTGGATGTGGATCCAGAGCCCGAGCAGCACGAGCAGCGGCAACCCGATGTGCAGGAACACTAGCAGGGAGAAAAAGCGATCGTTTACAGCGCCCGGCGTGAGGAAGTTGCGCGTCAGCGGCTCGGCGAACACCCGTAGAGCGTCGAGCCATTCCATCGAGGCGATAGCAGAGAACTGTGCGAGCCGGTCCCATACGATCCAGAACCCGACTATCCCCGCGCCCAGCGACAACCATAGCAGCGGCACCCCGCTCACCCATGAGAACCAGCGAAAGCCGTGCAGGCGTCCATGCAGCAGCTCGCGCACGAGGTGCAGCACCATTACCAGCAGGAAACCATCCGACGCGTACCGATGAAGGCTGCGGATGATTCCGCCGAAGTACCATTGGTCGCGCGACAGATGCTCGATCGACTGGTACGCGCCTTCCACGCTCGTATCGAGGACTGCATAGAGGTAGATGCCGCTGGCCACCACGATCCAGAACAGCAGGAAACCCAGAGCCCCGAGATGGCGCAACGGATTGGCGCGCGCCCCGAACAGGCGGTCGAATCCGGTTTCGACGCCCTGCCATCCGGATACCGCGGCGAGACGAATCGTATGGAGCATGGGCCCTCGGGCCGCGCGGGCAAGCGCAGCGCACGATGGGATCTTAGACGCGGCAGCCCTAGCGCGACTTAATCTGGATTAAGGAAGCCCCGATCAAGTCTCGCCTGGGCGGCACGAGTGCGCCGCAGCTCCCGCAAGAAGAACCAGGCGGTCAGGGACAGGCCAATCAGCCCGCCCGTCAGCTCGAAAAGCACCGAGTACTTGAACCGATACGTCCCGGACGCTGGGTCGTAGACAGTACAAAGGATGCGCACGCGGTCGAGGAAACCGCTCAACGTCTCTTGCTCGCGAGGGGCCCCGGTGATCAGCTCCTTGAGCGGCTGGATCAGCTGCGGGAGCGCGAAATCCTCGCCGTAGATCTGTCGATAAACACGCCCCTGCGCGTCTATAACCGTAACCTGGATGAGGTGGTCGAAGCCCCGCGGGCTCGGCGCGAAGCTGAAGCCGACGTCACGCACCAGGCGCTCCAGTGTGGGGAGGTCGGGGCTCAGGAACTCCCAGCCCGGCACCAACACGCCCTGCTGCCTGGCGAAGGCGCGCATGGCCTCTGGCGAGTCGAACGGCACGTTGAAGCCGACGCTGGCAACACGGAACGCCTCTGGACCAAGCGTGCGCTGCGCAGCTTCCACAGCACGCTTCAGAGTTCTCGTCGTTGTAGGACAGACCTGAAAGCAGCCGGTATAGATGAAGTTAATGAGCAACGGCTTGCCGCGAAAGCTCGACAGCCTCACCGGCTTGCCATCGGCGTTCAGCATCGTGTAATCGCCGATGGCCGTCCCGATCGCTGCCTGACTGGACTTGAAGGCGAGCTCCGCATTCAGTGTGGCCCCGGCTGAAGCAGTCGCGGTCAGCGACGATGGCGTTGCATCAGCACCCAGCGCGAATGACCCAGGAAGGAGGAACAGGGAAGCGAGCGCGAGTTTTCGCCAAGCATGCTCGAACGCGCAAGCGCTCACAGCGCAACGTCCAGGATGGCCGCAACCAGCAGCAAGCTGAGCTGCCCCAGTGAAGCGTGGAAGTTGGTCATCGCCGTCTTCGGCCCAGGCCGACGAACGAGCCGCCAGCTGGTCACCAGGAACCACGCACCGCCGAGCGCCGCGCCCGCGAGATAGATTCGACCCAGGCCAAGAAACGCGGGCACCAAAGAAGCAGCCACGAGCAACGCCGTGTGCAGCAGAATCACCTGTGCCGCACGAGCATCCCCTACGACAACCGGCAGCATGGGTATCCGGGCGGCTTCATAGTCCTTCCGGTAGACGATCGCAAGGCTCCAGAAATGCGGCGGTGTCCACAGGAACAGCACCAGCGCCAGGATCAGAGGGACCGCACCGATGGCGGGATCGACGGCGGCCGCGCCCGCGAGCACGGCAAAGCTGCCGGCCAGACCCCCGAACACGATGTTGAGCCAGGTGCGCCGCTTGAGCCAGACCGTGTACACCACCGCATAGAAGAAGGCGCCGAGAAACGTATACAGCGCAGCCCAAGGATTGAGCGCCCACCAAGCTGCATAGACCGCTACCGCCACCAGCGCGAGGATCGCCCATAGCCATGTGCGCGTGCGGGGCAGCGCACCGGTCACGAACGGGCGCTTGCGCGTGCGCTTCATGCGCCCGTCGATGTCGCTCTCGACGTATTGATTGAAAGCGCCCGCGGCTGCCGAGGACAGCAGCACGGCCAGCCCCAGCAGCGCAATCTTCCACGCCGGCAAGGCCGGGCCGGGCGATACGGCGAGCCCGGCAAGCGCAGTGAACGCGATGACCACGCCAATGCGCAGCTTGAACAGCCCAAGCACGTGCCGCAGCACGGTGGCGAGCGGCAGGTTGTTGCGGCTGATGGCGGCTGTATTCATTCGTCACCTCTGTATCGGTGAAGGGCGAAGACCGGCACTCGCGGCCGCCCTTCACTCGTCACTCGAGCCTCTAGCTGAGCCCCCAGACTTGCGACAGGTACTTCCAGTTGATGAAGTAGTACAGGACGAACGCCACCAGGAATACGAGCGCCAGCGTGAACGTCCCGGGCGCCGCAAACGCGCCCGTGCCGCCGCCGTGCGCCTCGAGCGCAGGCGTCTCGGGCGCCATCCTGAGAGGCGTGCGCTGCGTGCTGAACCCCGGCTGCTGCACGCGCCGGCCGAACAGGATCGACCATACCGTTACGAAGATGTAGAAGCCCCCACCGATCACCGCCAGTACGGCGGCAATCCCCATCAGTCCCAGCATCAAATGGGCCGCGCCGGGAAACTCGTACGGCAAAGCAGCGCCAGCGAAGCTGATGTCCCAGTGTCGGCGCGGAACACCCAGTGTCCCCGCACCCATCATCACCAGCACGAACGCGTACATGCCCACACCGAACAGGTAAGGCTGCCACCTGGCCAGCCCTGGAAACGCCACTTCGCGCTTGAACAGGCTCGGGATCAGGAAATACGTGAGCGACATGAACGCGAGCGTCGTGCCGATTAC
>Ga0326726_10004986_pt1 | contig 12070 bp, 13 predicted proteins | sample MHFenrmetagenome_2_FD_207603 | JGI IMG/M metagenome (GOLD analysis project Ga0326726, IMG submission 207603) | Lab enriched peat soil microbial communities from Michigan Hollow, Ithaca, NY, United States - MHF15MN | ecosystem: Environmental > Terrestrial > Soil > Wetlands > Peat | place: USA...
CAATACTTGTTGTGCCGTGGTTGTTCGGCTGGGTTTTTTATTATTTGGGCGGCAACAAGCGAAAAGCTCGGAAAGACGGAAGAGAGGTTTGTGGTGAGATGCGTTTTGGCTTGGTTGCGCCTGAAGAGAAGTTGGCGAGTTAATGTGGGCTGTTGGATGAACCATCCAAAGGTTTTTATGTTTTGTTAAGGTTTGTGTGGTTTCAATAGTTCGCGTGGTTGAAGGGCGTTTGAGTGTGTCTGGCGGTTTGTCTTCGGCGAGGAGTGCTTCGGTTGTGGCGATGTCTGCGGCTTTGTATGCGGTGTTTTTCTTTTTGTCGGGTTTTGTTGCTGTACCTAGTTTTGTGGTGTTGTATCTTCCTGTGGTTTTGCTTGGGGTTTTTCCTGTGTGGTTTGGGTTGCCTGGGTTGGTCGGCAGCATGATTGGTGCTGTTGTTGGTGGTGTTTTTGGGGTTGAGAATCTGGGTTTTGCTGCTTGGATAGAGGCTGTTACGACGTTTATCATTTTTGCTCTGAATTGGGTTCTTATGCCTCGGAATGCGGTTGAGGGAGGTCGTAGGAGTTTTGCGAAGCTTCTTGGTGTCTATGCGTTGACGCTTTTCGTGGGCACAGCTTATGTTCTGTGGCAGCTTGCTTTCATAGGTGTGTTCCCGATGGAGTTTGCTTTTTTGGTTCTGTTGCCTTCCACGTTTGCGCTTAACTACGTGATTGAAGTCGTCATCTGTCCGGTGTTACTCAGGGTTGTGTCGCCGAAGTTGAAAGTTTGGGGTCTTTACTCGGGGAATTTCTGGGAGTGGCGGCAACGTCGGAAAAGTCGAGCCGTTGCTGTTGTGTGATTTTTTTCTTGTACCCCCTCTATTAATACGTCGTGCATAGAGTTTGGGGGAGTCTTTGGGAGGAGAATCTGTGGCTAGCTGCTCACGTGTGTCTATCCCCCCCTTATTTAAAGCGGATATGTTGTGGTCGGGTTCGGATACGGAATTGACAGGATTCTTTATTACGTCAACCTTGGAATACGCCTACAAACGTTTCCAGCCTGTTGAGTCTGTATGCCTACGTTCCTCACGAAGAAGCGAGTCTACGAGTGGATTAGGAGCGGAGAGAAAACCATCGAGCTCCGAAGCGGCAAACCCGTGAACGGAGACAACATCACGTTCCTCAACGGTCGCAGACAGACGGTTAGGGCTCGAGTCCTCAGGAAGCAGGAGGGCAAGCTAGAGGATGTGCTGAACGCGGTCACATACCGCAAGATAGTGCCCACGGCTAAGAGTCTGGACGAAGCCTTCGCCTTCGTGAAGGAAATTTATCCGTTGGCGAATGGCACGTTCACGACTTACGAGTTCCAAATAGACCCCTAGCCTCAAAGAAAGAATCAATGGCTATTCTCGATTTTCTTCCTCGGCTGCTTTCATCGTCTGTGCCATCCTCGGCGTTTTCGACGAGGTCTGGGGAGTGAGGAGTTCTTTCACGAGTTTGTACTGACGCTGGTACACGTGGCAATTCTTGCTGTGGAAAATCAGTTTGCCCGTTTCTAACTGAAGGTCTCCTCGGCTGTTAATCTCCTTCACGAACGCCTCGTTGAAAAGTTGCAGTCCTGCGATGTTGGCTGGCAAGCCTGCGTAGGCGTCCCAACTGCGGAAGTAGCAGGTTAGGTGCATTTTGCCGTCGAGGATTTCAGTGTCGATGAGGCTGAGGCATGGGGGTTCGTGACGTTCTTTGCTGCCTGCTCGGGTTTTCTTTATGTCGTCGGGTAGGCGGATGACGAGGGTGACTTGCCTATCTCGCTGCTCTTGCACATAGCGTTTTACAGCTTCCTCCACTTGGTCGACGGGTTCGCGGAGCCTGCTACCGTACGTGTAGGTCTCGTCCTGTTTCTCGCCACACCACAGATACGTCAGAGCGTACCACTGGATGTACTTCATGTCGCAGGGCGCCTTGTCGCTGACGAGCGGTCGGTTCTCGGGATGAGTAATCTCGATTGTGAGGTTGAGCTTCTTGGTTTCTGTCGTCTCCGAGCCGTAGCCAACTTTGAAAACGTCGCCCCCGTTCCAGATGTGGTTTAGTGCTTGGAACCATGCGTCGGGGCAATCGAACGCGGTTATCTTGACGTGTTTCATGGGCAACCCTCAGTGAGAAACGGAAGCAAAGGTCCTTTAGCGGATACTCTGGGGCATTTCAGAGATATAAAATTGGTGCAAGAAGCAGGTAACGGCGACAATTCCAAAGTTACAAAAAAGGAAAAAGAGGTTTTGGCGTGCTTAGTAGGGCATTCCGCCCATACCGCCCATGCCACCCATTCCACCCATGCCGCCGCCCATCCCGCCTGGAGGCATCGGAGGCATTTTTCCGCCGCCCTTAATGGCGATGAGGTCGTCGATCTTCAGGATCATGTTGGCGGCTTCGGTGGCTGATTTGATGACTTGCAGTTTCACGCGGAGCGGTTCGAGGACGATGAGGTCGCACATGTTCTTTATCTTGCCCGAGGTGACTTCGATGCCGAAGTATTTGCTGTCGGCTCCTTTCTCTGCGTGTTTAGCTCGTAGCGCCACCATAACGTCAATCGGGTCTAATCCTGCGTTCTCTGCAAGCGTCAGCGGTATAATTTCCACGGCGTCGGCGTAAGCTTCCACTGCGAGCTGTTCTCGTCCGCCAACCTCAACCGCGTAGGCTCTCAATGCTTTTGCCACTTCGGCTTCGGGTGCGCCGCCGCCCGCGACGATTTTTCCGTCTTCAATCACGTTCCTGACAACGCAGAGTCCGTCGTGCAGGGAGCGTTCGGCTTCGTCGATGACGTGTGTTGAGGCGCCTCTGATGACTATAGTGACGGCTTTGGGGTTCTTGCAGTCGCGTACGTAGATGAGCTTGTCGTCGCCGATCTTGACTTCCTCGACTTTTTTTGCTCTGCCGAGAGTGTCGGCGTTGAGGTCTTTGACGCTTGTGAGGATTTCGCCGCCTGTGGCGCGTGCGAGTTTCTCCATGTCGCTGCTGCTAACGCTCTTGACTGCGAGGACACCGCTTTTAGCGAGGAAGTGTAGGACCATGTCGTCGATGCCTTTCTCGCAGAAAACAACGTTAACACCCGCCTTAGCTATTGTGTCAGCCATCTCCCTGAGCATACGTTCCTCCTCGTCGAGGAATGACTGCATCTGGTCGGGGCTTTCGATGTTGATTTTGGCGTCGAACTCGGTTTTCTCGATTTCCAGTTTCTCGTTGAGCAAGGCGATTTTTGCGTTGTCGACGACTTTGGGCATCTGGGCGTTGGCGACTTCTTTGTCGATGACCATGCCTCTCACGAGCTCAGTGTCGTCTAAGCTTTTGCCGTGCTTCTTTACGATCTTGATTAGGTCAATGTCAGCTTTGTATTTTCCGTCAACCTCTTCGGATACCTGTTTAACTGCTTCCACGGCGAGTTTAGAGTAAAGTTCCGCGGCGCCCGTGATGCCCTTGCTGGATAAAGATGTGATCGCCACTTCCTGGAGAGTTTTGTCGTCGTTGAACTTGACGGGTATGGCGATTTTGTCTAGGATTTCTTGGGCTTTTTCTGCGGCTTTCTTGTAGCCCTCAATGATTACAATGGGATGCACGTTCTTGTCCAAGAGCGCCTCCGCTTTCGACAGTAACTCCCCTGCTAGAACAACTGCCGTCGTCGTTCCGTCGCCGACCTCGTTGTCCTGTGCTTTGGCAACCTCCACGAGCATCTTCGCCGCGGGGTGCTGCACGTCGAGTTCCTTCATGATGGTTGCGCCATCATTGGTTATGCTGACGTCGCCGAAACTGGTGACCAGCATCTTGTCCATTCCGCATGGACCAAGCGTGCTTTTCACGGCTTCCGCCACGATTTTCGCGGCCATAATGTTGTTCTTTTGGGCTTCGCGTCCGGTTGTTCTGCCGGTTCCCTCTTTCAATACTATGACTGGGACTGTTCCTCCTCCACTTGATGACATTCTTTAATTCACCATTTTCTGTTGTGTACAAATACTTTGGATTCTAAACGTGACACCTAACGCGAAAATATAAGGTTTTTCCCAACCCGACAATGTTATTTATCGGCTTTGACGATGTTATAACCTGACGCTTTCCGCAGCCTGTTCATGACCGCCAACCCCAAGCCCTCAGCGGGGACGCCTTCGGCGATTATGACGTCGACGTTTTCCTCGTCGAACTCCCTAAGCAGCTTGAACAGGTTCTGCGCGATGGCTTCGACGTTGAAGCGGCTGCCCAGCGGCTTCACCACGTCAGCGTTATATTTCCGTGCGGTTTCATCCGTTGCCAGCACGCCAACTCTGCTGCCTTCACGTTTGCATGAGGCAATCAGCTCCTTCACCTTCTTCACCATTGCAGGCACCGAACCCTCCACTAGAATCACCTTCGCTTTTGGGGCGTAGTGCTTATGCAGCATTCCAGGTGACCGCGCCTCGCCGACCGCCACCTCCTGCTCCGCCGCCACGAACGGGTGCAGCCTCACCTCGCCGATGGCTTTCTTCAGCGCTTCGAAAGGTACGCCTCCGGGACGCAGGACCTGCGGCGGGTCGACGGTCACGTCGAGCACGGTTGACTCCACGCCAATGTGGGTGGGTCCGCCATCGAGGACCGCGTCGATGCGCCCGTTCAAGTCGTCCATGACGTGCTTCGCTGTCGTCGGACTAGGTTTGCCTGCAAGGTTCGCGCTCGGCGCAGCAATAGGACAACCGCTTTCACGTATGAGTGCCAGGGCGACGTTGTTCTTGGGCATCCTCACGGCGACGGTATTCAACCCCGCGACGGTCACGTCGGGCACAACAGCGGAACGTTCCAAAACGAGCGTCAACGGTCCTGGCCAAAACTCTTTCATCAGAAGCCGTGCTCGGTCGGGAAGACGTTTTGCCAGCCTGTCGACATCTTTGGCGTTTTCGACGTGGACGATGGGCGGGTTGTCCAGCGGTCGCTTCTTGGCAGCGAACAACGCGAGGACTGCGTCGGGGTTCAATGCGTCGGCACCTAAACCGTAGACAGTTTCGGTTGGGAACGCAACCAAGCCGCCTCGCCTGATGATGTCGGCTGCAACCTTGATATCCGCAGGGCTGGGTTTCTGCGGGTCAACTTTGAGCAGAAGGGTCTTCTTCATCCTAAGTCGTATGCGTATTCGTGAGCGGGTTCTTAAATGTGAAGCGATTCTCCCGCGGCTAAACTATGTAATAATCCACGATTTTCTTGATGCTCTTCGGCGTGTCTCTTCTCGACGCTAGAGCCTGCAGAACCTTGGAAATGTGTTGGCATCGGGCGATGTCGGTGAGGCTGAGCAACCCCACCATGCGTTTGCCATCGATGACTGGGAGTTTCTTTATTTTTTTCTTGAACATCACGTGAGCCACTTCCTCCAAGTTTGCGTCAGGCAGAATGCACGTCAGCGGGGACGACATGATTTCTTTGGCTTTTGTGTTGTCCGCGTTTTTGCCCTCCGCGATAATCCGTTTCAGGAGGTCTCGTTCGGTGATTATGCCCGTGGGTTCGCCGTTTCTAGCGACGATTATGGAGCCGATGTCTGCCCTGTTCATTTTGTCCACCGCCTCTTTGACCGTGGAGTTCTCGTCGATTATCACGACTTCCTTCACCATTACGTCGCTGGCTTTCAATGAAATTCCATCCTTTGTTCTCTCTTCGGTCAAGGTTTTTCACTTTTATTCAAGCTATCTTCGGGATGCAATTAATCGGTTAGTGCGTAAGTTTGAGGACAACCGAGGTCTCAATTTGCCTCTCGGGGATTCGCCAGTATTTCCTTAATAGTCTGTTCGTTTCGGCTCGGGAGGTTAGTTGGAACCCGTGTTTCTCGTAGAAGCGGATTGCCCACCACGCCGAATCCCACGTGCCCACCAGAACCACTGGCGTTTCAGCCAGCTCCAGAAAGTTATGGAGGAGTCTGGCTCCGATGCCGCTCCGCTGACGATTCGTAAGGACGTAGGCGTGTCTGATGAGCGTCACGTCCCTGACTTTCTGGATGCCCATAACGCCGATGAGCACACTGTTTTCTTTCCAACCGTAAAACTCCACGCCGTCCGCGATTTCTTCCCGAAGCTCCGACGCGGGCATGTATGGCTCCTTCCACCTATCCGCTGGAATTATGCCCTTGTACACTTGCGCGGCTTCGTTGACTACGCAGAGAATTTCGTCGAGATCGGCGGGCGATAACTTGCCAATCATACGGGTTTAAGCTCTCGTGGCTTCCCTCTCGCCTTCGCCCTCAGGTTCTTTCTTCATGGCTTTTTCGATGAGGTGCATAAAATACGCCTGCGCCTGCATCTCGCTCAAGCGTTCTAGGTAGACGGAGACAAGGGCGATTTTACCCTTCTTCGCCGCCACGTGTTCTGCAAACATGCGGGCAGACACCACGTTTTTGTCGCCCAGCAGCACGGAGGACTGCACGGGGCCGAGTAGGTCTTTGGGCTTGGGCACCGCGATGGCTAATGTGCCGAGCTTGTCTTCACGTTCGCTGAGCAGGACGAGGCAGGTGTTCTTGGCTTCCACGTAAACCGCCAGAAATCGTGTGTCCTGTTCGGTGAGTTCTTCTTTGATGACTCGGGCGCGGTCGGCTCGGGCTTCTTCGAGGGTTCGGTCCCAGTGCTCCATAAGCAATCACTCGTTGGTTCTATTGTTATGTCTGCTTAAAAACACTTCACAGGAGACAACAACACGTTCGTTGCTTCAGAACACGTGTTTTCCCTTTGCCTGCTGTCACCCAGATGATATTTATAGCCTGAACGATTCACTTCATTAAAACAATTCAGAAAAGGGGAGGGGACTCACCACGGAGAAGCGAGCCACAATCATCCTGCAAACACTACAACAAGAACTCACCCTGCCCAAATGGACGAAGTCGCGGCGAGACCCGTTTGCAACCCTCGTGACCACGATTCTCTCCCAGAACACCGCCGACTGCAACACCGCCAGAGCCTTCGAAGCCCTATCGAAGCAATTCGAAATCTCGCCCGAAGTCCTCGCACAAGCCGATTTGAGCCAGATTGAAGCGGCAATCCGAGTTGCGGGGTTGTACAAGAACAAAGCCCGAGCCATTGAGGAAGCGGCACGCATCCTTCTCGAAAAGTACCAAGGCACACTTCAAACCATCCTGTCCCTCCCCATCAACGAGGCAAGAAAAGCGCTCATGCAGTTCCCTGGGGTTGGACCGAAAACCGCCGACGTCGTCCTCCTCTTCTCATCGAATCAGCCTACGATTCCCGTGGACACCCACGTGAACCGAGTCTCTAAGCGGCTAGGATTCGCGGCTCCGAACGCTAATTATGAGGCGGTTCGTCAGGCTCTCCAGTCGCTCTATGACCCACATGACTATCTCAACGTGCATTTGTTGCTGATTGCTCACGGAAGGCGGTACTGCAGGGCTCAGCACCCGCTCTGCGACGACTGCCCAATAAACACTTGTTGCCCCACAAAGGGACGGTGGAGCTAGCCGTGACCGACCTGCCCAAAGAAGTCCAACCGTATTTTCCTTACAGCAGCGTGCGACCCTACCAGAACCAGTTCATCACCACCGTCTACGAGGCGCTGGAGGAGAAGCGTTCGGTCCTCATCGAGGGCAGCAATGGCTTGGGCAAAACCATCAGCTCACTATCCGCCTGCCTCCCAGTCACCGTCGAGAAGAACCTGAAGATTCTCTACGTTGCCCGAACCCACAGGCAGCACGACCGCGTCATCGAAGAACTCAAAGAGATCTCCAAGAAACAGCCAGTATCAGGCGTGTCGCTTCGGGGTCGGAACGAGATGTGCCTCAACAGCGCCCAGTTCGGGCACGGCGTCGACGCGAAGTCGCTCATGGACATATGCGAGATGCTCAAAGCCAAAGACAAATGCCCCTTCTACTCGCGAATGGAGGAGCACTCGGAAGACTTCCTAAGGCTGAAAGAGGAAATTATCACGTGCCCGCATAAGGCTTCGGAGATTCAGCAGCTCTGCCGACGAAAACACATCTGCCCCTACGAGCTCATCAAGGCGGCGCTGCCCGAGATGAATGTCGTCGCGCTGAGTTACCTTTACGTGTTCGACCCCGTGATTCGTCAGTCGTTCATGAAGCACATGGACACCTACTTCCAGAAAGTCATCCTCGTCGTGGACGAAGCCCACAATCTGCCCGAAACCGCTATAGACATCGCCAGCACCAACCTCTCCCTTTTCGTGCTCAAACAGGCGGAAGCCGAGGCAAACAAATACGAACACAAAGACATCGCATCTTTCGCCAGCCTCATGCGGGAAGAAGTCGAAAAACTCACCGTCGACATACCCCGTGAAGCAATCATCGCTCCTGAGACGCTCATGGAGATCGTGAAGCGGCAGGGCAGCATAAGCAACCCAAGAGACTTCTTCGAGCACGGCCACGAGGTCGGCGCCGCCATCAAACGGAGCATGCTGGCGGAGGGCAAGAACCCGCGCAGCTACATCCATGGCATGAGCGAGTTCCTCCTGAGATGGCTTGAGACGCTGGGCAATGATGCGTACATCAACGTTGCCAGCAAATACGTGACCCGAGAAAACGTGACCACCGCGAAACTCGAGATTGTCGCGTTAGACCCGTCCCAGATAACGGTGCCCGTCTTTTCCACGGCTTACGCAAGCGTTCTCATGTCGGGCACGCTTCAGCCGCTGGAAGCCTTCGCCAGAATAACCCGACTCCCTGAAACCACGGTTCAGCTGGTTCTCCCGTCTCCATTTCCCAAGGAGCACGTGCTCGCCCTCGTTTGCTGTGGCGTGACGACAGCGATGGAGAAACGCACGCCGGAAATGTACCAGACGATCATCCAGCGCATCAACGAAGTCGTCGAGAACACACCCGCCAACACTGGCATCTTCGTCGCCTCGTTCGACGTACTCAACGCCCTCATCTATCAAGGCATAGACAGAACCCTAAAGAAGCCGCTGTTCCGCGAGCAGCGAGGCATGACGTCAAAAGCAAACGAGCAACTCGTCAAAGAGTTCAAAGCAAGCTGCAACAAAGACGGCGCCGTCTTCATGGGCGTGCTAGGCGGGCGAACCTCGGAGGGCGTGGATTTTCCTGGCAACCAGATGAACGCCGTCATTGTCGTCGGCGTCCCCTATGCGGAGCCCACACCACGGGTGAAGGCGCAAATCGACTATTACGAGAGGCGTTTCCCAAAGTATGGAAGGGAGTACGGTTACATTCTTCCAGCCATGAAGAAAGCGAGCCAAGCCACGGGACGACCGATAAGAACCTTAGAAGACAGAGCCGCTATTGTTCTCCTAGACTACCGATACGCGTCGCCATACTGTCGCGGTTTCCTGCCATCATGGGTGACGAACGGGATGAAAACAATCCGCGATGTAAACGGAGATTTAGCCCGAGAAATCCACAAGTTCTTCAATCCCTGACTCCTCACGCAGACGCTTCAACGCCTTGTTTCGGGGACACATGTGCCCGCTTCTCGCCGCGATGCGTATGGCTGAAGCGATGTCCCTGAGCCCGCGCCTGTGGCTGCCTTCCTTCGAGGGGCGGTCGGTTCCCGCCTCGCTGACCACCTCAAACACAACGTGAGGCGGCAACTCCGAATCCAAGCGGTCCAGCAGTTCTTTGTAGACCGGGACGCCGTTGCCGATCTTCACCTTAACCTGAGTCGCGCTGTCGAAGCTCTTCACGAGGTTAACGATTTCCTTCTCCGCTTCTTGCAGACCAAAACAGTTCCGCGCCTCCTCGACTTTGCCGTCGGCGACCACTGCGACCCCGAATACTTCGCCCGGGTCGATTCCAACGACGACTTTCTCGTACCGTTCCTTTCCCTTAGCAACCCTCAGTGCCTCGTTCACGATGGAGATGGGAGGCTGATTCTCGTCGTAAACGAGGACTTTTTCGTGTTTTATGAGCGGCTTCTCCTTGGCGGTGGTTATGACTGCTTTCACTTCGGCTGGCACAGCGTCCCCAGGCATGAGGCTCACGAAATCCGCGTTCCGCTCCTTGAGTTCGTTGATGAGCAGGTAGTAGGCTTTTCCAGAAAGAGTGGCGACGGCAACCTTGTCCTTCATGAGAACCTTCCTATCGGCTGCGCTCTGGGGCACGAAACAAGTTATTAGGCTTCTCCGCTTATATCCGTTAACTCGCGGGCTGAAATGGATGCGGAAAATCTCCACGGGCTGCGGCTGTTTAGACGAAAACTTAGCTGGCGGCATTTCCCAAGAAAGCGTCGCACTAGTCTACGGTGAGGCTGAGACGGGGAAGTCGACGTTGGCGATGCAGTGCGCCGTGGATTGTGCCCTCCAAAACCAGAAAACGCTCTACGTGGACTGCGACGGTACCTTCTCAGCCAAGCGGCTTTCACAGCTGGCGGGCGCAAAATTTGACGAAGTCGCCGAGCTCATCGTCCTCGTGAAGCCGAAGGATTTCCGTGAGCAGACCGCCTTCATCGACCGTCTCGAACAATACATAACGGGCAACGTGGGCTTCGTCGTCTTCGACACCATTACCTCGCTCTACCGAGTTAGAGTCGCGGAGGCAGAGGGCAAGGCGTTCGGGCTCAACCGTGAACTCAACCGGCAGCTCGCTCTCGTCGCGCAGGCGGTGAAGATTAAGAAAATATCCGTTCTCCTGGCGAGTCAGGTGCGGAGCGTCCTTGATGAAACCGGGACGGTGGAGCCGGTGGGTACCAGAGTGTTAAAATTCTGGGCAGACACAATAATCGCCATGAAACCCATGGAAAACCCGCAAACAATCACCGCCGTCATCGAGAAGCCCAGGCACGAGCCCGAAGTGACGTGCGAACTGCGGATTGACCTGTCGGGAATCCACGACAACCCCTTCTAATGGTTGAAACCGCATGGACCTCGTCACCATAATCGTCACCGCCTTGGAACTCATATTTCCAGCGTACTGCGCCAACGCCGCACCCGTCCTCGCCGGCGGCGGGTTGCCCCTTGACTTCGGCAAGAACTTCGTGGATGGTCGCAGGGTTTTTGGGAAGAACAAGACGTTCCGGGGGTTCTTCTTCGGCTTAGCCATCGGTATCCTGGTCGGGCTGGTGGAGCTTTTCCTATTTGGCTATCCTATCCCGTTCGTGGTGCTCTCGCCTCTGGGTGCTCTGCTCGGTGATTTGGCAGGTGCGTTCCTCAAGAGGCGGTTGAACATTCCTCCCGGCGGGTTGCTTCCAGTGGTGGATCAGGTGGATTTTGTCGTGGGCGCCCTCGTGTTCACGTTGCCGTTGCAGATAATAATCTCGTGGGAGGTGGCGGTTGCTATGCTTGTTATCACTCCTCCCATTCACCTGTTGACGAATTTTGCAGCTTACAAACTGAAGCTGAAGAATAACCCTTGGTGAAAAATAGGGCTATCCTTGCTTGATTTGGACGACGGTTTCCAGAAATATGTATGCAAACGCCAGCAGCGTCAAGCCCACGATGAGCGAGATGTAGGCTTGTCTGGGCTTGTAGGCGTTCTTTGTGCTCTGGTACATCAGCAGCAGCCCGATGAGGCCGAAGGCGTAGAGCATGGCGGAGATGACGGTGTCCATTCCGAGTTGGTTGTCTAAGCCGTTGCCGCCGAGGCTAGAGGTGTAAACGAAGAAAAATTTTCCGCCGTAGTAGATGGTTGGGTTGTTTTTTGCTACGTCAGAAGTGAGCAGGAACACGCCTCCGCCCAGGAGAAACAGGCATCCTGCGAGCACGACTATGATGAGAACTGTCGCTGAGGGTTTTGATTCGTAGAGTTTGCGGAGCCATCGGCTGAGCCCGTATGATTTGTCTGAGTTGTCTTTCTTGTTGCGTTTGGTCATGTTGTCCTTTTCTCCTGTGTGGCAGTCTGTTTGGTCTCTCTTAGTATCGTTCCAAGGAATGTTTAAACCTTTCTTTAGGCAGGCTCACCGCGGCGTTAAGGTCACGTTTGCACCGTTCGGAGTTTAGATTTTTCCCTCTTCAACGTGCAGTCTGGGTTGAGACAGAGCGTCCACGCACGCCGTCCTCTCTGCCACACCCGCACGGTCGGCGAGCCGCAGCCGCTGCAAGCGCGGCGAAGCGGCTTCACGATGCCCCGCTGCGGAAGTGGATAGGCGGTCTTGCAGGTGCCAGTGAAGTAGTTGGTGCAGCCG
>Ga0326726_10004987_pt1 | contig 12069 bp, 17 predicted proteins | sample MHFenrmetagenome_2_FD_207603 | JGI IMG/M metagenome (GOLD analysis project Ga0326726, IMG submission 207603) | Lab enriched peat soil microbial communities from Michigan Hollow, Ithaca, NY, United States - MHF15MN | ecosystem: Environmental > Terrestrial > Soil > Wetlands > Peat | place: USA...
TGCGGGTGCCGAAATAGACAATGTGGAAATGCCGGATAAAACGATCAATTACAACCTTGAAAATTATTCTTCTGCAAAGAAAACCGAACGATCCAAGTAGAAAAATTTGAACAGCCCAAAAGTACTCCGTTACATCCCAATTCTAATTGCTGTAATATTCTGGGGAACATCTTTTGTTGCCACAAAAACTGCACTGCTTGAAATTAAACCGGTTACTATAATTATTCTTCGATTGGTTTTAGCGTCAACACTACTTACAATTATTGCACTTTCTACTAAGAGAAATTTTTCAATTAACTTAAAAAGTCACGGTTGGATTTTAATTCTTGCACTTATAGCAACATTTCATCTTTGGATTCAGGTTACTGGACTGCAGTACACAACAGCCTCAAATACAGGCTGGATTATAGGAACCGCCCCAATTTTTATGGCGGTTTTGGGCTTAATATTCTTTAAGGAAAAAGTAACTCTTCTCCAGCTGGCAGGAATATTTATTGCAATGATCGGTTTACTGTTACTGATTGGAAAAGGAAATATTTTAAATATAGATCTTATTGAAAACAAAGGCGATCTTCTTGTACTTGGAAGCGCTTTTACCTGGGGAGTTTACTCGATGGTTAATAAAAAAATCTCACTTTCATATTCTCCCCTTATGACAATTCTGTATCTTTTCCTGATGATGTTAATAATTATTATTCCCTTCAACCTTAATTCAGCAACTCTCAATTCAGTTATTAATCTTTCTTTAATCGGATGGATCTCAATACTCTTTCTGGGTCTCTTTTGTTCTGGAGTAGCTTATGTGATCTGGGCACGTGCCTTACGGGACATGGAATCAGCAAAGGTCGGAGCCTTTCTTTACTTTGAACCTTTTGTTACAGTACTTGCAGCATGGTTTTTTCTTAATGAAGTGATTACATTAATTATGATTTTAAGCGGCTTGCTTATTACGGTTGGTGTTTTCATTGTTAACAAAGACTAACCATAATAAAAATTATAAACTTTAAATACAGACAATCATTTTATAAATTCATGATCAGAATAAGGATAAAATAGGTTATCAAAGTGAATCTTGATCAAAGAAGGCCAGATATTGAATACCCAACCAGCTGGCGATATAAAATAATTGGATCAGACGTTGATGAAATGCTCTCGGCAGTTGCGGAAAGCATAAAGGGATTAGATTACGAGGTGTCGCCTTCTAACGTAAGCAAAAATGAAAAATACTTCAGCCTGAACATTTCAGTAGTAGTTCCCTCAGAAGTTGTGCGGTACGTTATTTTTCAGAATTTAGCAAAGCACCCGGCAACTAAAATTGTAATTTAATCAGCAGTGGAACAGAACTGTAAAGTTAGCCCCCCGATAAATTTTAATTGCTGGAAACACCATGCTGGCTTTATAAAAAAGCAGATTCAGTCAGTCCTACATATTCAGGAGATTGACAAGCTTAAAACAGTACTGCTTAAAGTTGGTGAATCGCAGATGGATCTTTATTACGGCAACTATTCTCCAATGGAAATTTCCGAGCAGGTCGTTAATTATTTGAAAGAGAAAAAAGTTTTTCTACCGGAACGATATAAAAATTGGTTATCAGAAAACGATTATAAACTAATTAATCTATTTGACAAATCAGTGTGGACACTTCGACTTGGGGAAGATGCTGAAAAATATGTTCACATACATCCCGGAAGATGTTCGCCTAATACAGGAAGAGTAAAAGCCCTTACTTTAAAAACGGCAATATTTACTTTGTGTTGTGAAAAACTTGGCGAGCCGAAATTATCCAGCAGAGAGTTGATAAATTACATTCGAAAAAAATATTTAAACGAACCCCCGCTTAAATCAATTTCCAAAGAGAATGGACTTGGAAAGCTTTTAGAGCTTCTGCGCTGATAAGTATGAACAACAAACAATTCGATGTTATCATAATTGGAGGTGGAGTTGCGGGATCATCTGCTGCGTATGATTTGGTAGATGCTGGCTTAAAAGTCTTGGTTCTGGAAAAAGAGAAACTCCCCCGTTACAAAACCTGCGGCGGTGGTGTTGTTCTAAGAGCTGTTAATCTCCTTCCGTTCAATATAAATCCTGTAGTGCAAATAAAAATTTTTTCGGCTGATGTTTTTGATCAAGAGAACAAGTTAAGATTTATTATAAAACGAAATGAACCAGTAATTTACTTTGTAATGCGTTCAGATTTAGACAATTATATTTTATCTAAAGCAAGCGAAAAAGGAGTAATCGTTTATGATCAATCTGAAGTAAAAGGAATTATCACTTCAGGTAATGGAATTGAGGTCAAGACAGATAGACAGACATTCTCTTCTAAATACGTAATTGCTGCTGATGGTGCAACCGGTATTTCGATGACTCACTTTAAATTAAACCAGAACATAAACAGAGTTCCTGCAGTAGAATCTGAAATTACTGTAGATGAGAAAACTTATAACCGATTCAAAGATGTTGCCAGATTCGATTTTGGATTTGTGCCGCACGGTTATGGATGGGTATTCCCAAAAAGAAACCATCTCTCGGTGGGGGTTGCTTTTATGAAAAAAGTTAATCAATCTATTCAAACGTGGTTTAGCAAATATTTAACTCTTCTTGAACTCAGTAAGGGAAATATTATTGATGAGAAGAAACACGGTTATGTAATTCCACTAATTCGGGGGAAGATAAATTGCTGCGCAGGCAGAATTTTATTTGCAGGAGATAATCTTGGTTTTGCCGATCCTTTAACCGCCGAAGGGATAAGCTACGCGATTGAGACCGGACAGTTAGCCGCAAGGTCTATCATTAATAATTATCCTGATTATCTTAAAGTTGTTAGGAGTTATACCTCAGATATTAATATTGTTCATAAAGAAGTTAAATCTGCCAGATTTCTTTCGGAAGTTGTATACGGTCCGTTGGCTCTCCGAAAGTTTATATTTAAGCATTACGGAAACGAGCTTAGCGAATTACTTGCGGATGTTACAACAGAAAAGAAAAAGTATAGTGAGGTTGTAAAAGATCCGATGAATTACTTAAAACTATTCAAACCATCGAATTTTTTTCAGAGATAATAGAAGTGCGGAATTTCTCCCGCACTTTAAAATGTTAGTTTTGGGCGGGTTCTTCTGCAAGCAGCTCTTTTTCGATTGCAGATTTAAATGATTCTTTCGGAAGAGCACCAACCGCTAATTTGGGCTGTCCTTCTTTCGGAATAAATAAAAGAGACGGAATACTTCTTATCCCAAAAATTGCCCCGAGCTCCTGTTCTTCGTCGGTGTTGACTTTATAGAAATTCACTTTTCCTTTGTATTCTGTTGATAGCTCATCGACTATAGGCCCGACCATTCTGCAGGGACCACACCATGGAGCCCAGAAATCAACCACAGCCGGAAGCTCACCCTCGTACTTCCAATCCTGGTTTTTTTCGTAATCGAATACTTTCTCTAAAAATGTTTTTTTTGTTAAATGCTCAGCCATTATTTCTATTTCCTTTTTTCTTTATTGAACTATATTGCTTTTAAAACTCTTTGTAACTTTTCCTGAACCTCGGTCGCGATAGGTTTTATATTGTCATTCTCCATTATCCATGTCATCACCATCGGATCAAAAATAGAGACGCATGTTTTGTTGTCATTTTCATAAACAATTACATTGCAAGGAAGCAGCAATCCCAACTCTTCTTCTTCCTGCAATGCTCTATGTGCAATCAGTGGATTGCAGGCGCCAATGATTGCATACTTTTTGAAATCCACATTAATTTTTTGCTTAAGAGTTTCCTTAACATCAATTGAAGTTAAAACTCCAAAGCCTTCCTTTTTTAATTCTGTTGCTACCTTTTCAATTACTTGCTCATAAGGCATATCAACCGTTTTAGAGAATCCGTACTGCATTTTCTAATCCTTCCTGTTCAAGCGTAATTATGCTTTCTCTGATTTCTTTGATGTTGAAAGTTTAAGAACAGCATAAAGCGGGCAGAAGCTAAAGAGACTTGTAAGTAACAAAGCCACTGCAACAATGCCCAAAATAATAGCCAAAACTCCATCAATTTGACTTGTAATAATTAGGATCCCCATAATTACTGCAAGAAGGATTCTAAATCCTTTATCTATTGAGCCCACATTGTTTTTCATTTTACTTCTTCCTTTCCTGTTTGATCTCGTTCGTTACGAGGTTTATTGTTAAATAATATTTTAATTTGTTTCCAGTCTGTTAAGACTAACCCGATTAAAGATCCATATAGGGTGCTATTAACCGGACTTCCTGTAATTGTGCAGCTACCGTTGCAACCGACAAATGTATAGTACAAATATCCACCTAGAGCACCAAGAGCAACGGGTAAAAACAATTTTATTCTGTTCCGGGTCACCTTAATCCTGCAGCGTTCCACCTTAAAATACCACCCTTTAAATTTGCCGCATTGAAACCAAGCTTTTTCAGTTTTGCTGCTGCGTTTAAACTTCTATTTCCGGTTCTGCAGTAGCAGATAATTTCTGCATCTTTAAACTTCTTCAACTCATTCTGGCTTGAAGCAATTGACGGAAGAGATATGTGAAAAGAACCCCTTATTGAGCCCTGCTTTCTTTCAGTATCTGTTCTAACATCAAGAAAAACAACATTTCGTTCCTTTTTAACTTTCAGCGAAGCTTCCTGAGCTGAATAATGCTTAATTGATTTTATCATAAGAATTTTTCTTACGATGTAAATCGCTATCAGAGCAATTAGTGCGTATAAAAATATTTGTCCGGTTGTCATATTAATTAATTTAATTGATTTTATAAGGTTTGATAGCTGAAAAGTGAAAAGGATTCAGTGTGGAAAAACCAAACTAAAGAAACATTTAGTAATGAATATTCTTGCTGAATAAGTAGTTTAAAAATTAGAAAAAGTCCTATGGATTCCTTTTCATATAGGTATTGTAAATAAGCATCATAATAGCAGCAGCAATACCAACCAGCCCAATGATCAGAAACACAATTTCAGGGTGTCCAATTTCTTTTCGTCCATAGGTATGATAGACCCAACCCCCGAAAGTTCCACCCAATGTCCAGGCAATAGCAATCGGTAGAAAAGCAAATCCCTGGAATAATGCAGCTTGTCCTTTAGGCGCAAGATCGGCGAGGTACTCGTAAAATCTTGGCGCCTGTGTTTGTTCACCGACAGAAAAGATAAAGATTGTTCCTATAATCAATCCAAGACCGACTGAAATTCCTGCGAGCGATGAGAAGTACAGCAAAAACCAGCTTAAAGCAGCAAAGACAAATCCTATCATGATAGCGGTTGGTGTGGGAATATTTTTAGTTAATCTGTTGATAGGAATTTGTAGAAAAATTATTGTCCAGGCACCAACAGATAGAATCAACTCAATCGGTGCTTCGGGTGAGATGTAGTCCGAAATGTAAAATGGTATAACTATGAAAAATTCCCAGAACACAACCCAGTAGAGAGCAAAGATTAAAAGAAAGATCATAAACTTTATATTCTTTACCACGGTCAATAGATTTTTAACGACTTGTGCAAGGCTTTCTCTCTGCTCGTCTAATTTTGCCTGCGGTTCTTTGAATATGAACAAAGAAACTAAGAACATAAGAGCGCAACTAATTGCCGAAACCAGATAGACGAATTCAATCCCGAAAGAATCTCTTACGAGGTAAGCTAGGAATGGACCAAGTGCGGCGCCAATATTTACCAGCCAATAATAAATTGCATAGCCAAGTGATTTTGTTTCCGGTGTAGTTGTTAATGCTACAGTTCCCAGCACACTTGGTTTTATGAATGACCCGCCAATTGCAGTGAAGACTAAAATAAAACTTAGGACTATAAAAAGATTTGTATCAGAGTAGTAACCGGAGAAAGCGGCTATTCCTGTAGAACCGATAAGAAAATACCCGGTTGCAAGTACAAAGAAAGCAAATGAAAAAGCCCGTTTAAATCCGAACTTGTCCGCAAGCGCACCGGCAAAAATTGGCAGGAAATATATGAGTCCGCCGAAAATTGAAGAAAGCTGACCAGCTTCAACCTCGTTAAACCTCAAATGATCTCTCAGAAATACGCTAAGTATAGTTGCCTGACCATAATAAGCCAACCTTTCGAACAGCTCCATTCCATTTGCTACCCAGAATGTTTTCTGAAAGCCGATTTTTAACCTTGCAAGTCCGCTTGTTTTTTCCAAAGAAATTCCTTTCTTAAAATTTGATGTGAAATTTAGGAAGTTTTACCATTAAAATTTACTTGTCTCTTGGCAAATAAATTCTATATATTCACGTCCTACAATCTATAGACAACTTGAAATTTTACAAGGGAGTAAATTAATTACTAAAAACTAAAACAGGAGGCTCTTTATGTACGGAACTAAAAAAATTCTCTGTGTCATTTTATTTCTTTTCCTGACGGCTTTAAGTTTTGCTGATCAACCGGCGATTGTTAAAGAGTTCGTTGGGCAAGTAGATTATATGCGTGGCAAAGTTACTCAGCTGGAAGATGCAATGCCCCAATCTACTTACGAATGGAGACCGATGGAAGGTGTTCGTTCTGTTGGTGAAGTTTATATGCACATTGCATTTAGTAATTATATGTGTGTAACTATTTCCGGCGGAACGGTACCGGAAGATGCTGGTTTTGTAATGGACTTTAAAAAAGAACATGACTGGGATACAAAAACCACAGATAAAGCCGAGATAATGAAAGTACTAAACAGATCTTTTGATGTTTTGAAAGACAGAATCTCTGCTCTGACAGAAGCAGATTTGAATAAAGAGGTAGACTTTTTTGGGCAGAAGATGAGTGTAAGAAATTTCATCATCTCAATGATCGCTCATTGTCACGAACATCTTGGTCAGTCAATAGCTTATGCAAGAATGAACAAAGTCGTTCCACCCTGGAGCAAAAACGAAGGTTAAAAAATCATTTAGGGCTTGTTAATCAAGCCCTTTTTCTTTTATGAACGTTTTCCTCAGAGAGAAGTATTAGTTCCGCTTACTTTAATTATGCTTAAAATGAGTATTAATACTCCAACCCATTGAACAGGACCAAGGATATTACCGTGAACAAAATATTCCAAAATTACAGCGATTAATGGAAAGGCAAGTTCACATATGGATGCAACTGAAGCAGTTATTCGTTTAAGTCCGTAGTAATAAAGAAAAATTGCACTTCCGCCCGTCGTAAATGCAATTAAAAAGAAAACTAAAAGCTGAGTTGTCGAAATAACCGCCACGCTCGAAACGCTGCCAGTCGCAAAAGAGATGATTAACATAACAATTGTTGAAAGTAAAAATCTTAAATATGTTCCGATCTCAAAGCTAACATTTCTAAGCGCCCTTTTACTCAACACGGTGGATGATCCAAAACTAATCGCAGCAAGTAATGCAAATGCGGCGGCAAGAACGGTTTTGTCAGTTTGGTTTATTGAGGGAAGGTTTAGACCGAATGTCATAATATATGCACCAATTATCGCAGTGCCTGCATAAGTAAAGAGTTTAAGCGGGAGTTTTTCTTTTAGAAAAGTTGCAGCAAGTGCAAGAGCAAATACGGGCTGCAGCTTTTGAATTAAAATTACGATTGAGAGATTAACATAGTTGACATAAAAAAGTGCCTTTGTAATTGCCATAGTGCCAATAGCTCCTCCAAAAAGAGCAACAGCAAGAAACGAAAGCCAGTCTTTAAAGTAGAGCTCTTTAAGAACATCAAATTTTCTTATCATAAAAGGAGTGATTAAAACTGCTGCTATTAAACTTTCTAAAAATACAACAAGCGATACAGGTAGATTAAATAAAACAGGTCTGAGGACAATGCTGTCCACAGCCCATAAGGATGCAGCCACTATTACAAACAATGGTGCCAGGCTGTCTCCGTAGAGTCTCAGCTCGCTTCTTTTATTCATAAATGATTTTTCTGTAAAAACACAGAGTAAATTTATCTTTAATCAAGTCTTATAAAAATTTTGTGATGTTTGACAATTTCGAATTAATTCAGGAAGTTTCATTACAAAACGTGAAGAACTAAATAAATAATGAGTGCTTACATTACAATTTAATTATAAATTTTTAAGTGGCATTTTTAAAATATTAATAATTAAAAAGTCCAGGCGTGTATAAATATGATTAAAAGAAATCAGATCACTGCTTTGTGTTTATTCATCACAATAAGCATGCTTCTTACAGCTTGCTCGTCGATTTCTGTTTATAGTCCCGAAGCTTATAAACAAGCCGTTGGCCTCAAGATTGAATCTTTAAATCTGATGTCATCTGCAACTATGCCCTATAGTGATTATGAGGAAGATGTAGCGTTTCTGAAAACCGAATTAAGCAAAGCGTACGAATTTGCTAAGGGCAGACCCAACAATGAGATTTCAACCAACCAATGGAAAATTTTGCTTGATCAGGATCGCAATTTACTTGGCGGGTTTCTTAAGCGGTGGGAGGAGGAAGAGACTCTCTCGGAAATGTTTGTTTCAGAAGCCCAAAAGCTTGTAAGTGATGCTTTCGATACTATCATTGGTCTCGAGAGTGGAAAGATCAGCCCATCAGAATTAAAATAAAGGAAATGTAAATGCCAACATTTAACGATTTTTTATCAACCATTAAAGATGATTTGCTGGAATTTGCCGAAGAGAATCTCAACGAATTTAAAGATGAGCTGCTTAAAGACGGAAATGCATTTGTAGAAAAAGCAAAGGATGATCTTAAAAGATGGGCAGAGGGGCTGGCCACTGGCGCTCTAAGCAAAGCAGACTTTGAATTTCTGGTAAAAGGGAAAAAGGATCTTGCCGAAATGGAAACACTGAAGCAACTTGGCTTATCTGAAATAAAGATCAATAAATTAACCGAGGGCGTTATCGGCGTGGTTGTCGGGAGTGCTTTAAAAACATTTCTGTAATGATCATAAACCAAGTTGGTTTTAAAGTTACAACAATTACCAAGACGATTCTTCGTTCTTAGCTTAAATATTATAAAATAATCAGGAATTAATATGGAACAATCAAAAGAACAAACCGCAGCCTTGCTGACCCAGATATTGTTTTCGAAACTTTCGCACAGGTTTTTTGATAAGTATACCGAATATGAAATGCAGTCTGAATTTTTAAAAGATGAAATAATGAAGGTATATCATATTTTTCTTGAAAAAGTTAGTGCCCAAAATAATAAACAGAAGAAATAATAAAAGAGTTTCTCCTTTAGTAGTCGTTGGTACATTAGACGAATTTGTTTCTGTCTCCCCCAGATTTATTCTTTTAACCCGTATAAAATTTACTTAATTTTGCCCCGCATCCTTAGCTCAGTTGGTAGAGCATCTGACTCTTAATCAGCAGGTCGCGGGTTCGAGTCCCGCAGGGTGCACAAAGGGTGCGAATTCTTAATTAATTTGCACCCCGTCTTTTTATAAGTCAAAATCTTTTTAAAATCATTGCAGTTATATCATCACCCTGTTCCGCTTTTCCAGCGTAGCCCCTAACATTTTCAACTATTAGATTAATGAATTCTTGGGAAGGCTTATCGGAATGGTCTTTAAAGAATTTTGTCATTCTTTCATCTGAATATTCTCCCTCGTTTACGTACATTGCTTCGGGTATTCCGTCTGTAAATAAAAATAATTTATCTCCACTCTCTATCTTCATATTCTTTCCTGAATATGGAAGTCCAAAATCCAGCATCCCCAATCCAATTCTACCAGCTTCAATTTGTTCGAATTATGGTAAGGATTTAACTGGTCTGTTATTTAAGATATTTCTAGCATCCGTTGAACAGGCAGCAAAGCTCTTTCAGCCAACTCTTTTGAAACCTTTACTTCGTATCTTTCATATAGTAATGATTCATATAAATTTTCAAGTGTTATCATTTTCATATACTCGCAAACAGAATTTTCACTGACAGGAAAAAATAATTTTTCAGGCGCATATTTTTTCATTCTGTGTATTATTCCGGTTTCAGTGGCGATTACAAATTCCTTACTATCCGAATTTTTAACATACCTCATCATACCTTCGGTTGATAGAATCTTCATGTTCTTACCGTTTGGGTGTGACTGAGAACGTATGAGACAGGAAGTTGAACAACCACATTCAGGATGAATTAAAAAGTCCGCGTTAGGATGTCTATTCTGAATATCAGAGAATTCAATATCACCAATTTTTTCATGAACGTGGCAAGCCCCATCCCATATTGTCATTTTCCTTCCAGTCATCATTTGGACATAATTACCAAGGTATTTATCAGGCAGGAAAAGTATTTCTTTGTTTGCAGGGATAGTATTCACGACTTTTACTGCATTTGATGAAGTAACGCAGTAATCACTTTCCGCTTTTATATCTGCAGTAGTATTTATATAAGATACGATTATTGAATCAGGATGATTTGATTTCCATTCAAGTAAATGATGCAAAGTAATGCTGGAGGCAAGTGAACAGCCAGCTTTAAGATCAGGAATTAATACTGTTTTTTGCGGTGAGATAATAGAAGCAGTCTCCGCCATAAAATGCACTCCGCAAAAAACAATAATTTTTGCCTCTGTATTCCCAGCCTCAATAGACAATCCTAATGAATCACCAACAAAATCAGCTATATCCTGAACATCGGGCACTTGGTAATTATGAGCCAGAATTACCGCATTCTTTTCTTTCTTTAAATGGCCTATTTCACTTATTAAATAATTTTTATCCATTATATTACTTTCATAGAAATGTCTAATGCTTGAACTGAATGGGTCAGCGCTCCTACAGAAATATAATCAACCCCTGTTTCAGCTATAGTTCTTATATTTTCAAGGGACACGTTTCCAGAAGCCTCTGTTAATACTTTCCCCTTACAAATTTTAACTGCCTCCTTCATTTCTTTAATATCCATATTATCCAACATTATTATATCAATATCACTATTCAAAGCTTCTATAACTTGTTCTATAGAGGACGCTTCCACCTCAATCTTAATTGATTTATTTCTTTCTTTCTTAACTAAGTCAACAGCATTCTTAATTCCCCCGGCAATTTTAATATGATTATCTTTTATCATCACCATATCAAACAATCCCATCCTATGATTAGTTCCCCCTCCAACAGCTATTCCATATTTATCAAGTATCCTATGACCAGGGACGGTTTTTCTTGTATCTAGAATTTTAGTATTTAATCCTTCCAGCTGTTTAATAAACAAATTAGTTTTTGTTGCGATGCCACTTATTCTTTGTAAAAAATTGAGAACAATTCTTTCTGAACTTAATAAAGCTCTTTTTTCAGCTTCAATTTTCGCAACAGCATCTCCATTAATGCAATAATTACCATCTGATTTAGCAAAATCCCACTTCGCATTTTTGTCGAAATTTTCGACGACCAATTTTGCTATTTCTAAACCGGCAATAATACCGTCTTGTTTAACCCTAATAACTGCCTGACTTCTTTGATTTGTTTTTACAATTGAATTGGTTGTAATATCTCCGGGTCCGATATCCTCGCTAATTGCTAAGTGTATAAGAGCTGAAATTTGGGGACTATCTAGTTTCATATTTTTTCTTTTATTAAAACGTTTTTGATTGATTGATTTATATTATATTTTATTTTGTCCTCATTCGGAAAATCCAATCGTACGTGACTTCCTCTTGATTCTTCTCTGGCTATTGCACCTTTAATAATTAACGAGCTTATTAGTATAAGGGATTTTAACCTATCGGAATAATATTCATTGGTTCGATAATCCCAATCATCATCGATCTCCCTTATTAATTTTAATGCCTCATTTAACATCTTGCCGTTTCTTATGATGCCAACATACTCGTTCATTATTTCGGTAAGTTTATTTTTTAGTTTTAAATATTCTGAGTTAAATTCACTTTGAACATAGTAATTATATATGGTGCGGTCTACAGCATTAGTTGCATCTAAATATTTACCAGAATCTTCGATGGCTCTGTGACTGAAAACTATACACTCAAGCAACGAATTACTAGCTAAACGATTAGCACCGTGAACCCCGGTATGTGCGACTTCACCTGCAGCATAGAGTCTGTTTATTGATGTTTCAGCATTAATATTTGTATAAATTCCTCCCACGGAATAATGCGCCGCCGGAGCGACCGGAATTTTATCTCTCG
>Ga0326726_10004989_pt1 | contig 12068 bp, 10 predicted proteins | sample MHFenrmetagenome_2_FD_207603 | JGI IMG/M metagenome (GOLD analysis project Ga0326726, IMG submission 207603) | Lab enriched peat soil microbial communities from Michigan Hollow, Ithaca, NY, United States - MHF15MN | ecosystem: Environmental > Terrestrial > Soil > Wetlands > Peat | place: USA...
CCGTGCCTCGCCCGCGTCGCCGGCGGTGGACCCGGCGAACCGGCTGCCACCGACCGTAGCCAGGCTGTCCAGCTTGTTGAGGTCCGCCACCGTGGGCATCGGGATCCGGGCGACGCCGAGCTTGGGCGGCTTGCTGAAGGTGCCGTTGCTCTGCCCGATCATCGCGCTGCGGTAGGAGGTCACCTCATCATAGAAGGTGGCGCCGGTGCTTGCGATCCGGATGGTATCGTTGGTGTGAACCGGGCCACGCACCTGGTCGTTGTTGAGGAAGGACAGGACGGTGCCCGCGGTGTCTTCCTCGATGTCGGTGAAGTAGGAGAACTTGGAGAAGCTCTCCTGGTTGATCTCCAGCCGGCGCAGCACCTTGTTGCCGTAGGCGTCCTTGGCCAGGGAGATGATGCTCCCCACGACGCCGTACTGACCGCTGGTCAGGCCGCTGGGGCCCACCCAGACCGACCGGGTCACATTCGGGATCACCGCATTGCCGGCGTCCTTGACGGCGGCGTTGCTCTGCAGGGTGGTGTATCCCCCGGAGGGGTAGAGCGCCCGGTTGCCGTTGATCGCGCTCCGGGCCTCTTCCAGACCGGCCAGCGCCGCGGCGTCGACGGTCTGCGACCGCTCGGCGTTCTTGCCGATCAGGTTGGCATTCAGGGTCATCATGACGGCGGCCAGCGCGATCGCGCTCACCGCAAACGTCACGAGCAGGGTCGTAATCAGCGCGATACCGCGCCGGTCACGCAGCAAACGGGTAGACATGGTCGGGCTCCAGTGCCGAATCATGGCGTGAGGGGTGCGGTAACCGACACTGTCGCCGATAGCGACGGCGTGCAGTCCTGGGCGGCGAGCGCGTACTGGTAGCCGGGGGCTCCGGTCACCGCGCTCTCGTCCGCGTACGACGGCGAGGTCGGGCCCGCGGCCACAGTGGCTATCGGGTCCGGCCAGGTGGACGCGCCGATTGGGCGGCGCCAGATGATATACGCCCGCACGTCGCTCTCTCCGCCGACGTCGTCCACCGCCCGCGCCCAGGTGAGAACCATGGTGGTGTCCGGTGGCGAGGTCGCGGTGTTGATCACCCAATTGGCGTTGAGGCTGGTCCCCAGGATCGGGGCATCACCGCAGCTGGTCACCTTCTTGACGGCCAGGTTGGGCAGCGGAACCATGAAGCTGATCGCCCGGGACCGGAGGTTGGCCCCGGTGAGCCCGTTGGTCACGGTGAACGCCACTTCGACCATCGAGAGGCTGTCGGCCCGCGCTGCGACGCCCACGTCGTTGACGCTGCCGTGGTTGCCTTCGGTGTGGATCACCGGCATCCAGGCGGTCGGCACCGTGTCCAGGCTGGACGCGGCGGTCCCCGCCGTCGGGACCTTCTTGTAGTAGTACCGGAAGAAGGCCCGGCCCGGAGTCTGGATCACGTTCCGGATGACCACCTCGGGCGCAGCGTTGTTCACCTGCCGCATCAGGGTGTAGTCGTTGACCGGCGGGGTCGACGCGTCGAGCTGGAAGAACCAGGAGATGGTCTCGGCCGGGCTGATGATGGCGCTCGCGCCGGAGGCGTAATACAGCGAATCGGGGTAGAAGTAAGCGGGGCTGGTGCCCGGCAGCGCGAATCGCTGGGACGGGGTCAGCGCGTTGATCTGGCCGGCGGGCAGGCCAGGGTTGTAGTACACCGCGTACAGGCTGTCGACGTTGGAGGCGTAGTCGGCGTTGAAGATGATTGTTCTGGCGCCGGCATAGATCACGCCGGGCTGCTTGAACGGTACGTTCGCCCCGGCCAGCCGGATCTCCTGCTCCAGCAGGCTCCCCGCGAAGGTCAGGTTCTGGAGCATGCCCATGTCGGTGGAGTTCCGGTCCAGGCCCTTGCCCTGCTTGGACAGGAAGCCCAGCGTGCTCGCCATCACCAGGGAGAACACGGTGATGGCGATCAGCATCTCGAGCAGGGTCACGCCGCGGCGGTTACGCATCTGGGCCCCTCCGGCTATCGATTAGCGACAGTGATGGTGCGTTTGACCGACGGAGAGAGTCCGGTGGCCGTGACGACGATGGTGATGCGCTTGTAGTCGTTCAGCGTATCGGCGACACCCGACAGCGACGCGTCTGACGTGACGGTCGTGGTCCGGGTGAAGCTGTAGCTGCCCAGGTTGGTGCCGGTGAACCTGCACTTGCCGGCGATGTTCGAATCCAGGGCCGCATAGTTGGGCTCTGCCCGGCAGCGCGCCACCCAGGCGTCCGCGATCGCGTTGGCCTCGTTGCGCATCCGGTTCTTGTTCACGGCCTGGGTGAACTTCATCCCGGCCATGGGGACGATCATCAACGACACCGAAAGGATCACGACCGCGATCGAGACCTCGATCAGTGTGAAGCCCGCCTCGTGCTTGCGCATCAGAACCCCCTGACCCAGGTCGTGCCGTTCCAGCGGAGCCACTCGGCCCGTCCGGTGGCGCGGATGATTTCCATGGCCCACGTTTCCCCGTTGTGGCCGGGAGCGCCCATCATGGCCTTGCGGGTGCTCAGGTAGAGCCCGCCGAACTCCCGGGCGCTGCCGTTACGGTAGAGCACGATCGCGGGCCGACCGGTGCTGACCTCGGTCGTGGTGAAGTTCACCGGATTGGTGCCGAAGGACCGGGCCGGCACGCCGGCCGGCCGCCCGAAGACAATCTCCTCGCCCAGCGGGATGCTGCGGGTCCGCTCGTTGTTGTTGATCGTCAGGTCGTTGGTCGAGTCGTACAGCACCCTGAGCGAGCTGGTGGTGTTGTCGATGATCACCAGCACGTTGTGCTGCCGCGAGATCGCGTCCCGCTGCAACGCCAGCATGGTCGTGCCCAGCGTCTGGATCGCCGACTTGGACCGGATCCGGGACAAATTGACCCGGGGCAGACCGATGGCGGCCAGGATGCCGATCATGACGATCACGATCAGCATCTCGACCAGGGTAAAGCCCGCGAGGCGGGGCGTCCGAGAGGTCATGGTGTCACTCCAGCTCTGGTTCCGGGTTCTGCAGCGCCAAACTCTGCGTAGAACCTGTACACTATCGGCAGGACGGCGCTGTGAGCCCCAACCTGTCCCTACGACCAAGCCTGCTCTACTAGCGAGACCCATGCCGTAGAGACCGGTATATATAAGTTGTTTATTGGCTTAATCTTATAGCTTGTGATCTAGGTCGGCTTGCCCCAGGGTTCTCGCACTTCGCAGGCCCGTGGCAAGTGCAGCAATCCCGGCCTGCCGGGAGGCAGGCCGGTGTATCGTCATATTACGGTCCGGCGACTCGATTCCGCTCGTAGGTCAGGTTCCGGGGCGCCACGAACCACTCGTAGGACCGGGTCAGGGGAAGCCCTCCGTTGATCCGTGGATCGACCCGGTCGGACTTGAGCACCGCCCGCACCCGGATACCGGCGATGTCGTTGTAGTCGTTAGTGCCGTCCGCGTCGGCCGGGTTGGCCGTGGCGGCCTCGTCCCCGTCCGTAAAGACCAGGGTCGCGGTGAAAGACTGCACTCCGTCCGCGATGACCTCACCCGCGAAGGCTCCGCCCGGGTTGAGCCCACTGGCCCGCATCAGTTGGGTTCCCTGCCTCCAGTAGATCACGGGGGCCACCTTCTGAATCACCGCCGAGGTGGCGTTGGCCGCCGTCAAGCCGACCAGCATCCCCGAGTTGTGGTGAATCACGGTCGGGAGATTGGCGAAGGTCACCCGGTAGGCGTTGTTGGCCACCGGGGCGACCCCGTTGATCAGGATCAGGCGGCGCTGCTGGTTGAGCTGGAACCGGGCCACGTCTCCCACCGCCAGCCCCGGTGGCGTGGCGCCGGTCTGGATCTCCACACAGGTGAGCCCGCAGACGCCGGTGGGGAGGTTAGCGACGCTGAGCGGGTAAGGCTGGGCCGGACCAGGTTCATAGGGGACGCGCAGGATGGAAATGCTGTCGTTCCAGACGGCCAGGGTGCCGAAGTCCGCGAGCGCCTCGATGTCCACCCCGGTCTCCGCCAGATCCCGCTGCAGCGTAAGGCCGATGAATCGCGCGTTCCGGTCGATCGCGTCCCGGAGCTGCAGGCCGGACATGCTGCGGAAGGTGGTGAGCGCGAGCGACGTCGCCGAGGAGAGCACCATCACTCCCATGACCATGGCGATCATGAGCTCGAGCAGAGTGTAGCCGGCGCGGGAGCGGGTGGGGGTCGCGGACATGGCTCAGGAGCTCCGGTAAATGAGCGTGACGATGTCGACCGGGACCGTCGACCGGGGATAGCTCACGACCACCTGCACCTGAAGCAGGTTGTTGGCCAGCACGGTCACGTTGGTGGTGCGGCGATAGGCGCCGCCGGCCACCGGCTGGCCCCTGGCGTCTACCGCCACCGGAGCCTCGGAGACCAGGGTCCAGGGGCTCCTGGAGCGGAGCACTTCGGCGTAATCCCGGGCAATGGTGAGGGCGACGGTCCGATTCGCGGTGTTTCCCTGGCTCGCCACCATCGCGGCCTGGGCCCGGGCCAGCGCCAGTAGCCCGATCGAGAGGATCGCCAGTGCCACCAGCACCGAAACGAGGGTGAAGCCGCGGTCGCGGCGGGGAGATTTCATCGCCAGGAGGTCCCGTCGTAGAGCCAGGTGCGGATGCCGGCACCCCCGGTAACGGTCACGGCCGCGATCGCGGTGGGGTCATCGGAGTGGATGAGGTAGATGACGCCCTTTGTGCCGAAGGGGTTGGTGAGGCCGCGGGCGTCGAAGTTGATGATCTGGCCGGGGAAAGTGATGTCGCCGGGGCCGGGCGCCGAAGGCACATCCGGGGCGGTGCCCCGTCCGAAGACCACCTTGTCCGACAGGGTCCGGGACCGGAACCCTCCCAGGGAGTCGCTCTCGGCCGTGCTCTGGGCGAAGATGGAGTCGCGGTTGAAATCCTGGTAGCCGGTGTACTTCTCGGCGGCCGGGTCGAACACCACCCGGGTCCAGCTGCGGGTGCTGAGCGCACGGCCGCGGGCGAGCTCGAGATCACGCACCAACTGGTCGGCCGCCTGCCGCACCTTGGTGTGGGGCGAGACCCGGAAGCGCGGCATAACCACCGCGGTCATCAGGCCGATCATGACGATCACGACCAGCATCTCGATCAGGGACATGCCCCTGACCCGGCGGCGTCGGTCCATGGTCCTAATATACCGGCCGGAACGCGATCTGGGTCACGCTGCCGGCGGTCGGGGTTCCGGGGGGCAGATTGGCCGGGTCCCGGAACCGGAGCTCGAACTGCCAGTCGCGGCTCGGGGGATTGTAATAGGTCCGCCAGGACCACCGGTGCAGCTTGGCCTGCTCGCTTTCGAACAGCGAGACCAGCGACCCGCGATAGTGCAGCACCCGGCCGGCGGCGCTGCCACCCCAGTTCTCGAGGAACCGGGGGAAATTCTCCAGCCCGCCACCGTAGCTGCCGTTGGCGGTCAGCGCGGGCGGGGTGAACGCGGCCGGGTCGCAGCCGGCGTTCTGCCAGTCGCAGGGAGTGGCCGAGTGCCCCGCCGCGATGGCGGCGTACACCCACATCTCGGTCGCGTTTGCGGTGTAGGTAAAGGCGTTGTGGGCTGCGTCGGTCCACTCGTTGGAGAGGAAGGTCACCGCGTCGGCCAGGAAGGACGTCGGCTGCCAGCCGATGTCGTTGAAGTTCCCCCAGATGTACAGCGGCGCACTTGTGGCCAAAGTGATGGGGTGAGTCAGGGCCCGACCGTTGCGCACCCGCACCGCGGGGTAGTCGCGGTTGGCGTCACCCGCGCTGCCGTTGATGAAGGTCACGTACATGATGTTGGTACGGCGGGCGGCCGGGGCCACGTCGATCCACGCCATCAGCCGGCCGATGTCGATCTCCAGCAGGTCCACCCCGATGTCCTCCCGCCCATCCAGGAAACGGTTGCGGTAGCCCTTGAAAATCTGATCGCAGTCGGAGCCGGGGGTCGGATCGGGGGTCACCCGGGCGGGCTGCACGGTCATCGCCCCCGGCGCGCATGGGGTGGTGAGCAGGTTGAGGTCGACCACGATGTTGTAGTCGGCCTTCCAGGCCATCTTCACATTCTGCACCGCGGGAGGATCACCCGCCACCCGAGGCTTGATCAGCTCGATCGGCGGCATTCCCACGGGCAGCGGCAGCCGAAGCGGGGTCACGCCCATGGCCCCGGTCATCAACCGGCCGTCGAAATTGGTGTTGCTCTTGGTGGTGAACGACGCAGGTGTCGGGTCGGAGCGGCTGTCGAAGTTGAGCCGGACCGGGACGCCCGCCGCGTTGTTGATCCACACGCCGTTCCTCTGCTCGTCGTAGGCCTTGCGCTGCCAGAACACGCTCTGCGGTGTGGTGATGATATCCTGGAAGAAGGTGTTGTCCGACGAAAGGTACAGGTTGCCGTTGGTGTGCACCCACCCCGCGAAGGTCAGAGGCGGGCCGTTGTGGATCTCGAGGTCCTTCTCATAGAACACGCCGAACTGGAACAGCGGAATCGACTGCGCGTTGACCGAGACCACCGCATCACTCCGGTTGCGGGTCGCGTCGACCGCGCTCACCGTGATGTCGATCTGCTGGTTCAGGCCGATCAGGCCGGAGTAGGGTCCGTTGGAAATGGTGCGGGGCGTGGGGAGCCCGACCCGGGTCGCCCGGGTGGTGATGGTGAATCCCGGCAGCACCGGCGGAGTGAGGGCGGCCAGCTCCGGATCCGTGATCAGGCCGTCCAGCATGGCGGTCTCCAGCTGGGCCATGACGTTGTCGGCGCCAGCCTCGGCTGCGTAGTTGACCCGGGTGCCACGGTAATCCACGCCGGCATTGCGCTGGACCATCGCTGCGCCCATCACCGCGGCTGCGGCGAGCGACGCCATCAGCACCAGCAGGATCAGTGTGGCCTCGAGCGCGAAACCCCGGCGGTCGGTGACGACTCGCATGACGAAACCCTCCCGGACGTACGCCTCTCCGCCAGGCCGAACGCCTGGCGGTGCCCAGACCTTATCTGCCAAGGCAGATGATGAGGCTGGTGAACTGCGCGGTCAATGGTGCAGAATTCTCGCCGTCCAGATCCTGGCCACCGCGAGTGTGATCCAGGTCTCATTGGCACCACCTAAGATATTGTGATCGAGGGAGATAAGGATCCGGTCCCAAACGCCACTCTGGTGCCACATGTGGCAGGACCGCCGCAGATTGCAGTCGCTTGCCCGCGTCCCGAAGGGCCTCTAGGTTTCCCGCTCCCTGAAACGCCCCCACCTTCGCAGACCGTACCCCCGCTATGGCCGAATCCACGCTGATGGAGAAGCTCGTGTCGCTGTGCAAGCGCCGCGGCTTCGTATTCCAGTCGTCCGAGATCTATGGCGGGCTCGGCTCGGTGTGGGACTATGGGCCGCTGGGGGTCGAGCTCAAGAAGAACGTCAAGGACCGCTGGTGGCGCGCGATGGTCCACGCCCGCGATGACATCGAAGGGCTGGACGCGGCGATCCTGATGCATCCCCGGGTGTGGGAGGCGAGCGGGCACGTCGCGGGCTTCACCGATCCGCTGATCGACTGCCGTACCTGCAAGGCCCGCTTCCGCGCGGACAAGCTGCAGGACGCGCAGTGCCCGCAGAAGCCCAGCAAGCATCCGGGCGAGCACAGCACCTGCGATCTAACCGAGCCCCGGATGTTCAACCTGATGTTCAAGACGTTCATGGGACCGGTGGAGGAGCAGGCCGCGGTCATCTATCTACGCCCTGAGACCGCCCAGGGGATCTACGTCAATTACCAGAACGTACTCAACTCCTCGCGCCAGCGGATTCCTTTCGGCATCGCCCAGGTCGGGAAGGCGTTCCGCAACGAGATCACGCCCGGCAACTTCATCTTCCGGACCCGTGAGTTCGAACAGATGGAGATGCAGTTCTTCGTCAAGCCCGGCACCGACGAGGAGTGGTTCGAGCGCTGGCGGGAATGGCGACTCGCCTGGCATCACTCGATCGGTCTCACCCCGTCCAAGCTGCGCTGGCACCAGCACGGACCAGGGGAACTGGCCCACTACGCCAAGGCAGCGTATGACATCGAGTACGAGTTCCCCTTCGGCTGGAACGAGATCGAGGGCATCCACAACCGAAGCGACTTCGACCTCGGCCGGCACCAGGAGTACTCCGGCAAGAAGCTGGAATACTTCGATCAGGCCGCCAACGAGCGCTACCTGCCGTTCATCGTGGAGACCTCGGCCGGGGCGGATCGGGTGACCCTGACTCTGCTGGCCGATGCATACCGGGAGGAACAGGTCGAGGGAGAGACTCGGGTGGTGCTGGCGTTCCACCCGTCCGTGGCGCCGATCAAAGCGGCGGTGCTCCCTCTGGTCAAGAAGGACGGCATGCCGGAACTGGCGGAGCGGATCTACCACGACCTGAAGCGGCAGTTCCCTTGTTTCTATGACGACAGCGGCGCGATCGGGCGGCGTTATCGCCGGATGGACGAGGCGGGGACGCCGTTCTGCTGTACCGTGGACGGCGACACCCTCAAGGATGGCACCCTGACCGTGCGCGACCGTGACGCCATGACCCAGGTCCGAGTACACCAGGACCAGCTCCTGACGCATATCCGGGAGCGGGTCGGGTGAAGAGTTCGAAGTTCGAGGTTCCAGGTTCGAGTTCCCGGGCACCCACACGAGCCACCCTCGAACCCTGAACCTGGCACCTGGGACCCGCGTCCCAATCCGAAACTTTCGCCAGACAGGTCCGTACCGACCGCGGTCTACGCTTCCCATTCTCGGAGTCGTTCATGCGCATGGCTCTCCTGGCGGCCGCGGCGCTCGTCAGTGCGGCCGCGGTACAGGCCCAGCAACCCGCTACGCTCGATACCACCGCTCTCACCGCCGCCCAGCGCGCCGCACTTCGGGTCGAGTCGCTCAAGATCTCCCCGGACCAGATCGAGGTCACAGTCGGTGACACGATCCCGCTCTCGGGTACGGCCTACGATGCTGCCGGTCAGCCGGTCCCCGGGGTCCGAGTCCTGTTCAACCTGCAGGGGAAGCAAGGGGTCCTCGTGGGCAGTGACCGGCTCGCCGCGACCAAGCCCGGCAAGACCGACCTGCGCGCCTTCGTGGTGAAGCCCGCTCCCCCGGGAACCCGCGGGCAGCTGGTCTCGGCCACGGCCACCCTGGTGGTGAAGGACCTGCCGGTGACCACGGTGGAGATCAAGCCGGCGGAAGGTGTGCTGTACGTCGGGACCACCCTGGGCTTCGGCGCTCGGGCTTTGGTCAAGGACGGACGCGCGAGTGAGGACGCGGAGTTGGCCTGGTCCACCGATCGTCCCCGGGTCGCGATGGTCGACCGGCTGGGGAACGTCACGGCGGTCGCGCCCGGCATCTCGGTCCTCACCGTCAAGTCCGGGAACGTCAGCGCGAAGCATACGCTGCGGGTTCTGCCCAGCCCGATTGCCCAGCTCAGGATCTCGGGTGGCGCCGACAAGGCCCGCACGGGCGACGTGCTCCGGTTCAAAGTCGAGGCGCTGAATGCCGCCGGCCGGCCGGTGCCAGGTGTGATGCCGCTGTGGAGTGTGAGCGGCGTGCAGATCGGCGACGATCTCGGCGCCCGCGTCTGGCCCGACGGTGCCTTCGTGGCCGAGAAGCCCGGGATCTACACCGTCGTGGCCACGGTGGGGCCGCGCTCGGTCCGCACGGCGGTCAAGGCCGAGGCACGCGAGGTCGGCCGGCCGGTCAAGCTGGTGGGGCGGGGACTCCAGACCGACCACTCGACCTCCGAGCTGCATGTCTGGACCGGAAGCGACGACCGGGACTACGCCTACGTGGGCACCCACGCAGCGGGGATCCGGCCGAACGTCACCGGCAACGTGGTGTTCGTGTATGACGTGACCGACCCTGCCAGCCCGCGGCTCACCGACTCGGTGATGGTAAACGCCCGAGTCATCAACGACGTGCTGGTGAACGACGCCGGGACCATCGGGGTGCTGACCCGCGAAGGCGCCGCCGACCGCAAGAACGGCCTGGTGGTGCTGGACGTGAGCACACCGGCGCATCCCCGGATCCTGTCGGAGTTCACCGACAGCCTCACCTCGGGCATCCACAACACCTGGTTCTACAAGAACGTGGTGTACGTGACCAATGACGGGACCGGGGCGATCAACATCATCGACATCAGCGATCCGAAGGCGCCGAAGATGGCGGGGCGGTGGGAGACGGGTGACCCGAACAACCGCTACGTGCACGATGTCTGGGTGCACGACGGGATCATGTACCTCTCCTACTGGGACGACGGGGTGCAGATCCTGGACGTGGGCGGGCTCAACCGGGGGGGCACCGCGGAGAAGCCGGTCTTCGTCTCCAAGTTCGCCTACCCGATCGGGAACACCCACAACGTCTGGCGCGACCGGAATTACCTGTTCATCGGGGACGAGATCTTCGGCTGCCCCCAGTGCATCAACGGGCCGCGCGGCTATGTCCACGTGGTGGATCTGAGCGACATCGATCATCCGGTCGAGGTAGGCAAGTACGAGGTGCCCGAGGCCGGGGCGCACAACATGTGGGCGGAAGGCGGGAAGCTGTATATCGCCTACTACAACGGCGGCCTCAGGATCGTGGATATCACCGGGGAGTTGCGCGGTGATCTCTACCGGCAGGGACGGCAGATCGGGTACTTCCACACTGCCAATGACAAGGGCTACGTCCCCAACGAGCCGATGGCCTGGGGCCCCCAGCCGTTCAAGGGGAACATCTTCGTCTCCGACATGAACAGCGGGCTCTGGGTGGTGAAGCTGGACGAGAAAGGGCCGTTGATTCCGTAATCCTTCAGCCGTCAGCCGTGAGTCGTCAGCTGTCAGCTAGCTCTCGGTCTGACGGCTGATGGCTGACGGCTTCCCGAGGACCTATGCTGTCAGCACTCAGCCTGGCGCTTGTTCTCCAGACGGCGGGAACGCCGCCCCCGAGAATCACCCTGTACGTCGCCTCCGAGGCGGTGGACCAGGTGAGCCGGGTGCGGTTTGGGCCGGGGGGCAGCGCGATCGAGCGGGTGATCAAGGTGGACCCCCGCCCGTCGGAATCCGATGGCCCCCACAATCTGAACATCTCGCCGGACCACCGGTACTGGTACACCAGCGTCGCGCACGGTACGCCCAACGGGTCGCTATGGAAGTTCGAGACTGCCACCGATTCGCTGGTGGGCACGGTGACGCTGTCGCACTTCCCGGCGACCATCAGCTTCTCCCCCGACGGCGACTACGCCTGGGTGGCCAACTTCAACCTTTTCGGCGACATGGTCCCGTCGTCGGTGTCCGTGGTCTTCACCCCGGTGATGCAGGAGATCGCCCGGATCCCGACCTGCCTGATGCCACACGGCATGCGAGTGGCCCGGGACGGGAGCCGTGCGTGGATGACCTGCATGATGGATGACAAGCTGGTGGAGATGGACCCGGCGTCGTACGGGATCACCCGGCTTCTGTCGGTGAGGCCGGGTGCAGAGCACGTGATGACCACCACCAGTGCCATGATGCCGGGCGAAGAGCATGCCCACGGCCCCATGTCACACGACGCCCCGGCCTCGGGCCCCTCCAACAGCTGTGCCCCGACCTGGGTGCAGCCCTCTGCCGACGGCAGCAAGCTGTACCTTGCCTGCAACCGGCACAGCGAGATACTGGAAGTGGACGCGGCTACCCTTTCCATCACTCGCCGCATTCCCACCGGTAAGACTCCTTACAACCTGGCCATCAGTGATGACGGCCAGGTGCTGCTGGCCACGCTGAAGGGGGCACAGGCGTTGAGTGTCATCGACCTCGAGGCCGGGAAGGAGACCGCCCAGCTCAAGACCTCGCACACAGTGCCGAGCGGGGTGCAGATCACGCCCGACGGTCGGTATGCCCTTGTCTCCTGCGAAGGGAAGGGCGCCGAGGCCGGGGCGGTAGACCTGTTCGACCTCGCGACCGGGACCCTTCTCCAGACCGCTGTGGTGGGGGCCGGGGCGGGTGGCCTGCAGATACTGGAGTATACCCCCTAACACTAGGCGATGAGGGTCTCGCATACCGGGTAGTCGTCGGCCCGCTTTCGGCACCGAGTGGGAAGCTATTGGACCTCTCTGCGTCTAATGGGTATACCGACTACTCGGAGTGTCGATGACTGTCCGCTCG
>Ga0326726_10004990_pt1 | contig 12064 bp, 8 predicted proteins | sample MHFenrmetagenome_2_FD_207603 | JGI IMG/M metagenome (GOLD analysis project Ga0326726, IMG submission 207603) | Lab enriched peat soil microbial communities from Michigan Hollow, Ithaca, NY, United States - MHF15MN | ecosystem: Environmental > Terrestrial > Soil > Wetlands > Peat | place: USA...
GCGCATTGCGCTCCGACGCCGACGGACCCGCCGGCCCCTACCCCGGCACTTGTCGCGCCAGGACGACGCACGACCAGGCGACGGCCGTTCGAGTCCGAGTCGCCGACCGCGGCGTCGTTCGTTTCGATGACGGGCTCCAAGGCCTGATCGCGACGGAGCTCGCCGCAGTCACCGGCGACTATGTGATTTGGCGGCGCGACGCCCTACCCGCGTACCACTTGGCGGTCGTGATCGACGACGCCGACGAGGGGATAACCACGGTCGTCCGAGGCGTCGACCTCCTCGACTCGACCGCCGTGCATCTGCATCTGCAGACAACGCTCGGCTTGCCGTCCCCGGCCTACTTTCACGTGCCCGTCGTGGCCAACCAGGAAGGTCAGAAGTTGTCGAAGCAAACCGGCGCCGCGCCGATCGGCCGATCAGATCCCGGCGCGATTGCCGCGACTGTGCTCGATCTACTAGGCGCAAGGGTCCCCGCCGAGCTGCGCGGAGCTGCGCCGGGCGACCTCTGGCGTTGGGCCGTGACGAATTGGCGAATCGAAGGACTGCGCGGCCGGCGGAAGCTTGCGCTGCCGCCGGCCGCAGAGTGAGAAGCGTGCGATGACCTGACGTTACGGGGCGTCGCTCACGTCGCGCATGCTGAGCCGGACGCGGCCCTGCCGATCGACCTCGAGCACCTTGACGCGCACGACGTCGCCTTCCTTGAGCTTGTCGCTGACGCGCTCGACGCGGTCGTTCGAGATCTGCGAGATGTGCACGAGACCGTCGCGACCCGGCAGGATCGTCACGAACGCGCCGAAGTCCATGAGGCGCGCCACCTTGCCCTGGTAAATCCGCCCGACCTCCACGTCCGCGGTGATCAGCTCGATCCGCTCCTTCGCTGCGCGCCCGGCTTTGCCGTCGACCGACGCGATCTTGACGGTGCCGTCGTTCTCGATGTCGATCGTGGCGCCCGTTTCCTCGGTGATCGACCGAATCACGGCGCCGCCCTTACCGATGACCTCGCGGATCTTCTCCGGGTCGATCTTCATCGTAATGATCGTCGGCGCCCATTCCGACATCTTCTCGCGCGGCGTGCGAATCACCTTGTTCATCTCGCCAAGAATGTGGAGCCGGCCCTCGCGGGCCTGGGCGAGCGCCTTGGACATGATCTCGCGCGTGATGCCGAAGATCTTGATGTCCATCTGCAGCGCCGTGACGCCGTCAGTCGTACCCGCGACCTTGAAATCCATATCGCCGAGGTGGTCCTCGTCGCCGAGAATGTCGGTCAGCACCTCAAAGCCCTTGTCCTCCTTGATCAAGCCCATCGCGACGCCCGCGACGGCCGCTTTGATCGGCACGCCCGCGTCCATCAGGGCCAGGCTCGTGCCGCAGACGCTCGCCATCGAGCTCGAGCCGTTCGATTCGGTGATCTCGGACACAACGCGGATCACGTAGGGATAGGTCTCCATGTCCGGCATCGCGGCCTCGACGCCGCGGCGGGCCAGGCGGCCGTGGCCGATCTCGCGACGCTTCGGAGAGCCCATAAATCCAGTTTCGCCAACGCTATACGGTGGGAAATTGTAGTGAAGCATGAAGGGGTCGCGCCGCTCGCCCTCGAGTGCGTCGATGATCTGGGCATCGCGGCCCGTGCCGAGCGTCGTCACGACGAGCGCCTGGGTCTCCCCACGCGTGAACAGGGCCGACCCGTGCGTTCGCGGCAGCACGCCGACCTGAATGTTGATCGGCCGAACGGTGCGCGTGTCGCGGCCGTCGATGCGCGGCTTCCCCGCGACGATCCGGCCGCGGACGATTTTGCGCTCGACGTTGTGGAACTCACCCTCGACCTGACCTGCGGTCCAGCCGTTTGCGTCCGTCGCGAGCTCGGCCACGCACTTCTGCTTGATCTCACCGATCTTCGCGTAGCGCGTCTGCTTCTCCGCGATGCCATAGGCATCAGTTAGTTGCGCCGCAAACTTGTCAACGGCCTTCACAAGCGCCCCGTCGGTCACGACTTGTGTCCAGGTGATCGGCGGACGGCCGGCTTCCTTGGCAAGCGATGCGATCTCCCGGATCGCGATCTGCATCTGCTCGTGACCGAACATGACGGCGCCGAGCATGATCTCTTCCGAAAGCATCTTGGCCTGCGACTCGACCATCAGCACCGCGTCCTTGGTGCCCGCGACCACGAGGTCGAGTTGTGACTCCTTGAGCTCGCTCGCCGTCGGATTCAGCAAGTACTGGCCGTTGCGATAACCGACGCGGGCGCCGCCGATCGGGCCCAGGAACGGCAGACCCGATAACGCGAGCGCCGCAGACGCACCGAGCATTGCCGGGATGTCCGAGTCGACTTCGGTGTTCATCGACAGCACGGTCGCGATCACCTGGACTTCGCGCAGGAAGCCGTCCGGGAACAGCGGTCGGATCGGACGATCGATCAGCCGCGACGTCAGCGTCTCCTTCTCGCTCGGCCGGCCTTCGCGCTTGAAGAACCCGCCCGGAATGCGTCCCGCGGCGTAGGTCTTCTCCTGATAATTGACGGTCAACGGAAAGAAGTCGCGATCCGGGACGTCTTTCTTCGCGCCCACGGCGGTCACCAACACGACGGTATCGGCCATGTTGACGACGACTGCGCCGTCGGCCTGGCGCGCGACGACGCCCGTCTCGATCGTGACGTCGTGAGCGCCGTACTTGAACGTTCTCGTAACTTTCACTGGGTATTTCCTTGCGAACGGCAGAGGCGCCCCGATCGGCTCGGAACGGCGGTCTGCGCGGTGATTCTAAAAACGTTCAGAGCCGGGCGAACCGGCTCTGAAACACGAAAATCGGGCGTCAACGCCGCAGACCGAGGCGGCTGATCAAGTCCTGATAGCGGGTCTGGTCGGCCTGCTTCAGGTAGTCGAGCAGCTTACGCCGCTGATTCACCATCTTGAGCAAACCGCGGCGCGAGTGGTGATCCTTCTCGTGCCCCGTGAAGTGCTCCGAGAGCTGCGTGATCCGCGCCGACAGCAGCGCGACTTGGACTTCTGGTGATCCGGTGTCCGTCGGGCCTCGGCCGTACTCGCCGATGATGGCGGATTTCTTGTCCGTCTTGAGGGGCATGCTAATCGTCTCCAGCCGCGTTATCCGGCGGCTCAAGTTTCTGGCCTATTCCACGAAGCCGGACATTCTACCCAAAGAATCACCGCCGCTCCAACCACTTAACGCCGAAGGAGCGGCCGATCGTCCCTCGCCGGCCGGCCAGAGCTGCCGTCGCAAGCCACGAGGCGCAAGACGACTACATCGGTACCAGCGTCACGTCCGCCCAGTCCTTGAGCGCGTACGCGTAGACGCTTTCGAGCTTCGAATGCGACGTGGGGTAGGCGAATACCTTCTTGCCGAGCATTGCGGCAAGCAACATCGTGTGGAGCCGATCGGTGTGCACCGTGCGCGCGGCGCGGACGGTCTGCACGAACACATCGAGGCGCTCGCGGGCTACGTCGTTGCACACCAGAGGCAAGCCCGTCGGCGCGTTGCGGGCGCGGGCGATGCGCGTCTTACGCCGGCGCGCCGGTGACGCGAGTCCTCGGCTCAGTCTGCGATGGAACCGCGAGGGAAGAATCGATGAAGTGATACGCCAAGCGAAGGCGCAAGACCCGCTAGTTTCGTGGTCGTTTCGGAAGGCGGCCAAATCGAATTGCTCCGTGGCCGCCTCTCGATGCGTCGCCAGCCAATCCGAGCCGCGGAGGTACAGGGCCGGATCAGGGGCCAGTCCGTAAGTGATGCTCGCGGGCAACCGGCTCTCCTCGAGACAGCGGAGTCCGAGCGGATCCCGCGCAAACAATCCTGAGACCGTCGATTCCTCCTCGTTGACGATCCCCGTCCAGTCCGAGAATCCGTTGCGAAATCCCGCGGGCCCGACGACGAACTCGGAATGCGGGTATCGCCTCCACATCGCTTGCCATCGCTCGGCGCCGATGCTCGGCCACAGCGTGGGATTGCCTCCCGGCACCAGAATCACCTGGGCGTCCTCGGGGTCGCCGGTCGTACGAATGCTCAGATCTGCGAGCATCCGCTGCGTTCCAAGCTGAATCAGCGAGTCGCCCGCGTTGCCGGCGTACGCCGTGACATGGAAAACCTTGTCGGCGCGCTTCCGCAGGAATTCCAGGTAGGAATCTTCGTGGTCGAGCGAATTGTCCGGGGCGATCACGATGCGTCCATGCCCTCAAGAGTCAACCGAAGCACTCGCCATCGTCGGACGTAACCCGCTCCGTTTGGCACGCAGCCATCCGCGGATCTCGTTCCACCGCGTCGCTCTCTTGATCGGTATCGCCAGACGCGACAGCCAGATCCGCCTGCGCAAGGCATTTAGCCACGGATACGACCACCGCTTGCGCCGCACGAACCGTACGACGCCCTCGAGCTCGGACACCTGCAGGGCCGACTGGGCAACCAGCCCGGACAACATTCTCTTGTCAAAGGCGTCCGAGAAACAAGGCGGATCGTTGCACCCCGACGCAGCAAAGTTCAAGCGCGTCCGCAAGCACTTCTCGCAGAGGCCGCAATTCTTCTCCGGATCGTGCCCTTCCCAGCAGACCTTCAGTCCTTCGACCATGAAGGGAAAACCGAGAAGAACCTCTGCCTTCTCGGTTCTCGAGTACGCCGCGCCGTCGTGCACGATCGTCATCATGTCGCCCGATAGCAGATGGTCGGTAATCGGACTCGAGCCCCATGGGATGATCAGCGCCTCGTACGGCTCGCTGCTGCCTATCAAGGTCCGGCCGTAGTGGTTGGCGAATTGATGCACGCACGCAGAGAGCTGCAGCGCGGAGGAATCCATCCAGCCTTGGAGCGCAAGCGCCTTGCTGTTCGTTCGCATGAGCTTGAGCTCGACGCCGGCACGATCGAGCGTTCTCTTGACGCGTTCGGCGAGCCTTGCGAACCCCGATGTGTCTTCATACGGCACGTCGAAACCATTAACCAGCAGGCCCGCCGAGACGTCGAATCCGCCCTGGTCCTTGTTCAGATACTTGTTCGACACGAGTGTGAAGCTCGCATCGAGCCCACCCGAGAACGCTTGGATCGTCCTCGTCGACCTCGGGCGTTCGTCCACGACGGCGTCCGGAATCAGATCGATTCTCCGATACACGTTCGGCCGCCACACCGACCACGCCCGTTGAAATTCGTTCAGGTTGTAGAACGACGACGCCGACAGATTGCCGTGGATGCGCAGCGGTCGGCCGCGTGTCATGCAGTGCATCAACACGCTTTGCACGGGGCCGTCCATGACGGTCAGGGGGCCGACGGCCGTATCGAAGATTTCGTGCTCGACGACGATGCGTTCCGACTCTCCGTCGGCCGTAAGGGTCAGCTCGCGGCAAACGCTGTCGGGCGTTCGTCGCTCTTGCATTTCGAAGTGGAGCTGTCGATTGTCGGTCATCGCCGTCGGCCTAGCCGATCAGTTGATCGGGCATCTAGCATGCGGCCGTCGCCGGAGCGAACACGCCAGGCACTCGCCTTGGTTCACTGACCCGCTGTTCGCAGGACTAGAGCAGAAGTGTTCAGATTACGCACCCGTTCTCGGGAGTGCACGTTTCTCAGTTCGGGAATCGGCCTCGTGCGCTATCCCCGGCTCGGACGCTAGCATCGATCCATGGCGCAATTCGTCGTTACGATCGACGCATCTCGCGAGCGGCGATCTCGGCTGGTGGAGGCCGCGAAACCGGAGCTCGCGTCCGACTCGGACGCCTCTATCAGCGTAGTCGAGCGCGACGACGTCGCCCTCGTGTCCTCGTCGCGAGCTTGGGAACCATTTCAACGAGGCGAATCCGACCGCGCTGATTGGTTCGTCTGGGGCCGAGCGTTGCAGCGTACCGCCCCGGGCGCGGCAATCGATCTCGCGAGGCTGTGGTCTACGTTGCCGGAGCGCATGCCCGCGGCGCTCGAAGGCATTCACGCTGCGCTGTTGATTCGACGTGACGGCTCGTTGCTCGTCGCGGCCGACATCTTGGGACTGATGCCCGTCTACTACGCCTGCGGCGCGGACTATGTGCTGGTCGGCACGACGCCCGAGCTGTTCCGCGCACATCCCGATTTTCGCCCCGAGCTCGACCCGAGGGGGCTCGCCGGCGTGCTCTTGACCAATGGCCTCGTGAGCGGCCGCGCGCTCCTGCGCGGCGTGACACGCCTAGGCGCCGGCAACGTGCTGCACGCAGCGCGCGGCCAGGCGCCGAAAGAGCTCCTGCAGTATCGACCCGCGGTCTCCGATCGATACTTCGGCTCCTCCTACGAGGAAAACTTTCGTCGCATGCAAGAAGCGCTCGAGAGCTGTTTCGCCAGACATCTTCCGAACGACGCTTCGTACGGCTTGATCCTGTCGGGCGGACTCGACTCTCGCTTGGTGGCCGGGATCGCCCACGAGCGAGGTCTCCGAGTGGCAGCCTATTCCTTCGGGTCGCCTCGCGACATCGAGGTCCAATGCGCGGGGGCGGTCGCGCGGTCCCTGGGTCTTCCTCACAAGATCTTGCCGGTCCACATGGAACGCTTCGTCGAATACGCAGAAGCCGAATGCAAGTGGAGGCATCTCGCGAATGGCTTCAGCGGGCTGATGTTGCACGAGCCCGTTCCCGAACCGCAGACCATGCAAGCCATGCTGTCGGGCTACACGATGGAAGCCGTGATAGGCGGGGACAGCATGAGCGATGCGGGAGAGGATCCAGCGCGAATGTCTTTCGGCCAGCTTTTCCGCAAGATCAATCGATGGGGCTTGCGCGTCGACACCGTGAAGCGACTATTGGCGAAGAGCTATGAGACGGCCGTCGTCGACGACGTGATGAGCGAGCTCGAGCAGACGTACCGCGACGCCGCGACGCACGATTTCCAAAGAGCCTGGTTGTTCGATCAGCGTCATCGTGAGCGTTGTCACACGTCGGTAGTGTTGGGTTTGCATGGACGACGGCCATGGCCGACGGTCGCCTACGTCGACTCCGAGATGGTCGATCTCATGGCTGGCATGCCGTACGAGCAAGTGAAACATCGCCGAATGCAATTCGATCTGCTCAAGCGGCGGTTCCCGGCGCTAGCGCGCCTGCCGTTGGACAGGAATGCCTTCAACATGAGGCCCGTCGTCTCCCGCTACGGCCGCGTCGTCAATCACGCCCTGAACAAGCCGCGCGAGCTGTACTATCGCTGGACTCGACACATCGTGGAGCGCCGGTTCTATTACCGGACGATGGCCTTCGACTCATCGGGATGGAACGCCGTCCGTTCGGCCGCCGAAGCGCATCGCAGCAACGCACAGCGCGTCTTGGACGCCGCCGCGCTCGCGGAAGTCCTGCCCCGACCCGGTGAGACCTTCAGCGTTGCTGACGGAATCATCGACGTGTCGAAGATGAAGCTGTTGACCGGCTTCCTGTTTTGGTCCGCGCGCTACGTCAATTGAACGAACTGTTCGCTCGCGCGCGGAGCGATCCTCAGCGCACGAAGACTCGATGCGGCGCCAAGCGCCGATCGGGCGTCACCTCGCCGATCGCGAGGAACTCTCGCGGCTCGCGGTAGATCTTGACGCGGCCGATGGGCCAGGGCTCCTCGGCCGCAATCGCCTGTCCGTGCTCGATCCGCGCGGCGGCCGTGGCAGATAGCACGACGCCGGGCCAGCTCACGAGCGCACGATCGGCCGGGAGCAACAGCGCGTCTAGACCCGCCATGCCACGCGTCTCGGCCACTTCGTCGAGCATCTCGAGCGTCGCCATCGGCTCGCCGCCGAACGGCGCGACGGCGACGCGGCGCAGCTCCGCGACATGCGCGACCGTTCCGAGCGCAGCCGCGAGATCGACGACGAGCGAGCGCACGTAGGTGCCCTTCGAGCAACGGACGTAGAGCTCCGCGTGCGGCCAGTCATAGCGCTCGAACGCAAGCTCGAAGATCGTCACGCGGCGCGGCTCCCGCTCGACGACGACGCCGCGCCTCGCGAGCTCATAGAGTCGCTTGCCGTCCCGCTTCAACGCAGAGTACATCGGCGGGACTTGGTCGATCTCGCCGAGGAAACGCCGGAGCGCGTCTCGCAGCGCCACCGCCGTCGGCCGCGGCTCGTCGAGGCGTTCGGTGACCGTACCATCGGCGTCTCCGGTGTCGGTCGCGACGCCGAAACGCGCCGTGACCCGATACGCCTTCTCCGCGTCGAGCAGGAAGCTGCCGAGACGCGTGGCGGCGCCGAAGCAGATCGGCAGCATGCCGGTTGCGAGCGGATCGAGGCTGCCGGTGTGACCCGCCTTCGCGGCGCCGTACAACCGTTTGACGCGTTGAAGCGCGCGGTTGGACGTGAGCCCGCGCGGCTTATCGAGCAGCAGGATCCCGCGGACGTCCCTGCCGCGCGTGGTGGTAGCCGACACCGGCGCTCCGGCTCAGTCGCGCGCGCGGTCCGCGCCGGCTTCGTCGATCAGCCGGCCCATCTCGACGCTGCGACGCGCACTCGTGTCGTGGCGGAAGCGCAGCTCCGGCACGCGCCGCAAGCCGAGCGCTTGACCGACTCGCGCGCGCAGGAAGCCGCGGGCCTTTTCGAAACCCTCGCGGATATTGGCCGGATCGTCGTCGAGAGCGATCGTGCTGAAGAAGATCGTCGCGACGCCGAGGTCGCCGCTCACCTCTACCGCGCTCACGGTCACGCCCGCGAGGCGCGGATCCTTGACTTCGCCGCGCAGCAGCTCGTTGACCAGCCGTTGGATCTCGGCTGCGATCTTATTCTTCCGCGAGTTTTCGGGTGCCATGGCTCAGGCGATCTTACGCGCGACTTCGGTCCGCTCGTAGCACTCGATCTGGTCGCCGATCTTGACGTCGTTGTAGTTGCGCACGCCGATACCGCACTCCGTGCCGGCGCGGACCTCGCTCACGTCGTCCTTGAAGCGGCGCAGCGACTCGAGCTGGCCTTCGTAGATCACCACGTTGTCGCGCAGCACGCGAATCGGGTTGCTGCGACGGACGTAGCCGTCGATCACCATGCAGCCCGCCACGTTGCCGAACTTCGGCGAGCGGAACACCTCGCGAACCTCGGCGAGGCCGACGATCTGCTCGCGGACTTCGGGCGCGAGCAGGCCGCTCGCCGCGGCTTTGATGTCGTCGATCGCCTCGTAGATGATGCTGTAGTAGCGGATGTCGACGCCGCTCTCTTTGATCGCGTCGCGCGCGCCCGCGTCGGCGCGCACGTTGAAGCCGAGGATGATCGCCTTCGAGGTCGCGGCGAGCTGCACATCGGACTCCGTGATGCCGCCGACGCCCGCGCCGACGACCGTGACCTTCACGTCGTCGGACGAGACCTTCTCGAGCGCATCTTTCAGAGCCTCGGCGCTGCCGTGCACGTCCGCTTTGATCAGCAGCATGATCGTCGGCTTGCCGCCGGCGGCCATCTGGCTGAACACGTTCTCGAGCTTGGTCGCCTGCTGCTGCGCGAGCTTCGTGTCGCGCTCGCGCGCCTGTCGGAACTGCGCGACATCGCGCGCTTGGCGGTCGTCCGCGACCACTTGCACGTCGTCGCCCGCGAGCGGCGTGCCTGACAGGCCGAGCACGACGACTGGCGTCGAGGGGCCGGCGGACTGAACCTGCGCGCCCGACTCGTCGAACATCGCGCGAATGCGGCCGTACTCATGGCCGGCGAGCAGGATGTCGCCGATCTGGAGCTTGCCCTTGTTGATCAGCACCGTCGCGACGGCGCCGCGGCCGCGCTCCAAGCTCGATTCGAGCACGACGCCCGCGGCGGGGCCGGAGTCCGGCGCCCTGAGCTCGAGCACCTCGGCCTGCAGCAGCAGCGCCTCGAGCAGCTTGTCGACGCCCTCGCCTGTCTGCGCGGAGACGTTCACGAACATCGTCTCGCCGCCGTACTCTTCGGGTATCAGCTCCTGCTTCACGAGCTCGTTGCGGACACGGGTCGGATCCGCGCCGTACTTGTCGATCTTGTTGATCGCGACGACGATCGGCACGTCGGCCGCCTTCGCATGCTGGATCGCTTCGATCGTCTGCGGCATCACGCCGTCGTCGGCCGCCACGACGAGCACGACGATGTCCGTCACGCGCGCGCCGCGCGCGCGCATCGCGGTGAAAGCCGCGTGGCCCGGCGTGTCGAGGAACGTGATCTTGCCGTTCGGCGTCTGCACGTTGTAGGCGCCGATGTGCTGCGTGATTCCGCCGGCCTCGCCGGCCGCGACGCGCGTGCGGCGAATGTAGTCGAGCAGTGAGGTCTTGCCGTGGTCGACGTGGCCCATGATCGTGACGACGGGCGCGCGCGGCAGCTGCTCGGCATCGCCCTCCGCCTCCACGACGGCCTCGGCGAGCTTGTCCTCGATCGCGGTTTCCTTGCGCGCCGTGGCGGTGTGGCCCATCTCCTCGACGACGAGGACCGCGGTGTCTTGGTCGAGCGCCTGGTTGATGGTCACCATCATGCCCATCTTCATGAGGGCTTTGATGACCTCGGCTCCCTTGACGGCCATCTTCGACGCGAGGTCCGCGACGGTGATCGTCTGGCCGATCTCGACTTCGCGCACGACCGGCGCCGTGGGCCGCTCGAACGCGTGCTGCGGATCGACGTTGACCGCGACCGAGCGACGGCGCGCCTTCTTCTTGCGGCGGCGTCCCGACATGCCGTCCGCGACGTGGAGCGTGTGGTCGCCCTGGTCGCCCTGGTCGCCCTGTTCGGCCTCGCCGGGCTCCTCGACCATCCGCTCCTTCTTGAGCTTTTGGCGCGCCCGCTCCGCCTCCGCGCGCTGCTGCGCCTCCTTCTCGGCGGCCGCCGCGCGCTTGCGCTCTTCTTCCGCGCGGTTGCGCGCTTGCTCGTCGGCTTGCTGCGCGCGGCGCTTCTCCTCGTCGGCGCGGCGGCGCTCCTCGGCCTCGCGGGCCTCTGCGGCCTTGCGCTCGCGCTCCTCGGCGTCGCGCTTAGCCTGGGCCTCGCGCTCGACGGCGTTGCGAGCCTCCTCGTCGGCGCGGCGAACCGCGTCGAGCTCTTCCTGTTGCTTGCGGGCCTGCTCCTCGAGCACGTCGCGCTTGATGTAAGTGCGCTTCTGGCGAACCTCGACGTTGACCGTGCGCGCGCGGCCTTGGCTGCTGCCGAGCTTCAGCTCGCTCGACGACTTGCGGTTCAGCGTGATGCGGCGCGGGGCGGATTCGCCGGCGTCTTTGCGGCCGTGCGTCTTGCGCAGGTGCGTCAGCAGCTCGAGCTTCGCGTCCTCGCTGATTACGTCGTCGGCGCCGCCGACCTTGATGCCGGCCTCGTCGAGCTGCACGAGCAAACGATCGACCGGTACCTTCAGTACCTTCGCAAAGTCCGCGACCGTCACTTCCGCCATCCGCCCTCTCCTTACCTACTTCGCCTGCTGCTCGCCGTCGAACCAGTGCGCGCGCGCCGCCATGATCAGCTTGGCCGCACGCTCCGGATCGACGTCGATCTCGCCGAGGTCGTCGACGGCTTGCTCCGCGAGGTCCTCGCGCGTCACGATGCCGCGGCTCGCGAGCGTCAGCGCGAGCTCGCGATCCATGCCCTCGAGCGCGAGCAGGTCTTCGGCCGGCTCCGCTTGGTCGATCACTTCCTCGGTCACGATAGCCTGCGTGATCAGCATGTCGCGCGCCCGAGAGCGAAGCTCGTTCACGATCTCGGGCGTGAATTCCTCAATGCCGTTGAGCTCGCTCGCCGGCACGTAAGCGATCTCCTCGAGCGACGAAAAGCCTTCCTGCACGAGGATCGTCGCGACGTCCTCGTCGACGTCGAGCTCCTTCATGAAGTTCTCGACGAGCGCGCGCGCTTCTTTGTCGCTCTTCTCTTCCGCAGCCGACTCCGTCATCACGTTGAGCTGCCAACCCGAGAGCTCGCTCGCGAGCCGGATGTTCTGGCCGCCGCGGCCGATCGCTTGCGACAGCTTCTCCTCGTCGACCGCGAGATCCATGCTGTGTGTGTCCTCGTCGACGACGATCGAGGTCACCTCGGCCGGCGACATCGCATTGATCACGAACTGGGCCGGATTCTCGTCGTAGAGAATGATGTCGACGCGCTCGCCGGCGAGCTCGTTCGAGACCGCCTGGACGCGCGAGCCGCGCATGCCGACGCACGCGCCGACCGGATCGATCC
>Ga0326726_10004992_pt1 | contig 12063 bp, 12 predicted proteins | sample MHFenrmetagenome_2_FD_207603 | JGI IMG/M metagenome (GOLD analysis project Ga0326726, IMG submission 207603) | Lab enriched peat soil microbial communities from Michigan Hollow, Ithaca, NY, United States - MHF15MN | ecosystem: Environmental > Terrestrial > Soil > Wetlands > Peat | place: USA...
TGTCGGGGGGCCCTGCATCGGATGCTTGGTTTCATCCAGAGGATTGATTGAGACCGTCATGGCAAGTGGGGTCCTCGAAAAATTTGATCGATTAAGTGTGGTCACTGGACTGGATGTTCACTTCGCACGCGAACCCAGGGGAGAAATGGTATTTGTCCTGGGCGATTGTGCAGAGAAACATCGGGCCAAGGGAATCTTTATGCCTGGCTGTCCTCCCCTTAACGCGATGGTCGATGGGATGAAAAGGATCGAGGAGTATCTGAAGCAAAAGGACAAGAATTAACAACGCATTGTCGTCAGCGGGTCGGACGAAATTTAATGGAATTTGCAAGGTTCTCACGAGTGAGGACAAGGTTAAAAAAAATCGTAGGAGGTAGACAACATGAAATATCGCAAATCGGAAGCGAAAGAGTATGCCAACAAGCGAATGAAGGGTCTCTGGGGTGCCACACTAACGCCTTTTACTCCGGACTACAAGATTGATGAATCGGGATTCAGGCGCAACCTGCGCCACTGTATCGACGAATTAAAGATGGAGGGAATGTTCCTCAACGGTCTCATGGGCGAGGCCTTCAATCAGACGATAGCCGAGCGAAAGAGGATCATGGATATCGCTATGGAAGAGGCTAAAGAGGACATGGTCATCATGCCCTATACCTCGGATTTCTCCTTGGAGAATACCCTGGAACTGACAAAATATGCCGAGAATATTGGGGCGGAGTTCGCTATCATCATCAACCCCCTTTTCTACTTTGGTGCCATGACGGAAGAAGGCGTCTTTCAGTACTTCAAATACATTGCGGATAGAGTGAATATCGCCATTGCGCTCTTCAACCAGGTGGCCCATGGTTATTTGATGAGTCCCAAGCTCATCAGCAGGCTCGCCGAGATTGAAACCATTGTTGCGGTCAAGGACATTGCCCCGGCCCCCGACATCTCATTGGCAAGAGCCCTTTGCAGTGATAAATTCATCATCAGTGATGCCGATACAGAGGACAACTGGTTGATCAATCTAACCGTGAATGGCCAGCCGGCGTTGATAGCCAACCCGATGCCCTTCGTCATGCAAAGTAAGAAACTGAAGCTGATGAAGGAATACACCGAAGCAGCGACGAGGGGAGAGATTGCCAAAGCGTGGGAAGCTTACAGGAGACTGGCCCCCATTCGAAAGGCATTAGTGAAAGTGACTCCCGCCGGTAAGAAGCAGGCTACTTTCAAATACTGGACGCAGTTCTTAGGCATGGCAGGAGGTGATGGCCGCGTTCGGATGCCGATGCAGGAGTTGACCAACCAAGAGAAGCAGGCCATTAAAGCTGCTGTTGAGGCAACCGGGTTAGTATGAAAACGGCTAAATGATGATTTAGACTTCTTTACTTGCTCGTCCGGTCACAAGTGACCGAACGAGCAAGCATTCTTTCCCGATACGTTTCCAGATCTTTTCTGGTCGAGATCATCTTTTACTGGCAATACTTGCACGCAGGATAATCCTTGGTAAAAGCAGGTTGCTTCATATACTCCTTCGGGTCATATTTCCAAAATTGCGAGACGGCGGGGACCTTATCGATCACCATATTCCATTTCTTTGCTTCGCCGCCTAAGAAATCGAGGGGGAAGCCTTTCACCTTTTCCACCTTCCTGATGTAAAAGGTCTCAACCGGGTTCCCGTAATCATCCATATAAAAAGAGCCTCGGGGAGGATCTTGTAGCTTGACAGCCTGGATGGCTTTAAGAAAGGCTTCTTTATTCTCCACATCTCCCTTCACCGCATTGACAGCCTGGTGCAGCCACATACCGAACTCGTAGGAGTGGGAAGCCATGTAAGAACCGATCTTCTTATACTTCTTCTGATAGGCCTCCTGGAATTTCCGGTTGGCGGGGTTTTCTAAGGCTGCGGTATATTGAAGGGGAGAGATAAACCCGATGATCTCATCGCCCTGGGCTGGAAGAACATTTTCGTCCGACACCTGCCCGGTTCCCAGGAGAGGCAAGGTCATTCCCATGTCCTTGTACTGCTTTGGGAACTTGAGAGCGGCCCCTGCCACCACGGCGATCCATACGGCATCGACATCTTTTCTGAGGCTGGCAATGTATGGCCCGAGGTCGATGACGTTGACCGGAACCCATAACTTCTGGACAATCTGGCCTCCTGCTTCTTCAAATGTCCTTTGAAAGCCTCCTAGGGTGTCATAGCCAAATTGAAAGTCTGTGGAGAGGGCAGCTATCTTCTTATAACCCTTTTTGTATGCCCATTCTCCGAAAGGGTACATCGATTGCGAACCCGTCCATGAAATACGGGTCGTCCACTTTTTCCTCAACCTCTGAGTAACGTCATCGGCAGCAGCGCAGACGATGACGACGGGCGTCTGAAGTTCGTCGGATGCCGCAGCCATTGCCAACCCGGTTGGAGCCGCGACCGACCCGGCCGCCACGGCTACTCTGTCGTGGGAGACGAGCTTCCGAAGCTTGGTGACAGCCGTCTCCGGAGTGGCACGGTCATCCTCACTGATAAGAACAACCTGTCGACCAGCCATCTTATGGCCAATCTGATCCAAGTACAATTCTATTCCGTTGGTCATGTCCCTTCCGGTCTCTGCCCATAGGCCCGTCAGTGGAGAAAGCCATCCTATCTTGATGGGCCCCTTTTCGGCGGCCAAACAAGACGATGACCATCCGCCAAAAACGAAAAAACCTAAAACCAAAATCACAAATAACTTTCTCATAGTTTACTCCTCCTTTCCTTTCTCTTGATTTAAAGTGACTCATCGTCACTTCAAAAAAATGTCAGGACATCCCCACTACGCAGTTCTGCTCTGGGAGAATGAAGACCTTTCGTATTCTCTCCTTCCCTCTCTATTAAGATACCATTTCTTGTTAAAAGGTCCCCCGTCTCAGAATTGATTAGCTCCTTCTTGAATCCTCTGTAGTTTTCTTCGAGGAAATCAATCAGGTCGCTTAGCCGGTTTCCTTTTAGATCGACCGTCTCTTCGAACTTCCCAGCAATCTCAGAGAAATGAAGTCCATAGTTACACTTGATCTTCGGCATGGTCATGTCTCCTTATCGGGCTTTTGCCCCGCTTGAAGTCCCATCCCTCGCCCTTTAAGACGGTGCGTAAAACATCACTCAGGGGCAGCCCCGAGCAGAACCGTTTAAATTTTTTCTATGCTTTCAATCTGTTTCTGTACTTTTCAAGCTCCGCTGCCGCATCGATCAGTCCGAGCTCTTGCAGCTTTTCTCGAGAGGGAATTCCGGTGTCCTTCTCCCACCCTCGAGCAGCGTAATAATCATCAATCATCTCCTCGAGAGGAACAACCTTGCCTTTGCTTCCCCCCGCTGGGAGTGGTTCCTTCAGGAATCTCTGAGGAAGCGTGTCATCCTCTCGTCGCGCCCCTTCCCTTACATTGAATGAACGCTCCAGATTGATCACCCGTTCTCCCGCCTTCAAGAGGTCCTTGTAGGTAAATTCAACTCCCGTTGCAGCGGTCAGGGCTTTTGCATAGGGGCGAAAATCGACGTAAAGTTTTCCCCGATTGGTAAAGACGCATGTTTCCAGGCAATTTAAAACGGCCCGGGTGTCATAGAGCCATTTGACCAAGGGCCCTTTCCCTTCCGGGCTCTGCCGGTTCCAAGCTCCTTTCATGTCGAAGGGCAGATCGCGAAGAATCTGCTCGTCAACGAGGGATAGCACGGGTTCGTAGGGAACGTGAATTCGCTCATGGTCTGCTCCCATGTCGTTGACAGCATAAGCGAGGGCAACATGGAAAAATGCCCTGGGCTCTATGGCGGTAAAGTCCAATCCCTTCACATGAAGAGCAAAGGCGTCCGATCCTTTTCCAACCCGTTCAGAGGCCTTCTTTACCCCATCTGCGAGAATCGCACCAAAACCCTCCCGATGGGCGATTTTATGGAGCATTTGGACCATCCCTTCGTGGTTTCCCCACGTCATCGGGATCCCGTCTGTGTCCTCCTTTGTAAGGATACCCTTTTCGAATGCCTCCATGACCCAGGACAGCATGGTGCCCGTAGAGATATAGCAAAGTCCTAAGGCATTCGAGGTATGGTGTAGTTTGAAGAGCCCATGGATATCCTTGACACCACACATTGACCCCATGCTGATCTGAGTGCCTGCCTGAATCCCTTGAAAACAGAGATCCCCATACGGATTCTTCCTGTCCTCCAGCCAGTGAATGCACGATGCGTATGGGCAGCAGAAATCCGCCAGGTTGCCGGTTACAAACTCTTTCTGGATACGTTCGCCTCGAAACTCCTTCAGACCCTCGGGGAAGAGTCCCTCCTGGCAATTACGAGTCATGAATGCACCGGAAGCTGTCGTGACAACAGGAACATACATCGTTCCGTAGATTTGAGTAGGTCTGACGTAAAAATCCTTCGTCGAGAGGTAGTTCAGTTCCCCATAAATTTCATCCAAGGCCTCTCTGAAAAGACCGGGGTCTGCAATATCAACTCCTCCCGTCCCTTTAATAGCAATGGCCTTGAGATTCTTAGAGCCCATCACAGCCCCTGCCCCTCCACGGCCCCCTGAGTTTCCGTTATTCCCGATAATCGTAGCGAGAGGCGAGAGATTCTCCCCTGCCGGACCTATGACACGAACCTGAAACGTATCGTCTCCGATCTCGGCCTTGACGGCACCCTCTGATTCAAAAGTGGTCTTTCCCCAGAGATGTGAAGCGTTGCGAAATTCCACCTTGCCATCCTTGATTACCACGTAGACAGGATTTTCCGCCTTTCCCGATATGACGATGGCATCATAACCGGCAAATTTCATATTCGGAGCGAAAAACTTCCCACTGTTTCCTTCCATGAAGTACCCTGTCGCAGGAGATTTCGCAGTTACCGTCATGCGTCCCATGCCAATAGGGGTTCCATTGAGAGGGCCGACTCCGAAGATAAGAAGATTTTCGGGTCCGAGTGGATCTGCTCCAACGGGTACCTCATCAAACAGGATTTTCATGTTGAGCCCGCGTCCGCCGATAAAATTCGCTAGGGTTAGTTCTGGAATGGCGGTTTCCGTGGCCTTTTTCTCCGACAAATTAATCCTTAATAGTCTTCCTTTCCAACCTTTCATATTTTCGTCCTCCAGGACTATCGGCGACACCAGGGTGCCCTTGCTTTGTAGGAAGGGGTAGACTCGATGTCCCGATGAAACTGATAAAGCATGGTGGCAAACTCTTCCTTTGTAGACCAAACAAGCGCTCCCGTGGGGCAGTATCTTACACATTGTGGGAGGGTACGACAGGCGGGGTGGCTCTCTACATCGCAGCTTACGACGGGCTTATTTCGTCCTTTCCATTCATAGTTAATAACCTTAACATTTGCTTTTTCGGGATAAAAATTCTGTGTATTGACGAAAGAACAAATCATTTCGCACATGTGACAGCCATTGCAAATGCTTTCTTCAACAAAGATCCTCATCTTCTTTCCATCTTCAAACATCGATTTGCCTCCATTCTTTATAGTAACCGGCATCCATGTTCCTGTATCCTTTCCTAAAGACCCAGGTAACTCTTTTTCACCTCTTCATTCTCCCAGAGGTCCATGGGCTTGGAAGAGTGGACGATACGCCCTCGGCTGAGGACATGGGTGATATCAGCCATTTTCAGAGCCATCGGAAGATTTTGCTCCACCAGCAGAATGGTATGGCCCTCTTGCTTGAGTTTGATGACGAGATCCGTCACATTCTGAACCAGGATGGGAGCGAGCCCCTCTGTGGGTTCGTCCATCAGCAGGATATCAGGGTTCGTCATGAGGGCTCTCGCAATGCAGAGCATCTGCTGTTCTCCGCCCGAAAGTCTATTGCCCCAATGTTTAGCCCTATCCTCTAGGCGCGGGAATAAGCCAAAGATCCGTTCAAGGTTCCATTCTCCATCGCCCCGAGCGCCTATCAAGAGGTTCTCCCTGACAGTCAGCGAAGGGAAGATCCACCTTCCCTGGGGGACGAGGCCCATTCCCATTAATGCTTTCCTGTAGTTCGGAAGATATGTGACATCTATTCCCTTAAAGATTATGCTGCCGTTTCTGGGAGTGGTCAGACCCACAATAGAACGGATTAGTGTGGTTTTACCCATTCCGTTTCTGCCCAGAAGGGCAACCACAGACCCTTTCGGGACCTGAAGAGAAATCCCTTGTAGAACATAGGAGTCACCATAATAGGTATGAATATCCCGAACGGTTAGCATCCTATTTCATTTAACTCCGAGATAAGTCTCCTGTACGAGCCTGTTCTGCCTTATCTCCTCAACACTTGCATCCGCAATGACCTCTCCATTATGAAGCACGGTGATGCTGTCCGCGAGTTCAAAGGCTACACTCATATCGTGCTCAATAATCAGGATGGTAATGGAGGTGGGAAGCTTTTTCAACATCTCAACCATTATGGCGGCCTCAGCGGGTGAGAGCCCGGCTGTCGGTTCATCTAGAAGAAGAAGGTGAGGCTCTTTTGTTAAGGCAAGCATGATCTCAATCTGCCTTTGCACGCCATAGGAGAGATTTTTGATCAACTCGTCCCTCTGTTTTTCCATTTGGATGCGGCGGAGCAATTCCATCCCTTTTTCGTAAAGATGCGGGTATGAGGTGATCGGCCGAAATAATGAAAACTTCGTTCTTTCCAGAGCCTGGGCAGCAAGGACCAGGTTCTCTATGACAGAAAGGTTGAAGAAAAGGTTGGTAATCTGGAATGTCCTCGCCATCCCTTTGTAGGCTCTTCTATGACAGGGGAGTCGCGTCACGTCCTCCCCTTGAAAAACAATTTTTCCATTCGTGGGGATAAGGTCTCCAGCAATGAGGTTGAAGAGGGTCGTCTTCCCTGCTCCATTTGGGCCGATAATCGCCTTCCATTCTCCCGGAGAAACGACGAGAGAAACTTCCTTCACAGCCCTTAACCCTCCAAAAGATTTGGAGAGATGGTCGAGTCTGAGACAAGGACTTCCTCCAGGACCGAAACACGGAGCGTTCTTACCTTTCTTTTCGTCAATATCCATCTCAATACCCATTGGGCGCCTTTTTCCCCACTTTCTTTTCGCCCCTAACCAATTCCCTTACTAATCGGACCACGTCCATTAGGCCTCCCGGGGCATAGAGAACCGTAACGATGTAGACGGCTCCAAGGATGATGAGCCACCTCTCAGTGTAGGCGCTTACAAAATTCTTGAGAAACACAATCACAATTGCACCAATAAACGGCCCGATGACAGTCCCTGGCCCTCCCAGAGCAACCATTAACAGGATCTCTATGTTAGGGGTGAGTTCTAAAGAAGGGGGACTGATGAATCCATGATAGAAGATGAAAAGGACACCCGCCACTCCGGCAAAGAAGCCTGCAATCAGAAAACAGAGATACTGGTGAAGCCAAACGTTGTATCCAAGGGTTCGCATCCGGGATTCGCTCTCTTTGATTCCCACGAGGCTGCGACCGAAAGGTGATCTGACAATCCGATGAATAATGAAAAGGCAGATCAGGAAGATACCCAAAACAAAATAGTAGTAATTAGAAATGTCCCGCAGAGACCACGGCCCAAGTTGTGGCCTTGAAATGCCAGAGATGCCGTTATCTCCTGACGTCAAAGAGACCCATCGGTAGGCTAAACCCCAGACGACCATGGCGAGGGCCAAGGTAATCATCAGGAAATAGACTCCCCTTGCCCTAAGGGTTACAGGGCCGAAAAGGGCCGCGCTCCCGATCACAATCAGGAGGGCGATGATCGAAGCGACGGGGGGGGATAGATGGAATTTCGCAAGGCAGATGGCAGTGGTGTATGCCGAGATCCCGAGATAGACGCCGTGACCGAGAGAGGGAAGCCCTAAATATCCAAGAAGAAGGTTGAGAGAGAAGGCGGCGATCCCATAGATCAGCGATTGTGTCAAGAGCTCAGTGAGGTAGTTTGAGCCGAGCAGGGCAAAGCTGATATAAGGGGCCGCCAGGAAAACGACAAAAACGATAAGAAAGAAGGCTATCTTGATCCAATTTCTCTTCACTCTCTTCACCCTCACTTCTTGCCAAATAGCCCTGTTGGCCTAATCGCCAACATCAAAACCATTGGGGCAAAAAGGGTAAAATATGAAAGTTCGGGAAAGAGGACTTTCCCGAAATTATCTACCAGTCCTACAACAAGACTCCCCAACATTGCCCCCTCTAAACTTCCGCGGCCACCCAGGATGACCACCACAAAGGCATAAGGAAGAAGTTCAAAATCTAAACCTGGATAAATGCTGAGAAACCCTCCTCCTATTACACCCCCTATAGCAGCCAGAATCGCTCCCAGAGCATAGACACTCATAGAAACAACAGGCACGTTTATTCCCATTGCACAAGCCATTTCCTCGTTATCGACGGCGGCCCTTACGATGGCTCCGACCCTGGTCTTGGCTTGAAAAAACCAGAGCCAGAAACCGATGAAAATTGCCACGAGGACCATAAATATCCGGTACCTTGGAAAATAAAAGTGGCCCACGACCAGAGGGCCGTTTAGGAAATTTGGGACGTTTATCGTGGAGGGGTCTCCTCCCCAGATTAGGAGAGCGAGATCTTGAAAGACAAGCGCAAAGCCCATCGTAATCAGAAGCTGTCCCAGGTCATTTCCAGCTAACTTTCGGAGAAATACCCTCACCATCAAGACCGCTAACAGGCCAATAACAACAGATGCGCCAAGCATTCCGAGGAGGTAGCTGTTCACGAGCTGCATCAAGGTAAACGCTATGTATCCGGCGAGGAGATAATAGGAGCCATGAGAGATATTGATTATTCTCATCACCCCGAAAATAAGGGAGAGCCCACTTGCAAATAAAAAAAGCAGAGCACCATAGGAAAGCCCGTTGAAAGTCTGGAGGATTACAAAATCCATTCAGTGTTTACCCTCTGAATATCAGAGGTGAAGTCATATGAAACCCTGATAGAACGGCTAAGAAAACCCAAATCCTGTATTCCAGAAAATCCACACAGGTAGATACAACTTTTCCAGTTGTTTGTCAATGCGGATTTTCAGGTGAGGTTTCAGGCGAGGAGCAAAGAATCAGGGGCGTGGGAAGACGTCGTATGGGCATGAGAGATTGTTGGGATAGAGAGAGCCGTATCCTCCCAAACTGGGCTCCATCTCTTTCTGGAGGATAAGCATCGCATGGCATTTGCAATCTCATTTCGAATAGGTTAGGTTTGGCTAGCGCTAATAACTTTCTCCTATAATACCTTCCTGCGGTGTTTCACTTTTCACATCAGGCAACAGGAGCGTATTAAGTTTCAACAGGCAAGCCTTTTCGGGCTTCACTGGTAGAGGTTCAGTGGATTATCTTGGTCGGATTATCAAAAGTGCGTATAGACAGCCCACCTGAGGGAGAGGGAAATTTTTGTGCTACCCAGAGCCTGGTTTCAAATGACCAAACGTCGAATACGTTGCCGTACCAAGCGGACGGATATAGAATTTCGGCAGGAAATGGACATTACTTTACCTATATTCATTTTAGGGCACAATCAATATGCCATCGAAATGGATTAAAACTCCCTTCCCCAAGGGAAGTCATTATCTCTCGGGGAATGAAGCCGCTGCTGAAGGGGCGATTGCGGCAGGATGCCGATTTTACGCAGGTTATCCGATAACTCCTTCCAGCGAGATCATGGAACGAATGGCTTCTCGATTAACGGAAGTGGGGGGGGTCTTTATTCAGATGGAAGATGAAATCGCCTCCATCTCAGCCGTGATCGGCGCTTCTTGGGCAGGCGCCAAAGCGATGACTGCTACCTCAGGCCCCGGGTTCAGCTTAATGCAGGAATCAATTGGCTATGCTGCCTTCACAGAGACGCCCTGTGTGATCATTGACGTTCAGCGCGCAGGTCCTTGTACGGGGCAGGCTACCAAGGTAGGCAGCGGAGACATCATGCAGGCCAAGTGGGGCTCTCATGGTGACTACCAGGTGATCGCCCTTTCTCCTTGGTCGGTTCAGGAGATGCATGATGTCACCCTTCAGGCGTTCAACCTAAGCGAGCGTTATCGAATTCCAACCTTAGTGATGGCCGAGGAGGCGATTGGACACCTCAGAGAAAATGTTTCCATCAGGTCAAAGGTGGAGGTCTGGAGTAGAAAGAAGAAGAAAGGAGCGCCTCCGTTCGGGACAGGAGAGGAAGACGGTGTTGCTCCAATGCCTGCCTTTGGCGAGGGGGAACGGCTTCTAGTCACTGGTTCCACACATGATGCCCTTGGATTTCGTAAAACCGATGATCCAACGGCCCATGCAACCCTCGTTAACCGGATTAACGAAAAAATTCTGAAGAATAGAGATGGGATCATCGAGACAGAAGCTTATTTCTTAGAAGACGCTGAAGTGGCCATTGTCAGTTTTGGATTTACCGCGCGGACCAGCCTCTATGTGGTTCACCTTCTGAGAAAGGAAGGTATGAAGGCGGGAATGTTGAGACTAAAAACGCTGTGGCCATTTTCCCAGGAGGCGATCCAACGGTTGGGAAAGGGGGTTAAAAAGGTGCTTGTCCCAGAAATGAACTTGGGACAGGTCGCCGGTGAGGTAACAAAATACTGTTCCTGCGACGTCATTCCCCTTGGACAAACCGATGGAGAAATCATCCAACCCGAGAAGATTCTGGAGATGATGAGGAGGATTCAGTGATGGTCCGGGCGATGGAGAAATATATTCGACCAGGTGTCGGAGTGACACCCTTCTGTCCAGGCTGTGGCCACGGGATACTGATGCACTCTATACTGAGGGCTGTTGATGAGTCGAAACTGGATATGAAGAAGATGCTCTTTGTATCCGGCATTGGTTGTGCGGCCTGGATCCCGAGTCCTCAGTTCGATGGGGATACCCTTCATACCCTCCATGGGAGGGCGTTGGCTTTTGCCACGGGCGCAAAACTCTATAATCCAGGTTTATGCGTGATGGTAGTTAGCGGAGACGGAGACCTTTCTTCAATAGGCGGGAACCATCTCATTCATGCGGCAAGGCGAAATATTGACCTCAAAGTCATTTGTGCCAACAACATGATTTACGGCATGACCGGAGGCCAAGCCGCTTCCACCACGCCTAAGGGATCGAAAACCTCCACAACAGCAGGCGGCAATCCTTATCGGCCTTTTGATCTATGCAGGTTGGTGGAGGCAGCAGGTGCCACTTACGTTGCCCGTTACTCTGTGACCCAGCCCGTGGCTCTCGCCCAATCCATCCAAAAGTCGCTTCATCATGTAGGATTCTCTTTTATCGAAGTCCTCTCTCCATGTCCAACACAATATGGGAGGAGGAATCGTCTCGGTCGGCCAGAGGATATGATTCAGGACCTCATCCGACGATGTATTTTAGAAGAGGAGGCAAAAGGACTGACTGAGAGAGAACGGGCAGAGGGAATTATAACTGGAGAATTCTTGTCATGACAGAAATGAGACAGGTTTCTATAACCGGCTTAGGAGGACAGGGAGTGATCTTGGCAGGTCTCCTCCTTGGCCAGGCAGGAGTGATTGAGGGCAAGAATGTTGCAGGATCGAATTCCTATGGAGCCCAGGCCAGAGGTTCTGGGTGTAAATCGGAGATTGTCATTTCCGATGGTTTGATCATTTATCCTCATGTGACCGTTGACGACATCCTCGTGACTATGTCACAGGGGGCCTATAACCTTTACTATCGAGGTGTGAAAGAGGAGTCTGGGCTCATTCTCTATGACGACGGTCTGGTAAAACCAAGGGAAAGATTGAAAGTGAAACAGCTGGGCGCCCCCGCTACAGAATATGGGGTGAAGCGATTGGAGAACAAACAGGTGTCGAATATCGTGATCCTGGGAGTCCTTATCGCACTCACAGAGATCGTATCGCCCAAAGCACTTCAGAAAGCCATAACCCTTCACGTCAGCGAGACCTTCCGGAAAGTCAACCTGAAAGCCTTCCGATTGGGCTTGGAACTGGGAAAGAAGATTCATGGTTGAAGGAAGGACGGACAGGCCTGTCATTCAAAGGGAGCGCTGTCACTCTTGTGATGTGTGTATCCGAGGATGTCCAGCCGAACTCATTCCAGAGTATCGACAAGAGACAAACACGCTTCGGGGGGTCCTTTACCAA
>Ga0326726_10004993_pt1 | contig 12063 bp, 12 predicted proteins | sample MHFenrmetagenome_2_FD_207603 | JGI IMG/M metagenome (GOLD analysis project Ga0326726, IMG submission 207603) | Lab enriched peat soil microbial communities from Michigan Hollow, Ithaca, NY, United States - MHF15MN | ecosystem: Environmental > Terrestrial > Soil > Wetlands > Peat | place: USA...
GTCAGGCAGCAGGTCTCCCCACTCAATGCCATTCAGTGAGGTACCCCTTGAATGGGACCATAATCCGGAGGCTACCCGCGCAATATTTTCTCCACGTGTTCCAGAAGATCTTTTTCCATAACCGGCTTGACTATATATCCACACGGTGAAACTTCCTGTGCTCTGGCCATAATGTGACCGTTTGAATGCGCAGTCAGGAAAATAACCGGGACCGTATATTTTTTCCGGATCTGCCGGGCAGTCTCTATACCATCCAGAGAACCATCGAGGGTAATATCCATCAGGATGAGATCCGGCGGGGTGATCTTCTCCAGGTGCCTCAAGGCCTCCTCACCGGAAGCTACCGGATCCAGCACCCGGTAACCGGCGTTTGCAAGAATCTCCATGAGATGGAGGGCTATTAGTCCTTCATCCTCAACTATGAGAATTGATTGTGCATTCATGATGTTTTCCCTGATAGCAGGTTTTTGCTGAACATTAAGACGGCTTTCTGCCAGGGCTGGTTTAGATCCAGCCCCTTTTTGGCAGGTGGCTGGCCTGGATGCGAGTCCCGGTCAAGCCAGTACGCAATCCTGAAAACCGGATGCTCATCAGTCGGTCGACGATTATCATTGGTTGTCTTCAATGGGCTGTCGGATAATTATGTTGGATATTATCAAGCATTTATGCGGGGATGGCCATATAGTATTGGTTTTTTTCACCGTCAGCAATCCCGCCTTTTTGGTCCTAGACAGAACTGCAGTGAGCGGAATGTATTGTTATTCCGCGCTTCACGAACTCCGCCGTCCAAGTCTCTGCTTCACCCGTTGATATCCGCGGTAGACCAACAACATGAAATTCCCCAAAAACCGTTCTCTCCCGGCCATCGCCCGGAAAAAGATCGCTTCTTCGGAGATGAACAGGTTCTTTAAATGGTGGATATCCTGCTTGGGCGAGAAAAATATGTATATGGCGACCCCGGATAGAATGATGAATCCGCCGACCATTTTGTCGAACAGAGAGGTAGAATACAGAAGGTAAATACAGATCAGACAACCGATCCAGGGTAACACCTTCTGGCCTCTTAACTGCGTTTCAGTATCCCGTGTCAGTATTATAAGAGAAAGGCAGGTAAGAAGAAATGCAAATGCGAGATTGAAGACTGCAAATGAGATAAGGCCACCGATTGGCGAGTAGAGTGAGATGAGGAAGGCGATGACCCCCTGGACAGCAAGTCCGATATAGGGAGTCCCGTATTTTGGGTGAAGCGAGGAGAATATTCGTGGAAAGAGCCCGTCGATAGACATCGCATAGGACAACCTCCCGGTCCCGAGCATGCCGGATTCATTCGACCCAGATACCGAGACCAGAGCACCCAACGTCATGATGAGGGCACCCAACGTTCCGAGGATCACCCCCCCAACCAGGATCAACGGGGTGGATGTCTTTGTCAGGTCGGCCCAGTTGACCGCGCCGTAGACGATAAAATTTGTTGACAGGTAAAATAATCCTACGATAAGCATCCCGATGATAATTGCCCTGGGAATCGTGGTCCGTGGATCTTTGACTTCCGCTGCGGGCAGTGTCCCCAGTTCAAACCCCGCATATGCCCAGAAGACAAGGACCAGGGCAGACCCGGTTGCAGATATCCCCAGCGGAACGAACGGGTGATAATTTCCCAGAAATACCGATGGCTGGATGATAAAAAAAACAAAACCGCCCCCTATAAGGAGCAGGAGTGGCAGGAGTTTCACGAGCGTCAGGATATCGTTCACCCGCCCGGCCATCTTTACTCCGAGGATATTGACCGATGTCAGTCCGAAGAGAAACATGCCTTTGACCAGGATCTCCTCCGGGGTGCTCAGCGGGAGCAGGTACTCAAGGTACCGGACAAACGCAATCGCAAATACCGGCAGGGAGATCAGTTCGGCGATCCAGAGGCTCCAGCCGGTGAGGAATCCATAAAAATCGTCGAACGCTGCTGATACATAGGCAAACGGCCCGCCAACTTCCGGGACATAATAACTGCAGTAGGCAAAAACAAGCGCGATGACCGTTGCGAATAGACCGGCAATAATCCAGATAACCAGTGAAAACGGCCCGAGCAATCCGGCCGTTATTGCAGAGGCGATGTATATATCTGCCCCGATAACTGAACCGACAACAATATTGGTCAAATCGAAGAGCGAGAGCTCTTTTTTGAAATCCATGCGCTGTTCACGTGAGTCTTATTCCCGGAGGAGACCCCCGGAGTTCGTGTTCCGCGTCCTGATCAACGGATAATTGAGCGACAGGTACATGTAGTATCTCTTCATCCCCCCGTCAGTCCCCCATTATTTTTCCTCTGGTGCCGGACCAGGACTGCACCCGATGTTGCGAGGATACCGATCACGGCGGAGAGCGGAATAGCCGGAGTGGCGGTGACTGCAGGGACCGGGGACAGGGAAGTGACAGCGATGTGTGGTGTCGGAGAAACCATCGTCGCGGTGGTTATTGCAGGTACCGGCACCAGGGTCCTCTCAATTGAGATGAGGCCACCGTTAAGTACCGGCAGTGCCTCAACGAGGGTCTGATAGCCCGGGCTTTCGATCCTGAGGGTATGGTTGCCGACCGCCGCCGTAAAAGTCTTCGGGGTGCTCCCGACGAACTGGCTGTCAACATAGACGGATGCTCCCGGCGGGAGCGTGGTTATACTGATCGTCCCGGATGCCGGTAATGACACACCACCCTGGGAAAGACTGATCTCGATAGAACCGTACACCGCCGGAAGGGCGTTTTTGCCAACCGGCTGGCTCACCGCGTAGATCGTGTACGTGCCTCCCTGAAGACTGAACCCCTGGTGTGCAGTATTCCAGATGTAAGACCAGCGGTTATTCTCAACATCCACCTGGACAAATGTTGACGGATCTCCGCTCACCACCGCGCTACTCATCTGGCTGGGATTTACCCCATTGAAGTCCAGGCCGGGGCCGGTCACGAACAGGTACATGGTATTTGTGTCAAAGGCAGTTCCGCTCAGGTCCACTTTATCCCCGATTGCATACATGAGCGTTCCTGCGGTGACGACACCGCAGAGCAGGGCAAACCCTGTGAGGACCAAAGCGGTTAAAATACGGATATGTGAGGCACTCAACATACGTTCTCCTGATATCCAGCAGACCACTATAATAATATTTGTCGGGGACAGCTGTCGGGAACATTCGGACCAAACCGGGTGGATGTTGAGAGTCAGGGCGCCTTATCAGGCCGGGCTGCACATAAAGATGATACCGATTCTTGCAGTATTACACAGTTCCAATAGTGTATGACATTCCAAACTGATCTTTTTGAACTTGTTCCGGAGTCACCTTTCGGCCGGAAAATGGTTAAAGTCCTGATTCGCACCAGGTTATTTTCTTCAAGTTGAGAAAAATAGAACAATTAATTGATATATATACTCATCCAAAAGCAAATAGGCAGAATATGAACCGTGCAAAAATATTGATTGTCGAAGATGAACAAGAAGTAGCCAAATCTCTTGAAATGCGGCTGAAAAAAATGGGCTTTTCAGTAGTGGGGCGTGAGGATACTGCTGAGACTGCTATAAAAAAGGCAGAAGAACTGCGTCCGGATATTGTCCTGATGGATATTGAGCTTGCCGGAAAGATGGATGGCATCCAGGCGGCGGATCAAATCAGGAAAAAATATCACATTCCCGTAATTTATCTCACGGCCTTGTGTGATACCGAAATACTGGAACGTGTGGGTGCCACCGCTCCATACGGCTATATCCTGAAACCATGCAAAGATGACGAACTCCGCACTGCCATCGAGATCGCACTCCATATAAAGGCAAACAAACCAGCAAATAAATAGGATTTGCGCGGCATTTTTTTTTCAATCTTTTATCGATGACTTTTCTGATATTCCGGCTGTCATCAGGTATCCTGCGATTTCGTTGTTTTTCGGGAATCTCACGAAAAGCCTGTTACCCACAAGACAGGTATTCCGGTCCGGATTTTGTCTGCGAAAAAAAAGAACCGGTATGGTTAGTAATCGCCCATGCCGGGGGGCATTCCACCAGCACCAGGCGGCATACCCCCTTCAGGGGCGGCAGCCTTTGAGGATGCAATAATATCATCGATACGGAGGATCATCACCGCAGCTTCTGCTGCGCTCGAGATCGCCTGAGACTTCACCCGCAGGGGTTCGACAATGCCCGCTTTCAGCATGTCCGCCGGTTTGCCGGTCTCCGCATCCAGCCCGAATGTCTTCTTTCCTGCTTCATGTGCGGCCCGGATCCCGACAAGGATATCGATAGGATCCAGACCTGCATTCTCGGCAAGGGAGCGGGGGATGATCTCCAGTGCTGCGGCGAACGCTTCTATCGCAAGCTGGACACGACCGCCCTGCTGCGAGGCGTATCTCCGTAACTGGAGCGAGAGCTCCGTCTCCGGTGCACCGCCCCCGGCTACTATTTTTTTACCCTGAACTACGACGCTGACGACCATGAGCGCATCGTGGATGGCCCGTTCAAGTTCGTCGACGACGTGCTCCGTCCCTCCCCGGACAATGACAGAGACGGCCTTGGGGTTTTTGCATTTCGAGACATATATCATCTCGTCCCCGGAGATTTTGCGCTCCTCGACAAGGCCGGCGTTGCCAAGATCCTTTTTCGAGATCGCATCGATGCTGTTGACAATATTTCCCCCGGTTGCACGGGCAAGGTTCTCGATATCGCTCTTCTTCACCCTGCGGACAGCGAGAATACCGGCTTTCGTAAGATAGTGCTGGGCAACATCATCGATCCCCTTCTGGCAGAAGATAACTGTTGCACCACTTCTTGCGACTTTATCCACCATCACGTGGACCATGTGCTCTTCTTCGTCAAGGAATGCCTGTGCCTGGCCCGGCGTCGAGATGTTGATCTTCGCGTTCACTTCGGTCTTTTTGAATTCAAGCGCCGCGTTGAGGAGCAGGATCTTTGCATCCGTTACAGATTTCGGCATATTCGGGTGCGCACGCTCTTTGTCGATGACCATGCCTTCGATAAGGGTTGAGTCATCGGTCGACCCACCGACCTTCTTCTCCACGTTGATGTGGGCAATATCAACACTGCCATCAGGATCGGTTACAAACACGATCGCTTTCACGATAATGTCGGAGAGAAGATCCTTCGAAATCTCTGCGTTCTTGCCCGAAAGCGCTGTCTTCGCAATACGTTTGAGCATCGCGGTATCGGTCGGCTTTACTGCAATTGCAAACCCGTCGAGCATCACGAGCGCCTTTTCTGCCGCCAGCCGGTATCCTTCGCCAATGACGGTCGGATGGACACTCTGGGTGAGCAGCTCCTCGGCGTTCTTCAGGAGTTCACCGGCGATAACAACGGCAGTGGTTGTTCCGTCGCCGACCTCTGCATCCTGGGTCTTGGCGATCTCGACCATCATTTTTCCTGCGGGGTGTTCTATGTCCATTTCCTTGAGGATGGTGACGCCGTCATTAGTGATGGTGATATCCCCCATGCTGTCAATGAGCATTTTGTCCATGCCTTTGGGACCGAGTGTTGAGCGGACAGCGCTTGCCACAGCCTTTGCAGCAGCAAAGTTACTGTTCTGGGCTTCCTTACCGCGGTTCCTCGTTGTTCCTTCCCTGAGAATTAATAGGGGTTGTCCCCCAAGTTGTTGTGACATCGTTCGCCTCGTTTACCTTCTCATCTGCATTGATAATCCGCGACCTGGGTTAAAACTTCCTGCGGTTCCTGCCCACCTGTTAATTACCGGTTGAGGTTTTTTCGGTGTTCTGGAAGAGCAAAAAGTTATGCGCCGTGACTTTTCATCGGATGGCTGCGGATAGTATTACTGATAAAACAGAGGTCAACAGCCCTGCCGGGCAGTGAATGGCGGACCTCATCACCAGATGATAGAAAAGATAGTTCTGCATCTGTTTTATGTGTATCCATTGCTGTCATGGTCACTGGCAGGTTCTTCCTTTCTTGGATCGTGTGAATACGGCTCCCTGCTCGTGATCGCATTTTATCATTCCGGTGATGTGCCGGTTTATGGCGAAAATAATGGCCGTGTCCTTCTCCGGGCGGCCGAAGGCAGATAATTTTAATACCACGTGGTTGAATTCTTTCCTGTCCACACTACCGGGAGATACGATGATTACCGGACCAGCCAGTCAGGGAACTGTCGGAAAATATATGACAGTACCGTATCTGCTGATGGTGCTCGGAGGGGTCATCGCAGCGGGCAGCGTCGCCGCGACATTCGGTACCCCGTCCCAATGGATCGGCCATGCCGTTACTGCGGTCTTCGGCCTTCTCCTGCTTGGTATCGTTATCCTGACCGGTGCAATCCTTCGGGGCCGTATCTTCCGGAAGAGTGCATTTCAGGTCTATCCTCTCCACCGTGCATCAAGTATCTGGTTCAGCCTCGTGGCAGGGGCAACCTTCCTTCTCGGGTCATTGGTAATGATCCATCATGGAGAACCTGTGCTTCAATCCAGTCATGGTATTCTCGGACTGGCGATAACGATTCTCGCTGTGATCCAGCTCGGGCCAAGCCTCACCATCACGAAAAGATCATCGATACGGGCTGTTCACCGGATCGTCGGGTACCTGCTCGTTGTGCTGTACGGAATCCAGATATACATCGGGCTACGTGAGGCAGGAATTTTTTAATACTACAGATCTGTTATAACAGGTACATTCCTTGTTGGATTTTTAATACATTTCCCCGACGGAAAAAATTATATTATATCCCGCACGAACCGCCATGCTTTTCATAATAACGCTGGTGGTACTCTTCTGCACGGTAAAACTCCGATGCCGGCGTGATTGCGGTCATGATTTTCCTGAACCCGAACAGGCCGGAAACTTCAATCTTCTCCTTCGACTTTCGCGCAAGCCGGCCCTGCTCTGCGTCATGATAAAAGATCACGGATCGGTAATTGGAACCGATATCCGGACCCTGGCGGTTCAGCTGTGTCGGATCGTGGACCGACCAGAACACGTCGAGAAGTTGTCCGTAGCTGATCTTTGCCGGATCGTAGGTAATCTGTACCACCTCGGCGTGGCCGGTCTGCCCGGTACATACGTCTTTATAGGTGGGATTTTTCAACGAGCCCCCCATGTACCCGACCGCAGTAATAACAACACCTGTTACCTTACGGAATGCTGCCTCTACTCCCCAGAAACATCCTGCGCCGAAGGTTGCGGTTTTGTAACCGTCTTCATTTACTGTCATGTTCATTTCTTCCCACTATGCCTTGAACAATGGTCACTATTAGATTCTTTGTTCCGGGTAAACGTTCCTCCAATTACCTTTATGAGTCAGAGAACAGATTTTTTAGCATGAAGCGTCTCTACCGCTCAAAAATAGACCGGATACTGGGGGGAGTCTGTGCCGCTCTGGGTGAACATCTTGATGTCGACCCAAATATCATCCGGCTTATCTGGGTCGCTGTAACAATTCTCTCGTTCGGGGTGGGGGTAATTGTCTATATCCTCGCATGGATCCTCATTCCTGAATCAGGTGAGGAGGTTGCGCTCCCGCCGACCTGGGAATCGGGTGAATCCAGGTAACAGTTCATCATTTATCAGAGACATATGCTGTGAGCAGAGACTCCATGAAGATCCTTTTTGTTGTGTGCGGGGAAGGGCTGGGGCACGCCTCCCGGAGTCTGCATCTCGGTCATTACCTGCAGCAACTGGGGCATGACGTTCATTTTGCCGGATATGGCAAATCGTACGATTTCATGGCCCAGCACAAATGCACCCACCTCCATCAAACACCCCGTGAAGTCTGCCTTGAGGGAGAGGATGGTTTTTTCAGCCTGAAAAGGACCCTTTTATGCTCGAAATGGATTGCATTCAATATGGCACTCTCAGCGGTGAAAGTCAGCAGGCTTGTCTCCCGGTACAGGTTCGACTGTGTCGTGTGCGATACTATGTATGGCGGCGTGATCGCGGCACGTGTATACAGAACACCGGTCATCTTCATCACGAACCAGAATCATTTCAACGGGCCGGGCGGCACCACAAACCCTGTCTGGCTTACCCTTAATTTTCTCATCCGGCGCTACCTCCGCCTCGCAAACCATATTATCGTTCCGGATTACCCCCCGCCGGATACGGTGAGCGAATATAATGTCATTGTGCCGGCAGGAGAGGAACGGGATTATCATTTTACCGGACCATTCCTGGACCTCGATCCCAGCCGTTACACCTATGCGCATGACACCATATTCACCAGTTTTGGAGGGGAGCCGTACAAACTCCCTCTCTACCAGATGCTGCGGGAGATCGCTGACCGGCACAAGGAGTTGTTCTTTGATGTTTTTTATACCGGAGCGGTGCTTCCGGCATCCTCAGATAATTTTGAGTCCCACGGGTACGTACCGAACCTCTACGAGCACCTGGCCCGGGCAAATATTGCCATCGTGCATGGGGGACTTACCACTCTGCACGAAGCAATGCTCTTTGAAAAACCGGTATTGATTATCATGGACCCGAACCACCCGGAACAACAGAATAATGCAAAAAAAATCGTGGATATGGGAGCTGGAACATCGGTCGACGGCCGGCACGCGACCCGCGAAGTACTGGAGAAAAAAATTGCCGAGACGATGAGATGCTGCCCCCTCCCCCTCCGGGAAGTTCACCCGGCGATGAATGGCAGGAAAAATGCCGCGGAGATTATCCTTGCGGCTGCAAACCGCGGGCAACGTTAATATTGTACCGCGAACGTAGTCCATTAAAGGAGTTTCTATGCCGGTGCAGAGCGAAATAACCTTCAGAAACGTCGATGAGGAATTCCGCATATGCCCTGCATGCGGATATGAATATGGGTTCCATACATCGTTTCTCAGGGCAGATGCGGGTAAGAACTCTCCGGTCAAATCCACGCGGGAGGCGTACCGGGTCATTCTCATCTGTCCTGAATGCGGGGCCCGGTATGACGTAGGGTGGCGGGTTTCGTTTGCCGGAGCGGAGCACCTCGTGGTAAGGACCACCGGCCATCAGGTATCGATAACCTAGCTGATGGATGCGCCGGTATGAGGCTGGTCCAGGTATAAACGGCGTGGGTGACCGGGATAGTTCTCCTGACAGGAATTATTGCGATGCGCGACTGGTAAGATTAAATACGGTCATCGTCCCGAAAAAGGAATGATTTTTGAGAAAAATTGTGAGTGGGATGTCACTCTTTTGCATAAATAAGCGGCTGCTCAATGTTCTGCCCTGAAACAGTGACTACCTGAACACTGCCTGAGTTAAATGTTCTGCCATCTTTATTGATCGACAGGTAAATGTGCCGGTGATCCTCCCAGGAACTTGATATCAGATCATAGGTACTATTCCCGGCATAGGCCCAGCTTCCCTGATCAAGAATGTTGTTCCCGTTACCCCGCATATCATAATTGAGCGTGTAGGTTCCATCCGTTTTAAAATCATACCAGATTTTTGCTCCGTTCCCCTGTTGTGTCTGGTCCCAGAGCCCGATTATCGAAGAATAATTATTGCTCCATTCGGTTCCCGTTTCATTTGACGTTGCTGAAACGTGATCTGCAGGCATCCACCCATCAATGGCTCTTCCATTTTTTAACTGGAGGGTCACATGATCCCATGCGGTAACACCATTCATTTTGATTTCCCATACCGTTACAGATGTGTTGTCACACGGGGCAAATTCGCCAACCCTTCTCCCCTCGCTGTCATTCATATTGTCCAGGGGCACATTCCAGATAACATCATGGTTTTGTTTCCAGTACTCAGACTGGGCCGGGTCGGATGTGCACAGGTTTACATATCCTTTGGCGATCGGCTTTTCTTCCGATTTCCCGGTACCTGCACATCCAGACAGCAGAATTATCAGGATCAGTATTCCATAAAATTGTATTTTTTCCATTGGTTTTTGTTTGGATGTTCATTCCATTATAGCTCATGGAATCTTCGACTTCTGGAGAAATCCGGTCACGGTCCATCGTTGGTCACCGTAAAAAGATTATGAGGATAGCCCCACTCTTACCCCCAAGGGGGGAGTCCATGGGGAGTATCCCCTTGACCCATCTTCGTCTCCAGAAAATTCCTTATCAATTTTCAGACGGACTATCGCATTTTCTGGAGTGTTTTACCTTCCGGTAGCGATGATCACCGCCGCCCGATGGGTCGTCTCATCACAGATCAGGCTTTCCCTCCTAACCTTGCCGTGCCTCAACAGGGCCTGCAGGCGGGGAACCCTCGCGAATGTCCTGATTTTTTCATGGTTCGGAAATGAAGCCCGTCCATGCCTGGTTCTACGGAGCCCGATCTCTCTGTTCTCATGACCAGTGGCAAATCTTTTTTTTCTACTTCTGGTATGCCTGTGCTGACTTTGACTGCCGCTGGTAACGCTCCCGGATACTCTCGAGGGTTTCAATATCGGCGATGCCCTTATCGTCCCGTATCCGGATCACCCTCGGGAAACGAAGGGCAAATCCGGCTTCATACGTCGGGCTCACCTGGAGCTCTGAATACCCTACCTCAAAAACCAGGCCGGGCTCAAATGCCACTTCCTTTCCGGATTTCCTGATAACCTTGTCCTTCAGCAGCTCATACATTTCGGCGAGCTGTTCGTCGGATAGCCCGGTTGCTACCCGGCTGAGGGGGACGAGTTTTCCTGCGTCCTGGCAGGCCACAAGAAATGAACCAAACACATGAGCACGTTTCCCTTCACCCCATTCCGCACCAATAACCGCAAGGTCAAGCGTATCCACCTCGGGCTTGATCTTGATCCAGTTCTTTCCCCGCTGGCCAGGGGAATATGGCGATCCCGGCACCTTGATCATAATCCCTTCATGCCCTGCATCGAGGGCAGCCTTGTAGGTTTGTTCAATCTCCTTCAGGTCGCCGCTGACAACCTGCGGGGCAATGAAGAGCGACACCGCACTCTCCAGCCTCTTCCTGCGTTCCGTGAGGGGGAGGTCGATGAGGGTCTCCCCGTCGAGAAAAAGGATGTCAAAAACAACCGGCACCATCTCGATGGCATCCTGCGCCTCAGCGATATCATGGCGGCGCCGGAACCTGCGAAGCACCGACTGGAATGGCATGGGTTTGCCGTCTTTCATGGCAATAACCTCCCCATCAAGTATCACATCGTGGTCCGTTGCGGGGATCAGCTTTTCTATCACATCCGGAAGGGAGCGGGTCACATCCTCGAGCCGACGCGAATACAGTCGTGCCCAGTTGCCTTTTTTATGAAACTGGAACCGGGAACCGTCATACTTGTACTCTGCGACGATCCGGCCTTGTTCCTTGATCATATCCGCGATCGTGCCCTGCTGCGCGAGCATCATCCGTACCGGGTGGAACAGGGTGATATGCACATCCAGCAATGCAGACGGACCAAGTTTGGCGAGCCGTGCGACCTCGCCCGTATCATTTAATGCCTGCATCGCATGCTCGACAAGCGCAGGATCGACGGCAAATGCCTTTGCGATGGCATCCCGTACGCTGCCCTCTCCTACACCGATTCGGAGTTCTTCGAGCATGATCCGTGCCAGATACCTCCCTTCGAGCGGATGGGCGTTCGCCAGCAACCGGCGGACAGCGAGAAGTTTTTCCCGCTGGGACTTTTTCCCCTCCATATCAGCAATGGCAATAAGTTCGTTGTAGACGCGTACGATGTCCAGGTCTTCATGAAAAAACGTGGTCTGCGACTTGATCGAAAGCAACTCCTCGATAGCCAGCCCGGCGTCGCCCGTGGTGTTGATCTTCTCAACCACCTCCTCTTTTTTCATACCGGCCACATAACCAATGGCGATATACAGGAGATTCGGGCCGATACCAAGTTTCCGTGAGCTCCAGTCCGGGAAGATCCTGCCCATGACAAACCTGACAAATACGGGTAGCTCTTCCGGTGCCAGGTCGGGAAGGACCCGGCTGATGATGTCGATCATATCAAGGCGCCCGGCTGTTCCTTCCAGTTGTTCGCAGACCCGGGAAAAATCCATAAAGAGCATGACGGTTCTCAAACTGTGATGTTGCGCCGGCGCATGGATTAACGTTTTGATTACTTTCTGACTGCGGATAAGCCCGGATTCCCGGCCGCGGTATGAACCCTCCTG
>Ga0326726_10004994_pt1 | contig 12062 bp, 7 predicted proteins | sample MHFenrmetagenome_2_FD_207603 | JGI IMG/M metagenome (GOLD analysis project Ga0326726, IMG submission 207603) | Lab enriched peat soil microbial communities from Michigan Hollow, Ithaca, NY, United States - MHF15MN | ecosystem: Environmental > Terrestrial > Soil > Wetlands > Peat | place: USA...
CGACCGGCTCGGCCGAGCCAACCGGCGCTGCGCTCCCGGTGGTCGTGGCGGGCTCCTTTGCCTTCGACGAGCAGGCAGCAGCGACGATGAACAACGCGCATACGGCTAGGTTCTTCATGGCGCCGAGGGTAGCTCGGAGTCCTTCGCAAGGCTCGCCTTGCCGCGCCCAAGACGCACTGTTCCAGCTTAGGATGCGCCCGCCGTGCAGCTCGCTAGCTCGATCCGGGGCACGAAGTATCGCTTCGAATCCGTCAAGGAAGTGCTCGCCAAGGCGAACCCTCCGAAGAGCGGCGACGACCTCGCCGGCGTGTCGGCGCGCGATGCGGTCGAGCGCGTCGCGGCTCGCGCGGTACTCGCGGATCTGACGCTCGCGGATCTGCGCATGAACCCGGTCGTGCCGTACGAGATCGACGAGCTGACGCGCACGATCGAGCACGACCTCGACGATCAGGCGTATCGCGCGGTCTCGCACCTCACGGTCGGTCAGTTCCGCGAGTGGCTGCTCGATATCGACACGACCGGGCCCACGCTGCGCGCGATCGCCCCGGGGTTGACGCCGGAGATGGTCGCGGCGGCGGCGAAGCTGATGTCGAACTTCGATCTGATGACGGTCGGGGCCAAGTGCCAGGTCGTGGTGCGCGCGAACGCGACGCTCGGCTTGCCGGGACGGCTGTCGTCGCGGTGTCAGCCGAACCATCCGACCGATGACGTCGCCGGGATCCTGGCGTCGATGCGCGAGGGGCTGTCGTACGGCTGCGGTGATGCGGTCATCGGCGTCAACCCGGCGACCGATACGCCGGAGTCGACGGCCGAGATCCTCACCGCGATCGATGGCGTGCTGAAGAAGAACGCGATCCCGACGCAGCACTGCGTGCTGTCGCACATAACCGTTCAGATGAAGGCCCTCGAGCTCGGCTGCCCGATGGATCTGATGTTCCAGTCGCTCGCCGGATCCGAGGCTGGCAATCGCGCGTTCGGGATCAACGTGAAGCTGCTCGACGAAGCGTGGGCGATGATGAAGGAGCGCGGGACGACGCGCGGGCCGAACCGGATGTACTTCGAGACCGGCCAGGGGTCCGCGCTGTCGTCGGGGACGCACCATGGCGCCGATCAGGTGACGATCGAGGCGCGCGCGTACGGGCTCGCGCGGCGCTACAAGCCGTTCCTCGTGAACACGGTGGTCGGCTTCATCGGGCCCGAGTATCTCGAGGACGGCCCGCAGATCTCGCGCGCCGCCCTCGAAGATCACTGCATGGGCAAGCTGCTCGGCCTGCCGATGGGTTGCGACGCGTGCTTCACCTACCACGCGCGGATGAGCCAGGACGAGCTCGAGAGCTTGAAGGTCCTGCTCGGCGCCGCAGGCTGCACGTACCTGATGTCGCTGCCGGTCGGCGACGACATCATGCTCAACTACCAGTCGACGAGTTATCACGACATCCCGACGCTGCGGCGCTTGCTCCACAAGCGGCCGACGCCGGAGTTCGACGCGTGGCTCGACGCGGCCGGGATCTGGAACGGCGATGATCCGGGGCCGCGCTTCGGCGACGTATCTGCGATCAAGTGACCAGAGGTGCGAGGTGTGGTTTGCGTCGCACCTCGACATCTCGAGGGTGCGGTCGATGCACCAATCATGAGACTAGCCGTGCTCGCGATCGGTTTCGTAGCTGCGTGTGATGGTGCGAGTGCTAGGTTCGCGCTGTCCAACACCACCTCGGCGCGCGTCGACCACGTGCTCGCCGACGGTACATCGCTGCGGCTGAAGATCATCGCCGCCTATCTCGCCGAGGATGTCGATCCCGTGACGATGAACAACCTCGGGCGCAGCGAGATGATCTGGCTGAACCCGCAATGTGGTGGCGACATCAGCGGCTGCAACGTCGACGGCTTCACGCTCCCCGACGGCCCGCGGATCACCGACTACTTCGATCTCTCGCGCCCGAGCGCCGAGGTCAATGCCGACCTCAACGCGCAGGACCTCACGGTCGCGCCCGGCAGCTACCGCTACGCACGCGTCGAGCTGTGCAAGGCGTACGGCGGGCAGTCGCAGGCCTCGGTGCCGACGATGATGTGGGCCGGCCCCGGCATGACGGCCGAGCAACCGTTCACGTCCGGCGACTGCGGCCGCACGAGCCTCGCGTTCGAGCCGCCGCTGGTGCTCGTCGCCGGCGATGCCGTCGAGATCACGCTCGGCTATGACCTCGCCACGTCGATCATGACCGGCGCGCCCGGACCCGGCACGAGCCTCGCCGGGGTCACCCACGAGTTCCGCGCCTGCAGCGACATCGACGCCGACCACCGCGCCTGCATGGACTTCCCGGACTTCGCGCCGAGCGCGTCGAAGCTCTAGCGCACGCCGAGGCGTGCGAGACCGCGCTGCGCGAAGTCGAAGGCCGTCGGAGCGAGGTCTCGACCCTTGGATCTGGTGACGCGCCGATACGCCGCGATGGCATCGTCGCGAAGGCCGTAGCTCTCCGCGATTCGGCCGATGACGTACGTGTCTGCGTTGTTGGGTTTGATGCTCTTGTTCGAAGCCGACGATTGTAGATACGTCCACGCAGCCGACGGATGATCGGCCTCGGCCTCGATCGCGGCGAGCGTGTTCGACAGGGTCGCGTTGTGCTTCGGCTCCATCCGCTCGGCGCGAGCACCGAGGCTCTTGGCCTTGTCCGGCGTCGCGTCGTGGAACAAGCGCGCCCACGCGAGGTTGTTGAGATCGCCGGCGAGCACATTCGGATGTGCGGCCAGCTTCTCGATCCAGGGCTGCGCATCTGCCCAAGGTCCCGCTGCGGCGATGACGACGCGGATCCGCAACAGCAGCAACTCGTCTGGATGACTCACGAGCGCCTGATCGAGGAGCTTCGCGGCTTCGTCGAGATGGCCGAGCACACCGAGCGCATATGCTTGCTCTCCGATCGCGGCCAGCACGTGCGGATCCGTCGGAGGTACCTTTCGTGTGACCTCGACGACACCGGCCCAATCGTCGGTCTTGCTGAGGTCGATGACGAGCGCCCCCCTACACGAGGCCGCGAGTGCCTCGCCCGTCGGATGACAACGCTTGAGGATCGGGACCGCGAGTGCCGGGGTACGCTCGGAGACGAGAAGCGCGCCGATCAGCTCGAGCATGTCCTTGTTTGGTTCGGTCGTCGAGGTCCGCGTGAGCTCATCCTTGTAGGCCAGCGCGAGGCCGTGACCCGACGCCTTCGCGTTGGCTTCGAGATCGCCCGCGATCCTGCGCCACCACCGCGCCGCAGCAGCGGTGTCGCCTTTCGCGAGCAGCTTCAGCATGAGATCCCCAACGCCGGCGGGCGTTTCCTCCGTACCGATCAACATCGCGCGTCCGGATGCCGAGATCACGTAGAAGGCTTCCTTCGAGACCCCGGCGTCGAGCAAGACACGCCAGCCCTCGCTCGCGCTGCCCTCGACGGTCGTTTGTTGCATCGTGATGATGATGTCGTTCGCGACCGCGTGAGGGATCGAGCTCCACGGCTTGCTCGCCGACGATTGCCTCAGCGTCTCCTGGCCCTTTTCCAGATCGTTCGCGGTCTCCGCATCCCATGGCGGCTTCCCCGGCGCCGCCAGGCCGGCCATCGCGGCGAACGCGAGGAGCGCGGGAGTCCTGGGATCGCCCGCAGGCAGCTTCGCCGGATCGACGATCGCCACCTTCGCGAACACCGCATCTTGTTTTTGATCTGGGTGACCGTCCCGAGCCGCGGTCAGGACCGCACGCGCATCGTCGTAGCGTCGGAGCAGGAGGAGCTTGCTCGCGGTGGCGGCAAGGACCTGTTTCCGAGCGAGCCCCGGCGAGACCTCGTCGGCCTGCGACAGCGCCACGGCAGGACCGCGCTGCGCCGCGATCGCGCTGAGCAGGTACATCGAGCGCCGCTCCGACACCGGTAGCGCCCGTGCGGCTTTCTCGGCTTCGGCGAGGTTTCCCGCGAGCAAGAGCTGTCCGACGATCGACTCGTCATACCGATCATCCTTCGCGATCTCCTTGGCGTGCCGCCACAACTTCACGGCTTCGAGCTGATCGCGACGATCGGTGGTCGCATCTCCATGTTCGTCGACCGTGAGCAACGTCGCGAGATCCCCTAGCGCACCCAGGTGGTCGGGATGGATCGCGAGCGCCTTGCGGTAGGCCTCGATCGCGCCCTTGCGATCGGCGTCGAATCCATACTCTCGACCGAGGGTATCGTGCCGTAGGGTCCAGCCAAGGATCGCGTACGCGTCGGCCGAGGTCGGCTCGATCTCGATCGCTTTGTGCGCCGCGCGGCGCGCCGCTGGCCCCATGCCGGTCTCGCGGTAGATATCGGCGAGCTGGTCGTAGTGAAGCGCCTCCTTGGGATGGCGCGCGATCAACCGCTGGATCTCGGCCAGCGCCTCTTTGACCTTGCCTTGTTCGGCGAGGGCGAAGCCCGTGTGCTGGATCTCGATGTGTTCGAAGCGCTGTTCCTGGAGCTCGAGCACCGCCGTGCGTGTCGCAACGAGCTCGGCTGGTGTGAGCCGCAGCTTTCCGGTCTCGAGCCGGTACGAGACCACGACGGCATCATGGTCGACCTTGCGTTGGGTGGTGAACGAGAGCGCGCCGAGGCGCTTGTCCTCGCGAGCCACGAGCTGCGGCGGTGTGAACCCGCTCGGCAGCTCGAGACGATTCTCGATCTCGATCACGAACGGCTCGGTCCAGACGAAGTCGAGGCGACGCTCCTTGACCTCGCGCTCGACCCCGTCGCTCTTGTCACGGAATAGCGCAGGAAGGTGACGCAGAAGGTCGGAGGCGGCGAAGTACGCGACGATCTTGCGTCGCTCGGTGAACACGCGCCGCACGTTGTCGACCTCGAGCGCGAGCGAGAATGGGCGCGTGATTTCGTTCGGGTCGCTCGACGTGAACTTCGTCAGCTTGCCCACGTATTCGGCGGCGACGTAGTCATTGAAGTCCTTGGTGAGCTTGTCGTGCTTGCCGTCGCGGATCCACGCGCGTTGGTGGTCCCAGAACACGCCGGTCTCGGTGCTGGTCTCGACCAGCGTCGAGTGATCGTGCTCGGCGACGTGATACACGCGAACCTCGCGAACGAGATTGTCGGCGGGCGCGGGGAGCGGTGTCCGCACGAGGTCTGTAGTCTTTGGGGCGATGATCAATGCGAGGCGTGCCTGATCGCGAACTGGCAGCTGACCCGCAGGCAACGTGTCCGCGGTGGCATCGATCCAGAGGTCCTTGCCGGCAAGCCGCGCCCGCACGATCGCGTGATCGAACACCCCCATCCCGGCGAGACCGCGATCGATATCTACGGCGGGTCCGGTATCGATCAGCGCGAGATCGGCCTCGACTCCAGCCGAGCGCAGCAACGCGACGAGCAGCGTCGCCTTGTCCTTGCAGTCTCCGAATCCGCGGTTGACGGTCTCGGCGGGTTTCCAGGGGATGATGGCCGCGTCTGAAAACTCGATGCCGGTGTACCGCACGTGTGCGTGAAGCCACGCGACCACGCGATCGATGGTCTCGCGATCCGCGGCCGGCTTGATCTCTGCTGGGAGTGCCACCGGCCCTTCCGCGATGCGTTGTTCGACGATCTTGCGGTAGTCGGCGGCGACGGCTGCCCAGCTCGAGCCGGTCGAATATCCGATCGACGTCCACGTCGCGGTCTCGCTCGGCGTCCCTACTGGGCGCGGCTCGTGGATGGGTTGAGGACCGAAGTCGTAGCTCCACGTCGAGCGGCCATTCTTCGACGTGTGGGTGGGGGTCGGGGGCTTCGCGAACCCCCTCGGTGCCAGCTGTAGTGGCCGTGCCGTGGGCGCAGAGATCGTGACGAGTGTGTGTTGCACGGGGACCGAGCGTCCAACAGCGATGTCGTGGACCGTGCCCGCCGCGAGCATCGGCTCGCGATCTTCGATCGTGAACTCCTCTTCCACCACCACCCCAACCGCGAGACGTGGGAGTGGAGCGTCGAGCTTGCGGCGGTCGGAGAACGTACTCGGGTCGGTGACCGTGGGTGCGTCCGTGATCAACTTCGGATCGAGCTCCGCGATCTGGTTGCCGCTCGAGATCACGCGGGCGCGGACCACGGGCTTGTTCTGATAGAACGGGCTCCAATCGAGCTCGACCGTGCCCCAGTCGTCGACGCCCGCTTGCGTCTCGACAACGAAGACCAAGCGGAACCGCTCCTTCGCTCGCCCGACATCGTCGATCTCGATCGTCGCCGCCTCGTGAAGCACCACGACGGGGTTGTCGGCCTTGACCACCGACCGCGCCGCCGCCAGCAGCTCGTCGGCGGTTGCCTTGAACGCAGGTTTGTCGAACGGCCCTGCCCCCGCCGTCCCGCCGCCGATGAGCACAACTACAACCCACACACGTACAGCCCACATGGTATCGACGACGATACACGATCGATCACCTAGAAGGATTCAGGACCTTCGCGCCGAGCCCCGCGGGAGCTCGAGCGCGCGACCGACCCCGCGCTGGTGATCAGCGCCTCAAGCCCTCGAAGGTCGCGGTCCCGAGCGGGCCGGAGATGCTGGCGTAGCTGGTGGTGCCGTTCCAGGTGCCATCGGTGATCGAGTCCATCGTGCCGTCGCCATCGTGATCGACCCCGCGGGCGGTGCCGTTGACGGTGAGCTGGAACGGCGTCGCGTCGATCAGCGTCATGCGATCGTAGATCGAGTTTGCGAGCGCGGTGAGGCCGGCCGTGCAGGCGGCTTCGTAGAGGCCGGGCCAGCCGATGCCGGCGTGGGTGGCGAACGAGGTGCCGAGGCGTTTGCAGTCGACGAGGTCCGACAGCGCGCGCGAGAGATCGCTGACGTTCGGATCGACGCTCGGGATCACCGCGCGGTCGAGGCCGAGGCGGAGCAAGCGGCCGTACGGCAGCGTGACCGCGTGGGTGCCGATCGCGAGCGTACCGCGTGGATCGAGGTTCGTGCGCGTGATCGCGACGGCGTCCGCGAGGCCCTCGTCGCGCAACGCGATCGTCGCGGTGCCGAGCTGCATGCTGCGCAGCGTGCGGACCGTGCCACCGTCGTGCGCGATCTCGAGCGTCTCGAGCGTGCCCATGTGGTGAGCGAGCGAGCCGAGCCCCGCGGCGATCGAGCGCAGCCCGGGCCCGAAGCGCGGCGCGAGCTCGGCGAGCTCGGACTGGATGTACGGCGCGACGAACGGCGCGACGCCCTGGGCGAGCGATTTCCACGTCCCGTCCGGCAAGCCGGCGATCACGCGATCGACGAGGTAGCGCGCGGGATCGTCGGGACCGTCGGTGGCAGCCGCGAGATCGACGAGGATCTGGTCGGCTGGCGGGGGCAACGTCGCGAGATCGAGCTGGCCGGTGACCGTGAATGTGCCCTCGGGGGTACGCGGGATCGTCGACACGTCGACCGCGGCGTCGGGTGCGGTGACCGGGGTCGGCCCGCACCCGGCCGCCACGGCGGACGCGAGCGCGCCGATGACCGAGCACGCGAGCACCACCGCGCGCGTGACGAGTAGCTGGCCGCCGATCACGCGCACCGACAGTCGGCGCGGGCGTGTGGATGCAGCCGCAGGCGGCGACGCGGCGGGAGTCGGGATGGGCGGCGGCGGAGTGGGCTGCGATGGATGATCGTGGCTCGAGGCGAACGACGTGCTGGGCATAAAGTCTCCTGGTTGCGGCGACGAATTGCAGCGCGTGTGCCGCGCGTAACCTCGCGGCCTCATTCGCGCGTGGGTCCGACGATGTCCGAGAGACGGACGAACACGGACGAGCCGGACGGACAAGGTCGCGGGCGCACGGCGTCGTCGAACGGCCCGACGTTGATCCGTCCCTCGCGCAGCCAAGAATCACGCGGGGTTCGACGGCGGAAGTTGCGTAAGGAGAGACCGTCCCCTTGCTCGAGCGCGCTCACCGTGGTCACGTCGGCGCGTGAGTCGAACCCGGCAGCTGATGGGTGTGTTGCGCGACGCGCTCGGTAGCGCGGACCCGCTGCCGCCACCGCCGCCGATTCCGGAGGTGCCGGCACCACCGGCGCGCGTGTACTCGCCGCGGCCGGAGAAATCGGCGTTCGCGGCCGAGGCGGCGAAGCACACGACGGCGCTGGTCGGGATCGGGCATGTCGGGACGCGGTATGCGACCGATGTGGTGCTGCAATTTCAGGCCGAGCTCGCGGTGGCGCACGCCGCGGTGGGTGCGCTGCTCGCGGATGACTGGGCGGCGACGAACGGGTTCGTGTTCTTGAGGACGCGTGTGACCGATCATCGCGAGTTCCTGCTGCGACCGGATCTGGGGCGGCGGCTCGACGACGCGTCGCTCGCGGAGTGGCAGGCGAAGGGGATGAAGCGGCCGGACGTGCAGATCATCGTCGCGGATGGGCTGTCGGCGGTCGCGTGCATGGGATCGGGCAAGGCGCTGTACGACGCCGTCGCGCGCGCGTGTGCGGCGCGGGGGTTGACCGTGGGCACGCCGGTGGCGGCACGGTTCGCGCGGGTGTGGCTCGAAGACGAGATCGGTCAGGAGGTCGGGGCGAAGGTCGCGATGATCTTGCTGGGCGAGCGGCCGGGGCTCGGGACCGGTGACGGGTTGTCAGCGTACGTGGTCTACGATCCGAAGCTCGGCAAGACCGATGGCGATCGCAACATGATCTCGAACATCCACCCGCGCGGCATTCCGATCGAGGACGCGGCGCACCGACTCGCCGCGCTCGCGGCCGGGATGATCGAGCAGAAGACCAGCGGCGTGACGCTCGACCTCGCACGGCTCGGCGAGCCCAGCGAGCGAGCGCCGCGACCGCCGCAGGTCAGGCAGAAGCTGGTGGGCGTGTGATCCTCGAACCGATCGTCCCGAAGGTCCTGTCGGTCCGGCGGTTGCCCAATGCCGATCCGGCGATGATCCGCGCGTACGGTGGTGATCCGGCGCGTCACTCGTCGTTGGGGCTGGTGACGTGCGATCAGGATGATCCGACGTACGTCGCGCTCGACGAGTGCACGAAGCACGCGCCCGTCGACGTCATCTTCGCGAAGAGCTTCTACGCCGGGGCCGCGCACGCGAGTGGCCGGCTGTCGGGCGAGATCCTCGGCGTGATCGGGGCTACGGACCCGGAGTCGATCGATGCCGCGCTCGACGCGCTCGTGCGGTGCCTCGCCCACGACGCGTGCTTCTACGATGCCGATGGCAAGGGCACGGTCACCGTGTTCCCGCACGTGATCACGTCGCTCGGCGAGTATCTGGCGCGCGAGGCCGGGCTCCAGCCGGGGGATCCGATGGCATATCTGGTCGCACCGCCGATGGAGGCGTCGATCGGGCTCGATGCCGCGCTCAAGGCGGCGGCCGTGCGGGCGGTGAGGGTCATGACACCCCCGACCGAGACCAACTTCGCGGCGGCCTGGCTGACCGGCGACCTCGATGAATGCGAGGCGGCCGCGGTGGCCTTTGCGGCCGCGGTTGTCGACGTGGCTTCGGCCCCCAAGTTGTAACAGCGCCTGGCGAATCATCGGCTACCATAGCGGCGAGTGCAGGCTGCCGAGTCGTCATCGCTGATCGGACACGCGCTCGAGGACCGTTACTCGATCCTGCGCGAGATCGGGCGTGGCGGGATGGGGATCGTGTACGAGGCCGAGCACGTCGAGCTCGGCAAGCGCGTCGCCATCAAGGTGATGCTCGACAAGTACGCGAACGACGACGAGGCCGTGGTGCGGTTCAAGCGCGAGGCGCTGGCCGCAAGCCGGATCGGCAATCCGCACATCATCGATGTCAGCCACATCGGGGCCGCGCCCGATGGGCGGCCGTTCGTGGTGATGGAGCTCCTCGACGGCGAGCCGCTCACCCGCGTGTTGGAGCGCACCGGGCCGATGCCGGTGTGGCGCGCGATCCAGATCATGCGGCAGGTCCTGCGCGCGGTCGGGGCCGCACATGCGAAGGGCATCATTCATCGCGACCTCAAGCCCGACAACATCTTCATCGTCAACCGCGACGACCAGCACGACTTCGTGAAGCTGCTCGATTTCGGCATCTCGAAGATGATCGATACCGGCGAGCAGATCGCGGCGACGCGCCTCACGACCACCGGCGTGGTGATGGGGACGCCGCTCTACATGGCGCCCGAGCAGGCGATGGGATCGCCCGTCGACCGCGGCGTCGACATCTACGCCGCCGGCGTGATCTTGTTCGAGTTGCTGTCCGGCCGGCCGCCGTTCAACGAGACCAACTACAACATGCTGGTCGCGAAGCTCATCACCGCGTCGCCACCGCACCTCGCGGATCTGCGCCGGGGCCTGCCCGTCGCGCTCGTCGACGCCGTGCATCGCGCGCTCGAGAAGGAGCCCGAGAACCGCTTCGCGAGTGCCGAGGCATTCGCGCAGGCGCTGCCCACCGATCGCGCGTTGTCCGAGCCGAACCTCGAGGTCATGCACACGCTCGGCCCCGACGCCAGCGTGTCCGCCGTGCCGTCGACGATGCGCAAGCCGGCGTCGAAGCGCAGCTGGATGGTCGCCGCCGGCGCCGTCCTCGTCGTCATCGGTGCCATCGTCGGTGTCGGCGTCGTCGCCGGTGGCGGCGAGCCGAAATCCGGCGCGACCGTGCAACCGCCGAGTCCTGCCCCCGGCCCCGCCCCTGCTCCGCTCCCTGCCCCGGCACCCGCACCTGGTCCAGGTCCCGGGCCCGGCCCCGCACCTGCTCCCACCACCGGCAAGCTCGAGGTCAAGACCATCCCCAGTGCCGCGCAGGTGAAGATCGACGGCAACGATGCCGGCTCGACCCCGCTCGAGGTCACGCTGAAACCCGGCCGTCATCACATCCACGTCGAGCTCGCCGGCTACCACAGCCTCGACGAAGACGAAGACATCCACATCTCGGAGCGTACCTCCGCGACCATCACACTCCAGAAGTCGTCGACCTCGACCAAGAGCATCGCGACCACGACCAAGACGAAGCCAGGCGCCGGCTCCGGCTCGAGCTCGACCACGACCACGAAGGTCGAGCCAAAGGGACCAGAGACGCAGCACGTCGTGACGCCGTACGACGACGGACCGAAGGACACCGAGCCGAAGACCAAGCCCGTCAACACAGGCACCGGCTGGAAGCCGAACCCCTACTGATGGGGACGGTGTCTCTTTAGGCACCTTGCGGCGTGCAACTATCGATGATCGTCACGACGTCGATCTGCGAGGATCGAGGTTCGCGAACTTACGCGACCTAAGGTGCCTAAAGAGACACCGTCCCCGTCCGTGAGCCTGAAGCCCCGGCCGAGCCTGCGCGAGTCCTCAGCGCATGCCGCCGAACATGCCGGCTTGGCGGACGATGCCGGCGAGCTGCGATTCGCTGATCTTGATGGCGAGCCGGACGTGGTCGCCCTTGCGACTGAACTGGAGCGATTCGACGATGTCTTTGAGGTCACCGGGGAGCTGGTCGGACATCTTCTTCATCTCCTTGACACCGTCCTCGAACTTGGTGAGGAGGGTGTCGTCGGTGAGCTGGAAGGAGATGTCGGCGGCGATGCCGGAGCTGATGTCGAACGAGCCCCAGAGCTCGCCGAGCTTGTCGGAGATCGAGGTGCCGGCACCGGTGCCTGCGAACCACACGGTCTTGGTGCGATCGGCCTTCGCGACGAGAGCCTGCATCTTCGCGTCGTCGAGCGCGCTGGCCTTGGTGGCGGCGGCGATGTCGGACTCGAGCTCGGTGCGCGCGCCGGGCGTCACGACGGGCACGGCCGAGATGATCATCGACTGGCGCGTGTAGAGCGCGCCGTTGGAGAGCACGAGGTAGCCCTGCGTGCCGGAGGGCGGCGGCAGCTCGATCGAGATGTACTTGCCGTCGGCATCGAGGTTCGTCTTGAAGCCGGCCTGATCGGCGCACTGCTTGACGTCCTTCACACCCATGCCGGTGAACGCCATGCGGAGCTGGACGTTCTTGCCCTGCACGTTCGCCGAGCCGCCGAGCTTCAGATCGCGCATGCTGACGAAGCACTCCATCCACTTCGTCATGCCGGGACCAAACTTCTCCATCGCCTCGGCGGTGGCCTTGCCGAGCTGGCTCGTCATGAACTTCTGCAGCTTCATGTAGTTGCCGCCGAACACGGCGGTCTCGCCCTGCGGCAGGAACTTGAAGAGGTCCTTGTCG
>Ga0326726_10004995_pt1 | contig 12062 bp, 11 predicted proteins | sample MHFenrmetagenome_2_FD_207603 | JGI IMG/M metagenome (GOLD analysis project Ga0326726, IMG submission 207603) | Lab enriched peat soil microbial communities from Michigan Hollow, Ithaca, NY, United States - MHF15MN | ecosystem: Environmental > Terrestrial > Soil > Wetlands > Peat | place: USA...
GCCCGCCTGGTCGTGCGTGAGGAACTTGATCGACGCGGCTACCGCAAGCGCGCGCTCGTTGACCGGATTCACCTTGAGCGCGCGATCGATGTCCAGCTGCGCCCCCGCGTAGTCCTCGAGACCGAGAAGCATCTCGGCGTGGAGGACGCGCGCGTCCGGATACTCGGGATTCACGTTCAGCGCCGCGCGAAGCAGCGAGTCGCCACCGGCCTGGCCGTCGGCCTGCAGGCGGCGCGCTGCGCCCAACAGCGCGCGCGGGTCGCTCGGGTTCGACTGCAGCACCTCCTCGAACGCCTTCTGCGCTTCCTCGAAGTTGTACTTGCGCAGGAACAGCTCGCCGAGTCGCACCTTGGCGGCGTCGTTCGAGGGATCGACGGTCGTCGCGCGGTCGTACGCCTTCTGCGCGTCGTGGAACAGCTGTGGGTCGTTCTCGCCGAGATACTCGCACGCGATGGCGACGGCCATGAGGTCGTCGCTCGACAGATCGTTCCCCAGCGATCGGTTGTAGACGTCGATGAAGCGGTCGAACTCCTTCATCGCGCGGTCGCGCTCGCCGCGGTCGTAGTGCAGCTCCGCGAGATTGAGCGAGGCCATGAGGCTGTCGCGCGTCGATTGCGCCTTGACGAACGCACTCTCGGCCGCCGCGCGCTTGCCGCGCACGATCAGGACTTCGCCCAGCGAATTCCAAAGGAGACCGCCCTTGGGTGACGCCGCCGCGCGACGCGCCGCCGCTTCCGCCTCGTCGTACTTGCCGATGGCTGTGAACGCGCGCACGAGGTCCCGCTGCGCCGCGGCCCAATCGCTGTCGCTCGCCGGCACTTTGCTCAGCGCCGCGATCGCCTCCTGATACTTGCCGCTGTGCAGCAGGTCGTGGCCGTCGTCCTGTGCCGGCATCACGTGCGGCGTGAGGAGCGCGACGGCGAACGCAAACGACAGCGAGCGACCGAGGAGGGGGGGCGTCATGATTTCCTTCCTTCCAGCTCGCGGATCGTCTTCGCCTTGCGCGCGAGCTGCACGAGCAGCGTCTCGAGCGCGTCGTCGTATGCGTCGGAGGTCATCGTGGACTTCTTGCGCCGCAACTGATCGATCTGATCCTCGAGCGCGAACTTGTCCTTGTAGAGGGCGGCGAGCTGCGGGTCGTTCGCCGCCGTGGTGCTGATTCCGCCGTCGAGGAAGAACCGCCGCGCCAGTACACCCTGCGACGTGCGGCCGTCAGGATCGGGCACACCGGCCTTGGCGCCGATGTCGTCGAGCTGCGCGTGCTCCGTTTGGATGCGAGTGTCCGTGTCGTACAGCCGCTTCGTCTCGGTGACGGCGTAGCGGAACGCCTCGAGCAGCGAGACGCGCCCGTCCTTGTCCGTATCGGCGACGTCCTTGCTCAGCGCGTCGATGAAGAACTGCGCGAAATGCGACTCGTTTCGCTCGAACCCGCTCTTCGTCGCCGTGATGACCACCCGATTCGGCGCCGAGATGAACGGCAGCATGTCGCCGCTCGCGCTCGTCATGTCGATGAATGCGACTTTCTGCGTGGGGAATTTCGCCAGCATCTGCGCGAAGTCCGCCGCGCCCAGATCAGGGCCCGGAATGCTGATCTTGGAATCCGGTCCTTGGCCGCTGCCGTGGCCGATGAGGACGAGCACGATCTGGTCGGTCGCGGCGGCGCGCGCCGCGAGCTGCGCCATCGCCCGGTCGACGTTGGTCTTGGTCGACTGGCCCTTGAAGAACGGCTTCTTCGAAACGCTGTCTTCGCCGAACCACTGGATCTCGGCCGCCGCAATTCCGAACCGCTTGTTCGCCGCATCCGCCAGCGCCTGCGACAGGCTGGCAAACGACGCCGTGTACTTCGCCTCCCCGCCCAACCCGCTCACAATTACGAGATGCGTCTGCCCGAAGGCGGCGCCGAATGGCAACGCCAACGCCAGCGCGAAACGCGCGACGCCGCGCCGAAGCCGCCGTCCACCCGTCCACCTGTCCACCTGTCCACCCGCTCTCACGCCAGCCCCCGTGACTTCCGATACGCCCATTCCGCGCTCACCAGCAGCACGAGCAGCAGGAAGGTCGCCGGCATGTCCCACAGATCCATCTGATTCACGACCGTCACGCCGCGCTTGCTCATCGCGACGTCCTCGGCGAGCGTCGACGCCGTCTCGGGCGTGTAGAATCGACCGCCCGTCTCCGACGCGATGCGCTTGAGCAACGGCGCCCGCATCTCGGCGTCGAAGTACTCGGTGTTGAGATCCGCCACGCGCAGGTAGGTCGTGTCGCCCGCGGAGACTCCGTTGGGGAGCGTCGCGGTGACGTGGACAGAGTAGATCCCGCCCTGATCGGGGGTGAACGTGCCGCGGTACTCGCCGTCGCGATCGATCGCCCAGTCGAGCGGCAAGTCGCGCGACACGCCGCTGTCGCTCGAGATGTGCGCGACGACCTTGGCGTCGTTGCGCGCGATGAAGATGCTGTCCATCACCGTGGTGCGAATCGCGATCGGCGAACGCGGATTGGCCTTGTCCGTCGGCAGCGACACGACGACGCGCCCCGGCGAGTCGCTCGTGATCCACCGCAGCATCTGGCGCCAGAAGCGCGAATAAGTGTCGTCGTCCACCGACGTCGTGGGATCCATCTGCCAGACCCACGAGTCCTGAATGGGGAACGCGACGGACAGCCCGCGGCCGTAGTGCTGGTAGACGAGCACCGGCTGCTCGTAGCTCCGCACCGCGGCGCCGGGCATCCCCGCGCGTCCGCCGGACGAGAGCGATCCCGTGACGAGCGTGACCGCGCCGGGCTTCACCTCGCGGATGTGGTTCACCGTCGTGACGGACGGGAGCGACTTCCAGCGTTCCGCCGAGCGAGCCGGCGTCGCGGCGACTTGCGCCACGGCGTGGCTTTCCCCCGCCGGCGTCAGCGCGACCTTCAGGTTGGCGAAGAACGTGAGCGAGTCGGGGACGGCGTCACCGGTGAGCACCACCGGCATCACGTCGGCCAGCGGAGTCCCCCCGTACCCACCCTCGGCGAACGCTCGCCGGCCGCCAAGCACGAGGAGCCCGCCGCCGCGCACGTTGACGAAGTCCGCGAGCATCGCGAGCTGGTCGTGCGTGAAGAAGCTCGCCTCCACGTCCCCGAGGATGATCGCGCGATACCGGAACAGCTCGGCGCGCGTCTTCGGGAATCCCGTCGCGAGATCGTTCGCGCTGTCGACGCTGAGACGGTAGAACTTGTTCTCGGCCGTTCGCTGCAGCGAAACGATTTGCAGGTTGGAGTCCGCCTCCACGGCCGCGCGGATGAACTTCATCTCCGGCCGCGGCGTCCCCTCGAAGTAGAGCACGCGCTCGCGATCGTTGCGGACGTCGACGAGGGCTTGCTGCGCGTTGTTCTGCGTCACCTGCTCGCCGGGCTGCGTCGGGATTCGGAACGTGAGCGACCGTGCGCCCGCGTCGTTGGCCGCGACGCTGATCCGCACCGGCGCCACGTCGCCGTCCGGTGGCAGCGTGATCGAGTCGCGCGACACGATGCGACCGCCGTCCTCGACGACGAGCGGCACCCTCTGGCCTGAGTAGCCACGCTGGCGAACCATGATGTCCGCGACCAGCGTCCCGCCGCGCAGCACCGACGGCGACGTCTCGACGCGCTGGATCTCGATGTCCTTCTCGAACCGGTCCGCGCCGAGGCCGATGGTGAAGATCGGGACCGATTTCGCGCGGAGGGCAAGCAGCTCGTCGCCCATCGGAGCGCGCGAGTTGTCGGCCCCGTCGCTGACGACGACGAGCCCCGACAGCGGCACCGCGTCCAGCTCCTGGCGCGCCTGCTCGACGGCGTCGGCGAGGTGCGTCTCGCCCGCGTCGAACGTCAGCCCGGCGGCGCTGTCGATTCGCTGCGCGCCGGCCGAGAAGCGGAACAGCCGCACCTGGAACTTCTTGCGCAGCGACGCGAGGAGGGCGCTGTCCGGTCCGCCGAACGCGTGCACCGCCCACGAGCTGCGCGCCTGGCCTCCGCGATCGGCGATCCGCATGCTGCGCGAGTCGTCGATGAGCACCCCGACGTAGTTTCGCTGCGGAACGGCCGCCGACAGCAGCAGCATCGGCCGCATCAGGCACGCGAGCAGTACAACCAGCGCCGACACTCGCAGTGCGCCGAGCACCCACCGGTCGCGCCGCGTGCTCTTCGCCCGCACGCCCGCGTAGCTCAAGACAGCCGGCACGCCGATGGCCGCCGCCGCGAGCAGCAGCAGTATGACCGAAAACGGAACGCCCAGCGCCAAGTTGCCGTTGGCGAACTCGTTCGGCCGGTACTTGAACAGGAAGTGGAAGACGGCTTCGAACAATGGACGAATTGGTTGTTGCTAAGAAGGTTGAGACACGCGCAGACAACCGCCAGTTCCTTCACCCGAGCAACTACATTTTCCCTACATGCGCGCCCGATATCTCACGGCGGACGTTTTCACCGCCCACCGCTTCGGCGGTAACCAGCTCGCAGTCTTCCCCGATGCCCGAAACATCGAGCCGGGGCTCATGCAAAACATCGCGCGGGAGTTCAACTACTCGGAGACGACGTTCGTTCTCCCGCCCGACGACCCGAGCCATACCGCCAAGGTGCGCATCTTCACCCCCGGCGGCGAGTTGCAGTTTGCCGGCCATCCCACCGTCGGCACCGCGCACGTGCTCGCCGCGACCGGCGTCATTCCGTTGAAAGGGCCCGAGACTCGGATCGTCTTCGAGGAAGGCGTCGGGCCTGTGCCAGTCACCATACGTGCGACGAACGGCCAGCCGGAGTTTGCACAGCTATCGGCGGCCAAGCTGCCCGAGGTCGGGCCACCCCCTCCATCCAGAGAAACACTCGCGGAAATGCTGTCGTTGGCCGCCGGCGACGTGCTCGACGGGGCCACGCCTCCCGAGTCGGTCTCTTGCGGTACGCCGTTTCTCTTCGTTCCGCTGCGGGACCGTGGCGCCGTCGGACGCGCGCGCATCCGCGGCGACCTATGGGAGGCGGCGCTGTCCGGCTACGTCACGAACATGGTCTTCCTATTTGCGATGGATCCGGAGCACGCCGGTCATCACGTTCGCGCGCGGATGTTCGCTCCAGGCATCGGCGTGACGGAGGACCCCGCGACCGGCAGCGCGTGCGTCGCGCTCGGCGGGTATCTTGCGGCACGCGACCCCAGGACCGACGGCACGTTGCGCTGGGTCGTCGAACAGGGGTTCGAGATGGGGCGGCCGAGCATTCTCGAGGTCGAGGCCGACAAGAAAGCAGGCCGCACGACGGCCGCACGGGTTGGCGGGCGGACGGTGCTCGTCTGCGAAGGAGCGATGGAGCTGTGACGATCGAGTCGAAGGGGGACCTCGCGGGGATGCGGGCGGTCGGGCGATTGGTCGGCCGCGCGCTTCAGGAGATGAAGAACGCGATTCGTCCCGGCATGACCACCGCCCAGCTCGACGAGGTGGGCGCGGCGTTCCTCCGCCGGCACGGCGCGAGGTCGGCCCCGCAGCTGACCTACGACTTCCCCGGCTTCAACTGCATCAGCGTGAACGACGAGATCGTGCACGGCGTTCCCGGCCCTCGGCGCATCGCCGGCGGCGACGTCGTGAAGATCGACGTGACCGCCGAGCTCGACGGCCTGATCGCAGATTCGGCGATCACCGTGCTGATCCCGCCGGTCGCCCCTCGCGCCCTCAGTCTGGTTCGATGCGCACAGTCGGCGTTCGATCGCGCGCTCTCACGCGCCGCGGCGCAGCTGCGCATCGCCGAGCTGGGAAGGACGGTCGAGGACGAAGTGAACCGCTGGGGTCACTCGGTAGTGCGTGACATGACCGGACACGGCGTCGGCCGCGCGCTGCACGAAGAGCCCGCGGTGCCGAACTTCTACAGCCCGTTCATTCCGGGTCGTCTCGAGGAGGGGATGGTCATCGCGCTCGAGCCGATCATCAGCGAGCGTCCGACGGCACTCGTCGAAGGCGACGACGGCTGGACGATCCGCACCGCGAACGGCTGCCTGGCCGCGCACCACGAGCACACGATCGTGATCCGCGAAGGCCGGGCCGAGGTGCTGACGGCCGCCTGAGCCCTTGCCGCTTGACGCCCGGCCTATCGCGCCGCAATATACCGCGCAACGGTATAGCGTCCAGTGATATAACGCCCGAGGGTTCAACGTGCCCGCTCGTGACTCGCTCGAATCCGCCTCGCCACTCTCCGCCCAGGTCTTCCAGATCCTGCTCTCGCTCGTCGACGACGACCTGCACGGGTACGCCATCATCCAGGATGTCGCGCAGCGGACGGGCGGTGAAGTTCGCCTCACCGCGAGCACGCTGTACGCCGCCGTGAAGCGCCTGCTCGACAACGGGTGGATCGAGGAGCTGCGCGAGCGACCCAAGGGGGACGACGACCCACGACGCCGCTATTACCGCCTCACGCCCAAGGGCCGTCAGGCCGCACGCGGCGAGGCGCTGCGCATCGAGCGGCTCGCCGGTATGGCGCGAGCGAAGCAGCTCATCGGGGCCAAGCGATGATCGTTCGCATCTACCGCGCGCTGCTGCGGCTGCTTCTCCCCTCGCGATTTCACGACGCGTTCGCCGACGACATGACCGCCGTGTTCGCCGAGCTCGCGCGCGAGCGCGGGCCGCTGGCCCTCTTCGGCGAGCTGCCCGGCCTCGTTCGACTCGCGGTGCGCTCGCGCCGTAGCGACCGCACGATGCGCGCACACGCGGTCACGACCCGGCTGGAGGAAAACGTGTTCGATTCCTTTGCTCAGGATCTGCGCTTCGCCGCGAGAACGCTCGGGCGAGCGCCGATGTTCACGCTCGTCGCGGTCGTGACGCTGGCACTCGGCATCGGCGCGAACACGGCGATCTTCAGCGTCGTCGACGCCGTGCTTCTGTCGCCCCTCCACCTGTCCGACCCGGATCGGCTCGTCGCGGTCAGCGAAGTCCCGAAGTCCGCGACGACCATCTCAATCGGCTCGACGTCGCCCGGGAGCTTCTTCGATTGGAAGGACCAGGTCAAATCGATGCAGCTCGCCGGCTATACGCCCGTGAATCGCGTTCTCACCGGGCACGGCGAGCCGGAGCAGCTCATCGGGACGACGAGCATCGGCGGACTGCTCCAGGTCGCGGCCGTTCGACCGCTGTTCGGACGTGTGCTGACGCTGGACGATGAAGCCGCCGACGCTCCGCAGGTCATCGTGCTCAGCTTCGACCTGTGGCATCGCCTGTACGGCGACGACCGGCGCATACTGGGACAATCGATCAACCTTGGCGGCGTTCCGAGAACGATCGTCGGCGTGATGCCGGCCGGGTTCACGTTCCCCGGTGCGCCCAATGACTTCTGGGTTCCGTCGCGTCTCGACGCGAAGTTCCGCGCCAACCGCGACCAGTACTTCATCGCGGCGATCGGCCGACTCGCGCCCGGAACGACCATCGAACGGGCGCAGGCCGAGATGCAGGTCGAGTCGGCGCGCCTCACCCGCGACTGGCCGATGTACAATCAGGGAACGCGCATCGACGTCGCGCCGCTCCGCGATGCCATCGTCGGCGCGACGAGCCAGCGGCTCTGGGTCCTGATGGGTGCGGTCGCGTTCGTCCTACTCATCACCTGCGCGAACCTCGGCAACCTGCTGCTCGCCCGAGCGACGACCCGCCGGCGCGAGTTCGCCGTTCGCCGCGCACTCGGCGCCGGGGCAAGTCGAGTCACCCGTCAGCTGCTCACGGAGAGCCTCGTAATCGCGCTCCTCGGTGGCGCCATGGGACTCGCGGTCGGCAAGGCCTTCCTCAAGCTCGTGCTGGCGGCGCAAGTCACGACCAACCTGCCTCGCTCCGACGAAATCGCGCTCGACGGGCGCGTTCTCCTCTTCACTCTCATCGTATCTCTCATCGCGGGCGTGTTCTTCGGTGTCGTGCCGGCCTGGCAGCTCGGACGCGCGCCGGCCGCCGGCGCGCTGCGCGACGGTGACAGAGGCTCGGGAGGCTCGCAGTTCGCGCGCGGCGTTCTCGTCGTGGCCGAGCTTGCGCTGGCGATGATTCTGCTTGCGGGCGCGGGACTCACTCTGCGGAGCTTTTCGCTGCTCGAGCGCGTGAATCCCGGCGTTCGCTCGGACCACGTCCTCACGTTCACGGTGTCCCCGAGGAGCGCCGCGCCGACCTTCTTTCCGACCACCCTCGAGCGCATTCGCGCTCTTCGCGGCGTGACGAGTGCGGCCGTGGTGACGACGCTTCCGATCAGCGGCCGCGGGATCGGTGCGTGGTTCAACCGCATCGATCGCCCGCTGCCGGACAACGTGCAGCCCACGGGCGAGGCCTATCGCGTGGTGACGCCGGACTACTTCGCGACTGTCGGAATTCGGCTCGTGTCGGGACGACTGCTCAACGGCGACGATCGGAAGGAAGCGCCCGCCATCGTCGTCAACGAAGCGTTGGTGAAGAAGTACTACCCGGGCGAGAATCCAATCGGCAAACCGGTCTACCTCGGCGCGCCGGACAATCGGCTGTTCCAGCAGGCACCGATAGTTGGTGTCGTCTCCGACACGCGTGACCTCGGTTTGGGCAGCGATCCAGCTCCGACCGTCTACATCCCGCTCGCTGTGATGCCGACCTGGCCCTTTTTCTCGTACGTCGTCCGCACGACCGGCGACCCGGCGACGATCATGCCCGACGTGCGACGAATCGTCCGCGAGCTCGACCCCGCGGTGCCGATCCGCAACGTCGAGGCGCTCGACGATGTCGTCTCGGCGGCGGTCGCGCCGGCGCGATGGTCGACGACGCTGCTCAGTGTCTTCGCGGCGTTGGCTCTGGTGATGGCCGTGCTGGGCGTGTTCGGCGTGCTGTCGTTTCTCGTCACGCAACGCCGTCGAGAGATCGGCATCCGCGTCGCGCTTGGCGCGTCGCCGTCGGCCGTGCGCGCCCTTGTCGTGCGGCGAGGGCTCGGGCTGGTGGCCGCCGGACTCATACTCGGCGGAGCGGGTGCGCTCGCCGTCACGCGGCTGATGTCGACGCTGCTGTTCGGTGTCACGCCGACGGATCCGACGACGTTCACGCTCGTCGCGCTCGTGCTTGCCGTCGCCGGGCTCTCCGCGAGCTATCTACCGGCTCGGGCCGCGACGACGGTTGACCCGATCATCGCGCTGCGAGCGGAATGATATCGAGGGCAGCTACGCGTTAAGGCGTTCTTCCATCTCGTCCAAGCTTCGAGGCCAGTCCTGCCCGAGGAGCCGAGAGAGCGCGCGGTCGGCGAGGAGCTTGCCCTCCGTTTGGCAAGTCGCGCAGTAGTTGGTCTCGTTGTCGGCGTAGCGGATTCGCTGAATGGGCGAGCCGCATACGGGACAAGGCTCGCGATACTTGCCATGCACCGCCATCTCCGGGCGGAAGGCGGTCACCTTCTCCGGGAATTCGTCGCCGGCCTCCGCGCGCAACCGGTCTGTCCATTCCCGTAGCGTCGCGAGGGTCGCCGAGAAGAGGCCGGCGATCTCATCGTCGGTCAGGCGACTCGTGAGCTTGACTGGCGACATCCGCGCGCGGTGGAGAATCTCGTCGGAGTACGCGTTTCCGATTCCACTGAAGAGCCGTGGATCGGTAAGCGATCGTTTGACGGTGTGATTCTCCGACCGTAGCCGTGCCGCGAACTGCTCGATCGTCGCGTCGAGAACCTCGAGCCCGCCGCGATCGATCGCGGCGATGGCGTCGCGGCCGCGCACGAGCGCGAGCGACGCGCGTCGCTTCGAACCCGCCTCCGTGAGCGTGAGCCATCCGTTGGGGAATCCGAACGCCGCGAGGTCGCTCTTTTTCGGACCTTTTTTCCCGGCCGGGATCCAGTGGAGGCGTCCGGCGATCATGAGATGGAGGACAATGAACAGGTCGTCGTCGAAGCCGATGACGATGCGCTTTCCCAGTCGGCCGACCGTTCGCACTCGCCTCCCGATGAAGACGTCGAGCTTCGGTTCGACCGTGCGCAGCAGAAAGGGCGTCTGGATGAGAACCGTGTCGAGCGGCTGACCCGTGATCCGCGCCAAGATGGCCTCCACATAGACCGTGATATCGGGTAGCTCAGGCATAGGTGGAAACGTATGCTTGACATTGTGTCATGTTTACTTTACACTATGACAGGTAGAGGTGACAGACCACGAGGCCAACCATGGCGAAGGTGATCCCCCTCAGACAAGCGCTGATCGGCATGCTCGCGATGCTCGCCTCGCTGGCGGTGCTCTTCTTCGGCAACCGGTGGTCGGACACGTTGTTGCACTCGAGCGGTCCTCCGGGTGCGCGGTGGCTCGGCGTCGCCCTCGCGGTGGTCAGCATCGTCCCGTGGATCTACTGCCTCGCATGGGGCGTCGCCGCCGGAGACGAGTACGTCCAACACATCGCGCTGGTCGGAACGGCCCTCGCGTTCGTCCTAGACCTGCTGGCGCACGTCGCGTTCAACACGATGGTCGACGCGCGACTTCTCGCACCGAGCTCGTACCTGCCCGAGCTCGCGGCGGCAATCGCGTGCTGGGTCGTTGGCTGTGCCATCGCGATGCTGTACTACCGGCAACGACCGTGAAGAATCGACTGCGCGTCCTGCGTGCCGAGCGAAATTGGTCGCAGCTCGAGCTCGGCAACCGCGTAGGTGTGTCGAGGCAGGCAATCAACGCGGTGGAGACCGGGAAGTTCTCGCCGAGTCTTCCGCTCGCTCTCAAGCTGTCGCGCGTGTTCGAGACGACGGTGGAAAAGGTCTTCGAACTCGAGCCGGGGGACTGACCGTGCGTGCCTTTCGTTTCGAGCAGCACATCGACCGATCGCCAGCGGAAGTGTGGGCCGTGATGACCGACCTGAGTCTCTCGTCGCAATGGCGGCCGTTCGCCGTCTCGATGGAGACAGTCGATGGCAAGCCGCTGCACGCGGGCTCCGACGTCCGCATCGTGATGGACGTCTTTGGAAGGCGCGCCGAGCGCGTCTCGAGAACGGTGGCGTTCGAGCCGAACCGCCGATGGACCCTTGAATCGGGCGACACGCCGCACCTCCAGGGCACCTTCGATTTCCAGCTCGAGGCCGAACGCGCCGGCACTCGCGTAGTCGCTACGTGCGAGCTCACGGCACACGCGTTCTTGCCTTGGCTCTTTCTGCCCATCATCGCGCGGCAAGAGCGCACCTACCGCAAGGAAATCCTCGCGAATCTGAAGCGACTGGTCGAGGCCCGAACTGGGTGACCGCCCGGGGTCCGCGCCCGCCGCCAACCGTTTTGCGCGGCCCGGTGTCTGATGGGATGACGCCTCCCTGAACGCCTCAGGGGAGGACGCGGCCAGGGCAGCGCCTCACGGCCTTCGCATCCTCAGCCGAGCACGACGTGGCGACCAACGACCTCGAATTGCTGCAGGGCACGCTGGACCTGCTGATTCTCAAGACCCTGACTTGGGGTCCACGGCATGGCTACGCCATCGCGTCGTGGATTCGCGAGACGACTCACAAGCGACTTCAGATCGAGGACGGGGCGCTCTACACCGCTCTCCATCGGATGGAGAAGCGCGGCTGGATCGAGGCCGAGTGGGGCGTGTCCGACAACAACCGCAAGGCGAAGTATTACCAGCTCACGTCGCCGGGGCGGCGTCAGCTGCGCGCCAAGGCCGCCGTCTGGACCGAGTACGCGACCGCCGTTTTCCAAGTCCTCGAGACGGTCTGACACCGTGATCCGACGATTCCCCGGACTCCGGCGCCTGCTGCGCATCGACCACGGACGCGCGACCGTGGACCGCGCGGTCGACGACGAGCTGCGATTTCACTTCGACATGACGATGAGGGAGCTCATGGCCGGCGGCATGACACCCGACGACGCGCGTCGCGAGACGGAGCGGCGCTTTGGCGACGTTCAGCGCACGCGCGAACGACTGACGACGATCGACCGTGCGCGAGTCGGACAACAGCAGCGCGCCGAGTGGTGGAGCGCGTTCGCCCAGGACTTCCGTTACGCGTTGCGCGGCCTGCGGCTCAAGCCGTGGTTCGCCGTCGCCGTCATCCTCACCCTCGGACTGGGCATCGGCGCCAACGCGGCAATGTTCGGCATCGTCGACCGGCTCCTGTTCCGCCCGCCGCCGTTCCTCGACGCGCCAGCGC
>Ga0326726_10004997_pt1 | contig 12060 bp, 13 predicted proteins | sample MHFenrmetagenome_2_FD_207603 | JGI IMG/M metagenome (GOLD analysis project Ga0326726, IMG submission 207603) | Lab enriched peat soil microbial communities from Michigan Hollow, Ithaca, NY, United States - MHF15MN | ecosystem: Environmental > Terrestrial > Soil > Wetlands > Peat | place: USA...
GTTCATCGATTTTAAAAATTTTCTCGATGGACGAAGCTTCGAGTAGTTTCGAGCTCACACGTTTATCGACTATCAGGACGACACCGTCTTTTGCCTTGATACCCACCGCAGTTGTCCCGCGCTTTACCGCTTCACGGGCATACTCAACCTGGTAGAGCCTGCCATCTGGTGAAAAGACCGTAATCGCCCTGTCGTATCCCATCTGATATTGTGGTTGCATTATAATTCCTCAAAGATCTTCTTTTGTTAAGAACAATCGGTTTGTATTTTTAAATCCCTTTTCAATCACATCAACCTTCTGCCCGTAACAATAAAGTATCTGGAATAGTTTTTCCCCGACCATGCATTCGTGCGGAGATTCCAATTCCCTATCAGGATTCCGTAGTCTTCGAATCTTCTCGCGCAATGTATCGATAGTACCCGAAGCTGCAATAATACGGAGGGCTATGGGGTTATCACGACAGCACGTGATCGTAGAAAGAGCAATCGACAGTTCCCGCTCTGTTCCACGACGGCACCGGATGATCATATACTGTCCTTCAGACACAATAACTGCCGGATTGATTACTGCGGCTGATACGTCGCCCCACAATGAGGTTGTCGCGTCACAAACCGCGTGATATAGATCTTTTCGATCGATAATCGTCCCAAACGGTTCGACGGAGACTAACAGGTAACGACGTTTTTCGCGCAATGTCGGAGGGCGGGCACCCATCAGATCACCTTCACTGCCGGATTTAGTGGGGTGGTAACGGTGTCGATACCTGAAAATGCCTTTTCAACATCAGGAGCATCCATATCAAGCAGGGAACAGAGCCCTGAGATCTCGCGGACTGCACGCATTTCCAGAATCGAACGTGCATGTGATGAGAGGGTAATTGGGAACTCAAACCGCCGCTCAAGCATCAGGATATCACGGTACCTGTGTATGGCTCTCTGGCGTATAACTCCCTTCCCGGATATAAGAGGAGACAAATCAATATCGATTGCGACACGGTTATCCGCTGCCATCTTTGCAGTGACATGATCAAATGCCGTTTTATCTGCGGACTGAATACCTCGCAGGATGTGGACTCCCTTAACGCCTGTTACCGATCGGTTGAACCCATTATCACCGGCCTGTACGGATACGACTGCATTACTATTCCTCTCTTTCCTGACCCGACTGATGAGATCTTTCAACATAGTATCCCGGATGAGGAGTCCATTCGATATTTCAATGCCATAATACCCGCCGGAAGATATGCCAGCTGCAACAAGACGGTCAAATCCCATGAACCTGGCTTCAAGCGCCATCCTGCGCACCGACGAGTCCCCGCACGGGTACGGATAGACACAGGCATCGGTGATCTTCATGAAGGTAACTTGCGTAAAAAGAGAATAAGATTATTTGCCCTGATTCGCATGGGAACGAATACTGGGACGGGTCTTTTCTGTACCCTTTCCACGGGATCCCATGCCGCGCCCTTTATGCCCTGCGGAAGTCTTGCCACGTTCGGCCCGCCCGCGGTGTGCAGATTCAGCCAGCCATGCAAGGTTCCTGTCAGCCCGGATTGAAGGGTGATGGCCATCAACAAGAATTACTTCGTAATACTTCAGTTTCCCGTCCTGTCCGACCCAGTAGGAGTTGAGCACTTCCATGTTCGGAAATTTCTTTGAAGCGCGCTCTTCGGCAATCCGCTGGATGCTTTTACCGGGAGTTGAATGGTTCTTCCCCATGCGTGCCGATCGGCGTGCACGGACATACCGGGATGCGCGTCGACCGCCTCTGCGTACCTGCACGCGGGCTACAGCGATGCCCTGTTTTGCCTTGTAACCGAGTGAGCGTGCGCGGTCAATCCTGGTGGGGCGTTCAAGCCGGACAACGCTGCCCTCCCGGCGCCAAGTCTGCATACGGTTCCAGAGGAGCGCTTTCACTCCGCTTTTTTCAGGTACTTTCCATGCCTCCCTGACAAAGGCGTACATTGATTTTACCATGATAATCACCTAAGGTTCGGCTCTTTTACAAGCTACATTCCTTTCAACGGGACGGATCCCGTATTCCCACATACTTTAACCGGAGGGCTATTAAAGTATTCCAGCTCCTGCTTTTTTGGATAATTCTCAATCAGGTGCCCTTGCGCTTCTCGATGACCCGGATATCCTGAACACAGGTTACCGGATACTGACCGGCTGCATCTTTTTCTGCAGACTTAACCATATCCCAGACAGTAAGCAGCGCAATGGAAACTCCGACCAGTGCCTCCATCTCCACACCCGTCCTGCCCGTCGATTTTACCCGCACAGTCGTTTCTATGAACCCATTGCCTTCCTCAAAATCAACCTCGATGGCATTTATCGGGATAGAATGGCACATCGGTATGAGTGAAGGAGTATTTTTAACCGATAGTGTTGCTGCAACGCGGGCAGTAGAAAGGACGTTGCCTTTCACGACAGCCCCCTCCCGGATTGCCTTCAGAGTTTCTGGTTTTAAAAAAATTTTCCCTGTAGCCACTGCAACGCGGATAACCTCGCTTTTCGCGCTTATGTCAACCATCTGTGCCCGCTCATTATGGATGTGAGTGAATTCAGCCATGCTTACTCCTTCTTCTGAATAGTTCCGCAGGAATCCTGTCAACGAGATCGGAGGCGAGCATCCCCTCTCCCCGCTCATTTGCAACAATCTGACCTGCCCTGCCATTAACATATGCTCCGATACACGCCGCTTCGAATGCGGGCAGGTGGCAGAGAAGTGCACCGGCAATCCCGGCAAGCACATCACCGGTGCCGCCCACGGTCATCGCAGGATCGCCGGTCCGGTTGAACCGTACCCGCTTTCCGTCTGTTATAATATCTGTTGGTCCCTTGAGAAGTACAGTACCCCTGATACCGGCACCCTTCACATCCAGTGCACGTTCCCGTGGATCATCAGACAGCCTGATCCCGGTGATACGGGTGAATTCCCCGGCATGGGGGGTGTACAGGGTCTCGTTTTCTGCCACCGGTAACGGAAGCCTGAGAGCATCTGCATCGATAACTGCTTTTCTGCAATAGGGAGCAATTATATGTATAACCCTGTGACTTTCAGCACCCAGCCCGTTTCCGCAGACAACTACATCGGCATGCCCTGCAAGCGTGATCAGCCGTTCGATATGTTCTTCACCAATCCGTTCCCCGGCGAGACGTTCATAGATCAAATCGGGTATTGGTTCAAAGACCGGCGAAGCTATCCGGACGATATCTGCCCCTGCCCGTAACGCTCCCAGTCCGGCCAGCCAGGGAGCTCCCTGGTATGGGCCGCCACCGATAATAAGGACTTCCCCCCCGGCCCCTTTATGGGCTGTGCGTTCGCGGGAAGGAAGGAGGGTGAGATCGCCGGGGCCAGTGTAGCACTCCGCTTCCATGGGGATGCCAATATCAACGATCGTTGATCCTTCAGTCTTTGCCCGGTGGAATGCACAGATACGATCCGCCCGCATTCCCCGGGTTGGGACATCAGCAGCAATAATCTGCGCTCGGGACGCATTCGCCATCTTTATGCAGGTGGCGAGCGGCTCTTTTACATCCCCGGTTGAACCGATACCGAGCAGTGCATCAATAATTACATCCGCCTTCTCAAAGAGGGGATGCATTGCCTCAACATCATCCCGGCACTGGAAGGGGTAAAGGGCAACACGACAACGCGTTAATGCTGAAAGCTGGTGCTCGCAGGTACCGCTCCTTTTCCCCGAATCCAGGTAGCAGACATCTGTTACTACGCCCCGTTGAAGGTAGCGGGCGGCCACCATGCCATCGCCACCATTATTGCCTTTCCCGCAAAGCACAAGAATGCGTTCCGGGCTGGCAGCGCGTGCCATATCAGCGAGTGCTTTACCCGCACTCTCCATCAACTGGAGGTTGGAAACTCCCAGAGCAATTGCATTGGCATCAACTGCACGCATCCTGGCAAAGCTGATGACCCCCTCCTCAAGAAACTCTTCACTCAGTTCCGTTTGCATTCTAGAGCACAATTCATGTGTATGAACTCCATAAATAATAGGCAATGGGTTTTTGCGATGATGTGAAAGCTGCCACTGAACAGATTACAGCAGCTCCGGAAATAACCATCATCTCACACATTGATGCGGATGGCATTGCATGTGAGGCAATCCTCTCCCAGGCGATCTCCCGCCAGGAAATTCCCGTCCGTTCGGTTTTCGTCCGTCAGCTTGAACCGCTGACGATGCCACAGGTTCCCTCAGATTCTTCACTCAAAGTTTTTACCGACCTTGGGGCAGGTCAGCAGAATCTTCTTTTGGAGCGCGGATATCGGGAAAAAGAAGTCATAATCGTCGATCACCATGTGAGCCAGCCATGCGAACGGCAGTACACCCAGGTGAATTGCCTGCCTTACGGTCACACCCGGATGAGCGCAGCTGGAGTATCCTACCTCATTGCAAAACAGCTGGACGATGCTAACATCGATCTCGCCAAACTCGCCGTCATCGGTAATGTCGGGGATATGATGGCGCGGGAGAAGTGCGGGCTGGTAGGCCCTGCACGTGACATTATTGTCGAGGATGGGGTACGGCATCAGTCGGTTGAAGTCAGAAAAAAAGATCTCAACTGCTATGGCACTGCCACACGTCCACTCTACCTTTCGCTCGCATACAACGACGATCCATACATCAAAGGGATCAGCAACAATCCTGAAGGCGCCCGGCAGTTCCTGAAACGCCTCGGGATACGGCAGCAGAAATCTGACGGGCGCTGGTTTGTTTGGGAGGAAATCCCGGTTGAAGAGAGGAGGATCATTATCTCTGCACTCGCAGAGCAGCTCATCGCCAATGGCGAGCGGGTTGATCGGCTCCTTGCAGAAACGTATGGGTTTCCGGATGAAATTCCCAGGACCCCGCTCCGGAATGCACAGGAATATGCAACGATGCTCAATGCCTGCGGGCGGTGGTCAAAACCGCAGGTCGGGGGTGCAATTCTCCGTGGTGATCGTGGTATTGCCTATCGCGATGCCGAACACATGCTGAATAACCACCGGGCAATCATCCGCAACCTGCTCCAGTTTATCCTCGACAGTGGAGTAAAGGAACTGGAAAATCTGCAATACATCCATGTGGGCGGGCGGTATCCGGATACCATTGTCGGTATTGGTGCCGGGATGGCACTTTCCAAGCTGAACAGCGCAAAGCCAATTCTGATCATGTGCGAAGTGCCTGAAGACAAAGCTCTGACAAAAGTATCAATGCGGACAAACGAGCGGGTAGTGGAGAAGGGAGTCGATCTCCAGCAGGCGCTCAATGACGCTTCCACGGAATACGGTGGCGGGGGTGGCGGACATAAGATCGCAGCAGGCGCGTATATACCAAAAACAGCCGAGCAGGAGTTTGTGAATCGTGTCAACAGAATACTCGGAGAACAGTTCGCTTCGGCGGGTCCAGATAATCGCTGATTACCAGTTCGGCAGCGGTGTGGGGACCGGGCTCTTTTGTGAAGGCTGCATGTTTATCTTTTCGACAACCGGGAGAATCCGCCAGATTCTCGATAGAGGCATGCGCCTTGCTACTGTTCGCGCTGCGGACGGCAGGTTGACACTTGGTATCGAAGGTGCAAAGCGTCTTCACTCACTACTCCCGGCACCCGGTTACCGGGTCGTTATCCGTAATGATGTGGCAGAGTATGTAGCACAGGGAAAGAATGCATTTGCAAAACATGTGATCGCTGCTGATCCGGCTATCCGCGCGGGGGACGATGTGCTCATCGTCTCAGGTAACGACAGGCTGATCGCATGCGGGGCTGCATCGCTGTCAGGTGCCGAGATGCTCGCATTTAATTACGGAGTAGCAGTAAAAGTACGGCAGGGTAGTGAGAAGGATGCTTCCGGGAAATATCAATCCACGCCAGATGAAGGCGATGATGAAGAAGCTCGGCATGCAGGTCGAGCAAATTGAGGATGTCTTAAGTATTGTCATTAAAACACCGAAGGGTAATTACATCTTCGATGCCGCTGAAGTGACAGCGATGACTATGCAGGGTACAACCACGTACCAGGTTATCGGAGAACCACGTTTTGAGGAAGCAGCACCGGATATTCCAAAAGAGGATATAACAATGGTTGCAGCACAGGCAAATGTCCCCGAGGAGAAGGCAAAAGAAGCTCTTGTAACGACAAAAGGCGATATTGCTGAAGCGATAATGCTCCTCTCCAGGTCATGATCGAAAGCGGCGATCGTGTACTTCTCGTGGGAGAAGGAAGGGAATTTTTTACCAGGGCTGGCGCAGGAACTCTTTCTACCGATAAAGGTCAGCTTGATCTCGGATCGCTGGTCGGTGCGACACCTGGCGATATCCTGACTACCCATAGCGGATCCAAGTTTGTTGTTCGCATTCCCCGCCCGACTGATTTTTTCACACATGGAAAGCGATCCGGCGCACCGATGCTACCCAAGGATATCGGCCTTGTGATCGCATATACGGGGATGAACCATTGTGATGATGTACTTGATGCAGGAACGGGAAGTGGGATTGCTGCGATTTATTTTGGGGGAGTTGCAAAAAAGGTCAGGACTTATGAACTGCGTCCCGAGTTCTCTGCCCTTGCACAGAAGAACATCAATGAGGCCAAGCTCAAAAATGTTGAAGCGGTTGCAGCCGATTTCCTCTCAGCTGACGGAACGTTTGATGTTGTGCATCTCGATATGCAAATCCAGCCTGAGCATATCCGGCACGCATTCTCGCTTCTTCGGTCTGGTGGATACCTTTCCTGTTATACGCCGTTTTTAGAGCAGATGGCAATTGTTGTTGACGCCGCGCAGGAGCTGTTCACTGAAGTACACACTCATGAGCTGATTGAACGCGAGATGACGCGATCAAAGCGTGGAACCAGACCGTCAACCAGTGTTTGCCATTCCGGATACATTACCATTGCAAGAAAATAATCGAATTTTTATACGCGACGTACCTATACGACACCTGGTTTCATGAAAACGGGAATTGTAATCCTGATAAACCCCGTTTTTTTTTACGACGAATCCTTTTTTTTATCTGACGTACTCTCCCATACCCGCATATCCTTTCCGAGATTCAGTAAGCCTCCCAAGAGATAAAACTGGTTCAGGATGAAAGCAACAATCAGATTTTTTCTCCATAAGAACCCTGCACCTGACAGGACGAGGATCAGGATAACAAGGAGAAGCGGATTGTAAAAAAATACCCCCAGTAAGAATAAAATAACAGCTATGAAGAAAAGGGCAGGTGTAAACACATACATAAAAATCCTTATCGGGTAAAAAAACCGGCAAAACCAGTTTTTTCTCCCCAGAAGATCAAGATTTGACAAGGTGGCTTCTATGAGTCCTGTTGCCCGCCGGGTTTTTTGTCGGTACTGGGTTTTAAAACTCTGAGGAATTACCTCATGCACTAAGGATTTACTCTCATACACTGCACGATACCCTTTCCGGATTGCTTCAAAAGCAGTATTCGCATCGTCAGCGCCGCGTTTATCATTTATCCTGCTGATAAGATCTGAACGAAAAGCAACCAAAGCCCCGTTAAAACTATATGTCGATTCATAAGCGCTTTCCCAATCACCCATGCGGCCATAAAACGACCGGTATACTCCTTCCAGCATCGTTGTGCTGTCGGTGTTCATTAAGGGTCTGAGTTCTCCGGTTACGGCGGCAATTTTTTCATCACTTAACAAACGCCCGATTAAGTAATTGAGTGCATCTGGGTCAAAAAAAACATCAGCATCGGTGGTCACAATAATGGGATATTTTGCCTTCTTAATTGCAGAATTGTATGATCTGGTGGTCCCCAGTCGTTCAGTATTAGCGATTATCTGATAATCGATTCCCGACTGTTCCAGATAAATTTTTGCCAGATTTTTTGTTTTATCACTCGAGCAATCGTCAACAAATAGTAATTCATACCGCTCCAAGGGGTAATGGCACTCTTTAATATTTGCAATCCTTTTCCCGATGACTTGTTCTTCATTATAGGCCGAGATGATAATGCTGATATGAGGGAATATGCCAAGAGGAGAAACCTGAACCGGTTTTCTCCCGAAATAAATGCCAAAAAAGTAAATCACATAGGGGATCAGGGAAAAAAAGAGAACCAGTGCTGCTAGAGCGATGACCATTCTGTACTACATTTTTCGAATTCTGATTTATACCTCTATCGTTTCCAGATTCGCGATAGCCGGTTGTATAATGGTACAGAAACTAATTGCCTGTGGTCAGAATGCCAGGAAATTATTCAATTGTATCAGGCCTCTCAAGGGGGATCATAAATCTTCAATGTTATTTTAAAATTTTATGCATATTTTTATCGCCGCGCCCTATCCCTTTGTATATAAATCCATGCTTGATAAAAAAGTCAGGTTCAATCATATTTCGCCCGTCAACAATTACCGGGTGCGTTCTTCCGGACAGAGCCCGGATGTGAACCGGATCCAGATTTTTATACTGGTGATGGCCGGCAAAGATCACGATGGCGTCTGCTCCTTTCATCGTGTCATCAAGATCCTGGCGAATAGGGACGTCTGGGTACTCCAGTACATAGGGATCATGGACAGCCACCTTTGCACCGCCACGGATAAGGTTATCGCGGTAGGGTTCAGATGGCGTGTTGCGCGTATCGTCAGAATTGGCAAGGAATGCCCAACCGAGAATTGCGACATTTGCCCCTTTTAATGGACGCCGGGCCCGCTTCAGGGCGTCGTTTGTGAGGCGGAACATGTGGGTAGGCATAAAGTCATTAATCCGGCGGGCAAGGACATAGAGTGATGGCTCCCCCACCGGGTAATCGAGGAGATCTTTTCCCAGCACTTGGACGCCCCTCTCAAGATGATAGGTATCTTTTGTCAGGCAATGCCCGCCGACTCCGGCGCCCGGCCAGAGCATGGCACGGGTAATGCCCTCGCCTTTGAGACTGTCAACGCCTCTTCGGACATCGTATACATTGATCCCCATCGCTTCGCAGTAGAGTGCGAGCTCGTTTATCGCTGCAATCTGGAGATCACGGAAGGTATTTTCCGTGGTTTTCGTTACCTCTGCCGCAGTTGCCGACATCGGGATTATTTTGCCAAGGGTAAGTACAGGAGTGTATAGTTCTGTGGCCCGCTGTGTGCTGACTGCATCAATACCGCCGACTATACGGTCATGTTCCCGTATGTTTCGCAGGAGTCTCCCTGCCATTACCCGCTCCGGTGCGTGCGCGAGAGCAAAATCAGCACCCGCCTTCAGTCCTGACTCCCGTTCAAGTATCTCCCTGGCAAGCGTAACGGTTGTACCTGGTGTAACAGTGGATTCAAGAACCACCAGCATTCCTTGCGAAAGATGTCGTCCAACCAGCTCTATTCCTTCTGTCAGGGCGGAAAAATCAGGGAGGAGATCTTCCTTGCTCAAAAACGGTGTCTGGATCGAAAGCGTTACCGCATCAAGTCGGGCGATTTTTGTGAAATCGGAAGTGCAGGAAAATTTTTCTGCTGCAATGACCTTTTTGAGGAGTTTTTCCAGCCCGGGCTCTTCACCTTTCAGAGGGCTCTCACCACGGTTCAGCATGGCGATCTTATAACCGGAAGAGATCGAATCGCGCTGGAAGCCATAGACGAAATCAAACACCGGCGAATCTGCAAAAAGCACTGCAACGGGAATGCCCACATAACCCATGCCGATAACGCCGATATTTTTGATAGGGCCTCGTTTCCGTATCAATGCTCCAAGAGACATTGTCAGATTTACTCCGAATTTACATAGCAGAACTGATTTTTTCGCAGAATTCGAGGTTGTGTATTGCCTGTTCAGGTGTAATAGCGAACGGCTGGTTCTTCTTCACACAGTCTATGAACATTTCCAGTTCGCGTTTCAGCGGTTCGACCGTGTTCACCATCACTTTTTCGATGATATTTTCCTGCACATATCGCTGCGCTTCAATCTGGTATTGACCGGGTTTGCGATAGATGTTCACTTCCTGTGTCATGAAGTTGCCTTCAATAGTGAAATCTGCTTCTTCGACATAAAACATCCGGATTTTCTTTGAAGCCTTGCGGCTTGCAGACAGGGAGACAGGAATGTTGTTGCAATTCATAAGTACACTCATGACATCCGCGTTGCCAACACTGTAAATATTGCAGGGATTCGGGAAGAATACGTTCAGGAGTATATCAATATCGTGAATCATCAGGTCCTCTACAACAGAACTTCCGGTTATCCGTACAGACGCGGGGTTATGCCGTTTTAACTCCACATAGAGAGGTTTATTAATGATCTTTTTGATCTCAGCAACAATCGGGTTGAACCGCTCGATATGCCCGACTCCGATAGTAATACCTTCCGGCGCCTTTTTCATCAGTTGTTTTGCTTCATCTGCTGTCGCACAGATTGGTTTTTCAATAAGCACTGATTTTTTCTTTGAAAAAACCTGTCCGACTACAGATGAGTGGAACTGGGTCGGTACAACAACACTGACCGCGTCAGAATTATCGAGTAGTTCGCCGACTGATCCATATACTGTTGCACCGTGTTTTTCACCCAGCTCTTTTGCAGCTTGGGTATTCACATCATAAATGCCCAGAGAATTCACACCTCTTAACTCTGAATAAACCCGGACATGGTTTTTTCCCATGGTCCCGACACCAATCACACCAACATCCATTATTTCACCTGGTTGATAACATCACAGATATAAGCAAGCTCCTTCTGGTCGAGCAGAGGGTGGACCGGAATGCTCAGAACGGAAGATGCGAGGCTGGTTGATATCGGACAGGAATCAGGTTCGTTGGCAACTGCATAAACGGGTTGGTGGTGGATTGGGAGAGGGTAGTGTATAGCGGTTCCGATACCTTTTGCCTTCAGGTATTCTATAAAATCGGCTCGCTTCATAGGAAACTCATCGGTCAGGCGTATCACATACTGGTGGTACACATGGTGCATACCCGGTGAAACAAAAGGCGTGAGAAGTCCTTTGACCTTGATATGTGTATTATAATATTCGGCATTTTTCCGGCGCCGGTTATTGAACTTCTCCAGCTTTTTTAGCTGGATGATTCCGATGGCAGCTGCTATATCTGTCAGGCGGTAATTGTACCCAATCCTGGTGTGAAGGTACTTCTCGCTCTGCCCGTGATTGATGATGAGGCGCAGGCGCTCGGCAGACACCTTCTCACCAGTCGTAATCATACCTCCTTCACCAGTGGTCATATTTTTTGTCGCGTAGAATGAGAAGCAACCAAATTGACCAAATCCACCTGTCTTATCCCCATTCCACATTGCACCGTGTGCCTGGGCGGCATCCTCTATTAACGTCAGATTATGGGCTTCGCAGATATGTTGAATGCCCTGAACGTCAAACGGCTGTCCGAAAAGATGGACACCGATAATCGCCTTGGTTTTTGATGTAACGTAATCTTCAACCTTCAGCGGGTCAATATTGAATGTCTGCTCATTCACATCAACAAAAACCGGCTTTGCCCCCGTCATCGATACCGCCGATGCCGTGGCAATAAACGAAAATGCCGGAACAATTACTTCATCGCCATGACCGATATCCCCAGCAAGCAGTGCAGCATGAAGAGCTGCGGTCCCGTTATTCATCGCGATTGCATGGGTAGTACTACAATAATCGGCAAATAGTTTCTCGAACTCTGCGACGTGATCTCCAGCAGCCAGCTTGCCTGATTCCAGTACCGCCGTAACTGCAGAGATTTCATCCTGACCAATAGCCGGTCGCGCAATAGGTATCTGCACCACCGATCACCCTTGAAATCCCAACTGTGTCAGATAAGATGCGTAATGATTGGATATTATCGTTCCTATACAAAAACATGAATATATTGGTCTTTCCGGATTTCGAGTGCCAACCGGAGCCGTTCCGTTTAAAAGAGAGGTAATTAGAACAGGAACAACACATAATCGTACAAACTAACCGGGAGGGGAGCAAACGCAACATATCATATCCATCGGGGACTTTAACCGGGAAGAAATCGACATTCTGCTTGACCATGCGCGGCAGATAGATCAAAGAAAATACGATAGGAATGTCCTGTATGGTAAAATCCTTGCCACACTTTTTTTTGAACCCAGCACC
>Ga0326726_10004998_pt1 | contig 12060 bp, 7 predicted proteins | sample MHFenrmetagenome_2_FD_207603 | JGI IMG/M metagenome (GOLD analysis project Ga0326726, IMG submission 207603) | Lab enriched peat soil microbial communities from Michigan Hollow, Ithaca, NY, United States - MHF15MN | ecosystem: Environmental > Terrestrial > Soil > Wetlands > Peat | place: USA...
GCGCCAGCTGCGACTGCGCGACCTCGGCGGCCTGATCGTGGTCGACTTCATCGACATGGAATCGCAGAAGAACCAGCGCGAAGTGGAAAACCGCTTCCGCGACGCGCTGCGCTACGACCGCGCGCGTGTGCAGGTCGGCAAGATTTCGCGCTTCGGGCTGCTGGAGCTCTCGCGCCAGCGCCTGCAGGCCTCCCTCGAGGAGACGGCGCACATCAGTTGCCCGCGCTGCAGCGGCACCGGCTTCATCCGCGGCACGGAGTCGACGGCGTTGCACGTGCTGCGCATCCTGCAGGAAGAGGCGATGAAGGAGAATACGGGCGCCGTGCATGTGCAGGTACCGGTGGACGTGGCGAGCTTCCTCCTGAACGAGAAGCGCTCGGAGATCCAGAAGCTCGAAGCGCGCCTCAAGGTGAACATCCTGCTGGTGCCCAACCCGCATCTCGACACCCCGCACTACAAGGTGCAGCGCCTGCGCCATGACGAGCTGAACGCGATGGAGCATGTCCCGGCCAGCTACGAGATGGTCGAGCAGCCCGAGGAGCCCAAGGTCGAAGCAGCGACAGGCGAGCCCAAGCGTGAGCGGCCCGAGGCAGCGGTCAAGGGAATCGTCCCAGATCAGCCGGCGCCCATCGTTCCGGAGCAGCGTCCCGCCGCGCCGGCCGAGCCTTCGCGCCCGGCACCGCCACGGGCCGAGGTCGCCCCGCAGCCGCAGACGAGCTTCATGAGCCGCATACTTGGATGGCTGAGGGTGGAAAAGCCCGAATCGCCGGCGGTGCCTGCGGCGAACGACGCGTCACGCACCGCGCGCGAGCCGCGTCGCGATCAGCAGCCGCAGCAGCGCGAGCGTCGTCCCGAGCACCGCCAAGGCGGCGAGCGCCGCGATCAGCGACGCGACCGCCCACGCGACGAGCACCGCGGCGGCGAGCGCCGCCCGCAGCAAGGCGGCGAGCGCCGCCCTGACCAGCGCCACGGCGGGCAGCAGCAACGTGACCAGCGCCCAGGCGGCGAGCGCCGGCCGGAGCAGCAGCGCCCGCAAGGTCAGCAGCGCCCACCGCAGCCCCAGCAAGGCCAACCGCGGCCGCCGCAGCCTCCGCAAGGTCAACCGCCGGCGCCACGCATGGCCGAAGGCGCGCAGCCTGCAGCCCGCGAAGGTGACGAGCAGCGCCGCGGCCGGCGCGGTCGCCGCGACCGTCATCGCGAGCGGCGTCCCGATCAGGGCGCGGGCCCGCGTCAGCAATTCACGGGCCTCCCTGCAGACGCATTCGAGCAGGACCAGGTCGCAGGCGAGGTGCCCACATTCCTGGCGAAGACTCCCGACGTCGACGAACTGCGCAAGCGGGAGCGCGAGATGCACTTGGCCCAGATGCGTGCCGAGGCGCAAGCGCGCGGTGAATCGGCAAGGCAGGAACGCGGCGCGGGCGAGGCCGTGCATACCGAAGCTCTGGCGGCGCAGCAGCCAATGGAGCCAGGGCCGGTTGCGGCACGGCCGGAAGAGCCAAGGCCCCACGCGGTACGGCCGGTGGAGCCAACAAGGCCTGCGGCGATGCAACCGGTGGAGCAAGAGCCTGCGGCGGCGCAGCCGGAGGCGCCGCGCGTGGATACGCGCGAGATGCTGGAAGGCGCCGGCCTGCAGATGGTGGAGACGCGCCCCGACCGGGTGCCCGCCGCTCCGCCAGCCGAAGAGCCGGCCCACCTCGGCCGGCCGCGCCGCGAGCGCCAGCGTCCGGCTGGTGAAGAGCAGCTCGTGCAGGTCGAGACCAAGCACTAACAGGGGCGGATAGCGGGAATTGCCGCCGCGACTCGGGTCGCGCCGGTGTCCTACTCCGAGGCGAGCGCCACTCCAAACACGCGCTTCTTGAGCTCGGCGAGGCGGTCGCGCAGCGCCGCCGCCTTCTCGAACTCGAGGTTGCGCGCGTGCGCCACCATTTCCTTCTCGAGGCGGCGGATCTCGCGCGCGACCTGCTTCTCGCCCATCGCCTCGTAGCGCGCCTCCTCCTGCGCGGCCTTGCGCTCGGTGGCAGCGTCACCCGCGTCGTAGACGCCGTCGATCAGGTCCTTGATGCGCTTGGTGACGCCGATGGGCGTGATCTTGTGCTGCACGTTGTAGGCGAGCTGCTTGTTGCGCCGACGCTCGGTCTCGCCGATCGCGCGCCGCATGGAATCGGTCGTCACGTCCGCATACAGAATGGCTGAACCGTTCAGGTGCCGCGCCGCGCGGCCGATGGTCTGGATCAGCGAGCGCTCCGAGCGCAGGAAGCCTTCCTTGTCGGCGTCGAGAATCGCCACCAGCGAAACCTCCGGCAAGTCGAGGCCCTCGCGCAGCAGGTTGATGCCCACCAGCACGTCGAACTCGCCCAGGCGCAGGTCGCGGATGATCTCCACGCGCTCCACCGTGTCCACCTCCGAGTGCAGGTAGCGCACCTTGATGCCGTGCTCCGCGAGGTACTCGGTCAATTCCTCGGCCATGCGCTTGGTGAGCGTGGTCACGAGCACGCGCTCCTTGACCAGCACGCGCGCGTGGATCTCGGACATGAGGTCGTCCACTTGCGTTGCGGCCGGTCTTACCGTCACCTGCGGATCGACCAGCCCGGTCGGACGCACCACCTGCTCCACCACCTGCGCGGACTTCTGGCGCTCGTACTCCGCCGGGGTCGCCGACACGAAGACCGTCTGCCGCACGACCCGCTCGAATTCGTCGAAGCGCAGCGGCCGGTTATCCAGCGCCGAAGGCAGGCGAAAGCCGTACTCGACCAGGTTCTCCTTGCGCGAGCGGTCTCCCTTGTACATTCCCCCCAGCTGGCCGATGGTGACGTGGCTCTCGTCGATGAACATCAGCGCGTCCGGCGGCAGGTAGTCGATCAGCGTCGGCGGCGGCTCGCCGGGCTTGCGGCCGGAGAGGTGGCGCGAGTAGTTCTCGATACCCTTGCAGAATCCCAGCTCAGCGAGCATCTCCAGGTCGAAACGCGTGCGTTGCTCAATCCGCTGCGCCTCGACCAGGCGGCCGGCCTTATGGAAGTACTCGATGCGCTCGCGCAGCTCGGCCTTGATGGCTTCGATCGCCCGCAGGGTCGTCTCGCGCGGCGTCACGTAGTGGCTCGACGGGTACACGGTGAAGCGCGCGAGGCCGTGCAGCACGCGCCCGGTCAGGGGATCGAAGATCTGCAACTGCTCGATCTCGTCCTCGGCCAGCGTGATCCGCACCGCGTGCTCGGCGTGCTCGGCGGGAAAGACGTCGATGACGTCGCCGCGCACGCGAAAGGTGCCGCGATGGAAGTCCAGGTCGTTTCTCTCGTACTGCATCGCCACCAGCCGCGCGATCACCTCGCGCTGGGCGGTTTTTTCCCCTTGGCGCAGGTGCAGGATCATGCCGTGGTACTCGGAGGGGTCGCCGATGCCGTAGATCGCCGACACCGTGGCGACGATCACGCAGTCGCGCCGCTCGAGCAGCGACTTGGTGGCCGAGAGGCGCATCTGCTCGATGTGCTCGTTGATCGAGGAGTCCTTCTCGATATAGAGGTCGCGTGCCGGAACGTAGGCCTCGGGCTGGTAATAATCGTAATAGGAGACGAAATACTCCACCGCGTTCTCCGGGAAGAACTCGCGGAATTCGGCGTAGAGCTGCGCCGCGAGCGTCTTGTTGGGCGCCAGCACCAGGGCCGGGCGGCCGAGGCGCGCGATGACGTGGGCCATCGTGTAGGTCTTGCCCGATCCGGTCACACCAAGCAGCGTCTGGAAGGCGAGGCCGTCCGCGATGCCCTCGGCCAGGGCGTCGATCGCCTCCGGCTGATCGCCCGACGGCGCGAACGGCTGGTGCAGCCGGTACGGGCTGTTGGGGAAAGTCGACGCCACGGGTAGAATTTCGCCTGGAGAAAACATTCGATGCTAGCACGATGAACGCGCCTCACTCCCCTTCCCTCCTCGCCGCGGTGCCGATGGCGCCGAAGGACCCGATCCTCGGCATCACCGAGCTCTACGTCGCCGACAAGAATCCGCAGAAGGTGAATCTCGGCGTGGGCGTGTATTACGACGAGAGCGGCAAGGTCCCGCTGCTGGAATGCGTGCGGCTCGCGGAACAGCAGCGCCTGCAGTCGGGCGCGCCCAAGCCGTACCTGCCGATCGACGGCCTGCAGTCCTACGACCAGGCGGTGCAGACGCTCGTCTTCGGCACAGACGCGCCGGCGCTCAAGGAGAAGCGTGTCGTCACGGTGCAAGCGCTCGGCGGCACCGGCGGCCTGAAGATCGGCGCCGACTTCCTCAAGCAGTTGGCGCCCGATGCACAGGTGTGGATCAGCGAGCCGAGTTGGGAGAACCACCGCGCCCTGTTCGAAGGTGCCGGCTTCAAGGTCGGCAGCTATCCCTACTTCGACGCGGCCACACGCGGGCTGCGCTTCGAGGCAATGCTCGGCGCGCTCGGCGCGCTGCCCGCCGGGTCCATCGTGGTGCTGCACAGCTGCTGTCACAACCCCACCGGCGTGGACCTTACGCAGGCGCAATGGCAGAAGGTGCTGGCCGTGGTGCAGGCGCGCGGCCTGGTGCCGTTCCTCGACCTGGCCTACCAAGGCTTCGCCGAAGGCATTGACGCCGACGCGTATGCCGCTCGGCTGTTTGCCGGCGCCATGGCGCCGGTATTCCTGTCGAGTTCGTTCTCCAAGTCGCTCTCGCTGTATGGCGAACGGATCGGCGCCTTCAGCCTGGTGGCCGGCAGCGCCGATGAAGCCGCTCGAGCGCTCTCGCACATCAAGCGCGTCGTGCGCGCCAATTACTCCAACCCGCCGACGCACGGCGGCGACATCGTGGCGCGCGTGCTCACCGCGCCCGAGCTGCGTGCGCTGTGGGAGCGGGAGCTCGGCGGAATGCGCGAGCGCATCAAGGCGATGCGCAAGGCGCTTGCGGACTCGATCCGGCAGCGCGTGCCGGATGCCGACTGGTCCTTCGTGCTGCGCCAGCGTGGCCTGTTCTCCTACACCGGCCTGACCAAGCCGCAGGTCGAGCGCCTGCGCAACGAGTTTTCGATCTATGCGATCGAGACCGGGCGCATCTGCGTGGCCGCGCTCAACGCCAAGAACATCGATTACGTCGGCGAAGCGATCGCGCGCGTCCTGCGCTAAGCGCCGCGCGGTGCCCACCGCGCACGGCGAAAGCAGCTAGCTAGGCAGAAGCGGCTCTCAGCCGCCGAGCGCGACACACAGTACGGCGAGCACGACGCCGACCAGCGCGAGTACCGCGCCCGACCCGAAGGCGGACGCCCCCGACCAGCGGCCAAGCTTCCAGCCGAGGATGAACAACATGCCAATGGCGATCGCATGCGACGCGCGCACCGCCAACTGGGGGTCCTGCATCACCATGAAGGGCAGCACGAGCGGAAACGTGGAGCCAAAGACCAGCGCGCAAATGGCTCCTGCGGCCGCGAATTCCTGCCGGGACCAGAACGCGGGGCGCACCTGCGCGTAGGCTCGCACGGCGCGGCGGATGTAGGCAAAGGAATCGGCGGTCATGGCCTGCGCCACGAGCGTCGGCACCTCGGCCGCGACGCGCTCGCGGAATGCGTCCTCGGACTCGATGTCGCGCAACTCCAGGACCATGCGGTGCTGGCGATGGCGCTCGAACTGCAGCTGCAGCAGGTAGATCACGCCGTCGATGAGGCCCCATGCCAGATTGCAGCCGAGCGCCGCGATCAGGAGTTCGCGCACGCTGCTCTCGCCGCTGCTGCCGATCTCCGCGGCGGCCGTCACGGAAATCGCCATCAGTATGCCGAAGATGATTTCGCTGCCTCTCTCGAATGGCGACAGGACAGCTTCGGAAACGCTCTGTGGCTGGTGGCTCATGGGCTGCGGTGACTACGGCCGATTTGGCGAGGCAGTATAGCGGCACCGACGCTATAGTGGCGGCGATGGCTCGCGGTTCCCCAGTCGCATTGGCGCCCCTGGTGCTCGGGCTCGGACTCGCGCTCGCCGGCTGCGCGTCTCTCCCGGAAGCTTACCCGCGCCAGGAGAGTCACGCGCTCTCTGACACCGCGGACACGCGCCTGGCGCGTGCGCTCGCGCCGCAACTCGCCCGCCACGGCGCGCGCTCCGGCGCCTACCCGCTCGAAAGCGGGCTCGACGCGTTCGTCGCCCGCTTCGTGCTGACGGAGACCGCGCAGCGGAGCCTGGATCTGCAGTATTACATCTGGCATGGCGATGCCAGCGGCAAGCTTCTGCTCGAGGCGCTGCTGCGCGCGGCTGATCGGGGCGTGCGCGTCCGGCTGCTGCTCGACGACATTGGTACCGCCGCCAAAGACGAAGCCCTGCTCATGTTGGCTGCTCATTCCAACATCGAGGTGCGCCTGTTCAATCCCCTGGCCATGCGCGGCGCGCGCACTATCGGCCTGCTCGCCGAATTCGAGCGCACGAACCGGCGCATGCACAACAAGTCGTTCACCGCCGACAACCAGATTGGCATCGTCGGCGGCCGCAATATCGGGGATGAGTATTTCGCGGCGCGCGAGGACGTCGAAATGCGCGACTTCGATGTCATCGCCGTCGGGCCGGTGGTACCGCAAGTGTCGGGCGCATTCGACCTGTACTGGAACAGCGCCATGGCCTATCCGATCGAGGCGCTTGCGCGCAATGAGCCGGAAGCGCAGTCGGTCGCACAGGCGCGCGACGGGCTCCACGCGTTCGTCGAATCAGAGAAGGACGGGCCGTACGCACAAGCTCTGCTCAGGAGCCCGCTCGCGGCTCGGCTGCGCGCGAACGCCGTGGAATACTTCTGGGGCGACGCGCGGATGGCGTACGACGATCCGCAAAAGATCGCGGTCGCCCCTTCCGACCAGGAGACCCAGCTGCTGTCCAAGTTGCGCAGCGAGGTAGCGCCGCCCGAGTCGGAGCTGCTGGTGCTGTCACCCTACTTCGTGCCAGGCGAGGCAGGTGTGGAGTCCCTGCGCCGGCTTTGCCAGCGCGGCGTGAAGGTGCGGATCGTCACCAATTCGCTCGCCTCGACGGACGTCGTTTCGGTGCATTCCGGCTACCAGCGCTATCGCAAGTCCCTGCTCGAGGCGGGAATCGAGCTCTACGAGCTCAAGCCGACCGCCGCCCAGAAGCAGGATGAGGCCGCCAAGCACGCCGGCACAACGCACGGCGTGAGCGGGTCCTCGCGCGCGGCACTGCATGCCAAGACCCTGGTCACCGACCGGCGCACCCTGTTCGTCGGCTCGATGAACCTTGATCCGCGCTCGGTATTCCTGAATACGGAGATTGGCGTCATCCTCGAGATGCCGGAAATGGCGCGCGCGTTCGTGGAAAGGCTCGATGCCGATCTGCGCGGCTCGGCCTATCGCCTGGCACTGGCGCCGGAAGACGCAGCAGGCTCCGGCAGGCGCATAGAATGGATTGCGCTGGAAGACGGCCGCGAAATTCGCTACACGGCCGAACCGGGCGCGAGCATCTGGCGCCGGCTCGGGGCGGGCCTTATGTCCCTGTTGCCGATCGAATCGCAACTCTAGACCTCCCAATGAAACGAATCCTGCAGGAATTGCGCAAGAACCCGGTGTTCTGGCTCCTGCCGCTCGCGCCGGTGGCGCTCGTGGCGGAGCACTACGCGCCTGAGGCGCACACGCAGCTCTTCTTCCTTTCCATCTCGGCAATCGTGCCGCTCGCCACGCTGCTCGGCCGTTCCACGGAGGCCGTCGCCGCGCGCACCGGCGACACCATCGGCGGATTGCTCAACGCGAGCCTCGGCAACCTGCCGGAACTGATCATCGGCCTGGCCGCACTGCGCGCGGGAATGTTCGACCTCGTCAAGGCATCGATGGCCGGCGCCATTGTCGCCGCAACGCTGTTCATGTTCGGCACCGCCCTCCTACTGGGGGGTCTGCGACATCACGTCCAGGAGTACAACAGGGCCGGCGCCATGCTGCAGGTCAGTATGCTGCTCCTCGCCACCGTTACGCTGTTCGTGCCATCGGCAATGTCGGGCGTGGAAGAACTGCAGGCTTCACGCTACATGGAGCACCTCAGCATCGGGCTGTCTGTCCTGCTGATCGCCAGCTACGCGCTGGGCCTGGTCTTCTCGCTCGGCACGCACCGAGAGGTGTTCGCGGCGCGCGGCGGCGGCAGCGCGCACGAGGAAAAGCCCTGGCCAGTGCGCGCGGCGGTTGTCGCGCTGGCGGTGGCCACGGTGCTGATCGCGCTGGTGAGCGAAGTGTTCGTCGACTCGGTGCAGAAGGCGGCGGAGCAGCTCGGGATGTCGCCAGCTTTCGTCGGCTTCGTCGTCGTGGCGCTGGCCGGGGCCGCACCCGGCCTGATGACGGCGGCATCGGCGGCGCGCAAGAACCGCCTTGATATGGCAGTGGGCATTTCGATGGGTAGTGCCGCGCAGAACGCGCTGTTCGTCGCGCCGGTGCTCGCCCTCGCGAGCTACGCGCTGGCGCCTTCGCCGATGACCCTCACCTTCACGCTCGGCCAGGTGTTCGTGGTGTTCATCAGCATGATCACGGCGTCGATCGTGGCGAGCACGGGGCGTTCGGCGTGGTATACCGGCGTGCAGCTCATCGCGATCTACCTGGTTTTCGCGATCACGCTGTATCTCCTGCCGGCTTGACGCCGGCGCGCATTGCTGCGGCGCGTAAAAATCTTTAGAATGCCGCCTCTCGCACGAATCCCCGATAGCTCAGTTGGTAGAGCGACGGACTGTTAATCCGCAGGTCCCAGGTTCGAGCCCTGGTCGGGGAGCCAAACATCAAGGACTTAGGCTAGGTTCCCTGTCGGACTAGCAATCCGCCAATCAATCGCCTCAAGGTACATCTTGGTCACAGCCAGACCAGAGTAGGCAAGAATGAACGAGCGCAGCTTGAACACAGAGCGTGCGGGTATCGCCTTCACGTTGCCCGCGAGAGTTCAAGACAAGCCTACGCCATGACAGTAGCCCTAGCTGACCTCTGGTTGAAATCAACTCCGGTCAGCGGCCGCGCGTCGGCTCGAAGCGCAAATCTCTAGCGGACACGAATCAAGAGGGGTAACCGACGGTCTGCGCGAAAGCGACGAACTGGCCATCCGGGAGCTGCATGGCGCGCCCGAGCTTCCGGTAGTCCACCGCTCCTCGGAATACCGTAGCGAGGCCTTCTGACGCACAGTACAAGTACACGTTTTGGCCGGCGAACGCTGCGTCCACCGATCCGTAGAGGCGGCGCTCTTCGGTAGAAATGTCCGTCATACGCTCACCGTGGACAACGTACACGAGATTTAGCGGCGCGGTGGCGACGAAGTCCTGGATGCCGGTCTGCGCACGAATGTCGGTGCTGATGCGCAGATGCAGCGCATGCTGCCTCGGCTCATAGAACCAGACGCCGTCGGACATCGACGCGTAGATGTCGAGCACCATGATGTGGCGCCAATATGGCGCGGTGCGGTCGCCGCTGGGGCGGTTTACGCCGTAGGCCGCCCAGAGGAGGTCGGAAAGCACCTGCGCAGACAGCGGGCGTTGAGAGTATTCGCGGATCGAGCGGCGTGCCTGCAGTGCCTGCATTAGAGGCCGCCCCGATTCCTTGCGCGGCGGCGGAAGCGCTCTGGGCTCCTGGGCAAAGGCCCCGCCTGGCATGGCCGACATCGCGCCAAGCGCGAGCAACGCGCCATTAACTTGTCTTCTCGTGATGGGATTCCTCGTCTTCATGTTCAAGCTCCTTGTTTCTCGCGCTCCGCACCGAGTTATGGTTCTATGGTCGCGCACGCGCATTTCGGCGGATCGACTCATCACTTCGTTGATACGGCAAGTTGGCGCGTATCGAGGCTCCCTATCAAGCGACCGATATCTCTTCTGCTGCTCGGTAGACAGCCCCGAGCAATTGTTCTTTCGCCCGCATGTTGTTAAGTAAACAGCAGCGTAACAGCACACCTCGCCCGGACGCGCGCGAGCGCCGTGCCATGCATCCGCCCCGTGGCGCGCGCCGGTGGGCGTGGACGTGAGGCGTCAAATGGATAAGCGAATCAATCCGGCCGCGAAGTTTGAAGGGCCCGCCGTCGCGCCGCAATCGGGCACTTGAACCCGCCCCGGAGGGCGCACAATCGGTCTTCTGTCAATGTTGCCCCGTTTGCGCACCCCCGGCGGCGGCGATTGGAGCGAGTTCAGTAGTTCTAGTAGTAAGAGTTTCTCTGACCCTGTTTCAACATCCTGCTGGGGAGATCTTGGCCATGAAACGCTTCGCACAGCGCATGCTTCTCGCTTTCGCGCTCATCTGCCTGCCGGTCGCCGTCCAGGCCCAGCCGTTCCCCGCCGGCCCGATCAGCGTCGTGGTTCCGCTTGCCCCGGGTGACGCCGCGGACATTGCCGCGCGCGCCCTGGGCGAAGAGATCTCGAGGCTGCTGAAAACGCCTGTGCTCGCGATCAATCGCCCCGGCGCCGGGGGCGCGGTCGGCACGAACAGCGTCGTCCAGGCCAGGAAGGACGGCCACACGATCCTGTTTGCCCAGAACGGCGCACTCACCTTTCGCGCCGTTCTCGACCCCCAGTCGGTCACCTACGATGCGCTCCGGGACCTGGTGCCGCTCGGCACCGCCTCACGCACGCCGAGCATACTCGTCGTACGCAGCGACGCACCGTATCGGACTTTAGCGGAGTTGATCCAATACTCCCAGAAGAATCCTGGCCAGGTGCGCATGGGTCACCCTGGCTCCGGCTCGGTCGGTGAGTTCGACGTGCAATTGATCAACGCGCTCACGGGTGCGGAGCTCACGCCGGTTCCCTATAGCGGCGCGGCCCCCGGCATCGCCGCATTGCGCGGGGGACACATCGAAGGCGCCGTGCTGTCGCTCGGTGCGCTGAGCGCTCACATCAAGTCGGGGGCGTTCCGGGGCCTCGTCGCTTCGAGCCGGTTTCCCGAGTTTGCCGACATACCCACGATGGGCGAGCTCGGCTATCGGGAAGACCTGTTCGACATCTGGTTCAGCTTTCTCGCGCCTGCAGGGATCCCCGAGGACGCGAGGAAGGCCCTCGTCGGCGCAATCGAACAAGCAGTCAAGGCGCCCGCCATCGCGGCAAGGCTCGCGCCACTCGGCATTTTGCAGAGCTACGCCGCACCCGAGCAGACAGCGGCCGAGATCCGCGAGGAATTCAAGCGGGTGAGCGAGATAGCCAGGAAGACCGGTTTGGCAAAATGACGCCGGTCGTGCAGGCGCTGAAAGAGATCTATTGCAGCAGGGCCGCCGCCGCGGCGCGCGCATCCGGCACCACGTCGTAGGCATAAAGGTGTTTTCGGAATTCGGCGTGCGCTAAGAGCTCCGCGTCGCGGACGCGCAGATCGGAGTCGGCGGAATCGACACGCAGCCCGTTCTGGCGGGCGCCACGCTGCACCTCCGCCACACGCTCGCGACGCAGCCGCTCGTAGGCAAGCAGCGACGCCGGGACTGCCGACGTGTCCACCCGCGCCAGGATCGTCGCCAGCGCCATGCCGTCCTCGATCGATTGGTTGGCGCCCTGGCCGAGATGCGGCAGCATCGGGTGCGCCGCGTCGCCGAGCAGTGTCAGCCGCCCTTTGGTCCAGATCGGTAACGGCTCACGGTCGTAGAGCGCCCAGCGAAATGTCTTATCGACCTGCTTCAGCACTTTGCCGATGCGCGGGTCCCAACCTTCGAACTCGCGGCGAAGCGTCTCCGGATCGCCAGGCGCGGACCACGATTCCTTCATGTCCCCGTCGGCCGGCACGAAGCCGACGTAGTTGACCATCGTGCCGTGGCGGACCGGGAAGACCAGGAAATGCCTGGACGGACCGGCCCACATTTGCCAACGGTCCATCGGCCAGTCCATCAGGCGCTCGCGCGAGACCAGGCCCCGGTAAGAGATGGTGCCGTGAAAGACGGGCTTCGAGGGCGGGAAGACGTACGGCCGCAGTTCGGAGTGTATGCCGTCGGCGGCAATCACGACGTCGGCTTCGGCGGTGGCGCCGTTGGCGAATTTGACGCGGGCTGTGTCGCCGTTCTGCTCGAAGCCAACGGCGCGGTGGCCGGTATGGACGATGCCGGCGGGCAGGTTGGCGGCGAGGAAATCGACGAAGTCGGCGCGGTGCATGCCAAAGTTCGCGTTCCAGCC
>Ga0326726_10004999_pt1 | contig 12060 bp, 9 predicted proteins | sample MHFenrmetagenome_2_FD_207603 | JGI IMG/M metagenome (GOLD analysis project Ga0326726, IMG submission 207603) | Lab enriched peat soil microbial communities from Michigan Hollow, Ithaca, NY, United States - MHF15MN | ecosystem: Environmental > Terrestrial > Soil > Wetlands > Peat | place: USA...
GGAATATCGTTGATATAGACCGTCTGTTCGACCCATGTGTAGGCGTTGGTGCCCTGGGCGCCGATGGAGTTCAGAAGTTTGTCATACTCGTTCGGTACGGTATAGCTTGCGGCCACGTTGGATATGCTGTCGATATCACGGTATATTGCAGCCCTTTTGTCGATGTCCGAGGTCGAACGGTACTCTTCGTAGAGCTCGGTGATCTTGTCGAGCTCTGAGCGCTCTTTTTCATAGTCAAGAGAACCGATTGCATCGGTGCCCTTGAAAAGCATATGTTCCAGATAGTGAGCAAGCCCTGTTGTTTCAGCCGGATCATTTTTGCTTCCGGCCCGGACGGCAATGGAGGTATAAATTCTTGGTTCATCCCTGTAGGGACTCATATAGACCGTCAGCCCGTTTTTCAGGGTATAGATTCGTGTGTGGAGGGAGTCTCCCTGAACCGTAGAGTATGGATATTGCTTGACTTCGTTCATCATGGGTTTACAGGAAATTAAATGCAAAAAGAGTATTCCGATGGTGAGCATCGGCATACGGCTGTTCATGAATGCTTGAAACTTTTCCGGCATGAAAAAACTATAATAATGGGATTAAATGCGCATAATTGCAACCGTAATAAATGAGCTTGCTCAAAAAGAACAACACCGTTGAGCCATCCCTTCGGATGCAGTATGGCAGCATCTGACAGGTTTTTTATGAGGAGTTTTTTCAAAAAGCCATTATTGCCGATACACTTGTTATATAAGATTTTGGAAGAACTAACAAATAGCTTTAATAGTTCTTGTAGGCGCCGGTAAGCTATAGAGAGTAATAATCATTAAGAGTGGAGCGTTTTTTTATGCAGGGTAGTGATATTTACAGGCTTGTCAGTCCATACAGTCCAACCGGAGACCAGCCGAAAGCCATCGAAGCGCTCTGTGAAGGGGTCCAATCTGGGAACCCGTACCAGACACTTCTTGGTGTGACCGGTTCGGGCAAAACCTTTACTATTTCCAATGTTATTGCCCAGGTCAACAAGCCTGTTCTGGTAATGAGTCACAACAAGACTCTCGCCGCACAGCTTTACGGAGAGCTTAAGCAGTTTTTTCCTGATAATGCTGTCGAGTATTTCATCAGCTATTACGATTTTTATCAGCCGGAAGCCTATCTGCCGGCGCTTGACAAATATATCGCCAAAGACCTTCGGATCAACGACGAGATAGAACGGCTTCGGCTCCGGGCTACCAGTTCACTGCTCAGCGGCAGGAAGGATGTGATTGTTGTCAGTTCAGTGAGCTGTATTTACGGCCTCGGTTCTCCGGAAGACTGGAAATCCCAGATCATCGAACTTCGTTCCGGAATGGAAAAGGATCGGGATCTGTTTCTCAAGGAGCTGATAGCCCTGCACTATGTCCGCGACGATATCGATCCGTCTCCGGGCAAGTTCCGGGTGAGGGGTGATATTATCGATCTTGTTCCCGCCCATGAGGAACTTGCTCTCAGGGTGGAGTTTTTCGGCAGTGAGATCGAGCGGCTGCAGACTTTTGATATTCAAAGCGGAGAGGTGCTCGGGGTCGAGAATTATGCTTTTATCTATCCGGCACGGCAGTTTATCGCAGACGAGACCAAGCTCAAGGATGCCATGCTGGCAATTGAAAATGAGCTGGCCGGCAGACTCAACTTTTTCCGATCTGAAAACCGCCTGCTCGAGGCACGCAGGCTTGAGGAACGTACCCGCTATGACCTTGAAATGATCAAAGAGCTTGGCTATTGTTCGGGTATCGAGAATTACTCGCGTCATCTTTCAGGGCGTAATCCCGGCGAGCGGCCCTACTGTCTTCTCGATTACTTTCCGAAGGACTACCTTGTCGTCATTGACGAATCGCATGTCACTCTGCCGCAGATACGGGGCATGTACGGCGGAGACCGTTCCAGGAAAACCATTCTGGTCGAACACGGCTTCCGGCTTCCTTCCGCACTCGACAACCGACCTCTGCGTTTTGAGGAGTTTGAAGAGATGGTGCCGCAGGTCATCTGCGTAAGTGCTACCCCCAGCGATCATGAACTGAATCGTTCCGGAGGGGTGGTGGTGGAGCAGCTTGTGCGCCCGACCGGTCTGCTTGACCCTCCGGTTGAGGTACGCCCTGTCAAGGGTCAGATCGACAATCTGCTGGCAGAGATCCGCATCCATACGGCGAAAGGCAACAAGGCTCTGGTTATGACCCTTACGAAAAGAATGGCCGAGGATCTGCACGATTTTCTCAGAAAAACGGGTATCCGTTCGCGATATCTGCATTCGGAGATCAAGAGCCTTGAGCGCATACAGATTCTCAGGGAGCTCAGGGTGGGAGATATCGAGGTGCTTGTCGGGGTCAATCTTCTGCGTGAAGGGCTTGACTTGCCGGAGGTCTCGCTTGTTGCGATTCTTGATGCCGACAAGGAGGGTTTTCTGCGCAATACCCGTTCGCTGATGCAGATTGCCGGCAGGGCGGCCCGAAATGTTGACGGCTTTGTTGTGCTCTATGCCGATGTGCTGACCCGTTCTATACGCGAGGTGCTCGACGAAACAGCACGGCGCCGTACGATCCAGCGGAAGTACAATGAAGATCACGGCATTGTGCCCCGTTCGATCATAAAATCGGTCGACCAGATTCTTGACACTACCGGTGTTGCCGATGCCGAGGAGCGATACCGGCGGAAACGCTTCGGACTCGAGCCCAAGCCAGAAAGAATGCTTGCCTCTCTTATGGAGACCATGACGCCGGCAGAAGGTTACGCCATGGCAGCTGAACTCCGCATTGAAATGCAGGAGGCTGCCGTCAGAATGGAGTATGAAAAAGCCGCATATCTGCGTGACGAAATCACAAAACTTGAGCAGGCTATAGAACGTCAGCCGACTGACTGATATTTATCTGCAGTTTGTTTTCTTGTGAGGAATTAACGTTATATAATAAGAGGGAGTTTGTTCTTTTTACCCTTTAATGAGTTGTTCACCGGAGTTGATGCTGCGATGTTAGCCCAGATAGAGAAAAACCATTACAATAAACTAAACGAGATTTTGAGGCTTTCGCGCCGGAATCTCAAGAATTTTGATGAATCGTTGATTCAGCGGGCCTTTTTTATGTGCTATCGGGCACACGAAGGAGAAAAAAGGGCTTCAGGTGAGCCTTTTTTTTATCATCCCGTTGAAGTTGCCACCATTCTGCTCAATGAGCTTCCGCTTGATGGCGTTTCTGTAGCGGCAGCGCTGCTGCATGACGTTATCGAGGACAGCGGGTATACCTATGAAGATATTGTCGCCGAGCTGGGTGTTGAGGTAGCCGATATTGTTGAAGGGCTGACCAAGATTTCCGGAATCATGATCAATCGCGAGACCACGCAGGCGGAAGGATTCCGCAAGATGCTGCTCTCGATGGTCAAGGATATCCGGGTTATTCTGATCAAGTTCTGCGACCGGCTGCACAACATGAGAACCCTTGAATCGCTTCCGGAGCATCGCCGGCTGAAGATCGCGCTTGAGACCAGGGATATCTACGCGCCGCTGGCTCACCGGTTCGGTCTGGGAAAAATGAAGGTTGAGTTTGAAAACCTTGCCCTGAAGTATATCGATCCGGAAATGCACGATTTTCTGCAGCAGAAAGTTCGACTGAGCAGGGGAGAGAGGATCAACTACCTGAACAAGATGATTGTGCCGATTACGGCGGATCTTGAAAAACAGGGGTTCAAGGTTGAGGTGCAGGGGCGTGCAAAGCATCTTTTTTCGATCTACAACAAGATGCGAAACAAGAACAAGGACTTTGAGGATATTCACGATCTCTACGGCCTCAGGGTCATCATCGATACCGAGCGAATTGCCGACTGCTTTGCCGTCTACGGTTTCATAACTCAGAAATACCCTCCGATTCCGCAGCACTTCAAGGATTATATTTCGATTCCGAAGCATAACGGTTATCAGTCCCTTCATTCGGCCATTATCGGGCCGAAAGGCAATATGATAGAGCTGCAGATCCGTACGAAGCGCATGCATGAGTTTGCCGAGCTTGGTGTTGCCGCCCATTGGCGCTACAAGGAAAAAATATCCAGGGATGACGCCAATATCGACTCATTTCTCCGCTGGGCCAGAGAGCTGATCAAGGATGCCGATTCAGCTGCTGCATTCATGGAAGGGTTCAAGCTTAATCTATATCATGACGAGATTTACGTTTTCACTCCGAAAGGAGATATGAAAACCATGCCTGCAGGTGCAACCCCGATTGATTTTGCTTATGCCATCCACACTGAGGTTGGTAACGGGTGTATCGGGGCGAAAGTCAACGGCAAGATTGTACGATTGAACGCGCAATTGAAGTCCGGCGACCGTCTGGAGATTATAACTTCAAAGAACCAGAAGCCCAAAGCCGACTGGCTTAAAATCGTGGTGACTCAGCGCGCCAAGCTGAAAATACGATCTGCCATCAATGAGGACAGGCGTATGCAGATTGAGAAGGGGCGCGGCATGTGGGATAAAATGCTGAGCGGCACCAAAAAGCTGTTTACTGACAATGATATCATAAGCCAGGTTAAACGGTATGGTATTAAAACTCCTGCCGATTTTTTCAGCGCACTGGCCAACCAGCAGATCAACGCCGAAGAGGTTATTGAGCGGGTTACAAACCCCCGCAAGGATGAGCCGGCGCCGAAAACCTTCACCGATGAGGCCCGTCAGGTTGAGGACTACCTGCAGATCGCCCGTCACGATCAGGAGCTTGAACGTCCGGCATCGAAAAAGGATGAGGTGATCATTGCCGGAATGAGCAATATTGCCTACTCCTATGCAAAATGCTGTCAGCCTGTGCCCGGTGATGACGTGCTCGGATTTGTTACCAGTGATGGCGTGAAGATTCATCGCAAGAACTGTCTTAATGTCAGCAATGAGAACCTTCTGAAAAGCGAACGGGTTGTTTCAGTTTCATGGAACCGGAAAGTCGAAACAGACTTTCTTGCCGGTATCCGCATTGTCGGAGAGGACCGTCTCGGTATTACCAACCAGCTTACAACGGTCATCTCCAAATTCGATACCAACATCCGAAGCATTTCTCTGCACGCTCGTGACGGGATGTTTATCGGCACCCTGATGATCTATGTTCGTAATGCGGAAAAGCTCAACACCCTTATGGACAAGCTGAAAAAAGTGCAGGGTATCTTTACCGTTGAGCGTCTTATAAGCTGATGGCTTTAAGTTTGGGCGGAAAGGATTTAAAGGACAGCAGGGACTTATAACAGATCAAGATTTTTAATCATAACCAATCACATAAATATGAGACAGGAGCAGGTCATGAAGGTATCAATAGCCAGACTTCTAGCGTTTTTTCTTTTTTTCAGTACCCTTTCCGGGTGCGGATACAACAGTATTCAGCAGAATGAAGAATCGGTAAACCGCTCATGGGGTGATCTTGAATCGCAGCTGCAGCGGAGGGCTGATCTTGTGCCGAATCTTGTGGCCACCGTCAAGGGTGCGGCTAATTTCGAAAAAGAGACTCTGACCGCAGTAGTTGAAGCAAGAGCTAAAGCAACGTCCATTCAGCTGACGCCTGAAATGCTCAGTGATCCGGCCGCTATGGCAAAATTCCAGAGTGCCCAGGGAAACCTTTCCTCATCCCTTTCGCGTCTGCTTGTAGCTGTAGAGCGATATCCCGAGCTCAAGGCCAACCAGAATTTCCGGGATCTCCAGGTTCAGCTTGAAGGAACTGAAAATCGCATCAGCGTAGCCCGTCAACGATATAACAGTGCTGTTGAGACATTTAACTTCTCAATCAGAAAATTTCCCAACTCTCTTACCAACAGCATTCTCCTGCAGCTGAAAGCAAAGGCATATTTCAAGGCTGATGAAGCCTCCAAAGCAGTGCCTGCGGTGAAATTCTGATTTTGCAGCGAGATATGAATCGATCGACGAGGCCTGCGTTGGCAGCAGCTCTTTTTTTCCTGGCGGCACTGCTGCAATTTGTACCGTTGAGTACGCTTCAGGCCATCAACGTGCCCGCCCTGTCAGGGAGGATTAACGATTATGCCGGGATGATTTCCGCTCCAGCAAAGGCGGAAATTGAGGCGAAACTTAAGCAGTTTGAAGCAGAGGAGTCTACGCAGATTGTGATTCTCACTGTTCCGTCGCTTGAAGGTGATCCTATCGAGGACTTTTCGATTCGGGTAGCCGAAGCCTGGAAGATAGGTCACAAAGGTACCGACAACGGAGTGCTGCTCATCGTGTCGAGAGACGATCACAAGGTGCGTATCGAGGTTGGTTACGGTCTGGAAGGCCGGTTGACTGATCTCCAATCCGGACGGATAGTGAGGGACGAGATCGTGCCCGCTTTCAAGACTGGCCAGTTTGATGCCGGATTCGCAGTTGGAGTCACTTCCATTATCGCTGCGGTACGAGGTGAATACAAAGCCAAACCCCAGGCTGAAAAGAAGGGCGATAAGCCCTCGATTCCATTGCTGGTTATTATCCTGATTGTGTTCTATTTTCTCAGTCAGATATCTCGGGGTCACAGAGGCGGCGGCCCGATGATCGGAGGCCCTCCCGGAGGAGGATTTTTTGGAGGCGGCGGCTTCGGTGGTGGTGGAGGCGGCGGTTTCAGCGGCGGCGGTGGAGGCTTTGGGGGTGGTGGAGCGTCAGGGGACTGGTAGCCGGCACTTTTCTTGATTAGTTCCGCAGTACGATTACTACGTTGCCCCGACATGTCGGGATCGAAATCCTTCCCGATCTTGTCGGGACTCTCTACAGGATTCCTGAACACATAAAGATTGGTCAGATTATGAAAGATCCGGCGGAAAAATTTCTTACATCCTCTGAACGGCTCCAGATTGAGGCGCGAGTAGCGGAGGCGGAAAAGCGAACTTCAGGGGAAATTGTGGTCATGGTGGTTCCTTCCAGCTATCACTATCCGCTTGCATCAATGCTCGGAAGTCTGCTCACCGCGATGATCATCTCCATTGCCGTTACCTTTTATGTCGAGAGATTTGTCGGCAAGGAGGGGATGTGGTTCTTTCCGGCTCTCTTCAGCATAACCTTCATCCTGCTTCACGAACTGATCAAGCGAACTCCATCACTTAAACGCTTTTTTGTCACTCGTTCGGACATGAAAGAGGAGGTTGAGGAGGCAGCCATTCAATCTTTTTATTACAGGGATCTCAATCAGACTGTTGATCATACCGGTATTCTCATCTATATATCTCTCTTCGAGCACAACGTTCGTGTGATTGCCGACAGAGGCATTAACGATAAGGTCAACAAGGAGGTCTGGCAGGAGATTGTCACGATCATTGTCGGCGGCATCAAGGCCAAAACACAGGCTGCGGCAATCGCAGCAGCGGTTGACCGGTGCGCAGAGATACTCTCCACCCAATTCCCGCTCAAAGCCGGTGATCGCAATGAGCTTTCCAACGAGGTTATTATCGGCGTGGGGAAGTGACGGGCCGAAACGTTAACTGAGTCAGACGGATGAAGAACTCATGAAACTGTTGTTTGCGCCAAACACGATGGGCCAGTCGAGTGAAGTCTACCTGCTCAGGGAGATTCTCGACAGGGAGGAGATTGCGTGCACCATTCGCAACGAACATCTCGCCATTGCATCGGGTGAGCTTGCTCCCCAGGAGTGCCTCCCGGCACTTTGGGTTATGAACGACGCTGATTATCCCAAAGCTTTCGAGTTGGTCGAGGCGTGGCGGAGTTCATCAGTTGAAACCCGCAGCCAGTGGGTTTGCCCGGATTGCGGCGAAACGATTGAAGGCCAATTCAGTTCATGCTGGCAGTGCGGGAAGCTTCGAGTAGAGGCCTGAAAAATCGTCAGGTCGGCGCGTTGAATACCCACAAACAGGTTTTTCCCATAAGTTTGTCACTTCGGTGGACCAATCCTGGAATCAAGCAGCATCTCCGATCACCCTCTTATCAGCACCCTGTTCAGCTTCTTTGCGGCATCTCTGCTGAAAAATGTTTTTCCAGGCTATTTTGCAAGAAATCAGGATTCGTATATTGGCTTTACTTGCAGGGTATGGCGTGCTTTACCATGAAAAACTTATCAGGTACCCCAATAAAAAACGTATTTTTCTGTTTGAACATCTTTTTTTACCGTGAGCGGCAACTCCGCTCAATAAATTAAGTATAGGTAGTTATGAAAAAAACAGCGTTGTACGCCTGGCATGAAAAGGCCGGAGCAAAAATTATCGATTTCGGCGGCTTTCTGATGCCGGTTCAGTATGCAGGTATTATTGCCGAGCATAAGGCTGTGCGTAACGCTGCGGGACTCTTTGATGTTTCGCATATGGGCAACTTTTATGTCACTGGTTCAAGGGCAGAAGAGTTCCTTCAGTCCGTAACTACCAATGACCTCAGCAAGGCAGCAGACGGCCAGGCGCAGTACAATCTCATGCTCTACCCTCACGGTGGAATTGTCGATGATCTTATTATCTATCGCATTGACAGTGAAACCTTTTTCCTTATTGTCAATGCAAGCAATGCGCCCAAGGATTTTGAGTGGCTGCAGCAGCATATCGGTGCTTTTGAAGGGGTTTTGCTTGAGGATCATTCTGACAGGCTTTCACTCGTTGCCCTGCAGGGACCGGTTGCCCTTGATATTCTTGCCAAAGTATTTCCATCCCTTGACGTGAACTCGCTCGGCTCATTCCAGTTCCGTACAACTCAGTTCAATGGTTCTGATGTTATTATTGCCCGCACTGGTTATACCGGCGAGAAGGGTGTTGAGATCTGCCTGCCGAACGAGTTGGCTCAACCGTTATGGGAATCTCTCATGGAAGCTGGCAAAGAGGATGGCATCCAGCCCATCGGACTTGGTGCGCGTGACACCTTGCGCCTCGAAATGGGATACTCACTTTACGGTCACGAGATCGATCAGGATACCAACCCGCTTGAAGCGAGGCTGAAATGGGTGGTGAAACTGAATAAGGGACATTTTATCGGCCGGGAGGCCTGTCAGCAGGTCGAACTCAATCTGAAGCGGGGTGTTGCAGGCTTCTCTCTTGATGGCCGGGTGCTGCCACGTCAGGGTTACAAGGTGTACAACACCGACCGTCAGGAGATCGGCTGGGTTTGCAGCGGCACACTCTCTCCGACTCTGCAGGAGCCGGTTGGTACCTGCAATGTTGTGCGCGAGTACATTAAACCTGGGACTCCGATTCTGGTTGAGGTCCGCGGGGTTTTCCATACCGGAGTAATCAGAACCCTGCCGTTTGTTACAACGTCTCTGGGTTGACGCAAAAGGGATAAAGGAGTGACTGCTCTGTGAAAATGAAAAAAGAGAAAAAAAGTGTCAGGGGAGCTGCTCTTGACAGGGCAACGCTTAAAAAAGAGATAATCGGTATTGCATTCATGCTCGGTTCTCTTTATTTGATCAGCGCACTGTTGAGTTTTCATCCCGATGATGAAGCAAGTTTTGCTTCGCTTGCCTGGCACGACATTTTCAGTAAAGCTGCGAGAGACGTTGCTGAAAGTATCCATAATCCGTTCGGGCTTTTAGGTGCGAGGCTGTCGGCATTCTTTATCCGTTCTTTTCTCGGATATCCGGTCATTTTGCCGGTAACTTCAATGTTTTTCTGGGGCTGGTCGCTCCTGCGCGCCAGGAGTCTTAAGCCGGCACTGCTGTTTTTTCTCTACAGTGTTGTCATTTCCATCGTTGTTGCCACCATGTTCGGTCTTACCTCGGCACCCTTCGGTGATGTAATGGCCGGGGCTATCGGAAGAATGCTTGCCGCACTCCTTTCCACGGTGATAGGTTTTACCGGCGCATGGGTTCTTCTCGGTGTCATCGCCCTTGTTCTTACCATATATATGGGAAAGGGCGCTCTTGATTATCTCTCTCGTACGGGTCTCGCCTTCCTGAACATCTTCAGCAGACCGGTTGCGGCAATAAAGGCCTGGTTTGATGAGCGGCTTAAAAAAAAAACCGAAAACAAGCGGTTGAAACAGGAAGAAAAGCTCCGGAAAAAGGAGGAGCTGAAGAAGCAGGTTTCTGAACCTGACATCAGGATTCCCGAAAAGCCTAATTCTGCGGCAGCAGCATCAGTTCAGAATGATCTGTTTGAGCCGGTTCCACCGAGTCCGGCGGCTCCCCCTGTTGCGACAACCCTGCAGCAGCTTATCTCACAGGTTCCCGGAGAACCTGAAATGATTATTCATCAGGCTGTTCGTGAAAAAGAGGCCGATCTTGACGAGCGCCGTCTGAAAGTCCATACCAAAGACCGGGAAGCTTACCGGTTTCCCTCCATTGATCTTCTGGAAAAAGTTCCGGAAGACGATGATCACATTGATGAGCAGCATCTGGCAGAAAGCAAGAGGAAGCTGCTGGAAAAACTCAGTATCTACAAAATCGAGGTCAAGAGAATTTCCACCACTGTCGGTCCGAGGGTTACCCTGTTCGAGCTGGAGCTGGCACCGGATGTCAAGGTCAGCAGGGTCAAATCCCTTGAAAATGATCTTGCCATGGCGCTTTCGGCCAGAGGGATCAGGATCATTGCTCCTATTCCCGGGAAAAATGCGGTCGGTGTCGAGATTCCCAACGGCAAGCCTAAAACCGTCTGGCTGCGTTCAGTGCTGCAGGTTGAAAAATTCAAGAACAGCACTATGAAGCTGCCGATCGTACTCGGTAAAACCATCGCCAATGAAGTCTATATTGCCGATCTTGCCTCAATGCCGCATCTTCTTATCGCCGGTGCAACCGGTGCCGGTAAGTCTGTGTGTATCAATGTCATTATTTCAAGTCTGCTCTATGCATGCAGTCCCGACAAGGTCAAGTTTGTGATGATCGACCCGAAAAGGGTTGAACTTTTTCAGTACCAGCATCTGAAAAATCATTTTCTGATGCGTTTTCCAGGAATCGAAGAACAGATCATCACCGATCCCCAGAAGGCGGTCTATGCGCTGAGGTGTGTAGTAAAAGAGATGGAACTTCGTTATGAGACGCTGGAAAAAGCGGGAGTCCGCAATATCGGAGATCTCAACCGACGCCTTCCGGAGGAGGCTCTTCCCTATATTGTCGTGGTGATTGATGAACTTGCCGATCTCATGATTACGGCAGGACGTGAGGTAGAGGAGCCTATCATCAGGATTGCCCAGCTGGCCCGCGCAGTCGGCATCCATTTGATTGTTGCGACCCAGCGCCCTTCAGTTGATGTCATCACCGGTATTATCAAGGCAAACTTTCCCTCAAGGATCGCTTTTCAGGTGGCAAGCAGGGTTGATTCCCGAACGATTCTCGACAGTTCCGGAGCAGATCAGCTTCTCGGCAACGGCGATATGCTCTATCAGCCGTCCGATCAGCCGAAAGCGATGCGTATTCAGGGTCCGTACGTCTCATCCGGTGAGGTTGAATCGATCACCTCGTTTATCGGTTCACAGCACGCACTGAAGAATCTTCATGTGCTTCCTGCTCCGGATATTCAGAAAGGAAACGGCTCCCAGTCATCGGGAAATACGGAGAAAGACGGCAGAGACAGCATGTTTGAAGAAGCCGCAAGACTTGTGGTCATGCATCAGCAGGCAAGTGTTTCGCTGCTTCAGCGAAGATTGAGGCTGGGCTTCAGCCGGGCCGGAAGAGTGATGGATCAGCTTGAGTTCAGCGGAATTGTCAGTGAAGCAGATGGCAGCAGGGCACGAGAAGTCCTCATCAACAATGAGGACTCCCTGGAGCTATTATTGAGAAATCTTGATGGATGAGGTTATTATACCGATTCTACGCGTACAATTTCCGGATTTGCCTTTTTGATTGCCTGCTCGACGCCTGCACGCAGGGTAAGGGTGCTCATCGGGCATGAACCGCATGCTCCCAACAGCTTCACATCAACGACCATATCCTTGGAAATGCCGACAAGCTGACAGTCGCCACCGTCAACCTGAAGGTATGGACGTACGGTTTCAAGTGCGGCAATAACCCTGTCGTAAATCGCATCGCTTTTTGGCAAATAATCCTTACTGGTGCTCATGATATGTTTGTTTTGTAATGATTGGAAATGTTTATGCTTCGAGATTCACAGCACTAAAATTAAACCTCCGCCGCAAAAAAACAACAAGGCACCTCTAATAATTTATTCTTC
>Ga0326726_10005000_pt1 | contig 12058 bp, 10 predicted proteins | sample MHFenrmetagenome_2_FD_207603 | JGI IMG/M metagenome (GOLD analysis project Ga0326726, IMG submission 207603) | Lab enriched peat soil microbial communities from Michigan Hollow, Ithaca, NY, United States - MHF15MN | ecosystem: Environmental > Terrestrial > Soil > Wetlands > Peat | place: USA...
ATGCCGCCTGGCGCGCCTTTGCGGCCGCCTACAGTGGTAGCGGAGCAGCTATCGGCGAAAAAGACAACTATCTTTCGGCCTGCGCACTCGCTGTCGGTGATGAGAGTGTGGACGGCGTCGCGATAGCGGGCGGAATACGCCAAGTGATCGCCGGTGAGCGCGAGTGTTTTCGCCACGAGCGCCTCTGCGGCGCGCCGCCCGCGGCACGCTGGCTGATGGCAACCGTGATGCCGTTGCACGGCGCCGGTGCTGCGCGTGCGGTTGTCTCCTATGAGGACATCACCGATTTGAAACGCGCGGCGCACCTCCAGACGCTCGAGGGCAGCGTCGCGGCGTGTCTCGCGGGTGCCGACGACACGTCGGCGGCCGTGCGTGCGGTGATCCGCGCAGTCTGCGCAGCCCAGGGTTGGGACTGCGGTAGACGTTTTCGATTGGACTCCGCAGCCGGAATGCTTTCCGCCGGCGAGTGCTGGGGTGTGTCGGAGGTCGTCGTTGAGCAATTCCTGGAGAAGTCCGCGGGCGCGGTGTTCCGCGCGGGAGCCGGCTTGGCGGGCCGCGTAATCAGTTCCGGTGAGCCCGTGTGGATGCGGAGCGCAGCGCACGGCGCGCATGCGCCGGCCACCGCGCTTGCGCACGAAATCGGTCTATCCGGTGCGTTTCTCTTTCCAGTGCTCGCGGCAGGTAACGCGATTGGCGTGCTCGCCTTCAACGGCCGCCGAATCGACGAGCCCGACGAACGCCTGCTGCAAGCCGTGCGCAGCATCGGCCATCAGCTCGGGCAGTTCCTGCAGCGGCGAGAGGCGGAGGAGAGCCTGCGCGGCAGTGAACAACGCTTTCGCCAATTGACCGAGCTTTCGGCCGATTGGTATTGGACGCAGGACACGGAGTTCCGCTTCACGGAAGTTGTGGGCGACGGCATCGGTGGCAGTGGCGATATGCTCGGCAAGACTCTCTGGGAGTTGGCGTCTATCGTTCCGAGCGGTGACCAATGGGCCGCGCACAAGTCGGTGATGGCCGCGCAATGGTCGTTCCGCGATGTCGAATGTGCCGTCACTCTTGCGGATGGGGAGTTCTGCTACTACTGCCTGAGCGGTGAGCCGCTTTACGATCCCGCGGGCGCCTTCAGCGGATTTCACGGCACCGGGCTCGACATCACCCAGCGTAAACGCGCCGAGATCGCGCTACTGCAAGCCGCCTCGCGCTAGTCGCCCGCGCGCGTCCCGAACACCGGGCCTGCATGGTTCGGCTTGCCGTTGGCCGTGCGTCCCGCTCACAATCAGCGGCGCCGCCGCATGCTGCGGCGCGAACACGACAACGGGAGATTTCCGCATGAAGAGTTTCATCGTCGCGATGGCGTGCCTGCTCGTTGGCCAAGTGGCGAGCGCGCAAGGCCAGCCGGCGCAGCCGCCGGCGGCTGCGCAGCAAGAGGTCAAGGTCGTTACTACGAAGCTCGGCGGCAACGTCTACGGCATCGACGGGCAGGGCGGCCGCGCGGCCGCGCTCGTGGGGCCGGAAGGCATCTTCCTCGTCGACTCGCAGTTTCCGCGCGTGACCGACAAGATCGTCGCCGCGCTCAAGGAGCTCTCGCCCTCGCCGATCAAGCTTCTCGTGAATACGCACGTGCATGGCGATCACACGGGCGGCAACGAGAACTTCGCGAAGCTCGGCGTCACGATCATGGGGCGCCCCGAGCTGCGCGAGCAGCTGCTGAATCCGCGGCCCGCGCCCGGCAACGGTCAGGTGCCGCCGGTGGCTCCCGCCGCAGCACTCCCGGTCGTCATGTACGATGCGCCGATGACTGTGTTGCTGAACGGCGAGACCGTCCACATCGTTCCGCTCGTTCCCGCGCACACGAACGGCGACAGCGCCGTGAAGTTCGAGCAGGCCGACGTGCTGATGACCGGCGACGTGTTCCGCTCGCAGGGATTCCCCGCGGCGGGCGTCACGAACGGTGGCAGCTACCTCGGCACGATCGAGGCGCTCACGAAGCTCATCGAGCTCGCGGGCCCGAACACGAAGGTCGTGCCGGGCCACGGCCCCGTGGTCGGCAAGGCGGAGCTCGTGTTCCATCGCGACATGGCGGTCACGGTGCGCGATCGCGTCGCGAAGATGCTGAAGCAGAAGAAGACCGCGGAGCAGATCCTCGCCGCGAAGCCGACGGCCGAGTTCGAGGAGAAGGTCGGCGGCCCGCCGAACTTCATTCCGCAGTTCGTCAACGGCCTGATCGCCGAGTTGAGCGCGCCGAAGAAGCGCTAGCCGCTCTCGGGTAGAACTCGGGCGGCATTCAGGATGCCGTGCGGGTCGAGCGCGGCCTTGAGCCGCCGCATGAGGTCGATCTCGGCCGCGTTGCGCGAGTGATGCAAGTACTTCCGGCGCAGCGTGCCGACGCCGTGCTCCGCGCTGATCGAGCCGCCGTGCGCACCGACCGCCGAGTACACCGTGTCGCACAGCCGCTCTAGACCGTCGTGGCGGTGAGTGGTGACCGCGAGATGCAGGTTGTTGTCGCCGATATGGCCGAACACGAGGTTCGTGACCGGGTCCGGCGAGTGGGCGAACTCTGCGTCTAGCCGCGCGAGAAAACCGGCCATGGCATCGATGGGCAGGCTCACGTCGAACGCGAGCATCGGCTGCAGCGTGGGAGTGACCTCGCCGATCGAGTCGCGGATCTTCCAGAAGCTTTGCGCCTCGCGCAGCGACTGCGCGATCGCGGCGTCCGCGATGACTTCGGCGTCGAACGCGGCTTCGAGCAAGGATTCGAGCCGTGCGCGGTCCGTCGCCTCCTGCGTGCCCTCGAGCTCGATCAACGCGTACTGCGGATACTCGCGGTCGAATGGCGACTGAACGCCGGGCGCGTGCGCCAGCACGTAGTGGAAGTAGGAGGCCCACATGGCCTCGAAGGCGCTGAGCGACCCGCCGAGACCGGTCTGGAGGCTGCGCAGCAACTCGACCGCCGCATCGAAGTCGCGCAACGCGCACAGCGCCGTGATCTTGCTCGGTAGCTGCGGGTGCAGGCGCAACACCGCGCGTGTCACGACGCCGAGCGTGCCCTCCGTGCCGATGAAGAGGTGCTTCAGATCGTAGCCCGCGTTGTTCTTCAGCATCTTGTTCATGGAGCTCACGACCGTGCCGTCGGCGAGAACAGCCTCGAGCCCGAGCACGAGGCTGCGCATCAGGCCGAAGCGGATCACCTGATTGCCGCCGGCGTTCGTCGCGATGTTGCCGCCGATCGTGCATGAGCCGCGCGCGCCGAGGTCGAGTGGGAACAGGTAGCCTGAGTCCGCGGCCGCGTGCTGCACGGCTTGCAGCGGTGTACCCGCGCGCACGGTCAGCGTATGCGCCGTGCGATCGAGTTCCTCGATGCCTGTGATCCGCTCGAGCGATAGCACGAGCTCGCCCTGCTGCGGCGTGGCTCCGCCCGCGAGGCCCGTGAGGCCGCCTTGCACGACGACTCGCTGGCGCGCGTTGTGGCAGGCGCGCAGGATCTTGGCGACGTCGTCCGTCGTGCGCGGCCGCAGCACCGCGAGCGGCACGCACGCGTTCTCGTGGCTGAAGTCGACATGGTAGCGGGGGCCGGCCTCAGCTCCGTCGACGACCTGATCGGGTCCGAGCGTGCGGCGCAGCGTTTCGAGAATCTCGCGGCTCATGGCTGCGATTCTAGGCAACCATGCGCGACATTAGAATCGCGACCGGCCCGCTGTACTACAATGCCAGCTACTGTCCACAACACTCCAATGGGGGAGCCTATGAGCATCGTGCACAAGAAGGTAGGCCTAGCGGCCGCGCTGTCCGGACTATTCACGGCCTCGGTCGTGCTCGCGGCGTCGATCAATCCGCCGACGACTCCGCAGACGAGCCCGGCGATGAACGCCAAAGAGAAGGCGAATCTCGACATGGTGCTCGACTGGTGGCGCATCGTCATCGAGAACGGGCACGTCGGGGAGACCGTCAAATACCAGGCCGCCGACTACATCCAGCACAACCCGAGCATCCCGACGGGCCAGGCGGCGTTCATCAACTTCTTCAAGAACGTCGTGAAGGTTCCGGAGAAGAACCCGATCGCGGAGAAGCTCGCGCGGCCGCCGGTCGTCGCCGGCGCGAAGGGCGACTTCGTGTTCCTTGTGTTCGAGCGCGAGGCGAAGGATCCGAACGATCCGTCGCGCACGTACTTCAGCAACTCGTTCGAGATCCTGCGAATCGAGAATGGCAAGGTGCAGGAGCACTGGGACAGCGCGAAGCGCACGAAGCTGCCGGAAGGCGCGCCGAAGCCGGCGCCTTTCCAGCAGCCCCCATCGACGCCGGAGCGCGGCAGCATGGGCACGCTCAGCGCCGAGGAGAAGAAGAACCTCGAGATCGGCGTGATGGAGCTCAAGGACATGCTGCAGTACGGCCACCTCGAGCTGGCTGACAAGGTCATGGACCCGGGCTACATCCAGCACAACCCGAACGTGCCGCAGGGCCGCGACGGGTTCAAGGCGTACATGGCCAAGGTGCCGGGCCGCACGCCGCAGGAGATCAAGCCCGAGTGGAAGAATCCGCCGACGATCACGCTCGTGAGCGGTCCCTACGTCGCGTTCATGTTCAACCGCAAGGACAAGGACCCGAACGACCCGTCGCAGGAATACACCTGGAGCCACTTCGACGTGATCCGCGTCGAGAACGGGCTCATCAAGGAGCACTGGGATGAGGCCGTGATCGCGCCGCAAGCGGCGGCGCGCTAACCGTCCCGCGATTCGCCCGGCGCGGCGTCGCCGCCGCGCCGGGTTTCGTGCGCCGCAACTGCGCGGCGCAATTAACGAATGTGCTCCGGCGTCGTGCCACAGCAGCCGCCGACGATCTGAGCGCCGGCATCGAGCCAACGCTCTGCCGCTGTACAGAGCTCCGCGGGAGTCGCGGACCCCGCACTCGTGCCGTCGCCGATCTCGGGATAGGCGCCGAGCGGGCCACGAAATCGCCTTCGCAGTACGCCGAGCGCGGGCACGATGGCCGGCACCGGGCTGTGCATGACGGCCACCGCATCCGGCGCAAGCGGCAATAGCGCGTCGAGACACGTCTCGAGCGGCACGAGCGGAAAGTCGAAGCCGACGAGCGCGTCGCCGGCGCCGAGCCGGCAACTGACACCGAGCCACACGGGCAGCCCCGTCGTGCGCGCGGCCGCGAGTGCGAGCGGCGCGTGATGCGTCTCCTGCAGCATCTCCACGATCAAGAGATCGACGCCCGCAGTCGCCAACGTGTCCGCGAGCTCGCGGTAGGCCGCGTTTTCGACGGCTTCGTCAGGGTACGCGTGAACGTCGAAGCGCGGCGGCAGGCACGAGATGGATCCGGCGACCGCGACCGAGCGCCCGGCTGCGTCTCGCGCCTCGCGCGCCGCGGCCACCGCGCGCCGGTTGATCGCGTCGAAGTCGGCGCCGTGGCCCGCCGCTTCGAGCACGAAGCGCGCAGTTCCGAACGTGCTCGTCGTGATGACGTCGGCTCCTGCCGCGATGTAATCGGCGTGGACCGTGCGCAACAGCTCGTAGTTCGCGAGCGGTACCAACCCCGTCCAGGTCGTGGCGTCGAGCGTCGCACCGCGCCGGCGCAGCTCGGTGCCGGTGCCGCCGTCGAGTAACAGCGTGCGGCCTTCGCGCAACGAGTCGGCCCAGGGAACGTTCATTGGCCCCATGGTAGCAAGCCGCGGATTCACTCCGCTGCCGAGACGTGTTTATACTCTGCCCCGAACGCAACGGAGATTGCGGACTTCTGGGGGTATTCATGTCGCAGGATCAGGTGCCGGGTACCAACCCCGGTGGGGATGCGCTGTCCGGCGTGCCCGAGCCTTGGGAGGCTTGGGAAACCGCGCTCGTGCTCGGCAGCATCGGTGTCGGCGTGCTCGCGCTCGTCGTATTGGGGTGGGCCGTCACGCAGTTCATCCTGCCATGACGAAGGTCGACGTCGAGCTGCGCTATGAACGCGATCGTTGGCATGCGCGCGGCTTAGGGATAGAAGTAGTCCACGCCGACCTGCGTGGAATCGAAACGCTGCTCGCGTCGCTGCTCGCGACGGACCGCACGCCGCTCGAGGTGGAGCTGCGCTTCGACATGGCGGCGCTGCCGCGTTGGCTGCTGCAATATCACGGTCACTACTGCAACTACGTTCTGCGCGTGCCGCCGCGAGGCGCTACGGCATGAGCACGAACCGCCGCTGGACCAGCGGCATGTTCGCGACGGAGGACTGGTGGTCCGTCTGGATCGGCCTCGCGTTGTTCGGCGCGGGGCTGTTGTCGCTCGCAGGGCTCGATCTCGTCGGCTGGATGGCGCGGCCGCGGCCGTGGGAGTGGACCGATCTCACCGGCGCGTTCGCGTGGAGCAAGCTGTTCGCGGCGGCCGGCGCGGGCTACGCCGCTTGGCATCCGCTTGTTGCGTGGCTCGTGGCCTACGCCGTGTTCACGGCGCTGTTCGCAATCGGCGCGCACTTCCAGCGGCTTTCGGTGCGCAGGTTCGTCTTGGGATTCAGCGCGCTGTACGTCATCACGTGGCTCGCGTGGGTCCTCGGCAACGAGCTGCATCTGACGATCGTCGACGCGGCTGTCGACGGCCGCAACCGCTATCGCGAGACCGCGCTGTCTTGGGGCTTGCAGCTCGGCGAAGGCGCGCCGTACCTGCTCGCGCTGTTCGCGGGGCTTGCGATCGGCAATTTCGCGAAGGGCTTTGCGGCTCGCGTTGCCGAAGCCGCGAAGCCGGAGTGGTACATCAAGACGGCGATCGTGTTCCTCGGCGTGAACCTTGGCGCGCAGACGATCCAGGCGAGCGGCTTTGCGTTCGAGCTGATTCTCGCCGGTGCTGCCGCCACGTTCGTCGCCTATCTGTTCTTCTGGCCGATCGTGTACGCGGTGGCGCGCCGCGTGTTTCATTTTCCGCGCGACGTGTCGGCCGTGCTCGCGTCCGGCATTGCCGTATGCGGCGTGTCGGCGGCGATTGCGACGGCCGGCGCGATTCGCGCGAAACCAGTCATTCCGGTCGCCATTTCGATGGTGGTCGTGATCTTTGCGATGCTCGAACTAATTGTTCTCCCTGGCGCCTACACGGCGCTGTTCCCGGACGCGCCCGTCGTGAACGGTGCGGCGCTCGGCATGACGGTCAAGACCGACGGCGCCGACGCCGCGGCCGGTGCGTTGCTCGACGAGCTCATGATCGCTCGCCATCTGCAGCTGACGGGCGAGCACTGGCAGGTGGGCTGGATCTTAAGCGCCGCGATCCTGACGAAGATCTGGATCGACGTGTTCATCGGCGTGTGGGCGTTCCTGCTGGCGATCCTGTGGATCAAGAAGGTCGAGCAGCGCAGCGGCGCCGTGTCGATCAGTCCAATGGAGATCTGGTTCCGCTTTCCGAAGTTCGTGCTCGGCTACTTCGTGGCGTGGCTCGGCTACCTCGCGATTGCGGCGGCTTGGCCAGCGCTTGGCCCCAAGCTCGCGAGCGGCACGGCCGTCGTGCAGGGGCCGATGCGCACGATGCTGTTCATGCTGACGTTCGTCGCGATGGGCGCGATCACGGATTTCACGAAACTCAAAGGCATGGGCAAGGTGGCGTTGCTCTACGGGCTCGCGCTCGTCGTGGTCATCGTGCCGATCGCGTACGCCGTGGCGTATCTGTTCCATCGCGGGCTCATGCCGCCGCTCGTCCAATGATGGTGGACCGATCGCTAACGAAGGGCTGCTCATGAACCGTTACATCGGCGCGATTGATCAAGGCACGACGAGCACGCGGTTCATCCTGTTCGACGAACGCGGTGCCATCGCGGCGCTCGCGCAACGCGAGCACGCGCAGATCTATCCGCAACCGGGTTGGGTCGAGCACGACGCGGCCGAGATCTGGCGCAACACACAGGCCGTGATCGAGCAGGTGATCGCGGGCGGGATCCGCGCGACGGACATCGCCGCCGTCGGCATCACGAATCAGCGCGAGACCACGGTTCTGTGGGACCGCAATACGGGACAACCGCTGCACAACGCGTTGGTGTGGCAAGACACGCGAACCGCCGATCTAGTGGCCGAGTACGCGCGCGTCGGCGGTCAGGACCGATTCCGTGCGGCGACGGGCCTGCCGCTCGCGACGTATTTCAGCGCTCTGAAGCTCAAGTGGTTGCTCGACAACGTGCCCGGCGCGCGCGCGAAAGCCCAGGCCGGCGACGTGCTGTTCGGCACGATCGACACCTGGCTGTTGTGGAATCTGACCGGAGGGCCGGCCGGCGGCGTGCATTTGACCGACGTCACGAACGCGAGCCGCACGCAGCTCCTCGATCTCGAAACACTCGACTGGTCCGACGCGCTCGTCGAGGCATTCACGATTCCGCGCGCCGTCCTGCCGCGGATCGGTGCTTCGAGCGCGAGCTACGGGGCAGCGCGAATTGCGGCGCTGCGTGGCGTGCCGATCGCCGGCATGCTGGGCGATCAGCAGGCGGCTCTCGTTGGCCAAGCCTGTTTCGAGCCCGGCGAGGCGAAGAACACGTACGGCACCGGCTGCTTCATGTTGCTGAATACGGGCACGCGCCCCGTGCCATCGTCGGCGGGGCTGATCACGACCGTGGCGTATCAGTTCGGTGACGAACCACCGCACTACGCACTCGAAGGTTCGATCGCGATCGCGGGTGCGCTCGTGCAATGGCTGCGTGACAATCTGGGGCTGATCGCGAAGAGCGCCGAAGTCGAGGCGCTTGCGCGGCAGGTCGAGGACAACGGCGACGTGTACTTCGTGCCGGCATTCTCGGGGCTGTTCGCGCCTTACTGGCAGGACACGGCGCGCGGCGTGCTCGTGGGGCTCACTCGGTACGCGAATCGCGCGCACATTGCGCGTGCGGCCCTCGAGGCCACGGCATACCAGACACGCGACGTGCTCGAGGCCATGGAGAAGGACGCGCGTGTGACCCTGACTGAGCTGCGTGTCGACGGCGGCATGGTCGCGAACGAACTGCTGATGCAGTTCCAGGCGGACCTGCTCGGCGTGCCCGTTGTCCGGCCGCGAATCACCGAAACGACGGCGCTCGGCGCCGCCTACGCCGCGGGGCTTGCGGTCGGCTACTGGGCGAATCGGGCGGAGCTCAAACGCAATTGGGGCGTGGACAAACGCTGGAAGCCCGCGATGGAAGAAGCAGAGCGCGCAAAGCTCTATGGCGCCTGGCACAAAGCCGTGCGTCGCTCGTTCGATTGGGTGGAGCGGTCGCATTGACGTCGGCAGAGGAGTAGATCGTGCATCCATTCTGGGGCGAGTTGATCGGCACGTTGACGTTGATCCTGCTCGGTAACGGCGTCGTGGCCTGCGTTTCGCTGAAAGGCTCCTACGGCGAGGGCGGTGGGTGGATCGTCGTGACGGCGGGCTGGGGGCTCGCCGTGCTCTGCGCCGTGCTCGTGGCGACGGCGATCGGCAGCAATGCGCACCTGAATCCGGCCGTCACGATCGGCGTTAGCATCGTGCGCCACGACTGGCACAACGCCGGCATCTACATCGTCGCGCAGTTGCTCGGTGCGGCGCTCGGCGCTGTGCTCGTGTGGTTGCACTATCTGCCGCACTGGCGCCAGACGGAGAGCGAGGCCGCGAAGCGCGCGTGCTTCTGCACGTCGCCCGCCGTGCGGCATACGCCGTCGAATCTGCTGACCGAGATCATCGGCACGTTCGTGCTCGTGTTCGTTGCCGCGGCGATTTCCTCCGACAATCTATCGCCAACCGGTTTGGCGCCCGGGTTTGGGCCGCTGCTCGTCGGGTTTCTCGTGTGGAGTATCGGCATGTCGCTCGGCGGCCCCACCGGTTATGCGATCAATCCGGCCCGCGATCTTGGACCGCGCCTCGCGCACGCATTGCTGCCGATCGCGGGCAAGGGTGGCTCGGACTGGGGTTACGCGCCGATCCCGATCGTCGGCCCGCTCGTCGGCAGTGTGCTCGCGGGGCTCGCCGTCGGCGCGATCGGCATCTAGACTTCGGCCGCATGACACCCGACCCGGAGCGGCCAAGCGGCTCGGCTGCGACATTGTTGCTGGGCCTGATCGGCGCCGGTATCCAAGCCTCACGCACGCCGGCGATGCACGAGCGGGAGGCGCACGCGCACGGCATCCGCTGCAGCTATCGGTTGTTCGATCTCGACGTCCTCGGGCACAGTGCCGACCTGCTGCCGTTGCTGCTCCACGCGGCCGAGCATGCGGGCTTCGCCGGCTTGAACGTCACGCATCCCTGCAAGCAGACGGTGATCCCGCACCTGACCTCGTTGGCCGACGACGCGCGTGCCATTGGCGCCGTGAACACGGTCGTGCTGCGCGACGGAACTCGCACGGGCCACAACACGGATTGGTGGGCGTTTCGCGAGAGCGTGCGGCGCGGCGTGCCGGATGCATCGCTGCGCCGCATCGTTCAGCTCGGCGCCGGCGGCGCAGGCGCCGCGACGGCGTACGCGATCCTCGAGATGGGCGCCGCCCGGCTCGAGCTCGTCGATACCCTGCCTGCGCGAGCCGCGGCGCTCGCGCAGCGGCTCGACGCGCGTTTCCCAGGCCGCGTGGTTGCAGCTGAGCTGTCGCAGCAGGCGATCGCGGCCGCCGACGGGCTGATTCACGCGACGCCGGTCGGTATGGCGGCACATCCGGGCATTGCGCTGCCACTCGATTGGCTGCACGAACGCTTGTGGGTCGCGGAGCTCGTGTACTTCCCGCTCGAGACGACGTTGCTCAGGGCGGCGCGCGCGCGCGGCTGCCGCACGCTCGACGGCGCGGGCATGGCGGTGTGGCAAGCCGTCGAAGCGTTTCGACTGTTCACGGGTGAAGCCGCGGACCCGGAGCGCATGCGGCGGTTCTTCGTCGAGGCCGGTTTGCGATGAGCGCCGCGCCGCTGTTGCGCCGTCGTTGGCTCATCGGCGTGCTGTTGTTTCTCGCGACGGTGCTGAACTACGTCGATCGACAGGTGTTCAGCATTCTCGCGCCGGATCTGCAGCAGGACATTGGCTGGTCCGAGCTCGACTACAGCAGGATCGTGAATGCGTTCCAGCTCGCGTACGCGCTCGCGCTGCTCGCTGCCGGCGGTGTGCTCGACCGCGTCGGCGCGAAGCTCGGGCTCGCATGGTCGATGGTGCTCTGGTCGCTCGCAGCGGCCGCCCACGCGCTCGCGCGCACGCCGCTCGGCTTCGGGCTCGCGCGGTTCGCGCTCGGCGTGACGGAGGCGGCGAATTTTCCCGCGGGGCTGAAGGCGATATCGGAGTGGTTTCCCGCTCGGGAACGAGCGCTCGTGACCGGCCTCTTCAATAGCGGTGTCGCGCTCGGCATCGTGCTCGCGTCGATCGGTGTGCCGCTGCTCTCTGCCGCTTTCGGCTGGCGCGCCACGTTCGTCGCTACCGCGGCGCTCGGCGTTTGCTGGCTGCCGTTCTGGCTCTGGATTTACCGAGACGGGCCGTTCGCCAGTGCGCGCGCCGCGGCAGCCACCGCGCGCGAGCGTGCGCCGCGCTGGCGCGAGTTGCTCAAGCTTCGCCAGACATGGGCGTACGCGCTCACGAAGTCGCTCGGCGACCCGATCTGGTGGTTCTATCTGTTCTGGCTGCCGAAGTATCTTGCGGCGGAGTTCGACGTGCGTGGCACGGCCGTGATTCCTTATCTAACGGCCGTCTACGTCGCGGCCGACGTCGGTTGTCTTGGTGCGGGTTGGCTGTCGTCGGTGTTGCTGAGGCGCGGGTACAGCTTGAACGCCGCACGCAAAGGTACGATGGCGCTGCTTGCGTGCATCATGACCCCGACCGTGATCGTCGCGGGCACGCTCGACGACCCGCGCTTCGCGATCGCGCTGATCGCCGTCGCCTGTGGCGCGCATCAGGCGTGGTCGACGATGGTGTTCACGATGGCCACCGATCTGTTTCCGAGCAGGATGGTCGGCTCGGTGTCGGGGTTCGGCGGATTCGTGGCCGGCATCGTCAGCATCGTGGCCGCCGAATTGATCGGCCGCGTGCTCGATGCCGACGCGACCGCGTATCTGCCGATCTTCGTGGCGGCTGGCTTGATCTATCCGCTCGCGCTGGGCGTGTTCCATGTGCTCAGTCCACGCATGGAGCCCGTGAGCGC
>Ga0326726_10005001_pt1 | contig 12056 bp, 10 predicted proteins | sample MHFenrmetagenome_2_FD_207603 | JGI IMG/M metagenome (GOLD analysis project Ga0326726, IMG submission 207603) | Lab enriched peat soil microbial communities from Michigan Hollow, Ithaca, NY, United States - MHF15MN | ecosystem: Environmental > Terrestrial > Soil > Wetlands > Peat | place: USA...
TGGTGAATCCGCAGATCCTGGCGCAGGCGGGAATGCCGGTCGAGGGCGTGGTGTTTGCCACCTGCCTTTCCGCCGCCGTGGCGACGCTGGTGATGGGGCTTTACGCCAACTATCCCATTGCGCTGGCGCCGGGCATGTCGCTCAATGCTTACTTTACTTATTCCGTTTGCTTGAACATGCACGTTCCCTGGCGCACGGCGCTGGGCGTGGTCTTCCTCTCCGGCGTTCTTTTCCTGTTGCTCACGATCACGCGGGTGCGCGAGCAAATTGTCAACGGCATGCCCGACTGCCTCAAGCATTCCACCGCCACCGGCATAGGGTTCTTTATTGCGTTCGTGGGGTTGCGGAATGCCAAGCTGGTGGTGGCCAATGCAGCCACGTTCGTCGGCCTGGGCAATTTTGCCGACAAAGAAGTGCAGACAGCCTGCTTCGGGATTGTGCTGACCCTGTTCCTGATGGCGCGGAAGGTCAATGGCGCCATCCTGATCGGAATTGTCGGGACCGCGCTGCTGGGCATGCTCCGCGGCATCTCGCAGTGGCCTTCCGCGATCTTTTCGCTGCCCCATCCTTCATCTACTTTTCTGCAACTCGATCTGCGGGGTGCCATTCATCTGGGATTTCTCGAAATCCTGTTTGCCTTCCTGTTCGTGGACCTGTTCGACAATGTCGGCACTCTCGTCGGGGTGTGCGAGCAAGGTGGCTTCATCAAGGACGGGAAAATTCCCCGCGTAGGGCGGGCGCTGGTGGCGGATGCGACGGGGACCATTTTTGGAGCCGTCGCGGGCACTTCTACGGTGACCAGTTATATCGAAAGCGTTGCCGGAATCGCGGCCGGGGCCCGCACCGGACTCGGCAATATGGTGGTCGCCGCACTTTTCCTCGGGGCCATGTTTTCTTCTCCGCTGGCGACTGCGATTCCCGGCTATGCCACCGCCCCGGCGCTCATCCTGGTAGGCGCGCTGATGACGCAATCGATCGCGCACATCGCCTGGGCAGATTTCAGCGAAGCCGTGCCCGCCTTTATTGCCATGCTGGCCACGCCTCTGACCTTCAGCATTGCGACTGGCATCAGCCTGGGACTGATTTCCTACACCGTGGTAAAAATCGCAGCCGGAAAAGCTCGCGAGATCAACCTGCTGGTCTGGATCCTCACCGTGCTGTTCATTCTGCGATATGTCTATCTCGCCGCGGCGTAACAGCTCATCCCTCAGCAGCAAGGCGGGATCATTTGGCACTGTGGTAGGCTGACGCCCTATGGCAGAACACGCCATCCAGCAGAAGTCTCTTCTCAGCGGCAGGGTTGCACACTTCACTGAATCCGTCATTCGCGAAATGACGCGACAGGCCATGCTGCATGGCGCCGTGAACCTGTCGCAGGGCTTTCCCGATTTTCCCGCTCCGGAGGAGATCAAGCGCGCCGCGCAAGAGGCGATCGCAGCCGACGTCAATCAGTACGCCATCACCTGGGGAGCGAAGAACCTGCGCAACGCCATTGCCCGGCAGATGCAGTTGTGGCAGGGGGTCGCGGTCGATCCGGAGCGCGAAATAACCGTTTGCTGCGGCTCCACCGAAACCATGATCGCGACCTTGCTGGCGGTGTGCAACGCCGGCGACGAGGTGGTGATCTTCGAGCCGTTCTACGAGAACTATGGCCCGGACGCGATTCTTTCCGGCGCCAAGCCGCGTTTTGTAAAGCTGCGCCCGCCGGACACGCCCGATGGCGAATGGGCCTTCGATGAGCGCGAGCTGCGGGCTGCGTTTCATAATCACACTAAGGCCATCATCGTTAATACGCCGAATAATCCCACTGGCAAGGTTTTCACCCGAAGCGAACTCGCATTGATCCGCGACCTGTGCGTGGAATTCAACGTCCTGGCCATCACGGATGAAATCTACGAACACATCTTGTACGACGGCACCAGGCATATTTCGATGGCGGCGCTCGAGGGCATGCGTGATCGCACGATCACCATCAACGGCTTGTCGAAGACCTACAGCGTGACCGGCTGGCGCGTAGGCTGGGCCGTGGCCCCGCCCGCGATAACGGATGCCATTCGCAAGGTGCACGATTTTCTCACCGTGGGCGCGCCTGCTCCGTTGCAGGAGGCTGGAGCATCGGCGCTCGGCCTGCCTGCGAGCTATTACCAGGAACTGGCCGAGGGGTACCGCAAGCGGCGTGATCGCCTGGTCCCGGTTTTGACCGAGGCTGGCTTCCGTTGTTTTCGTCCGCGCGGCGCCTATTACGTCATGACTGACATTAGCGCATTCGGGTTCGCGAGTGACCTCGAGTTTGTGAAATATCTGGTGAAAGACATTGGGGTGGCCTCGGTTCCGGGATCGAGTTTCTACAACGACGCCCGGGACGGCGCGCAGCAGGTGCGTTTTGCGTTCTGCAAACGCGATGAGACGCTGGACGCCGCCGGAGAGCGCCTGAAGAAGTTGCGAGCACGATAAGTAAGGCCCGTGTGGGTCGGACACTCCTGTCCGACGCCCGTGACTTTGACGCCCTTGACTCTGACCCTTGGACTTTGACTTTTTTTGCCTCGGACTCTCTCAGAACAGGCACAATCGGCAAGTCACCACCAAAACCAACCCCAAAGGCGTCGGACAGGAGTGTCCGACCCACACTCACTTGCACACATCGCGGTTCTAGCTCGCGACCAACCCACAAATCCTCCGCAAGCATCTCATTGGATTCACAGGGTTCTGGGTTATACTGCGCTCAAGTTCCCAATTTCTCTTGAGGAAGTGGTGGCATCATGTCTGTGAGGATGGCGGAAGGGGTATCGGCGCAGGTTCCGGCTGACGATTTTCAGGCGCTCGAAGAGAAAGTTTATCGCACCATTGAACTGTACAAGTCAGCGCGGGAGGCCCGGGCGGCTGCGGAGCGGGATGCGCAACGTCTGCGCCAGCAGTTGGAGGAGCGCGAAGAAGAGTTGGATGGTTTGCGCCGCGAGATGGTACGGCTGCGCAAGGAACGGGAAGAGATCCGCGGCCGGGTGGAGAAGATGCTGGGCCAGATCGAATCCATTTCCGAGGAGCAGGCGGTCAGCTGATCGGTCCCGACCTCCGTCCTGAGGAGAAACGAGTATGGCAACGGCCACGAAACACACCGCGATCAAGGATCCCAGCAATAACGCTGTCCGGGTTGAGATTTTCGACCAGCCCTATAATCTCCGCGGCTCGGACGCGGAATATATTCTCAAACTGGCTGAGTACGTGGATGGCAAGATGCGAGCGGTGTCAGAACAGACCCACACGGTGGATACGGCGCGCCTGGCCGTGCTGGCCGCGCTGAACATCGCCGACGAATACCACCTGGTCAAGCGCAACCAGGACGTGGGATCCGGCGACTACCTGCGCCGCGCCCAGCATCTATCGAGCGCGCTGGATGAAGTACTGGAAGATAAGCGCCGCGCTGGATAAGCTTTCAGCTCCCACTCAAGTGTGGCTGTCGATTCCTGCAGGAAACCCGGACATTTATGCACTGAAGGCTAAGAAGCTTATAGCTGAGAGTCGATAGCTGACAGCCGAGAGCTTCTGTTCGGAGCTCCGTCCGGCCGGACAGCCGGGGCGGCTGCCCCCACGTAGTTTAGTCTGTTATCCCCTTACGAAAGTTGCTGGCAAGCGGATTGCCAACTTTTTACGCTCTCCCTATTGCCAATGCGGGATGTTTACCCTAGCATCCTGACTGAAAGCCGACCTGCCAGGTTGGTGATGACGGGTCACCGATTTTTGAACCAATGCTGAATGAACGGGAGCTCGACTCGAACTAGGATCCGGTGTGCAACGCTCCGCCATGCGGAGATGCCTAAAGGGTCTCGGCGGGCGCCCAACGTCTACCGACGGGTTCATTCTCGGCCCCGTCACACGGCACAGTGGGTCGGCTTCTCATCTCTGCCATGCACGCTCCCTGCCTGCTCCTGCTAAACTTGGGTTGTAACAAAATCTCCGGGCAGCGCATCTAGATCAATAGTGTTTCCTCAACTTTTTCATATCGGCAAGTTCTTCCTTCCCACTTATGGATTGTTGGTTTCCACCGGAGTTTTGGTCGGACTCTGGATCAGCGTCCGCAACTCCGGCAAGCAAGGAATCAATCAAGACGACGCCTGGAACCTGGGTGTTCTGGTAGTTCTGTGCGGCATCATCGGCGCCAAGATCCTGTACATCGTCAACGACTGGGGATACTACTCGACCCATCCCGGCGACATCTTCAGCTGGTCCACGCTGCAGGCCGGAGGCGTCTTCTCGGGAGGGCTGATCGGCGCGTCCGTTGCGGCCGTGTGGTACATGCGCCAGCACCGTATGCCCGCGCTCGCCACCTGGGATGCCTTCGCGCCCGGGCTGGCCCTAGGGCACGCCATCGGGCGCGTGGGATGCTTCGCCGCCGGCTGTTGCTTTGGCAAGCCTACCCATCATTTCTGGGGTGTGACTTTTACCAATCCCATCGCAAATTTGAATTCCTACACTCCGCTCGGAATACCGCTTGAGCCTACGCAGCTTTTCGAAGCGGCGGTCGAACTGGCCAACTTTTTCATTCTGATGTGGCTTTTCAAACGCAAGAAGTTCGACGGGCAGGTACTGGCGGCCTATTTCATTCTTTATGGCGTGGCCCGCTATTTCCTGGAATTCATTCGTGACGATCCCGGACGCGGCGAGGTTTTTGGCGGAGTCATGACGGGGACGCAGTTGATTTCCATTGGCCTCGTGATCACCGGGGGCCTGATCTGGTGGCTCAAGTCGTCCGCCAGAGCGGTTCCGGCGCACGCGCAGCGCTAAACAAAACATCGTCCCCTTTCGGGGACGAGCACGGGCGGGGGCGCCCGCGCCTACATGCCTCCACTTCTGATTCCCGCAGCCGAAGATGCCGGCAAACGATTGGACCAGTTTCTGGTGGCGCATCTTCCCGAAACCAGTCGTGCCCGTGTCCAGCAACTCATCGCGCAACAACTGGTGCTGGTGAATGATGCGATTGCGCGGGCATCTTTGCGCCTGCGCGGCGGTGAACGCATCGCCGTGCTCGGGACCGCGTCGCAGCCACCTCTGCGGGCGATGGCGGAAGACATTCCCCTGGACATTGTGTTCGAGGACGCCGATCTTGCTGTAGTGAACAAACCGGCCGGGATGACGGTACACGCCGGAGCCGGCGCCACCGAAGACGAGCGCAATCGCGGCACCCTGGTGAATGCTCTGCTGTATCACTTCGGCCAGCTATCGTCAGTCGGCGGCGAACTGCGTCCCGGAATTGTGCATCGCCTGGACAAGGCCACCAGCGGGCTCCTGGTGGTGGCCAAGAACGACGAATCGCATCGCCGGCTGGCCAGCCAGTTCGTGCGGCGGCAGGTGAAAAAGAAATACATCGCCCTGGTGCATGGCTGGCTGAAGCAAGACCGCGGGACGATCAGCAGCAGCATCAGCCGCGACCGGGTGCGGCGCACTCGCATGACCACGAAGCGATCAGGCGGACGTGAAGCCATTACCCACTACCAGGTTGAGCGCCGGCTGGATTCGCCGTATGGAAAATTCACCCTGCTGGAAGTGCGCATTGACACCGGCCGGACCCACCAGATTCGGGTCCATCTGGCATCGCTGCGCCATCCTGTGGTAGGGGACACGCTCTATGGCGCTCCCCGCGAGATAGGCGGCAAGCCAGCCGCCCGCATCTCTCTTTCCAGAAACTTTCTGCATGCCGCGGCTCTGCAATTTCAACACCCCCGAAGCGGTGAAGCGTTGTCTTTCGCAGCTCCATTGCCCGCGGAACTGAAAGATTTGTTGCAGCGACTCGACGGTTAGTGTGGAGCGGACACTTCTGTCCGCTGACTTTGACTTTGACTTTCGATTTTGACTGTTGACTTTGACCCTAACCCCCAATCGACCAAGGGCAAAGGCGGCGGACAGGAGTGTCCGCCCCACACAGTCAAAGGCGGCGGACAGGAGTGCCCATCCCACACACTCAAGGGGTTGCGGCTATAATTGGGGCGTCATGAAGTTCCGCAGCATCATCTTGTTGCTGGGCAGCATGTTGTTCGTGGCAGTCGTGCTGGCCCAGGATTCTTCCGACGACCTGCCGTCCGCTCCCTCGGCGGTCAAGCAAGAACGCAGTCAGCCCAAGCCGCCTCCGCCTACTCCGCCCCCCGCCAGCGCAGAGCCGCAAACTGCCCCTCCGGTTGATTCGCCCGCCGCCAAACCTGAACCGGCGAAATCGGACACCTCTCCGAAGGCCAAGGCCGACGAGGCCTCGAACCCCGCTGATGACGTAGCTACCACGATTACCAAGACGGTGAACGAAGTGAACGTCGTTTTCACCGTCACCGACAAACATGGCCGCTATGTAAGGAACCTGGCGAAGGGCGATTTCTCGGTGCTCGACGACGGCAGGCCGGCCGACCAGATCCGGAGCTTTCACAATGAAACCGACCTGCCGCTGCAAGTCGGGCTGCTGGTGGATGCCAGCAATTCGGTCCGTGACCGTTTCAAGTTCGAGCAGGAATCAGCCATTGAGTTTCTCAACCAGACCGTCCGGCCCCGCTATGACAAAGCGTTCATCGTCGGTTTCGATGTCACCCCCGAAGTCACCCAGGACTTCACCGACAACACGGAAGCGCTCTCGCGCGGAGTTCGCGCCCTTCGGCCGGGCGGTGGTACCGCCATGTACGATGCGCTGTATTTTGCCTCCCGCGACAAGCTGCTCAAGGAACAGCAGAATGGGCCGGTGCGGCGGGCGATCATCCTGCTTAGCGATGGTGAGGACAACATGAGCCACGTCACCCGCGAGGAAGCCATCGAGATGGCGCAGCGCGCGGAAGTGATCATCTACACCATCAGCACCAACATCACCGGCGGCAGGCGTAGCGGGGACAAAATTTTGGAGCGCATCGCCGATGCTACCGGCGGACGCGCTTTCTTCCCCTTTCAACTCAATGACGTGGCCAACGCCTTCGTCGAAATCCAGGATGAATTGCGCAGCCAGTACGCGCTTTCCTACAAGCCCTCCGACCTGCGTACTGACGGACGCTTCCACACCATCGAGATCCTGGCGCAAAACCACAAAGGCCTGCGCGTTCGCAGCCGGCGTGGTTACTACGCGCCCACGCCATAGGCGATTGGCATGGCGGGATACTCCGGCACGCCCCTTCCCAAAAAGCTAGGCCTCAAGCCACAATTCCGGGTCGCATTTTTCCAGCTGCCCGGCGACGTAAATACGGCGCTGAAGGAGGCTTTGTCCCAGTGCTCGCTGGTGAAGGAGGACCAGCACAACCTCGACTTCGCCATGATTTTCATAAAGAGCCAGGCAGACATGAAAAAACAATTTCCCAAATTTGCAGGCCGGCTAGCGCCTGCGGGAATGCTGTGGGTGAGCTGGCCCAAGAAGACCTCCGGCATAGTTACCGATCTGAACGAAAACGATGTAATAAGGATCGGCCTGGCAGCAGGCCTGGTGGATGTGAAAGTTTGCGCCGTGAGTGAAGTGTGGTCAGGGCTGAAGTTCGTGTTGCGGGTGAAAGACCGGGGAAAAGTCCCGCGCGCACGTCCCTAGTTGGGACTATGGCCGAACGACGCAAGCCGCAGGCGGCTGGCCGGCGAGCAGGATCATCGCCTCCAGCGTTCGTGCGCGCTGCTCATCCGTGAGAATCAGATAGCGGTGATTTCCTCCAGGAGACGGCTCGAAGCGGGAACTGCCTTCGGGTAGAACAGTGATCGTTCCGGGCGGTGAGAGCGAAAAATATTTTTCTTCCGGACGCACCGCGTAGAGCACTGCCGTCAGGTCCCAGGTGGGGCGGTCGTAAGGCATCTTCATATAGGACCGATAGGCTTCGGCCACTGGATGGTCCTTCACGTATGCGAAATCCTGCTCGATGCGAGTTGCGGGGAACACCAGAGCAGCGCCGATTTCGAACCCGCTCACCACGATCGAAGTCGGCCAATCATGGAAGAGTTTTACCGCGGAAGGCACATCCTTCTCCAGATTGAATTCCGGTTTTCCGTCGGCAAAATTCCCGGCCATCACTGACAGCAGGCGGACTTTTTTCCGTACCAGAGTCGCTCCATCATCCGGACTGGCCCCATCGGCCTTGGTTTCCAGCAAGCGGGCCAGATTTGTGCTGAAGCCCACCTGCACCATCACGACGCTCCGATCCTTTTGCTTCGCCAGCGTCTGCCGCAGCAGGGAGACTGCTTCCGGCGCCTGGGCCCCGTCCAAAATACGGTGGGGGTAAACGAAGTTCCCGTCGGGGCGCCGCCGTTCGGAAGGAATTTCGATCATCGGATTCGACTCTGGCGTCTTGCCATTTTGTACGGTGCCGATTGGAATCTCAGCGTGTCCGTAGAAGGTATTGACCAGGTCCACGTAGGGCGCGGCCCACTTGTTGTCCTTGCTGATGGTCACCGCCACCAGGTTGACTTCATGGCGGCTCTGGAAAGCATGCAACATGGCCAGGGCGAGCGCATCATCGACGTCGTTGCCCATGTCGGTATCGAAAATGACGCCGGTGGGAGTCTGCGCCAAGGCAACAGGAGAGAATGCGATGACCAGGCTGAAAACCAGAGTGGCGATCCTCATGGATTCCTGCAGTCTAGTCTTTTTTGGCGACGGCGTAATATCCGGTGCGGGCCTGAATCTTGTAGTCCTTCTTGTTGGCCTGGACTCCCACTTTGCGGAAGGTGCCGTCCAAGGATGTGTTGGTGGGGGTGTAGCCGACATTGTACTGGCTGCGTAGTTCCTGCGCGATCTGGTCAAAGGCTTCCCGCAGCTTCTCCATTTTGTTTCCCACTTCGATCACGCGGCCGCCGGTCTCGCTCGCCAGCTTCTTCATCTCGCGATCTCCCGAGTACCCGCCAAACCCGTAAAAGCCGCGGTCCGCGATCAGCAGGACATAACAGATAGAGTCCGACTTCTGGGCGGCCTCAATCGCATCGGTGATCTTGTACTGACTGCCCTGGTCCTCCCCGTCGGTCAGAAGGATCATGGCCTTGCGCCCCACTTCCTTGGCCAACTCATCATGGGAGGCCAGGTACACAGTGTCGTAAAGCACGGTGCCTTTGGGATTGGAACTGCACGGCAAGGGTCCGCCTCCTTGTCCCGGGAGACCTCCACAACTGGACGGAGGGGCATTGATGCGCGCGCTGTTGAGGGCCGCCCGCAACAGGCGCGGCGAGTTGGTGAAATCCTGCAACAGGTTGGAATCGACGTCGAAACTGATAACGAATGCCAGGTCCTTGGGGCGCAGAATTTCATTCAGGAAATTGGCCCCAACTTCCTTCTCCATTTCCAGGACCTGCTGCTGGCTGCCGCTGGAATCGATCAGAATGCCCAGGGTCAGGGGAAGGTCAGACTCGGCGGTGAAGTATTTGATGGTCTGAGGCTTGCCGTCTTCGACAACCTGAAAGTCGTTCTTGGTCAAATTGGGAATCAGCGCGCCTTTCTTGTCTTTGACGTTGAAAAAGAGCTGCACAACATTGACATTGACTTTGAGCGTGCTGACAGACTGGTCTTGCTCCCCAGTCTGGTCTCTCGAGGCCGGATTGTCTGGGTCCGGAGTGCCGGCCAGGTGGGGAAGCTGCTGGGCAAAGGCCGGGAGCGCGCAGAAAAGGCCGGCCAGCATGGCGAACGCCAACAGTAGAGCTGCAAACGCCTGAAACCTGGGACCTCTTGGCATCCAGATATTCTCCCGCGCTTTTTGTTAGTCTATTCCATCAAGTTAGATGCACGAAACCACAGGTTCCGGCATCCGAAATATAGGCAGTCGCCGTCAGGCGGAGGGGTTTCCGTGTGCTCAGTAATCGGTAGAACGTCTAAGGCCTTTGCCGCAGCCGTAGCGGTATTTTGCCTGTTTGGCGGGACGATCGCGGCCCAACAGCAGGAGAAACCCAAGCAGGACATTCCGGATGCGCCGTCGGCTTCGCGGCCCTTTCCCAATGCGCCACCGCCGGGTTCGGCCCCGCCGAGCCAGGTTCCGCAGCACCGGGCCCCTCAAGACCAGGTGCCGCCCCCGAATCAGGCGCCGCCCACCAGTTCCAGTCCAACCGAAGAACCGATTTACGCGCCCGGGGTGGCCCCTGCGCCCCCATTCAACGTCAAGACGGTCCCACAGGGAGCCGCCACTGCGGAACACCCTTCGGGGAATGACGAACTGTACAGAATCGTGGCCAACGTCAACCAGGTACTGGTCCCGGTGATGGTGAAGGATGACTCCGGACGCCTGGTCAACGGGCTGCTATCGAGAGACTTTTCGGTTTTCGAGGATGGCAAGAAGCAGACCCTGAATTTCTTTACTACCGATCCCTTCGCCCTCTCGGCGGCGGTGCTGTTTGATACTGGTATGCCGGACGTGGCGGTGCAGAAGGTCATTCAGACCTTCTCGGCGCTCGAAGGAGCCTTCAGTGAGTTTGATGAAGTCTCCCTCTATACCTACAGCACCAGTGTATCCAGGGTGACCGACTTTGGAGCGGTCGGCCGTCGCTTAACGGCGGCTCTGGACAGCCTGAAGATGGTGACCGGCAGAAATAACGGTCCTCCCGTAACCAGCGGTCCGCTGGGGCCGCAGGGGCCCATCGTCAACGGTGTCCCCATTGACGCCGGCGCCCCCAGAACCATCAATCCACCTAAAGAGTCCCATGTTCTGAACGATGCCATCGTGGCCGCCGCCCTCGAACTGCGTAAACGCGACCGTGCCCGGCGGAAGGTCATTTTCATCGTCAGCGATGGCCGCGAATACGGCAGCAACGCCAGCTACAGCGATACTCTGAAGGTCCTGTTATCGAACGGAATTCAGGTGTACGGCGTGGCCGTGGAGGGGTCGGCGGTTCCCGGATACGGTTCGTTGCAGAAGCTGCATGTGCCTTTGTCGGGCTCGCGGCTCGGCTACAGCAACATCCTGCCAAAATACGCCAACGCCACCGGCGGCGAGATTTTTCCCGGCTTTTCCCGCGACGCCATCGAGACCACCTACGCCCGCGCCCTGGGTGATGCGCGCAATCAGTACACCCTGGGATACCTGACTCATTCCACTCCCAGCAGCAGCCACCGCGAGATCGACGTCCACGTGGCGCGTTCCGGCCTGACGGTGACCGCAAAAGAAGGCTATTATCCCGTCGGATTGGGTCGCTGACGGCCGAGACTGCAGATTTCAGGTTGAAGTCCTAAGCGAACTTTGCGGATCCTTTGCGCTCTTTGCGGTCAAGAGCTTCTTACCGCGAAGGACGCAAAGGACATCCGCAAAGGACACCAAGACACACCTTAGAACTGGATTCCGAAGTTAACATCCGGGCCTGACAAGCTATTGGCCAGGGTTTTCAATCTCAAATCTGAAATCTGCAATCTGAAATCATACCTCTCGTAAAAAGCCACTGACCGGGCTCTACTCTCCCCAAGAAGGACAGTGTTCCACAAGTAACCTGCGTAACCTGCCGTGGACGCCGGGCCATGTGGTATAAAACCAGCAGCATCAAGCCAAATTTAACCGGGAGACGTTCGCGTCGATGCGGACGCGGCCACCGGTTTCGAGGGAAGTCTTGAGTTTCATCAACTTCGCAGCCCGCGAGATCAACTGCAAGATCGTTTACTACGGCGCCGGGTTGGGCGGCAAGACCACGAATCTTCAGTTCATCTACCAGAAGACCGCCGAGCAGCAGAAGGGCAAGATGATCTCCCTCGCCACGGAGACCGAACGAACCCTGTTTTTTGATTTTCTGCCTCTCGACCTGGGCTCAGTTCGCGGCTTCAAGACGCGTATTCACCTGTACACGGTTCCCGGCCAGGTGTTCTACGACGCTAGCCGCAAACTGATTCTGCGCGGCGTGGATGGCATCGTCTTTGTGGCCGACTCCCAGGAAGAACGCATGGACGCCAATGTCGAGGCCCTCGACAACCTGATGGCCAACCTCAAGGAACACGGCTACGACTTCAACAAGATTCCCTATGTCCTGCAACTCAATAAACGCGATCTGCCGAATGTCCTCTCGGTGGACGCCCTGTCAAAGCATCTTCGCCGGAAAAACGAGCCGCTGATTGAAGCGATCGCCTTCCAGGGTCCGGGAGTGTTTGAGACTCTGAAGGA